>Ga0207693_10004360_pt1 | contig 11967 bp, 9 predicted proteins | sample LARL81metaG_FD_184347 | JGI IMG/M metagenome (GOLD analysis project Ga0207693, IMG submission 184347) | Corn, switchgrass and miscanthus rhizosphere microbial communities from Kellogg Biological Station, Michigan, USA - LAR L8-1 metaG... | ecosystem: Host-associated > Plants > Roots >...
GAGGTCATAGAGCGGGCCGACCCGCATATCGGCCTCCTCCACCGTGGCACCGAAAAACTGATCGAGTACAAGACCTATCTGCAGGCGATCCCGTATTTCGATCGGCTCGACTACGTGTCGCCGATGTGCCAAGAGCACGCATTCGCGCTCGCGGTCGAAAAGCTCATGGGCATCACGCCGCCGCCCCGGGCGCAATACATCCGGGTGCTGTTTGCCGAGATCACCCGGATATTGAACCACTTGCTGTGCATTTGCGCCTTCGGACTGGATGTCGGCGCGATCACCCCGTTCCTGTGGGGCTTCGAAGAACGCGAACGGCTGATGGAGTTTTACGAGCGCGTATCGGGCGCCCGCCTGCACGCCAATTACTTCCGCCCCGGCGGCGTGCACCTCGACCTTCCCGCCGGTTTGGCCGAGGATATCCTGGCGTTTTGCGAGACGTTCCCGCAGACGATCGACGACATCGAACGCCTCTTGACCGAGAACCGCATCTTTAAGGAGCGCACGGTCGACATCGGTGTGGTGACTGCCGAGCAGGCCGCGGATTGGGGATTTTCCGGCCCGATGCTGCGCGGTTCGGGAGTGGCCTGGGACCTTCGCCGCGCCCAGCCCTATGACGCCTACGATAAGATGGAGTTCGACGTTCCGATCGGCCGCAACGGCGATTCCTACGACCGCTACCTCGTCCGCATCGAGGAAATGCGTCAGTCGGTGCGGATAATCAGACAGGCGCTCGCACAGATGCCCCCCGGCCCGATCAAGGTCAACGACCGCAAGGTAGCGCCCCCGCCGCGGGCCGAGATGAAGCATTCGATGGAAGCGCTGATCCATCACTTCAAATTGTACACCGAAGGTTACCACGTGCCGCCGGGCGAGACCTACACGGCGGTCGAGGCGCCGAAGGGCGAGTTCGGCGTGTATCTGGTTTCGGACGGCACCAATCGCCCTTATCGCTGCAAGATCAGATCCCCCGGCTTTGCCTTTCTGCAGGCGACCGATTTCATGTGCCGCGGCCATATGCTCGCCGATGTCGTCGCGATCATCGGCTCGATGGACATCGTGTTCGGCGAGATCGATCGATGAGCATGCCGATCGAGGGAGCCCCATTCGAGCAGCCGGAGAATTTCGAATTCACGGCGGAAAATCTCGAGCGCGCCAAGGCCCATATAGCCAAATACCCGCCCGGCCGTCAGGCAAGTGCAGTCTTGCCGTTGCTATGGATCGCACAGGAACAGCACGGAGGATGGCTGCCGCGGGCGGCGATGGATCATGTCGCCGGGCTTCTCGAAATGGCGCCGATCCGTATCTATGAGGTCGCAACCTTTTACACGATGTTCAATTTGCGGCCAGTCGGGCGCTATCTATTGCAGGCGTGCACAACGACGCCGTGCTGGCTGCGCGGCTCCGACGTAGTCGTTGAGGCCTGTGAGCGCAAGCTTGGGATCGCAGTTGGCGACAGCACAGCCGACGGGCTCTTCACTCTGGTCGAGGTCGAGTGTCTCGGCGCCTGCGTCAATGCGCCGATCCTGCAGGTCAACGACGATTTCTACGAGGATTTGGACGGCCGCGCGACCGAGGCGCTGCTCGACGCGCTGCGCAACGGCAAGCCGCCGGCTCCCGGCTCGGTGATCGGCCGGCAGGGTTCCGAACCGACGACCGGTCGAACCACGCTGATGGAGCCCGTGGGCCCGCTTGCCGGCGGCGAGAAATAAAAAGAGGAAGGCGATGCTCGCCGACAGAGATCGGATATTCACCAATCTTTACGGTCGCGACGACTGGCACCTGGCCGGCGCTCAAAGGCGGGGCGATTGGGACGGCACTAAGGAGCTGATCCTAAAAGGGCGCGATTGGATCGTTGAACAAGTCAAGGATTCCGGATTGCGCGGTCGTGGCGGCGCCGGTTTCCCGACCGGCTTGAAGTGGTCGTTCATGCCAAAGCAGAGCGATCGCCCGACCTATCTTTGCGTCAATGCCGACGAGAGTGAGCCGGGCACCTGCAAGGACCGCGACATCATACGCAACGACCCTCACAAGCTGATCGAAGGATGCCTGCTCGCTTCGGTCGGGATGGGGGTCCGCGCCTGCTACATTTATATTCGTGGCGAATTTTATAATGAGGCAAAACGCCTGCAAGCTGCGATTGACGAGGCGTACGACGCCGGCTTGATCGGCGAAGATGCCTGCGGGTCCGGTTGGGATTTTGAGCTCTACCTGCATCGCGGAGCCGGAGCGTATATCTGCGGCGAAGAAACCGGCCTCCTGGAGAGCCTTGAAGGTCGCAAGGGCCAGCCGCGCCTCAAGCCGCCATTCCCGGCGCAGGTCGGTTTGTATGGCTGTCCGACGACGGTCAACAATGTCGAGACGATCGCGGTCGTACCAGCGATCTTGCGACGCGGCGCCGCTTGGTTCGCCGGCATCGGCCGGCCCCGGAACACGGGTACCAAAATCTACTGCCTTTCCGGCCACGTGAACACGCCGTGCAATGTCGAAGAGGCGATGAGCATACCGCTGCGCGAACTGATCGAGCGGCACGGCGGCGGAGTGCGCGGCGGGTGGGACAATCTGCTCGCGGTCATTCCGGGCGGTTCGTCGGTCCCGGTCATACCCAAATCGATCTGCGAGACGGTATTGATGGATTTCGACAGCCTAGTCGCCGTCAAGAGCGGGCTCGGCACCGCCGCTGTCATCGTCATGGACAAGTCTGCGGATATCGTAAAAGCGATTGCGCGGCTGTCGAAATTCTACAAGCACGAGAGCTGCGGCCAGTGCACCCCATGCCGCGAGGGTGCGGGCTGGGTATGGCGGGTCATGGAGCGCATGGTCGAGGGCAACGCTTCGGTGGCCGAGATCGACATGCTGCTCGACGTTTCCTACGAGATCGAGGGACATACCATCTGCGCACTGGCCGATGGGGCGATGTGGCCGGTCCAGGGGCTGATCCGCCACTTCCGTCCAGAGATGGAGAAGCGGATCGCCGAGTACCGTACCGCGGCCGCACGGGAAAGGCGGGCAGCCTGAAATGCCGAAGCTGACGATCGACGGGCAAGAGGTCGACGTGCCGGCTGGCACTACAATCCTGCAGGCTTGCGAGCATGCCGGGATCGAGGTTGCGCATTTCTGCTACCACGAGCGTCTCGCGATCGCCGGAAATTGCAGGATGTGCCTTGTCGAGGTCGAGAAATCCCCAAAGCCGATCGCGTCTTGTGCGATGCCTGCAACCGACGGGATGGTGGTGTTCACGAAATCCCCAAAGGCGATCAAGGCGCAGAAAGGAGTGATGGAGTTTCTGCTGATCAACCACCCGCTCGATTGTCCGATCTGCGACCAGGGCGGCGAGTGCGATCTGCAGGATCAGGCGATGGCGTACGGCTTCGACCGCGGTCGGTTCGAGGAGAACAAGCGGGCCGTTCCCGACAAGAATTTCGGGCCGCTGGTCGAAACGCATATGAACCGCTGCATCCACTGCACCCGCTGCATCCGGTTTCTGACCGAGATTGCCGGGGTCCAGGAGCTGGGGGCTACCGGGCGCGGCGAGGACATGGAGATCACGACCTATATCGAGCGTGCGCTCGATTCCGAACTGTCGGCCAACATTATCGATCTGTGCCCGGTCGGTGCGCTGACCTCGAAGCCTTATGCCTTCGTTGCCCGCCCGTGGGAGCTGGAAAAGACCGAGTCGATCGATGTCATGGACGCGGTCGGCAGCAACATCAGGGTCGATTCGCGCGGGCCGGAGGTACTGCGCGTGCTGCCGCGCGTCCATGAGGCGGTCAACGAGGAGTGGATCTCCGACAAGACCCGATACGCGATCGATGGGCTCGTCCGCCGCCGGCTCGACCGGCCCTATCTCGGCCGCGAGCGCAAGCGCGAGGTGGACTGGCGCGAGGCTATCGAGCTCGTCGCGGAACGGCTGAAGAAGGTTCCGGGCGAGCGTATCGCCGCGATCGCCGGCGATTTGTGCGACGCCGAGGTGATGTTTGCGCTGAAGGAGTTCCTCGCCGGCCTCGGCGCGACGAGCCTCGACTGCCGTCAGGACGGCGCCCGGCTCGACGCGCGATGCCGCGCCGGATACCTGTTCAACACGACGATCGCCGGCATCGAGAACGCTGATGTTTGTCTGCTGATCGGCACCAATCCGCGCTGGGAAGCGCCGCTGGTCAATGCGCGGCTGCGCAAGCGCTATCTCCACGGGGGTTTCCGGGTCGCCGCAATCGGCCCCACCCTCGACCTGACATTTCCTGTCGAGATGTTGGGGAATGACGGTGCCGTGCTGAACGGATTGGCTGCGGGCGACCACTCGTGGGCAGCGGTGCTGCGCAATGCCAAGAACCCGATGATCGTTGTAGGGCAGGGGGCGCTCGCCCGCCCGGACGGCGCCCGCGTCTTGGGGACGGCACGGCGCATCGCCGAAAGCGGCGGCCTCGTTCGCGAAGATTGGAACGGGTTCAATGTCCTGCACCGCGCCGCCGCGCGGGTCGGCGGCCTCGATCTCGGCTTTGTGCCGGGAGCGGGAGGCCGGGATGTGAAAGGCATAGTCGCTGCATGCAAATCCGGTGATATCGAGGTTCTCTACCTTCTCGGAGCCGACGAGATCGATACGAGCGACCTCGGAGCAGCGTTTGTGATTTACCAGGGCCATCACGGCGATCGCGGTGCCCGGCGCGCCGATGTCGTCCTGCCAGGCGCCGCCTACACCGAGAAGGACGGCACTTACATCAACACCGAGGGCCGCGTGCAGCTCGCCCGGCGTGCGGTATTCCCGCCCGGAGAGGCGCGCGAGGATTGGAAGATCGTGCGCGCGCTGTCCGGCGCCATCGGCCGTTCGCTGCCGTTCGATACGCTGCGCGAGCTGCGCCGCCAAATGTGGGAAAAGCATCCGGTCCTGGCCGAACCGGATTTGGCCGCGCGGGCCGCGTGGGAGCCCTTCGGCGAGGCAGGCCCCGTTGCCGCCGGTCCTCTCACCTATCCGATCGCGGATTTTTACCAGACCGATCCGATCAGCCGGGCCAGCCAGACAATGGCGCGGTGCAGCGAGCTTTTTGTGGGAAGGCGGCACCAAGGCCCGGCACGGACCGGCACTCATGGCTAATTTCTGGACAGGCTATGCCTGGCCGACGGTCATCACCGCCGTCGAAGTCATCGTCGTCGTGGTGCCGCTGTTATTGGCAATCGCGATGCTCACCTATGCCGAGCGCAAGGTCCTGGCCTTCTCGCAGCTCCGCAAAGGACCGAATGTGGTGGGGCCCTTCGGGCTATTGCAGCCCTTTGCCGACGGGCTCAAGCTGCTCGTCAAGGAGACCATCATCCCGAGCGGTGCGAACCGGGTGGTGTTCGTCGTTGCCCCGCTGGTGACCTTCACATTGGCCCTCGTCGCCTGGGCGGTCATTCCGTTCGATTCCGGGGTGGCGATCGCCAACATCAATGTCGGCATTCTTTATCTGTTTGCGATCAGCTCGCTCGGTGTGTATGGGATCATCCTGGCCGGCTGGGCTTCGAATTCCCGTTATGCGTTCCTCGGTGCATTGCGCTCGGCGGCGCAAATGGTGTCATACGAGGTGGCGATCGGTTTTGTGCTCGTAACCGTGCTGCTGTGTGCCGGGTCGCTCAATCTGACCGAAGTCGTCGAGGCGCAGCGCCATATCTGGTTCGCCATTCCGCTGCTGCCGATGTTCGTGATTTTTTTCATTTCGGCCTTGGCCGAGACCGGACGCGCGCCGTTCGATCTGCCCGAGGGCGAAACGGAAATCGTCGCCGGCTATTTCGTCGAATATTCGTCGATGACCTTCGCGCTGTTCTATCTCGGCGAATACGGCAACATGATCCTGATGAGCGCGATGACCAGCGTGCTGTTTCTCGGCGGCTGGCTCGCGCCGTTCGGAGTTGCGCCTTTCACCTGGGTGCCGGGGCCCATCTGGTTCCTCCTCAAGATCGGCTTTGTGCTGTTCTGTTTTCTTTGGGTGCGGGCCACCTTCCCGCGGTTCCGCTATGACCAGCTGATGCGGCTCGGCTGGAAGGTGTTTCTGCCGTTTTCGCTGTTCTGGCTGGTGCTGACTGCAGGCGTGTTGACTGCGGCGGGATGGCTGCCGCAGCGCTGAAGGATCGATCGATGGGACTGTTGGAACGCGGCGCCCGCAGCCTGCTCCTCACCGAGCTGCTGTCGGGGCTGGGGCTGACCCTCCGCTACATGTTCAAGCGGCCGGTCACCGTCAATTACCCCTATGAAAAAGGTCCGCTGAGCCCGCGCTTTCGCGGCGAGCACGCGTTGCGCCGCTACCCCAACGGCGAGGAGCGCTGCATTGCCTGCAAATTGTGCGAGGCGATCTGCCCGGCGCTGGCGATCACGATCGAGGCCGAGCCCCGCGAAGACGGCAGCCGCCGCACGACGCGCTACGACATCGACATGACAAAGTGCATCTATTGCGGCTATTGCCAGGAGGCCTGTCCGGTCGATGCGATCGTCGAGGGGCCGAATTTCGAGTTTGCGACCGAGACGCACGAGGAATTGCTCTACGACAAGGAGAAGCTGCTGGCGAATGGCGACCAGTGGGAGGCGGAGATCGCCAAGAATCTTGGCCTCGACGCGCCCTATCGTTGACCGGAATGGCGGCGCTGAGCCCCTCATCCTCCCGCTGCGCGGGCCCCTCCCTCTCCCCGCTTGCGGGGAGAGGGCTGGGGTGAGGGGCTTTTGGGGCGTCCGGTCATGATCGTCCAAGCCATTCTTTTCTACATCTTTGCCGTGGTAGCCGTCGCCTCCGGGGTGATGGTGGTGTCGGCGCGCAACCCGGTGCACTCCGTGCTCTTTCTGATCCTCGCCTTTTTCAATGCCGCCGGCATGTTCGTCCTGATCGGCGCAGAGTTCCTGGCGATGATCCTGGTCATCGTCTATGTCGGGGCGGTTGCGGTCTTGTTTCTTTTCGTCGTGATGATGCTGGACATCGACTTCCTGCAGTTGCGCAGCGGATTTGTACGGTATCTGCCGGTCGGCGCCGTCGTCGGATTGATCCTGCTGGCGGAGCTAGTGTTCGTAGTGGCGATCGTGGGTCACGCAATTGCGCAACAGGGAGCGAGTGCGGCAGTGGCCTCGGCGACCGGAGGACTTCCTCTGACCAATACGCGCGCTCTCGGCGACATCCTCTATACGCGCTACCTCTTCGGGTTTCAGATGGCAGGGCTGATCCTGCTCGTTGCGATGATCGGGGCGATCGTCCTGACCTTGCGCCATCGCGCCGACGTCAGGCGGCAGTCGATTGCGGGTCAGCTGGCCCGCAGGCGCGCCGAGACGGTCGAGGTCGTCAAGGTGCCGCTGGGCGCGGGAAGCGACTGATGCTGATCGGCCTGTCACATTACCTGACGGTCGCCGCGATCCTGTTCACGCTCGGGATTTTCGGTATCTTCCTCAACCGCAAGAACGTAATCATCATGCTGATGTCGATCGAGCTGATGCTCCTCGCGGTCAGCATCAACTTCGTCGCCTTCTCGGTCTTTTTGAACAACCTTATCGGCCAGGCCTTTGCAATGTTCGTGCTGACCGTAGCGGCTGCGGAAGCGGCGATCGGCCTTGCCATCCTCGTCGTCTACTTCCGCAATCGCGGCACGATTCGGGTCGAGGACATCAACATGATGAAGGGCTGATCGTGATCGGCTGTACCATTAGATCGTCGTGCCCGGGCTCGACCCGGGCATCCACGCATATCGGCGAGTGCGTGACCCGTTGTGTGGATTGCCGGGTCAAGCCCGGCAATGACGATACCAGGGGCTGAGGCGTTGGCCGTCGCCGCCGTATTTCTGCCCTTGATCGCGGCGGTGATCGCCGGCTTCTTCGGCCGGGCGATCGGCGATCGCGGTGCGCAGCTGGTCACCTGCGGTGCTCTTCTGCTGTCTGCAGTGCTCAGTCTCTTCCTGTTCCGCGACATTCTAGCCAGCGATGAGGTACGGGTCATTCCTCTGGCGAGCTGGATCGTCGCCGGCGGCATCGATGTCGCCTGGTCGCTGCGGCTCGACACATTGAGCGGCGTCATGATCGTCGTCGTGACCGTCGTCTCGTCGATGGTTCACGTCTATTCGATCGGCTACATGCACGGGGATCCGTCGATCCCGCGCTTCATGTCTTATCTGAGCCTGTTCACCTTTTTCATGCTGGCTTTGGTGACATCCGACAACTTCGTGCAGCTGTTCTTCGGCTGGGAAGGCGTCGGCTTGATGTCCTACCTGCTGGTCGGGTTTTGGTACGATCGCCCGTCCGCCAATGCCGCTGCGATCAAGGCTTTCCTCGTCAACCGGGTCGGCGATTTCGGCTTCTCGCTCGGCATATACGCGATCTTTGTGATTTTCGGGTCGCTCGACTTCGGCACGGTCTTCGGCGCTGCGCCAAAGGCCGTCGGCACGACAATGGACTTTCTTGGCTGGCAGGTCGATTCATTGACCCTCGCCTGCATCCTTCTGTTCATCGGGGCGATGGGGAAATCGGCCCAGATCCCGCTCCACACCTGGCTGCCCGATGCGATGGAGGGCCCGACCCCGGTGTCCGCCTTGATCCATGCGGCGACGATGGTCACGGCGGGCGTCTTTATGGTCGCTCGCCTGTCGCCGCTGTTCGAATACGCCCCGACGGCGCTCGCCGTAGTCGGGATCATTGGCGGGACCACGGCGGTGTTCGCCGCGAGCATCGGCATGGTGCAGCCCGACATCAAAAGGGTCGTCGCCTATTCGACCTGCAGCCAGCTCGGCTACATGTTCGCCGCCGCCGGTGTTTCCGCCTACGGCGCCGCGATCTTCCACCTTTTCACGCATGCCTTCTTCAAGGGTCTGCTCTTCCTGTGCTGCGGCTCGGTCATCCATGCGATGGGCGGGGAGCAGGATATGCGCCGCATGGGCGGCCTCTGGCGCAAAACGCCTATCACCTATGTGACGATGTGGATCGGCGCGCTATCGCTCAGCGCTCTCCCGTTCTTTTCAGGCTATTACTCGAAGGACACGATCCTCGAAGCCGCCTGGGCGTCGGGGTCGGCGGTCGGCCGCTATGCCTGGGTCCTCGGCACCGTGGCGGCCTTGATGACCGCCTTCTACATCTCGCGCGTCATGTTCATGACCTTCCACGGCGAGCCGCGGGCCGGCGAAGAAGCGATGCACCACGCGCATGAGAGCCCGTGGGTGATGCTGATCCCGCTGATCGTGCTCGCCATCGGCGCCGCCTTTTTTGGTTTTCTGGGCTACGATTTCTTTGTCGGCCCCGACCGGGCCAGCTTCTGGAAGAGTTCGATTCTGGTGCTGCCGCAAAATGACTCGCTCGCGGCGGCGGAAGGAGTTCCAGCGCTCGTTCGCTATATGCCGCTGTTGGCCGCGCTGATCGGCATCGCCATCGCCTACGTCTTCTACATTGTCGATCAGCGGATCCCGGTTCGGCTCGCTTCGCAGTTCCGCTCGCTCTACCTCTTCCTGCTGAACAAATGGTACTTCGACGAGCTGTATGACTGGCTGTTCGTGCGTACTGCGTTTGCGCTTGGCGATGGCCTGTGGAAATCCGGCGACGGCGCGGTGATCGATGGCCTCGGCCCGAACGGCGTCGCCGCCGTCACCCGCGACCTCGCACACCAGGCCAGCCGTCTGCAAACCGGGTATCTCTATCACTACGCCTTCGCGATGATGATCGGCCTTGTCGCGCTGGTGACGTGGTATCTGTTCCCGCGGTGAGCGACGGAATATTGCCGTGAGCCGTTGGCCGCTCCTGTCGCTCGTCACCTTCCTGCCGCTGGTGGGCGCCACCTTCATCTTGATGGCGCGGGGCGACGAGGCGGTCGTCGCGCGCAATGCGCGGTGGATCGCGCTGTGGACTTCGCTGATCACCTTCGCGCTATCGGTGGTGCTGTGGATCGAGTTCGATCCGAGTACCGCGGATTTCCAGTTCGTCGAGCAGGCTAGTTGGGTCACCCTCGGCGGCTTCGATTTCAATTATCACATGGGGATCGACGGCATCTCCCTGTTCTTCGTGCTGCTGACGACGATCCTGACATTCATCACCATCGTCTCCGCCTGGGAAGTGATCCAGTTCCGGGTCAAGGAATTCTTGATCGCCTTCCTTGTGCTCGAGACCCTGATGACCGGCGTGTTTTGCGCGCTCGATTTCATCTTGTTCTATGTGTTCTTCGAGGGCGTGCTGATCCCGATGTTTCTCATTATCGGGGTGTGGGGCGGCTCAAACCGGATCTACTCGGCTTTCAAGTTCTTTTTGTACACATTGCTTGGCTCGGTGCTGATGTTGCTCGCCGTCCTTGCCGTCTATTTTCAAACCGGGACGACGGACATCGAATATGCGCTGGCTCACAGCGAGCTGTTTCCCGCCGGCCTGCAGAAATGGTTGTGGCTGGCGTTTTTTGCTTCCTTTGCCGTCAAGGTCCCGATGTGGCCGGTGCATACCTGGCTGCCAGATGCCCATGTGGAGGCTCCGACGGCGGGCTCGGTGATCCTCGCCGGCATTCTGTTGAAGCTCGGCGGCTACGGCTTCATCCGCTTTTCACTGCCGATATTGCCATTGGCGTCGGCGTATTTCACACCGCTGATTTTCGCGCTCAGCGCTGTTGCCGTGATTTATACCTCGCTGGTGGCATTAGCGCAGCTCGACATGAAAAAGCTGATCGCCTACTCGTCGATCGCCCATATGGGATTTGTCACGATGGGCACCTTTGCCGTGACGAGCGAGGCGGTTCAAGGCGCCGTCATCCAGATGCTGAGCCACGGTCTCGTCTCGGGGGCCCTGTTTCTCTGCGTCGGCGTCCTCTATGACCGACTCCATACGCACGAGATCGCCCGCTTCGGCGGGCTCGTGCATCGCATGCCGGCGTATGCCTTCGTTTTGATGGTGTTTACATTGGCGGCGATCGGATTGCCGGGCACCAGCGGCTTTGTCGGCGAGTTTCTGATCCTGCTCGGCACGTTCCGGGTCAACACTCTCGAATGCACCCTCGCAGCGACGGCGTTGTTCCTGGGCCCGGCGTATATGCTCTACATGTATCGGCGAGTGATCTTCGGCACACTCACCCGTGCCGACCTTCGCGGCATGCTCGATCTGAGCCTACGCGAGAAGGCGTTGTTTGTTCCGTTGCTGGTCCTGGTCGTGTGGATGGGGGTGTACCCGGTCTCGTTCCTGCGTCCGATCCAGGCGTCAGTCGATCATCTGGTCCAGCGGGTGACTGCCGCGACCGAGGCCGCGGGCATGCGCCGCGCCAGCCTGCCTTAGTAGGTCGGGACCGATGCCCGAATTTCCGCTTCCTGACATCGCGCCGGCGCTGCCCGAAATCGTTCTCGCGGTAGGCGCGATGGCGCTGCTGATCTTCGGCGCGATCAGCGGCGAACGGTCGGCGCGGGTGGTTTCCTGGCTCGCCATCGCCGTACTGATCCTAGCGTTAGTGGTTTCCCTGCTCGATGGGGGCGAGCGGCGCCTCGGCTTTTACGGCATGTTCGTCACCGATGCCTTCGCCCTGTTCATGAAAGCCCTGGTGCTGATCGGCTCGGCGGTGACGATCCTGATGGGGATGCGTTACAACGAGGAGCAGGGTATCGCCCGGTTCGAGTTCCCGGTTCTCATCCTCCTGGCGACTACCGGGATGATGGTGATGATCTCGGCGAATGACCTGATCACCCTTTATGTCGGCCTCGAACTGCAGAACTTGGCGCTTTATGTCGTCGCCAGCTTCAATCGGGATTCGGCGCGATCGAGCGAAGCCGGGCTCAAATATTTCGTCCTCGGTGCGCTGTCGTCGGGAATGCTGCTTTATGGCGCTTCGCTGATCTACGGGTTTACCGGTACCACCGCATTCAGCGAAATCGCCGAACTGGTGGCGGGCGGCGCGGCACCCTCGACCGGTGTCGTCATAGGCATGGTTTTCGTCGTCGTCGGCCTCGCCTTCAAAGTTTCGGCGGTGCCGTTCCATATGTGGACGCCCGATGTCTACGAGGGCGCGCCAACCCCGG
>Ga0207693_10004362_pt1 | contig 11965 bp, 13 predicted proteins | sample LARL81metaG_FD_184347 | JGI IMG/M metagenome (GOLD analysis project Ga0207693, IMG submission 184347) | Corn, switchgrass and miscanthus rhizosphere microbial communities from Kellogg Biological Station, Michigan, USA - LAR L8-1 metaG... | ecosystem: Host-associated > Plants > Roots >...
GACGACCGCGATTTGCGGCAGGACCTTTCTCTGCATGCTGCGCACCAGCGCCGCCTGCGCGGGATCACCGCTCTCGGGAAAATGGACGCGCCGGTACGCAGGATTGGCATCGAGCACGATGCGCGATCCGCGCTTCCACTCACGCAGGCGAAACGGCCCCGTCCCTACGGCGCGGGTGCGAATGTCGCCGCCCGCCGCCTCGACGACTTCGCGGGCGACCGCGCCGACGAATCCGAACAGATCGCGAATGATCGGGTAGTTCGGTTCGACGAGCTTCACCTGCAGCGTGTAGCGATCGAGGGCGCGCAAGCCATCGACCGGCGCATCGTAGTCGAACTTGCCGCTTTTCCGCGCGGCGTCGACGACCGGTCGCATGCCGGCGATCAGGTCGGTCGTGATCGGGGAACCGCCGCGGCGCAGATTGGGGTCGAGCCAGCGCTTGTACGAATAAACGTAATCCTCGGCGACGAGCTCGCGCCGCTTGCCCTTGAACGCCGGATCGTCGGTAAAAAATATCCCCGTCTTCAGGTGCGCGGTCCACGTCCTTCCATCATCGCTTATCGCCAGAGGGCTTCCGGCAGTCAGAGGCGAGAGTTTCGGCGGCGAGGCCAGGTAATCCCATTCGTACAGGGGCTCGTAGATCGCCATCAGCACCTGGAACGACGGGTCGTCGGAGAATTGCTGCGGGTCGAGCGTGTCGATGTCGGGCGAGGCGACGCGCAATATCTTGCTCGCCTCGGTCGCGCCGGCGACGCAGCAGATGCAGCAGAGCGCCAGCGGCAAGAGCGCGCACAAATAACGGCCAAGTCGTTGCACTGGAGCCTCCGCGCGCCGCATCGCCTGGCGTTCGCATGCTGAAGATGCGAAAGGACGGCGCCAATCGACCGGGATCGATTATGCATTAGTGGCGTGGTTGATTGACCAGGAGGAGGGTGGCGCCTGCGCCCTCTGGATATTCGGCGCTTGCAGGTGCGACTGCCCGGGAGCATCCCTCTGGCAGATTAAGTATCTGATAGTGTGCGCTCGCTAGCAACGATCGGTGCGCCCACGGCGCCGGGAGTGGGCGCGCCGTGATCGGCACCCGAATACGCCGGCGGCAATGCCCGGTGCCGCACTCGCTGTCCCGCACAACCTGCCCGCCACGACTGGTATCGGCGCTGCCCGGCGCTTGATATGCCCGCCAATGCCCGGTTGTCATAAAGATGCTATTAAAAAATTTCCTGTACACCGATTGCAATTTTGACCGGATTGCATCTACCATTATGACAATGGCAAGTCAGGGGACGGCACGATGAAAATCCGTACGCTCATCTCCAACCAGCTCTATTTTGGCCTCGAGCCACTCGACCTGCGTCGCGGCACCGAGCGCACGCTGACCCGCGTTTTCGGGCTCCCGGCCGACCGTGTCCGCGTTACGCGGGAAACCCTGCGAGAAGATTTTCGGCTGGACACGGCCGAAGGCGAGATGCTCGTCCACGCGTTCGTCAGCGACGGCTTGTTGCAAGCCGATCCGCTGACCCCGGGCAATTACCGTCTGACCGAACGCTTCCACGAGTTCGCGCAAGCGCGCGTTGTTGCACCGCTGGAACGGTCGGAGGCCAAGGATCTCGTCGACAAGGCCTGCCGCTTGGCCGCGCAGATCAATGCCGACCGGACATGGAACCCCGTGATGATCGACATGCTGGGGGTGTCCGGCGCCTACATGAGCCGCAGCGAATATATCTCGGAGCTCAAGTTATGGCCGGTCGTGAGGACGCGCAGTCAGATCCGGCCACGGCGCTTTGGATCGCCGATGACCAAGGCCGAGGGATCGTCGGAAATTCGCGGCTTGCTGCGTTCGCTAAGCCCTTTTATCCTGGTGCACCTGGTCACCGACACCGCTTCGGTCGAGCGTCCGTTCAGCGTTCCGTTCCGGGCCTACGATGAGCTGATCGCGTCGTCGCTTGCACCGGCGAAACTGCTGGCCTGGAGCTCGTCGCTTCGCAGGCAGCTTAGCGGCCGCTGACAAGACGAGGACCTCGCCAGCGGCGCGGCCTCTGTACTCGATCGGTCGACGGCGGCGAGTTTTGCACCCAAGCGTCGCCGCGCTCGCAGCGCCTTCCTGACCGCTTGGTCAGGTGCGATCCCACACCCCACTCCCAGCCGCTCTACGGCCCCGCCGCCGGCCGCCGGGAACACCTGTCGCGCTCCGCGCTGAAGGACGGTCACGGCTTGCGGGCGGCGATGGCGTCGACCGCTGCGCGCATCGCCTTGCAGGCGAGGAAGCCTCCATAATGGACGGAGCGACGTCAGCTGGCAGCAAGGCCAATGGTGATCGAACGACGCAAGCGAGCCCCAGCCAGCCGTCCATGGATCACGCTGGACGATGCGAAGCTCGCCGCCGCCCTCCCGCTGTTATGGGCATTCGCCTTGACGATTCCGGAGCGGCGCTGGCGCGCCTTGTGCCATCGCCTGGAATCGATCCGGGCTGGCATCGACGCCTCGGATCTCGAGCGCGTCGGACACGCCGCGGAGCGCATCATCGGCGCACCATGCGCATCGTTCGAGCGCCGGGCCTTCGCGCTCGAGGCCGCCGCTGGCGCAACCGAGCACAACCTTCAGGTTCTGCGTAGCCGCAGCCGGAGCGGCTGGAATCCGCTGCTGCAGCTGGAAGGGACGCACCATCTCGACGCGGCGCTTGCGGCAGGGAGCGGAGCCGTGCTCTGGGTGGCGCATTTTTGCTTCCACGCCCTGGCGACCAAGAAGGCTTTGCGCGATGCCGGTTACCGCGTCTGGCATCTGAGCCGGCCCGAACACGGCTTTTCGAGATCCACCGTCGGGATCGCATTGTTCAACCGTATCCGAACGGCGGCGGAGGGCGAACAGTTGGCCGGGCGCATCGTGTTCGATCGCGATATGCCCGGCGCAGCCGCGATCGCCGCCAAGCGGGTCCTGGCGCGGAACGGTATCCTTTCCATCACGGCCGGCGATTGGGAGGGCCAGCGCATTGCCGGCATCGACGTTTGCGGCGGCACACTCCGGCTGGCAGTCGGCGCGCCTCGCCTCGCGCGGCTTAACCGGGCGGCATTGCTGCCGGTGTTCACCGTGCGGGAGGCGGATCAACAGACAATACGAGTCGTCATCGAGCCCGCATTGGGGGTGCCCATGGGTGGCGATGCCGACGCCGCGTTGCAGGGCGCAGCGCAAGCGTTTGGCCGGGTACTCGAAGGCTATATCCGGCGCTATCCCGCCCAATGGCGCGATTGGGCGCGATTGGAACTGCCGGCAGCGATCGCGCCGCCTGGAGATTGTCGATGACACAGGATTTTCGCGTGCTTCGTTCGTGGCTGTTCGTTCCGGGCGATTCCGAGCGCAAGCTGGCGAAGGGCTGGAGCGTCGGGGCCGACGCGCTGATCGTCGACCTGGAGGACGCGGTTGCCGGCGAACGCAAGACGGTGGCACGCGACATCGCCGCCGACGCGATCACCGCGGCAGCGCGCGGCAAGACGATCGTCTCGATCCGCATCAATGCTATCGACAGCGGGCTTGCCGAAGCCGACATCGCGCGGACGTTCCGCTGCCGGCCCGATGCCTACGTGCTGCCCAAGGCGAGCGAGCCCGCCGACATACGGCAGGTATCGGCGCAGCTCGCGGCACTGGAGGCGCAGGCGGGAGTAGAGGTCGGATCGACCGCGATCGTGCCGATCGTGACCGAGCATCCGCGGGCGATTCCACGGCTGGAATCGCTGTGTAGCGCGGATGCTCGGGTTGTCGCAATCATGTGCGGCAACGAGGATCTCGCGGCCGCCATCGGTGCGCGCCGGGTCAAGGATGAATCCGGCACGATGCTCGAGGTCTTCCGCGTCGTGCGCGCGCTCGCATTGCTCGCGGGTAGTGCTGCCGGCATCGGCATTATCGATTCTCCGGTCGTCGAGCTCGCCGCAACCGACGTCTTGCAACGCGAAAGCGAAGAGGCGGCGGCGATGGGCTTTACCGGCAAATTGGCGATCCATCCGGCGCAAGTGGCGCCGGTCAACACGGCATTTCTGCCGACCGCGCCGGAAATCGAACAGGCGCAATCGCTGCTCGCTGCGGCGCGAGGGCACGCCGGTGCGTTTCGCTTCGAGGACAGGATGGTCGACGCCCCTCACGTGCGTCGCGCCGAGCGGATCATGGCGCTTGCCCGCGCGCACGCGTTGGCGTGACCTGTTTCAACGGCGTCTGACCAGGCTCGATTCAGCCCTGCCGGCGGGATCGAAAGGCCCCTGTCGTATGATGGCGCACCTTTTCCCTCCGGGTGCAGCCAGCGCCGGATGCCACGATGCATATCGCTCCGAAATCGCCGACCGAAATCGTCCGCCAGCATCGCCTGTTCGAGATCGCGCTGCTGCTGAAGGGACTCAATGGCATCGTCGAGCTGGCCGGAGGGATGCTGGTGCTGTTCGTGCCGCTGCGAACGGTCAATCAGCTGGTGCTGTGGCTGACGGCGTCCGAAATAGAGGACGACCCGAACGACTGGCTAGCGCGCACGCTGATCGACGCGGCGGAAAAACTATCGATGGGAACGAAGCTGTACGCGAGCTTCTATCTGCTGGCCCACGGTGCCATAAAATTATTGCTCGTCTATTTTCTCTGGCGCGAAAAACCCTGGGCGTTTCCGATGGGCTTATCGCTGATCGGCGCCCTGGTCTGCTACTCGTGCTACCGCTTCACCCATACCCACGCGGTGTCATTGCTGGTGTTCGCCGCGGTTGACCTCGTCATCATGTGGTTCATCTGGCGCGAATATCTGCTGCGCCGCCAGCCCGCAGTGCAAAAAAGCTCGCCGGCCTGACGGCCGGCGAGCTTGCTTCCTTTTCGCTACACCGGCGAGGCTTCGATCGCCCGGCCGGCGAGGCGCGCGCTAGGACCTGCGACGGATGTCAGCGCTCCCAGCGTCCCGGCTCGTAGCGATAACGCCCGCCATGCTCGGCCCAGCGGTCCGGAACCCAGTGCTGGCCGCGGCGTTCGCGCACGAAGTGGCCGGCGCGCCAAATGTGCCGGTGATGGCCGTTATCCCATGCCCAGTAGCCGGGCGCCCAGACGAACCCGACGCGCGGCGCCGGCACCACTTCATAGCGCGGTGGCGGCGGAGCGACGTTGATGTCGACGTCGAACCGCGCTTGCGCGGCGAGCGGCAGCGCCAACGATGCCGCAGTCAGGGCCGTCATCAGAAACTTGTGTCGTGCATGCACGATAAAACTCCTTTGCATCGATTGGACACGGTTCCATGCTGCCGGCAGCTGGCGCGATTGCCTATCGGACCAGCACTGTTTCGCCTGTAGGCGCACCCGTATTTCGCCTAGGAGTACCGCCGACGCGGAAATCGCCGACCGGCTGCTAGTGCTGATGCCGGTGCGCTCGGCGCTCGTCCTCGACGGGCGAGCGCAGTCGCGCGACCGCGCCCACTGCGATGTCCTGAAGTGCTCCGTCGGCGCCTCGTATCGTCAGCGTCATCGGCACGATGTCGCCGAGCTCGACGTTCCTGCTCAGCCGGCGCAGCGAAAGCCGGTACTTGCCGGGCGCGAGTTCGACAACGGTTCCGGCGGGCAGTGCGAGCTCGGCCGCCGCGCGCGGGTCCGCGCCCGGCCGGTGCAGCGTCGTCGCCGCCGCGCTGTCGGTGCGCGCTGCAACCAATGCCGCACCTTCGGTGCTCGTCAGGTTCATGAAGGCCTCGGTCGAACGGCCGGCGGCGGCGGGCCGCACCCAGGGCTGATTGACGATGGTCAGGGCTTGCGCAACGCCTGCCGGCAATGCGAACGCGAGCGCCGCGGCGTACAGTAGCGTAAGCGCTGGCCAGCGAGGGCCGCGCAAGGACTTCGCCGGTGGCTTCATCAGAGCGATGCCAACACGCGGTGGGCGTCGGAGATTCCAGCGCGCCGCAGGAGGAATAGCCGCAAGAGCCGCGCTGTTAGCTGGGCACGAACGAGCTGCGGCGGCGCTTGCGAGGCCTCGCTCCAAACGATTGCAGGAGTGCACGATGATGTCATCCCCCTCACGCTGGCTCACGATTGTAGCGCTGGCATTCGTGGCGACGGCCGCGCGCGCCGAGTTTCACACCTTCCAGATCGAGCAGCTGTATTCGAACGCGGACGGCAGCGTGCAATTTGTGGTGCTGCACGAGTCGCAGGGGATGAATGGCGAAAATTTCCTCCAGGGGCAGGTGCTGAGCAGCACCAGCATGGGTGTTACAAAGACTTACGTTTTTCCGTTCAACCTGCCGGGCGGCGAGTGTGATTCGTACTACGGCTGCTCTCCGAGTCCTACCGCCAACCGGCGTGTGCTGATCGGGACGGCCGGATTCGCCGCCCTCAATCTCGTCGCACCGAACTATGTGATACCCAACGGCTTCCTGCCGACCGCCGGCGGGACGCTGAATTATGCGTTGGTCGACCAGCTCACGTTCGCTTCGCTGCCGACTGACGGTGTGAATGCGCTTTCCCGCTCGGGGATGGTCATCCCGAACCTCGCGACCAATTTCGACGGCTATTCCGCCTCGGTTTCGCTCTCCGCTGCAGTCAATTACCAGGGGCTCTGGTTCAACTCTGCCGAATCGGGGTGGGGAATCAACTTCGCGCACGAGGGCGACATCATCTTTGCCTCGTGGTTCACCTATGACGCCAGCGGCAAGGGATGGTGGCTGGTGATGACCGCGAACAAGACGGGCCCCAATACCTACAGCGGCACCTTGTACCAGGGCACCGGGCCCGCGTTCAACGCCGTGCCGTTTCCGCCGCTGGGCACCCCCGGCGGCGCGACGCCGGCCTCGGTCGGCACTGGCACATTGACGTTCACCGACGCGAACAATGCCGTGTTCAACTACACGGTCAACGGCATCAGCCAGACCAAGGCAATCACGCGCCAGCTGTTCGGACCGCAACCGGCCTGCACGTTCGGCGCGCAGGCCAACCTCGCGATGGCCACCAACTACACCGCGCTGTGGTGGGCCGCACCGGCGGGCTCGGAAGCGGGCTGGGGCGTCAATCTGACCCATCAGGGCGATCTGATTTTTGTGACCTGGTTCACATTTGCGCAGGACCATACGCCTATGTGGCTGGTCGGAACCGCGAGCAAGGTTGCACCTGGCGTCTACACGGTGACGCAGCTCGGCCGGTTGACCGGACCTCCGTTCAGCGCAACGCCGTTTCCTCCGCTGGGCGCGCCGGGAGGCCCGGTGGTCGCGGTCGTCGGCTCGGCGACACTTACGTTCACCGATGGCAACACCGCGACGTTCGCCTACACGGTGGACGGCATCTCGCAGACGAAGACAATTACCCGTCAGGTGCTTCAGAACCCCGGCACCGTGTGCCAGTGAACGGTCGCGCCGGCGCCACCCACGGGGGCAAGGCCGTAGTATCCCGGCCGGGCGTCATCCGCCGGGCAGCGCTGGCGCTCGCTTTCGTCGTTGCCAACGCGGCTTTCGCCGCCGGGGTCGGCGATACCGCGCCTCCTTTCGCGCTGCGCGACGCGCGCGGCGACATCCTGTCGCTGCAAAGCTTGCGCGGCCAGGTCGTGTACGTCGACTTTTGGGCCTCGTGGTGCGGACCGTGTCGGCGCTCGTTCCCCTGGATGAATGAAATGCAAAAGCGCTACGGGGGGCGAGGTCTCGCCATCGTTGCGATCAACGTCGACAGCAATCCCGCGGACGCCGCGCGGTTCCTCGAGCGCAATCCGGCGCAGTTCGCCGTGGCCTACGACGCTGCCGGTGCGACGCCGCTGGCCTACGCGGTGCAGGAAATGCCCAGCTCGTATTTGATCGACGCGCGAGGCAAAGTGGTCGAGGTCGAGCACGGCTTCCGCGACGAGCGCAAAGAAGCGCTCGAGCGCCGCATTCAGACTCTGCTTGCGGCGCGTTGATGCGCTCGCCGGAAGCCCACGAGCATCCGCTGCGGCCGTGGGCCGCTTTCGCGGTAATCGTCCTGCTCTGCGGGTGCGCGAGCATCCAGCCGCCGAAACCCTGGCAAAAGGGCGATCTCGCGAAGCCCGCGATGCAGTTCGACGCCGATCCGATCGATGCCCGCCTCGCCGATCACGTCTACACCAGCAAGGAAGCCGGCAGCGGAGGCTACGGCGTAGGCGGCGGTGGCTGTGGCTGCAACTGACGACCAGGACAGCGCCTCACGCGTTGCCGGGCCGGCGGGTTCCGCCGGCGCCCTGCTTGCGGCCGCGCTGACACTTCCCGGCGTCATGCCTGCGTCCGCGCTCGCCCAGACGGCGCCGGACCAGGGGTTGATCGCGCTCAAGTACGTCGATTATCGCGACTGGCAACCGGGCGGCGACCGGATTCACGTGCACAGTCCGTCGCTCTATTTGCGGAAGCCCATTTCCGATTCGCTCGCCGCCGAAGGATCGCTGGTGTACGACGGCATCTCGGGCGCGTCGCCGCTGTATCACAACACTTTGTCCGGCGCGTCGGGCAAAGGCGGTGTGACCGACTACCGCACGGCCGGCGACGTCAAGCTCACCAAATACCTGGACGGCGCCGCGATCGGCGTCGGCGCCGCGATTTCCTCCGAACGCGATTATCTTTCTCGCGCGCTGTCGCTGGACTTCCGGATATCGAGCGACGATCGCAATCGTACCTACGCGTTCGGCATCGGCGGCGCGAGCGACGACATCGACAGCACGAACGGCGTCGCCGAAGGCAAGCACCGGCGTACCGTCGACCTGCTGCTCGGCGTGACCCAGGCGCTCTCCGCGGAGGCGATCGTGCAGTCGAACCTGACCTGGTCGTCAGGACACGGCTACTATTCCGATCCATACAAGACGCTCGATGTGCGCCCCGATCACAGGCGCATCGTCGCGTGGCTCACGCGCTACAACCAGCACCTGCCCCGATTCGATGCGACGCTGTCGCTCTCCTATCGCTATGCGCGCGACTCGTTCGGCAGCGATTCCCACACGGTCGAAGCCGCGTGGCACCAGCCGCTGCCGGACGGCTGGTCGATCAAGCCGGCACTGCGCTACTACACCCAAGCCGCGGCGGACTTCTATTTCGACCCGCCCTTTCCGCAGGGATTTTCGTTCGGCGAGCCGTACACGGCCGATGCGCGGCTGTCGGCATTCGGCGCGCTGAACCCGGGAGTCACGATCGCAAAGCTGCTGCCCGAAGGCTGGCAGATCGATCTCAAAGTCGAGTTCTACCGGCAGCGCTCGGACTGGCGTCCCGGCGGCGGCAGTCCCGGGCTCGAGCCGCTGTCGGCGCGCTGGATCCAGACCGGTATCAGCAGGACGTTCTGACCGACGCGGTTCGACCGCAGGGAGCGGCCTCGGGCATAGTTACGCGATGCCGCTTTTCCATTTCAGCTTCGACGCGATGGGCTCGCCCAACGAGCTGCAGATCTGGCATGACGACGAGCGCCGGGCGCGGATGCTGGCGGATACGGCGATCGCCGATGTGCGGCGCATCGAGGCCAAGTATTCGCGCTATCGCGGCGACAGTGTCACCTCGCGGATCAATGGCGCTGCGGGCGGAACAGCGGTAGCCATCGACGCGGAGACCTACGCACTGCTGGGCTACGCCGACCGCTGCCATCGCTTAAGCGCCGGCCGCTTCGACATCACCTCGGGCGTGCTTCGTTACGCGTGGGACTTTCGCCGTTCACCGCCGCGACTGCCGGACGAGGCGGAAGTCGCGGCAGTGACGGCGCTGATCGACTGGCCTTCCGTCGAGTGGAGCCCGCGAAGCGTGCGCCTGCCGCGACGCGGGATGGAGATCGACTTCGGCGGCATCGGCAAGGAATACGCAGCGGATCGGATGGCGACGATCTGCCATGACAGCGGCGCGCCGCACGCGCTCGCCAATCTGGGCGGCGACGTTCGCGCCGCGGGTCCGCAACCGGACGGGTCGCCATGGCGCGTCGGCATCTCGCATCCGCGCCAGGCGGACGCGATCATGGCGACGGTGGAAATCGACGGCGGAGCTGTGGCGACCAGCGGCGACTATCAGCGATTCTTCGATCTGGACGGACGTCGCTATTGCCACATCATCGATGCGCGTTCCGGGCGACCGGTCACGCACTGGCAGTCGATCAGCGTGCTCGCGCCGCTGTGCGTTCTCGCCGGAAGCTGCGCGACCATCGCGATGCTTCTCGAGGAAGACGGCGAGGCTTTTCTTGGCCGCGAGGGCGTCCCCTATCTGGCCGTCGATGCCGCGGGCGTGCGGCACGGGCCCGCAGCACGATAGACCAGCCGGCGGCGCTGCTTGCGCCGCGCCGCCGCCCAATCGTCGCGCACGCCGCTACACGCGCGGCGCTAAGGAGCTCGTCGGCTACCAGCGCGCGATGCGCCCGAGGATGTAGCCGGCCGCCAGCGCACTGAATACCGTCGTCAGCGGCCGCTCCCGGATCGTATTGCAGGCCGCTTCGGTCATCGCGCCCTGCGCACGCCGGGCCTTTTCGGGCATCTGGCTCGCCCATTCCGCGGCCGCCGCGGCCTTGTCGGCGGTCGTGTTGACCGCGCGGTGGGCCGTGTCGCTGGCGCGTCCGACGCCGGAGACCGCCTTGTCGGCGACCCGATCGACGTTCTGATGCGCCTGTTGCGCGGCGTTTTCGATCTTCGGATTGTACGGCGTGGATCGCAGTTGGCCTTCTTCCATCACTATCTCCTCGTCGGTGGTTGAACGCTAATCGGCGCAGCGACTCGCCGATGCTTAGTTGGACAACATGAACTATCGACTCGTCCGGCGGGCTGCGCTATCAGCGGTCGTCCGATTTGCATGTAGGAATCGTCGAGCGGTCGTCGGCTTGTCCTGGCGGCGGTGACTTCGGCGCGCGCTGTGGCGCCATGGCGCGCTGCCGGTGCGTGCTAGCATTCGCGACGAGCCAAAACGGACTCTCAATGAATCGACTGGATTTCGATGGCCGGGTGGCCGTGATCAGCGGCGGCGCGACGGGCATCGGCCTCGCGGTGGCGCAGCGGCTCAAAGCGAGCGGTGGACGAGTGAGCCTGTGGGACCGCGACGCCGGCGCGCTCGACCGGGCCGCGGCGACGCTGGGGCAGGGCACCGATGTGCGCGAGGTCGACGTCGCCGACGCGGACGGCGTCGCGGCGGCGGCGCGTGCGACGGCGGCGGCGCTCGGGCGGATCGACGCTCTCGTCTGCTCCGCCGGGATCACCGGCCCCAACACGACGACCTGGGAATACCCGGCGGATGCCTGGCGCCAGGTGATCGACGTCAACCTGCATGGCGTTTTCTACTGCAACCGTGCGGTCGTGCCGCTGATGCTCGCGCAGGACTACGGGCGCATCGTCAACATCGCCTCGGTGGCCGGCAAGGAAGGCAATCCCAACGCGAGCGCGTACAGCGCTTCGAAGGCCGCCGTCATCGGCCTGACCAAATCGCTCGGCAAGGAGCTTGCCCAATCCGGCGTGCGCGTCAACTGTGTGACGCCTGCGGCGGTCAAGACGGCGATCTTCGACCAGATGACGCAGCAGCACATCGATTTCATGCTGGCGAAGATTCCACTGGGCCGTTTCGGGACCGTGGACGAGATCGCCGCGCTGGTTGCCTGGCTTTGCACCGCCGACTGCTCGTTTTCCACCGGCGCGGTGTTCGACCTTTCGGGCGGCCGCGCCACTTACTGACAGCCGCTGCGCGCACGCCGTCGCGCGAGACCGGCGTGTGCTCTACGGCCGCACGGCCAGCATGATCTTGCCGATGTGGGCGCTGGATTCCATCAGCCGGTGCGCATCCGCCGCGTCCGCCAGTGGAAATACGCGATGAATCACCGGCTTCAACTTGCCCTCGGCGAACAGGGGCCAGACCTTGTCGCGCATCGAGCGCGCCAGCGCCGCCTTCCTCGCCGCCGGACTCGCGCGCAAGGTCGAGCCGGTGACGGTCAGCCGCTTCATCATGATGTGGCGCCAATCGACGGTGACCTTGCTGCCCTGCAGGAAGGCGATGATCGCCATCCTGCCTTCCAGCGCCAGGCATTTCAGGTTCTTC
>Ga0207693_10004363_pt1 | contig 11965 bp, 9 predicted proteins | sample LARL81metaG_FD_184347 | JGI IMG/M metagenome (GOLD analysis project Ga0207693, IMG submission 184347) | Corn, switchgrass and miscanthus rhizosphere microbial communities from Kellogg Biological Station, Michigan, USA - LAR L8-1 metaG... | ecosystem: Host-associated > Plants > Roots >...
AGATTCCCCACTGCTGCCTCCCGTAGGAGTCTGGGCCGTATCTCAGTCCCAGTGTGGCTGGTCGTCCTCTCAGACCAGCTACCCGTCGTCGCCTTGGTGGGCCGTTACCCCACCAACAAGCTGATAGGCCGCGGGCCCATCCCTCACCAGCGGACTTTTCCCGACCAGACCATGCGGACCGGTCGGAGTATCCGGTATTAGCTCCGGTTTCCCGGGGTTATCCCAGAGTGAGGGGCAGGTTGCCCACGTGTTACGCACCCGTTCGCCACTGATCCCCGGGCCGAAGCCCGGTTCACCGTTCGACTTGCATGTGTTAAGCGCGCCGCCAGCGTTCGTCCTGAGCCAGGATCAAACTCTCCGTAGAGATTCCGACCTCACCCGCTGCCCGAAGGCGTCGGGGTCGGCCGTGTTCCGTTCGGAGTTGGCCGGCTCGAGAGGCACCTCGATCCGGCCTGTCCGACCGCCCGTTGCCGGGCGGCGTTTCTTGGAATGTCAGGACCGGGGCACGGCGAACCGAACCTCGGTCTGACGAGGCACTGGCATTCACACGCTGTTCAGTTCTCAAGGTGCGAACGGCGCACGTATCCCCGCGCGGGAAAGAGAACTCGCACGGGTTCGCGCGCCGACCGATGATGGTAGCAGTCTCGCCCACCCCGTCAACCGGAGCGATCGGGAGCTCCTCCGCCGCAGGGCTCACCCGATCGAGACGATCTTGGCGAACTTCCTCCGGCCGACCTGGAGCACCCGGCCCGTCAGGAGCTCGACGGGCATCTCGAGGGTATCGGACGCCACGGGATCGCCGTCGACCCGGACGCCTCCCTGCTCGATGGCCCGGCGGCCCTCGCCGTTGGACGAGGCGAGGCCGGCGAGCACGAGCGCCTTCGGGAGCCACACCATCCCGTCCGTGACGACGTCCGCGGGCAGGGCTACATCGGGGATGTCATCCGGCGTCTCGTGCGCGCGGAATACCTTGTCGAAGACCGCCTCGGCGGTGTCCCCCGACCCCGGCCCATGGAAGCGCTCGACGATCGTGCGTGCCATCCGGCGCTTCTCGGCATTCGGGTGGATCGAGCCGTCGGCCAGACCGGCGACGACCCGCTCGTGGTCGGCGGCGCCGAGGCCCGTGCACAACAGCTCGTACTTCGCGATCAGCTCATCCGGCAGCGACATCAGCTTGCCGAACATCTCGTCGGCCGGCTCGGTCAGACCGACGTAGTTGTCGAAGGACTTCGACATCTTGCGCACGCCGTCGAGTCCTTCGATCAACGGCAGGGTGAGCACCGCCTGCGGTTCCTGACCGTAGGCGCGCTGGACCTCGCGGCCCATCAACAGGTTGAACGTCTGGTCGGTCCCGCCGAGCTCGATATCGGCCTCGACCGCCACCGAGTCGTAGCCCTGGAGCAACGGATAGAGGAACTCGACGACGCTGATCGGCTGGTTCCGCTCGTAGCGCGCGCGGAAGTCCTCGCGCTCCAGCATCCGCGCGATCGTCGTGACCGACGCGAGCCGGACCAGGTCCGCGGCGTCGAGCTCGGCGAGCCACTCCGAATTCCGACGCACGGTCGCGCGCTCGACGTCGAGCACCAGGCCGGCCTGGTCGAGATAGCTCCGCGCGTTCTCGTCGGCCTCTCCGGCGCTCAGCATCGGTCGCGTCTCGGACCTGCCCGAGGGATCGCCGACGCGGCTCGTGAAGTCGCCGACGATCAAGATCGCCTCGTGGCCCGCGTCGAGGAAGCGCTGGAGCGCGCCGAGCACGACCGAGTGACCGAGCGTGAGGTCGGGCCGGCTCGGGTCGATGCCGAGCTTGACCCGGAGCGGTCGCCCGAGAGCGAGCTTCGCGTCGAGCCCGTCCGCGGGGATGATCTCGGCGGCGCCGCTCCGCAGGTCATCGAGGTCGGCCATCATCGCGCGGATGCTATCAGCGGGCCCTGCCTGATCTGTGCGCGCCGGGCCGTCACAAGATCGGCATATCCACTCGGCCACAAGGTCGGTCCGCCTCCCAGGAACGCGAAAGCCCAGGGGTACGCTCGCGCCGATGGTGAAGGCCCGCGCCCTCGCCCTGTTCATGGTGCTCGCCTTCCTGGCCGGCGCATGTGATCTTCCCCGACTGGACGACCAGCGGGAGCGTCCGCTCGCCCAGACGTCGACGATCTACGCGAGCGACGGCTCGCTGATCACCGACCTGCATGCGACCGAGAACCGGGTGATCCTCACCCAAGATCAGATGCCGCAGTCGGTCCGCGACGCAACGGTCGCGATCGAGGACCGTCGCTTCTATGAACACGGCGGCGTCGACCTGTTCGCGCTGGCCCGCGCCCTCGCCGTCGACATCGGGAACGGGGGCTTCGTCGAGGGCGGATCGACGATCACACAGCAGCTCGCGAAGAACCTCTACACGGGCGACGCGCAGAACCTCCGGCGCAAGATCGACGAGGCGGCGCTCGCCCTGCAGATGGAGAACCGGTACACGAAGGACGAGATCCTCACCGACTACCTCAACACCGTGTACTTCGGCGAGGGCGCCTACGGGATCGAGGCGGCGGCTGAGACGTACTTCGGGATCCACGCGAGCGAACTCGACCTGTCTCAATCGGCAACGCTCGCCGGACTGATCACCGCGCCCAACCACTTCGACCCCCTCGTGCGGCCGGCCTCTGCGCAGGGTCGACGCAACGTCGTGCTGCGGATCATGGCGCAGATGGGAACGATCACGCCGGCCGAGCAGGCCGCCGCCCGGCGCGAGCCGATCACCGTCGTCCACAACGATTCGCAGGACCGCTACCCGTTCCCGTACTTCGTCGACTACTTCAAGCGGTGGTTCCTGTCGAACCCGGCGTTCGGTCAGACGTACGATGACCGGTACCGGCTGCTGTTCACCGGCGGGCTGCGGATCACGACCACGTTGGACCCGGCCATCCAGGCCGCCGGCGAGAACGCCGTGCGACAGATCTTGAACTACCCCAGCGACCCCGACGCGGCGATCACCGTGGTCGATCCGCGAACGGGATACGTGCGCGCGATGATCGGCGGTAAGGACAAGGAGTACTGGTCGAACACCGGCGCAGGGCGCGTGAACCTCGCGACCGACGCCGGTGGCACGGGACGCCAGACCGGCTCGGCGTTCAAAGCGTTCGCGCTCGTCGCCGCGCTCGAGCACGGCTACTCCCCCGACTCGACGTTCGCGGCGCCCGCCTCGATCTCCCTCCCGCTTCCCGGCGGCGGCACGTGGAACGTGACGAACGCGGAGGGCCAGGGCTACGGCACCCTCAGCCTGCGAACCGCGACCGAGGACTCCGTGAACACGGTGTACGCGCAGCTGATCCAGCAGCTCGGGCCCGACACCGTCGTTCGCACCGCCGAGCAGATGGGCATGCGCTGCTGTACCAACGTCGGCGAGCCGACCAAGCCGCTGCTCGCCGTCGACAGCGCGGTCCTCGGCTCGAACGAAGCCAACACGCTCGAGATGGCGAGTGCGTACGGCACGCTCGCAACCGGCGGCAAACAGGTCGACCCGATCCCGGTCGAGTCGGTGGTCGGTCCCGACGGCACGGTGCTCTGGCAGGCCGACCCCAAGCCCAACCAGGTCGTTGATCCACAGGTCGCCGCGGCGGCGGACGACATCCTGCAAGACGTGGTGCTCTACGGCACCGGGACGGCGGCGAACATCGGCAGACCGCAGATCGGCAAGACCGGCACCGACGACAACCACGACAACGCGTGGTTCGTCGGGGCCGTGCCGCAGCTTTCGGCCGCGATATGGGTCGGGTTCCACGAAGGGCAGATCCCGATGGAGCCGCCTCGCACGAGGATCACCGTGTTCGGTGGCACCTGGCCCGCGCAGATCTGGCGACTCCTGATGGAGAAGGCGACCGCCACCCTGCCTCCGGACGCGTTCCCGACGCCGGAGGTGCACTACGTGACCGTCGCCGTCGACGTGACGCAAGATCCCGCGTGTCTGCCGAACCAATTCACCCCGCCGAATCACATCGAGAGCCTCAACTACGTCGCGGGGACCGAGCCGACGCAGACCTGCACGTCGCCGACGACGCTGCAAAGCGTGCTGGTGCCCTCCGTGATCGGGTTCGACGAGCAGCACGCGACCGCGGCCTTGACGCAGGCGGGCTTCTACGTGAAGAGCGTGTCGGAAGCGTCGACGCAGCCCGTCGGCACCGTGATCTACCAGGACCCCGCCGCCGGCACGTCGAAGGAACAGACGAGCACGGTCACGATCACCGTCGCCCGGGCGCCCGCCGGGGCGTAAGCGTCGTCGTCCACCGCGAACCGGCCTCCAGCCACCGCCACGGGCGTTCCGTCGCGACCGAGATGCCCACCCGCGGCGTCACGTCCAGCCGTGAGCGCGGCACGGCCGTTCCCGGTTCGATCCACAGCTCGTCCGACGTCAGCAGGTCGATCCCATCGAGCGACCGATCGATGGCGAGCGCCTGCGCGAGCCGGCCGGGTCCGCGGCAGAGCGCGCGCGCGTCCGTGACGCCACGGTTCGCCGCGAGCACCGGCAGATTCTCGAGCGGTTCGGCCGCACGGAGCAGCACGGCCGACGCCCGGTCGGATCCGCCGGTGACGACGTTCAGGCAGTGGTGCATCCCGTAGATCAGATACACGTAGAGGTGGCCCGCCGAGCCGAACATCGTTCGGTTGCGCGCGGTCGGTCCCCGGAACGAGTGGCTCGCGGGGTCATCGGCGCGGTAGGCCTCCGTCTCAACGATCCGGACACGCGCCTGGGAGCCGTCGGGGAACCGCCGGACGAGATGCCTGCCGATCAACGCGGGTGCGACCGTGATCGAGGGCCGGTCGAACCATCGACGCGGGAGCGCCGCGCTCACGCGCTCAGGCCAGGCCGAACAGGAAGACGAGCAGCGCCTTCTGCGTATGCAAGCGGTTCTCCGCCTGGTCGAACACGACGGACCGGTCGCCGTCGATCGCGCGGTCGGAGATCTCCTCGCCGCGATGTGCGGGCAGGCAGTGCATCACCAGCACACCGGGGTCCGCGACATCGATCAGCGCCTCGTTCAGTTGATACGGCCGGAAGATCAGCGCGCGCTCCTCGGCCTCCGCTTCTTGACCCATGCTCGCCCACACGTCCGTATAGAGGACATGCGCGCCTGACGCGGCCGCCGCGGGGTCGGTGCCCACTTCGATCGAGCCGCCCGTTTCTGCGGCGATCTCCTCCGCGCGCTCGACGACCTGCGGGATCGGCTCGAACCCCACCGGCGTCGATACACGAACGGTCATCGCGGCCTTCGCCCCGGCGAGCAGGAGCGAGTGCGCGACGTTGTTGCCGTCGCCGACGTAGGTCAGGATGCGGCCGGCCAAGCCGCCGAGGTGCTCTTCGATCGTCAGCAGGTCCGCCAGCGCCTGACACGGATGCTCGAAGTCCGACAGGGCGTTCACCACGGGGATCGAGGCGGCACCCGCCAGCGCTTCCAGCCGCTCCTGCTCGAAGGTCCGCAGCACGATCACATCGACGTAGCGGGAGAGCACCCGTCCCGTATCCTCGATCGTCTCGCCCCTGCCGAGCTGGAGGTCGCCGGACGACAGCGTGATCGGGTGCCCGCCGAGTTGCGCGACCCCGACCTCGAACGAGACACGCGTCCTCGTCGAGGACTTCTCGAAGATCAGCGCCGCGGAACGGCCCGCGAACGCGTCCCCGTGCATCTGGCGGTCGGCCTTGAGCTTGCCGGCGAGCGACAGCACGGATCCAAGCTCGGGAGCGGAGAGGTCGTCGACGGACAGATAGCCACGGGCCATGGCGCTCGAGTGTAGTCGGGTGGCTGCGGCGGCCGTCAGCCCGTGCGCAGGCTGGCGCCGAACCGATCGCCGACGACGGCGACCATGCGGTCGATCGCGGCCTGGGCTTCGTCATCGGTGAGCGTTCGATCCGGCGCGCGGAGCTGCACGGCGAACGCGAGCGACCGGGTGCCGGGCTCGAGCGGCGCGCCCTCGAACACATCGAACAAGCTGCACGTATCGAGCACCGGGCCGCCGGCCTCGACGAGTGCGTCGCGCACGTCTCTGTACGCGACGTCGGCAGACAGGACGAAGGCGAGATCGCGGCGCACCGGGGGGAACCGTGGCGCGTCGCGGAACTCGGATATCTGCTCACCGGCCGCGGCCCGAAGCGGTGTGAGGCCGATGGCCCCCGCCGCGACGCGGCCGTCGATCTCGAGCGACGCGGCGACACGCGGGTGGATCTCCCCCACGACGCCGAGATGTGTCCCCTCGACCGACACGCGCGCCGACCGGCCGGGGTGGAACGGCGAGCCCGCATCGGGTTCCAACCGCCATCCGGTGACGCCGAGTTCGCCGAGCACCGCCTCGAGGACTCCCGTCGCATCCAGCACGTCGAACGCCTTTCGTGGCGTCGACCAATCGGTGGACGAGAGCCCCGCCATCGCGAACCCGAGCTTCGACTGCTCGCGGAACGGATCGCCCGACCGGAACGTGGTGCCGACCTCGAACAGCGCGACCTGTGGGACGCCGCGCGCTTGGTTGCGCGCGATGGCGTGCAGGAGACCCGGCGTGAGCCGCGTCCGAAGGAATCCCTCCTCCGAACGGAGCGGGTTCGCGATGGCGATGGCGTCCTCGTCGCCGAACAGCGCGAGGTCCTGCGCCGAGGCGAACGGCGCCGGACGGATCTCTCGCAGACCGGCCCGCACGAGCGCGTCCTTCGCACGGGCGAGGAACGCGACGTCGTCCGGAACCCCGCCGCGATGCGGGGCGCGCGGCAGCTCGTTGCCGACGCGCTCGTACCCCTGGACCCGCAGGACCTCTTCGATCAGATCGACCTCGCGGTCGATGTCGGTGCGGTAGCCCGGAACCTCGACCTCGATCGCATCACCGGACGGCCGATGCGCCATGCCCAGCGTGTCGAACACCGCGGCGGCATCGTCCGTTTCGACCCGATAGCCGAGCAGGACGCCGGCGCGCGCGGGACGCATCGAGACCCAGCGCCGTGGAGCGACGTCCCCTGCCTGGGTCAGGCCGCGCGAGACGGTGCCGCCGGCCCAGGCGGTCATCAGCTGCGCACACCGGGTCGCCGCCTGTTCGAGCCCTTCCGGATCGGTACCGCGCTCGAACCGGTGGGACGCCTCCGAGTGCAGATCGAGACGCCTCGCGGTGAGCAGAACGCCGCCGCGAGTGAAGTACGCGCTCTCGAGCAACACATCGTGCGTCTCGGCGGTCACCTCGGACGTCTGTCCGCCCATCACGCCCGCGAGGGCGACCGGACCATCCGCGTCGCAGACCAAGAGGTCGGCGGCGGTGAGCGACCGGTCGACGTCGTCGAGCGTTCGCATCGTCTCCCCGTCGGCGGCCCGCCTGACCACGATGGCCGGACCCGCGAGCCTCGCGAGGTCGAAGCCGTGCAGCGGCTGGCCGCGCTCGAGCATCGTGTAGTTGGTGGCGTCGACGACCGCGTCGATCGGACGCATGCCCGCGGCCGTCAACCGTGCCTGCGCGCGCAACGGCGACGGGCGATGCTCGACCCCGCGGACGATCCGCGCGAGGTACCGCGGACACGCGTCGAGCGCCTCGATCGTCACCGGCACCACGTCGGCGACGACCTCGTCCGTTTCCTCGACGGTGGGCTCGGGGACCTGCAACGCCACGCCGGTCGCGGCGGCGACCTCGCGCGCGACGCCCAGCACCGAGAGGAAGTCCGGCCGGTTCGGTTCGACCTCGATATCGAGGACCGGGAGATCGAGCTCGAGCTGGTGCGCGACGTCGGCGCCGATCTCCAGGCCTTCGTCGTTGAGGATCAAGATGCCCTCGTGGTCGCCGCTGATCGCGAGCTCCCGCGGCGAGCACAACATCCCTTCGGACAGCACGCCTCGGATCTCTCGTCGTCCGAGCGGCTCGTCCAACACCGGCACACGCGCGCCGGGCGGCGCCCAGGGGACGAGATCGCCCGCGACCATGTTCCGAACGCCGACGACGAGCTCGATCTCGCCGGACCCGTGCTGGATGCGCGCGATGCACAGCTTGTCGGAGCGTGGATGATCGCGCACCTCGAGCACGCGCACCGCCACAACGCCGTCCAACCCGGCCCACGGACGCAGCACGCCCTCGACCTTCACGCCGCGATGGGTCATCAGGTCGGCGAGCTCGTCGACCGGCATCTCGGTGGGCGCGAACTCGCGGAGCCACCCGAGCGGCACCCTCATGGCGTCACCCCGAACTGCTCCAGGAACCGCACGTCGCCCTCGATCAGCACGCGCATATCCGGGATCGCGTACCGCAGGAGCGCCACGCGCTCGACGCCGAGCCCGAACGCGAAGCCCGTGTAGCGCTCGGCGTCGTACCCGCAGTTCTCCAGGACGGTCGGGTGCACCATGCCTGCGCCGAGGAGCTCGATCCACCCGTTGCCGCACACGCTGCAGCCCACGCCGTCGCACCGGAAACAGCTCACGCCGACCTCGGCACCGGGCTCGACGAACGGGAAGTACGCCGGACCGAGGCGGATGCGGCGCCGCTCGCCGAACAACGCCTTCGCCATCACCTCGAGCGTGCCCTTCAGGTGCGCGAACGTGATGCCCTCGTCGACCACCAGGCATTCGACCTGTGTGAAGACCGGCAGGTGCGTCGCGTCGGCCGTCTCGCGACGGTAGACACGCCCGGGCGACACGATGTACACCGGCGGCGGCTGCGACTGCATGGTCCGGATCTGCGCAGCCGACGTCTCGGTCCGCAGCAGCAGTTCCGGGTGCCCGGGGATCGCGACGTACAGCGAGTCCTTCATCGTGCGCGCAGGGTGGTCGGGCGCGATGTTGAGCGCTTGGAAGTTGTGCCAGTCATCCTCGATCTCGGGACCGCCGACCACACGGAACCCGAGCGAGATGAAGATGTCGACGATCTCGCGCTCGACGAGGGTGAGCGGATGCAGCGACCCCGGTCGAGGCCGACGGCCCGGCAGCGTGATGTCGATCCGGTCGGCCGCGAGCTGCTCCTGTTCGGCCGCGGCGCCGAGCTCCATCCGCCGGGCCTCGAGCGTCTCAACGAGGTCCGCGCGGATCGCGTTCACCCGCGCGCCCACCTCACGCCGGTCGCCGTCGGGCAGCGTTCCCAGGGCGCGCTGGAGCTGTCCGAACGCGGACTTCCTGCCGAGCACCGTGACCTGCGCGGCCTCGAGCGCGTCGATGGTTGTCGCGTCGGTCAGCGCCGCCCGGCCCCGCGCATGCTCGTCATCGAGCGCACGGAGCAGCTCGGCAGCGTCCATGGCGCGCGAGTCTAACAACCGCCTTCCGGCGATCTGCTAGGCAACGGGCAGGCTGAGATGCAGCGTCAACCGATCGTCGTCGACGGTCGCCCACGCGCGTCCGTCCTGTGCCTCGGCGACCGCGCGCACGACGAACAGCCCGATCTTCGAGCCTCCTCCCGTGCCGGGGCGCCTGGCCTGGAACAGCCCTTCGGCGCTGTCGTCGTCGACCGAGGATCCGTCTCGGGACGCGGTCACTTCGACCATCCCGTCCGCGGATGCCGCGCGCACGACGATCGGGCCGTCGGCCGCCCACCACACGAGCGATTCGGCGAACGCCAACAACGCGGTCTTCAACCGCACGGGATCGAGGAAGTACGGGCCGGGGTCACCGGCCCATTCGATCGCGGGATGCTCCGGGTCGCGGCGCTGCAACTCCGCGATCGAGGTGACGAGCTCCCCGACGTCGCATCGGTCCGGGTAGGGCTCGAGCGTCCCGCCCGACACCCGCGCCGCGTCGACCAGCAGATGCAGGATCTGGTCCATCCGGTCGGCGTCGTGCACGATCCCCGTGAGCATCAGCGCTCGCTGCTCGTCGGTCATGTCGGGCCACCGCTTCTCGAGCGCGTACCCGAAGCCCTTCATCGCGGTGAGCGGTGAGCGGATGTCGTGGGCGGCCGCGGCGATCAAGGTCTCGAGGGACTCTCCCTTCGAGCCGCGGCGGCGTGCGTGCTCGAACAGGCAGATCGTGGCGGCGGCGGCGAGGTTGAGCGACTCGGCAGCGCCGGCGTGCGGCACGCGAACGGTCGCGTCGGCCGACGAGACCACCTCCTGTGGGAGGCCGTGCGCCTCGTTGCCGAACACGAAGGCGACCGGCCCGCTCACATCGGTCGTGTAGAGCGAGTTCGACCCCCGCGCGTCCATCGCAAGGATCCGATGGCCGCTCGCCCGCAGCCCGGCGATCGCATCCGCGGTCGGCACGTCTCGCACGATCGGCAGGTGGAAGACGGACCCGGCACACGCCCGAACGGTCTTTGGGTTGTACACGTCGACCGAGGCAGCGCCGAAGACGACGGCGGCCGCTCCCGCCGCATCGGCCGACCGAACGATCGTGCCCGCGTTGCCCGGGTCCCGGACCTCGTGCAGCACCGCGACACATCCGGTCGAGGGCACGGCATCGAGCGTCACATCCACATACGGCGCGACGCCGACGATGTTCTGTGGGGTGATCGTGGAGGTCAGCCGTGCCATGACCGGACCGGCCGCGCGCACGATGTCGATGCCTCGCTCTCTGGCGCGGATCGCGAGCTCGTGCAGCTCGTCCTCGACGAACAGCGTGTCGATCGCGATCGGCGCTGCGTCGAGCGCCTCGCGCACACCCTGGGCGCCCTCAACCAAGAACCGGCGGTCCTCGTCGCGGAACGCGCGCTTGCGTAGCCGGGCAGCGGCCGCGACCTTCGGGTTCTTGGTGCTGGAGATCACGAGACCCCCCGGGGCTCCGGTCGTCCGGAGTCTAGTCCCGAGGGGTCATGGAACCGCGATGCGCTCAGGCGGCGGACGCCTCGGGGAGCGCGTCCTTGGCCTGCTGCACGAGCGCGCCGAACGCCGCCGGATCGTGGATCGCCAGATCGGCGAGCACCTTCCGGTCGAGCTCGACACCGGCGATCTTCAACCCGTGCATGAACCGTGAGTACGAGATCCCGTGCGGCCGGACGCCGGCGTTGATCCGTGCGATCCACAGGCGGCGGAACTGCGCCTTGCGGTCGCGACGGTCCCGATAGGCGTAGACGCCCGAGTGGTGCACCTGCTCCTTGGCGAGGCGATAGCGCACCCGGCGACTGCCGGTATAGCCCTTGGCGGCCGCGAGCGTCTCACGTCGCTTCTTCTTTGCGTGGACGGATCGTTTGACTCGTGCCATCGGGTCACCTCGCCAGCAGGCGCTTGAGCTTCTTCTGCTCGCCGGTGGACGCGACCTCGGCCATGCCCTCGACGCGGCGCCGGCGGCTGCCGCTCTTCTTCGTGAGCATGTGGTTGCCCGTGGCCTTGTGATGCAGGACCTTGCCCTTGCGCGTCACACGGAACCGCTTCGCGGTCGCGCTGTGGCTCTTCATCTTCGGCATGTGCTTACCCTTCGTCTGCTGCGGGGGCGACGACCTCGGCCGTCTGATCGAGCGCGGCCGCGTCTTCTGCGGTGGGTTCGAGCGCCGCGTCTTCTGCGGTGGGCTCGAGCGCCGCGTCCTCCGCGGTGGGCTCGACCGCGGCGGCCTCCTTGGCCGCCTCGCGCGCGGCGCGCGCCTCTTGCTTCGCCAGATCTTCCAGGTACCGCTTGTTGGGCCCGATCACCATGATCATGTTTCGGCCCTCTTGCTTCGGCATCGCCTCAACGATGGCGAGCTCCCCGAGGTCTGCGACGAGACGGTCCAAGATCTTGCGTCCGAGTTCCGTGTGCGCCATCTCGCGCCCGCGGAACATGATCGTGATCTTGACCTTGTTGCCCGCTGAAAGGAACCGCGTGACGTGGCCCTTCTTGGTGGCGTAGTCGTGCGGGTCGATCTTCGGGCGGAACTTGATCTCCTTGAGGCCGGTCCGCGACTGCTTCTTGCGGGCCTCCTTGAGCTTCACGTCTCGTTCGTACTTGTACTTGCCGTAGTCCATGATCCTGCACACCGGCGGATCGGCCTGCGGCGCGACCTCGACGAGATCCAGATCGAGCGCCCGAGCCTGGTTCAGCGCGTCGCGGGTATCGACCACGCC
>Ga0207693_10004364_pt1 | contig 11961 bp, 10 predicted proteins | sample LARL81metaG_FD_184347 | JGI IMG/M metagenome (GOLD analysis project Ga0207693, IMG submission 184347) | Corn, switchgrass and miscanthus rhizosphere microbial communities from Kellogg Biological Station, Michigan, USA - LAR L8-1 metaG... | ecosystem: Host-associated > Plants > Roots >...
GGTCAGGGCCGGATTGTCTGCCAGCCGCAGATCGCGGCGCATCCACAGGATCGCGACGGTGCTCACGCCGCGCGTAGCTCTGAAGCGGCCAAGTGGTCGATCTGCCGACGGCGGTAGTCGAACACGGCGGCGAGGTCGCGGCGAACGAATGCCGCGTGGGCCAGCGCGCCAAACGGTCCGAACGGCAGCGAGTAGTGCACGATGTCGCGGACCCTGGTTCCGCGCTCGTGGGGCTCGAACTCGTGGCGGTGATGCCAGAGCCGGTAGGGGCCGCGCAACTGACGGTCAACGAAGCGGTGGCCGGGATGCCACTCCTCGATGCGCGACACCCATCGCAGCGGCACACCGTGCAGCCGCAGCCGGTACTCGATGCGCGTGCCCTGGCGCATCTCGATCGGCTCCGGGCTCAGCACTTCGAAGCGCAGCCACGGAGGGGTCAGCGTCTCGAGGTTACGTGCGCGTGAGAAGAAGTCGAACACTTCGCCGGGTGCGGCGGCCACGACCTGCTCGCGCGCGAGGCGGTGAATCACGATCCGGAGAGGACGTCGCGCAGGGCGTCCTCGAGCCGCGGATGGCGATACTCGTAGCCGAGCTCGCCCAGGCGCGCCGGGACCGCGCGCTGGCCGGTGAGCACGATCGTCGCCATCTCGCCGTACAGCGCCTTCAGTGCAAGCCCCGGGACCGGGAGTACGGCAGGGCGGTGCAGGACGCGGCCCAGCGTCTTGGAAAGCTCCGCGTTGGTCACGGGGTTGGGCGCCGTCAGGTTGATCGGGCCGGTTGCGGCGTCGTCGTCGAGGCATCGCAGCATCGCACCGACGACGTCGTCGAGATGGACCCAAGGGACGTACTGCTTGCCCCCGGCGACCGGACCGCCGACACCAAGCTTGAACGGCGGGAGCATCTTCTCGAGCGCGCCCCCTTGCGCGGACAGCACGACGCCGGTCCGCGTCGTCGCGACCCGCACGCCGGCCGCGGTCGCCTTGCCGGCTTCACGCTCCCACTCGACGGTCACGCCGGCCAGAAAGTCCTTACCCGCGGGGTCTGATTCGTCGACCGGCTCGTCGCCGCGGGGGCCGTAATACCCGGTTGCCGACTGCGATACGAGCGCGCGCGGTCGCCGATCCTCGGGCAGTGCGGCGATCGCCTCGACCAGCGATCTGGTGCTGAGGACGCGCGAGTCCCGGATCTCGCGCTTGGCGTCGTCGGTCCACCGCTGGGCGATCGGCTCGCCGAGGAGGTGGAGGATCGCGTCGGCCTGATCGAGTGCGTCGCTGGGCGGGAGCGTGTGCTTGGGGTCGGCCCAGGCCTGCGCCTCGACGCGTCCGCCGAGCTTGTCGCGCGCCGAGTCGGGATCGCGCGTCAGCACAACGACCTGGTCGCCGCGCTCCAGCATCGCGCCGATCGCGTGGCGGCCGATGACCCCGGTCGCGCCGGTCACAGCTACTCGCACGACCGGCGCCTCATTTTGGTCAGAGCCATCATGACGGCAACTATAACAAGGTGTTGCATTTATCTCAACAGAGTGTACGATGCCTGACCGTGTCCGCATCGACCCCCTCTCCGTTGTCCGGCCTGACCACCACCCAGCTCGCCGAGCTGACGGGCGTCCCCGCCGCGACGCTGAGGATGTGGGAGGCTCGTCATGGGTTTCCGGCGCCGGCGCGGCTGGCGGGAGGGCACCGTCGCTACGGCGAGCGCGACGTCGAGCTGGTGCGAAGGGTTGTGCGCGGGCGCGAGGAGGGGCTGTCACTCGCGGCGGCGATCGATCGGGCCCGGGCAGGCGATGCGCCGGCACCGGCGTCGATCTTTGCCGGGCTCGCGCGGCGCCGCCCCGACCTGCAGCCGATGACGCTCACCAAGCCCGCGCTGCTGGCGTTGTCGCGTGCCGTCGAGGACGAGCACCTTGCAGCCGCGAGCGCCGGTGTGCTCGTCGGGAGCTTTCAGAGCGCCCGGTTCTACAGGCAGTCCGAGCGGCGCTGGCACGAGCTTGCGCGCAACGCGCGCGTGGCGGTCGCACTGGCGGACTTCAAGCGGCTGCGCCGACCCGCACATGGACCCGTGCAGGTGCCCGTGCACCGTGACCATCCGCTCGCCCGCGAGTGGGCGATCGTGATGCATGCGCCCGACGCCTCGGCCTGCCTTGCGGCATGGGAGATCCCGGCAGCGCTCGAGCCCGCCGACGCTGACAGGCGCTTCGAGGTGTTGTGGTCGCCGGAGCCCGAGGTCGTCGTCGAGGCGCTCGCGGTCGCCACCGATTTGATCGCGCCGCTGGCGCCGGACGTCGCCGGCGCGCTCGACGCGAGCCGCCTGGAGGCGGTGCTGCCGAGCTCCGCGGAGCTTCGCGCGGCCGTCAGGCAGGCTCACCGAATGTTGGCCTACGTCGGCACGAGTTGATCCAGAACCGATGTCGCTGCGAATCATTGCTGTGAGCGATCGGGTGATGCTCAGATGAAGGTCGCCATCGTCGGTGCCGGCGTGTCCGGTCTCGTGGTCGCACACCTCCTGCACCGCCGGCACGAGATCACGGTGTTCGAGGCGGCTGATTACGCCGGCGGGCACACCAACACCGTCCGAGTCGACACGGCCGACCAGACGCTCGACGTCGATACCGGCTTCATCGTCTTCAACGAACGCAACTATCCGCGTTTCCAGCGACTGCTGGGCCAGCTTGGCGTGGAGTCGCAGCCGTCGACGATGAGCTTCAGCGTCAGCGACGCCACGGGCGACTTCGAGTATTCCAGCGCCTCGCCCAACGGCCTCTACGCAAAGCGGGCACACCTGGTGACGCCGTGGTTTCACAGGATGGTGGCCGAGCTGGCCCACTTCAACCGCGCGGCGCGCGAGTTGCTCGGGCAGCCCGGCAACGACGTCTCGCTGGGCGACTGGCTCGAGCGGGAGCGTTTCTCGCCCGCGTTCGTGGAGCGCCTGATCGGGCCGCAGGTCTCCGCCGTGTGGTCCGCCGATCCGGAGCAGCGGTGGAGCTTTCCGGCCCGCTTCTTGGCCGAGTTCTTCGACAACCACGGGGTGCTCTCGTTGCGCGGGAGGCCCAGATGGCGGACCGTCAGAGGCGGGTCGGTCCGCTACGTCGAGGCGTTGACGCGGCCGTTCTCCCACCGGCTGCGCCTCGGAACCCCGGTCCACGCGATCGCGCGCCGGCCCGACCACGTGCTCGTTACGGCGCGCGGCTGCGAGGCAGAGCGCTTTGACGAGGTCGTGATCGCGACGCACTCAGACCAGGCGCTGGCGCTGCTCGGGGACGCCACCGCCTCCGAGCACGAGATCCTCGGTGCGATCCCCTACCAGCGCAACGACGCCGTCCTGCACACGGATGCGAGCATGCTGCCCCGGCGCCGCCGCGCCTGGGCGAGCTGGAACTATCACCTGCTCGAGCGCCCGGGCGATCGCACCACGGTGACGTATCACATGAACCGCCTGCAGTCGCTGAACGCGGACGTCCAGCTGTGCGTGACCTTGAACCGCACGGACGCGATCGATCCCGATCGGGTGATTCGCACGATCGGCTATGCCCATCCTGTATTCACCCGTAGCGGAGTGAGCGCTCAGCGGCGCGTGCAGGAGATCAGCGGCCACAACCGGACCAGCTACTGTGGCGCGTACTGGGGCTGGGGCTTCCACGAGGACGGAGTCGCCAGTGCTGCTCGTGTGGCCGAGCGCTTCGGAGGACGCCTGTGACCGCCAGCTGCATCTACGAAGGGACGATCCGTCACCGCCGGCTGGCGCCCCGTCGCGAGTTTCGCCACCGCCTTGCGCTCTGGTACGTCGACCTGGAGGAGCTGCCCAAGCTGCTCGGCGGCCGACTGCTGGAGCCCTCGCCCGGCGCGTTGCGCTTTCGCCGCCGCGACTACCACGGCGATCCGCGACTGCCGCTGGCCGAGGCCGTGCGCGACACGGTTGCCGAGCACACCGGATCGCGCCCGGTGGGACCGATCCGGCTGTTGACCCAGCTGCGGTCGTTTGGGTACTGCTTCAACCCCGTCAGCTTCTACTACTGCCTGTCGGCGGGCGCCGACGCGGTCCAGGCGATCGTCGCGGAGGTGACCAACACGCCCTGGGGCGAGCGTCACGCGTACGTTCTGGCGGGCGGCACGGAGAACTCGCCGTTGGTGGTCTCGAGCGTCGACAAGGCCATGCATGTCTCGCCGTTCATGCCGATGGACCTCAGCTACTGCGCTCGCGCGACGGCGCCGGGCGACACGCTGTCGGTGCACATGGAGAGCAGCCGGGCGGGGGCGCGCGTGTTCGACGCGACGCTTTCGATGTCGCGGCGGGAGCTGACCCGCCACTCGGCTCGACGGCTGACCGTGCGCTACCCGGCAGCGACCGTGCGCGTGCTGGCGCTGATCTACGCGCAGGCGCTGCGACTGAGGCTCGCGGGCGCCGGCGTGCACCCCCATCCTCCGGAGCGCGGGCGATGATTGCGCTCAGCCGGCTGATCGCGTGCGCGGTCCTGCGCCGGATCGGCGTCGGCAGCCTGACCGTGGCCGAGCCAGGGACACGGCATCGCTTCGGAGCCGGCCATCCGGCGGCGGTCGTCGATGTCCACGATCCGCGCGTGTGGCGGATGGTGCTGCTGCGCGGGTCGCGCGGGCTAGCCGATGCCTACGAGCGCGGCATGTGGGACTCCCCTGACCTCGTCGCGCTGATCCGGCTAGGCGCCCTGAACGCGGCCCGCCTTGATCGCGTGCGCGCGAAGGTGGCGCCGCTGTCTATGCCGGCCCGGATGATCGGGGCATTCCTGCGGCGCAGTACGCGTGCGCGGCGGCGTCGCGACATCGCCGCACACTATGACCTGGGCACGGACCTGTTCGCGCGGATGCTCGATCCGACACTCAGCTACTCCTGCGCGGTCTTCGAGCACGACCATGCGACCCTGGAGCAGGCCCAGCTCGCAAAGCTCGAGCGGGTATGCGAGAAGCTCGACCTGGGACCCGATGACCGCGTGCTGGAGATCGGAACCGGGTGGGGGGCGTTTGCCGTTCACGCCGCCACCACCCGCGGCTGCCACGTGACGACGACGACGATCTCCCGTGAGCAGTATCAGCACGCCGTGTCCGTGGTCGCGCGCGCGGGGCTGACGGACCGCGTCACCGTCCTCATGCAGGACTACCGCGACCTCACCGGGAGCTACGACAAGCTCGTGTCGATCGAGATGATCGAGGCCGTCGGGTGGCGGCATTACGGGGCCTTCTTTCGGAAGTGCTCGCAGCTGCTGGCGTCCGACGGCGCGATGCTGCTGCAGGCGATCACGATCGACGATCGCGCGTACGAGGTCGAGAAGGCGGCGAAGTCGTTTATCAACACGAGGATCTTTCCGGGCGGCTGCCTACCCTCGCTCGAGGTCATCATGCACAACGTGGCAGGTAGGACCGACATGCAAGCCCTCCATCTCGAGGACATCACGGCCCACTACGTCGAGACGCTGCGGCGCTGGCGCCACCGCTTCTTCGCCGCCGCACCGGAGCTCACGCAGCTCGGCTATGACGCGCGCTTTCAGCGGCTGTGGACGCTATATCTGGCCTACTGCGAGGCCGGGTTCGCCGAGCGCCGGATCTGCGACCTGCAACTGCTGCTCGCAAAGCCTCGATGGCGGGCACCGGTCAGCCGGCCGGGCGTCGGACGCCGGGCGCTGGACCTTGCCGGGTGATTCTGAGCTACACGAAACTCGGCTACGCGCGGCGCAGCCGGCGCTGGGATGCGGCGGACCTCGCCGCGATGGACGGCAAGGTGGTACTCGTGACCGGAGCGACGTCGGGCCTCGGCGAGGCCGCCGCCACGGGGTTCGCGCGGCTCGGTGCCAGCGTCTGGCTTGTGGCGCGCAGCCGCGAGCGAGGCGAGGGCGCCAGAGCCCGGATCGCCGAACAGACCGGGAGCGACGAGGTGCACGTCGGGATCTGCGACCTCAGCGACCTGCGATCGGTCAGGCGCTTTGCCGAGCAGTGCCAGTCCGAGCCGGGCCGAGTCGACGTGCTCGTCAACAACGCGGGCGCGCTCACCGAGGAGCGCTCGCTGTCGCGTGACGGCATCGAGCTTACGCTCGCGACCAACGTCGTCGGCCCGTTCCTGCTCACGAAGCTGCTCGTACCGCTGCTGGCGCGCAGCGCGCCGGCGCGCGTGATCAACGTGTCGTCTGGCGGCATGTACACCCAGGGCCTGCATCTCGAGGACCTTCAGAACGCTCACGGCAGATTCCGGGGAACCGTCGCGTACGCGCGCACCAAGCGCATGCAGGTGGTCTTGAGCGAGCTGTGGGCCTCACGGCTGGACGGCACCGGCGTGGTGGTCAACGCTATGCACCCGGGGTGGGTCGACACGCCGGGGCTGCGCGACTCGCTGCCGGGCTTTTATCGGGTCGTGCGGCCACTGCTACGGACCCCGCAGGAGGGTGCGGACACGATCGTGTGGCTCGGCAGTGCGCCGCGGGCGGCTGCCCTCTCGGGAGCCTTCTGGTTTGATCGTGGCCGCCGTCCCACGCACGTGTTAGGGCGGGGCGCCGAGAGCCGCGAGGATCGCGCGCGGCTATGGACCGCGATCGAGCGACTCAGCGGACAGCTCAGCCCGTGACGACCGGCGGCGGCGCGATGATCGTCGTGGCGCGGGTGCGGCGCGACGGCGCGTTTCGGCTGTTGACGGTCGCCTGATTGACCAGGCGGCCGGCGTTTCGCGTTGCCACCCGGGCCGTGACTCGGAGAGTCTTGCTTTTTCCGATCGCGAGCTTTGAGATCGTGGTGCAGAACGAGTTACCCGATCGCTTGAATCCGGGCGCCGAGGTCACCGTCAATCCCGCTGGCGGCGTGTCGCACACGCGGACCTTCATCGCCAGCGCCTCGCCGATGTTGGACACGCGGAGCGTGTAGGTGATCGTGCCGCCCAGCGATGCGCTCGCGGGAGAACCCGTCTTGCTCAGCTTCAGCAGCGTGTCAGCCGGGCTACCGGGAACGTTGGGCGGGTGCACGGGCGGCGCGGGGGGCTGTGGCGGGCCGTCGGGTGCCGGTGGCACCGGCGTTGGCGTGGGAGGGACGGGCTGATCGGGGACGCGGACCAGCGTGAGCGTCGTGTCGCGGTTGGGGTGCGGGTCGGGAACCGGCTCGGTCTGGTCGCCCGAGACAGTCGCGACGTTGAGCAGGAGCGTGCCGTCGGCGGTTGTCGATGGCACGGTCGCGACGATCGTCAGCGTGAGCGAGGACCCCGCGGCAGGCGCTGCCGGGACACTCGGCGCCGTGCAGGTCACAGCGCCGCTATTGCCGACCGGCGGGGTTGTGCACGTGAGCGCTCCGCTGCCGGTGGCGCGGACGAACTGAACCCCCGCCGGCAGCTGGTCGGCCAGCACGAACCCGGTCGAGGTGGCAGGTCCGTAGTTGGTGCCCACAACCGTCCAGGTCAGCGTGTCCCCGGGCGCGACAATGTTGTGTGAGACGGTCTTGACGACACCGAGATCGGCCGGCTCTGGCGCGGGAGGCGCCGGCGGGACGACGACCGTCGCCGGATCACATCCGTGAAAGTCGACGTTCGGCTGATCTTCAGAATTGGCGGTGTAGCAGGCGTCGTTGGCCAGCGACGCGGCTGTGTCGCCCTGGGCGGAGGCCGAAACGGTCGCGTTGTATGAGTACGTGAAGGTGGCGTCGGGCTGGAGCGTTCCCACGTTGCAGGTGATCGTGCGCGCTGCGAGGGCATATGTACACGCCCCGCCACCGTCGTCTGTGAAGCCGACGAAACGGAGTCCCGAGGGAAGCTGGTCGGCGACCACCAGGTTGGTTGCTGCGTTCACCTGCGTCCCGAACAGCGGGTCGCTCGGGTCGCGCGTGGCCGGGTTGTTGACGGTCGTCGTGTACTTGATGACGTCGCCCGGGTTTGCGCTGGTGTGATCGGCCACCTTTGAGATGTGGAGGTTGGGGGCCTTGATGAGCGTGTCGAACACCAGGCCGCCGAAGAAGTACGTGTCGCCGGTCGTGCCCAGACAGACCGACGCCGCGGTCTTGTTGTTGCCGATCGTGCCCTCAGGGACGCTGAGGGTCGCGAGATCGAACCCGAGCTGATTGCTGTAGTTCGGGGTGCGTCCGCCGACGTCGACACCACCGCTGGAGATGGTGCTGTTGAAGAAGTTGTCGACCGGATGCGCGGCGTCGTGCTGCTTGCTGAGTGGCCCGCACAGCGCATTCTGGTTGCCGAGCGACAGGTAGTCGCCGGTGATCCCGCGATCGCCCTCGGTGGCCCAGGTGGTCACGTGCGCGTCGACGTTTCCGCTGGCCGGCGTTTGAAAGCCGCTGAAGTCCAGCGGACCGACGACGAGTTGCTGGCCGCCCTGCACCTGCACCCACGCGAAGCCGTCGAACAGCGTGACGTCGCGATACGGCGCGGTATCCGTCTCCCACACGACGATCAGGTTCCATCCGGCGTAACGGTTGAGTCCGGTTCCTGCCTGCACGTTGGCGACCGTGACGGGCATGATCGCCTTGCTCCCTCTGCGCCTGAACTTCCGCGCCAGCAAGGCGTTGTTCAACTGGTCGGTGACGTCGATGCGTGCCTGATAGGCCCATCCCGGTGAGCCTCCCAAGGGATTCGATGGCGACGGCGCCGTCGAATACCAGCTCCTGACGTAATCCGATCGGGCACCGGGCGCTCCCGGCGCGAACGCGTTGAGGGTGGTATAAGTCGCCGCAGTACCGGCGCGAAGCTTCACCGTGCCGTACAGGTCGTTGGTCGACGGGCTGTCACCCCCGGGAGCCGCGCTGCCGGTGCGATTGCCCTGGCCGTTCTCGACGCCGCGCGAGAGGTCGCCCGCCCAGTACAGGAAGGCCTTGACTACGTGAGCGCCCGCCGGAATGCTCAGGTAGGCCGTGCTGGAGTTGAACGTGGTCTGGTTCGAGTCGACATCGACGTACACCATGTTCTGTTCGTTGTTGTCGTAGCTGTTGCCGGCGCAGACCTCATTGCCTGCGGGGTTCTGGTTCTGAGGGCAGGTCTCGAGCGTGTTGCCGGCGACAGCGACGCCGCCGCGGAGGTTGGCCGCAAAGCTCGGCGGGGTCGCCCCGACGCGTTGCTTGAGCGTGTGACGGACCGGGGTGTTGGGCCAGTTGTGGGCGGTCGGCTTCAAAGCCGCCGCCGCGACGCCGCACGTCAACAGCAGCACGACGCCCGCAAGGACCGCCACGTGTGCGCACGTGTGGACACTGCCGATCGAGCTGCGAGCGCTTCGCATCGCCTCCTCCTCCTCCGACCTCGGCCGCGTTGTCGATTCTCGGTGGCGTGGGGTCAGGGTGCATCACCCGTCTTGGGTGAGGCGAGAGCACAATGCGTGCATAAACCGAGCAAAGGAGGGTGCGATGGATGTGTCTGTGATCGGCGTCGTCGGCGCCGGGTTCATGGGCTCCGGGATCGCGGAGTCCGCGTCGGCGGCGGGCAAGAGTGTCGTCCTGTTCGAGCCCTCGGAGGCGCCGCTCGAGCACTCGCGCCAGATGCTCGCAGCATCGCTGGAGCGGGCGGTGGGGCGGGAGCGCCTTACCCGAGAGGACGCTAGTGCGCAGGCTGCGCGGGTCACCTACACGACGCGGTTGGAGGATCTGGCCGAGGCCGAGGCCGTGGTCGAAGCGATCACCGAGGACGCGCGGGCCAAGGGCGAGCTGTTCAAGCTGCTCGATGCCGAGCTCCCGGAGGCGCGCTTTCTGGCATCCAACACGTCGTCGATCCCGATCGCCGAGCTGGCGGCGTGGACCGAGCGCCCCGACCGCGTCCTGGGGCTGCACTTCTTCTCGCCCGTTCCGGTGATGAAGCTGGTCGAGGTCGTCGTCGCGCTCGAGACCTCCGACGAGGCCGTGAGCGCCGCCGAGGACTTCGCGCAGGGGATCGGCAAGCGCGCGATCCGCACCAAGGACCGGTCGGGCTTCATCGTCAACATGCTGCTGGTCCCATATCTGATGGCAGCGGTCCGCATGTACGAGGAGGGCTTCGCGAGCCGCGAGGACATCGACGAGGGCATGAAGCTCGGCTGCGGTCACCCGATGGGGCCGCTCACGCTGTGCGACTTCATCGGCCTCGACGTGCTTTACGCGGTGTGCGTGTCGCTGTATGAGGAGTTCAAGCGCGACGAGTACGCGCCGCCGCCGCTGCTCAAGCGGATGGTCGTATCGGGCCACCACGGCCGCAAGACGGGGCGCGGGTTCTACGAGTACGCGAAGTGACGGTGGGCCGGACCGCGGCCGTGCGTCCCCAACGCCGGCTGTACGTCCCCAACGCCAAGATCTCTGACTAAAATCAGAGAATGCCCTCCAAGGACGCTGCGATGGTGGAGCAGGTCCGCAGCTTCAGCCGCACGGTCACGCAGCGCGTCGGAGCCCTCAACGAGCGGTTCATGGAGCGCAACCGGCCACTGGCTCAGTCCCGGATGCTGTGGGAGATCGGGCTCGAGGGCTGCGAGCTTCGCCCGCTGCGCTCCCGGCTGGGGCTCGATTCCGGCCACGCCAGTCGCCTGTTGCGCGCGCTCGAGGCCGAGGGGCTCGTCGTCGTCGAGCCGTCGGCTTCCGACCGCCGGGTGCGTAGGGCACGGCTCACCGAGGAGGGGCTCCGGGAGCGGGCGCTGCTCGACGAGCGCAGCAACACGCACGCGTCCACGATCCTGGCAGGACTGGACCCCGCGCGTCGGGAGCAACTCGTCGACGCGATGCGCACCGTCGAGCGGCTGCTGACCGCGGCCGCGGTCGAGATCCGCATGGTGGACCCCGCTGGGCGCGACGCGGTTCTGTGCCTGAGCGCGTATTACGCCGAGCTCAACCGGCGCTCTGACACCGGGTATGACCCCAAGGCGGGGATCTCGGCTGAGCCGCATGAGCTCCGTCCGCCCGCCGGTGCGTTCTTCGTCGCCTACCTGCGCGGCGAGGCGATCGGCTGCGGCGGTGTCAAGCACCACGACGGCGCGCCGGCCGAGATCAAACGCATGTGGGTGGCGGAGTCCGCCCGCGGCCTCGGCGTGGGCCGTCGCATGCTGGCCTGCCTGGAGGAATGCGCGCGCGACAACGGCGCCGCGATGGCTCACATCGAGACCAACGGAACGCTGGTCGAGGCGATCTCCCTATACCTGTCAGCCGGGTACGTCGAAGTCCCGGCGTTCAACGACGAGCCGTTCGCCGACCACTGGTTCGAAAAGCCGTTCGCCGATGTGGAGGCTCACAAGTCGGACACCACCGCGCGCGGCTGCACGGCGCCTATGTGCTGACGGTGACGGTCGTTGGCGGCGGCCCGCACAGCAAGACGCACGTGCGCCTGTAGCAGCCCCCAGGCTCGCCGGCCGGGCAATCATCCGATCGGGGTGATTGCCCGGCCGCTTCCGCGCCTTAGGTTGTCGCGGTGAGGCGCGCTGACAAGACCTGGTGGCGACCGCAACGGCGCGACTGGTGGATGGCGGTCCTGTTCGTCATCGGCGCGGCGTGCTTCACGGTGGGCGGGATAGCCACGCAATGGAGCTCGGTGTCGAGACCGGCGATCGGTTACGTGTTCTTCGTTGGGTCGATCTTCTTCACGACCGCGGCTGCCCTCCAACTCGCCGAGTCGCTCGCGACGCACCGCCGGATCGACTGGGTGTCATCGCTCGTGCAGTTCGTCGGGACGCTCCTGTTCAACATCAGCACGTTCGCGGCGCTGCGGCACAACCTCACCACTCATCAGCAGAACGCGCGCGTGTGGGCTCCTGACGCATTTGGCTCGATCGCGTTCCTCGTGTCGAGCGCGATGATGTTCTACGCCGAGCGAAATCGCTGGTGGTGCTTCGAGTGGCGTTCGCGTGACTGGAACGTCGTGGCGCTCAATCTCCTGGGCTCGATCGCGTTCGGAATATCCGCAGTCGCGTCGCTCGTGCAACCATCGACGGGTGAACCGGTCAGCGCGCACATCGCGAACTCGGGCACCTCTCTCGGCGGCGTCTGCTTCCTCATCGCCGCGGCGATCCTGATT
>Ga0207693_10004365_pt1 | contig 11960 bp, 9 predicted proteins | sample LARL81metaG_FD_184347 | JGI IMG/M metagenome (GOLD analysis project Ga0207693, IMG submission 184347) | Corn, switchgrass and miscanthus rhizosphere microbial communities from Kellogg Biological Station, Michigan, USA - LAR L8-1 metaG... | ecosystem: Host-associated > Plants > Roots >...
GCAGCCGCTCGCCGGTAGGCGGATCTGGCTCGCCGGGATCGGCGGCGCCGGGATGAGCGGCTACGCGCTGCTCGCACACGCCTGGGGAGCCGAGGTGGCGGGCTGGGACCGTGCCGACACGCCGTACCTGCGTCATCTCGAAGGCATTGCGGTCGAGATCTCTCCGGATCCGCCACAGCCACCGTCCGGCTGGGAGGTATATGTCTCGACGGCATTCGCGGACCGGGTGGAGGGGCGCCCCCGCGCAGCTCTGCTCGCCGAGCTCGTCGCACAACGGCCGGCGATCGTCGTCGCCGGCGCCCACGGCAAGACGACGACGAGCGCGATGATCGCCTTCAGCCTCGACCGGCTGGGGCTCGAGCCGTCGTTCCTGATCGGCGGAGACGTGCCGCAGCTCGGCGGCAACGCGCGCGCGGGCTCGGGCTGGCTCGTCGTCGAGGGTGACGAGTCGGATCGCTCCGTCGCCTCCCTCCGGCCCGAGGTCGCCGTGCTGCTCAACGTCGATCTCGACCACCACACGACGTTTGGCTCCCGCGCCGAGGTCCGGGCGTTCTTCGAGGAGTGGCTGCGCGAGGTGCCGCACGTCGTGCGCGCCGAGGAGCTCGCGCCCGTTCAGCTCGAGCTAGGCGTCCCGGGAGAGCACAACCGCCGCAACGCGGCCGCGGCGCTCGCCGCTCTCGAGCTCGCCGGCGTGCCGCGAGGCGACGCCGAGGCGGCGATCGTCGAGTTTCGTGGCGCCGGCCGCCGCCTCGAGCCGAAGGGCGAGGCAGGCGGCGTGACCGTGCTCGACAGCTACGCCCACCATCCCGCCGAGCTCGCTGCCGATCTCGCCGCGGTGAGAGACGGCGGGCGGCTGCTGGTGCTCTTCCAGCCGCACCTCTACTCGCGGACGCTCCACCTGGCGCACGGGTTCGCCACGGCCCTGGCGGGCGCGGACGCCGTCTGCGTGACAGAGATCTATCCGGCTCGCGAGGAGCCCGTGCCGGGTGTGACGGGCCGGCTGATCGTCGACGGGCTCGCGCGGGCTCGACCCGGCATGCAGATCGGTTGGGCGCCGGCGCTCGAGGACGCGGCAGGGCTCGTGGCCGGCTGGGCGCGGCCGGGCGACACGGTGCTCACGCTGGGCGCCGGCGACGTCGACCGCGCGGCGCTGCTCATCCTCGAGGCGCTCGCATGAAGGTCGAGGAAGGCGTCGAGCTGGCCCGGTTCACGACACTCGGCACGGGCGGCCCGGCGCGCGCCTTCGCGCGGCCGGAGTCCGAAGCCGAGGTCGAGGAGCTTCTCGACTGGGCGCAGCAGCGCTCGCTCGCCGTCGCGGTCGTCGGCCTCGGCTCGAACCTGCTGGCGGCGGACGACGGCGTCGATGCGCTCGTCCTGAAGCTCGGCGGCGAGCTGGCAGCGGTCGAGGCCGAGGGAGACATGCTGCGAGTGGGGGGCGGAACGGCGAACGCCGTCGCGCTCCACCGCGCCCGCGCCGCCGGGCTCGGCGGCTTCGAGTTCGCGTGCGCGATCCCGGGCACGATCGGTGGCGGGGTCTGGATGAACGGCGGCGCATATGGCGGCGACTTCGCCGGCGTGCTGGAGCGAGTGCTCGTCGCCACGGCCGACGGCAGCGGCTGGCTGACCCCCTCCGAGCTCGGGTTGAGCTATCGGCACTCGGAGCTCCGGCACGGCCAGGTCGTGCTGCGTGCCGAGCTGCGGCTGCGGCCCCGGCTGCCCGAGGAGATCAAGGCGGAGGTACGCGAGTTGAACAGGCGGCGCAAGGAGGCGCAGCCCACGAACCGTCGTACCTTCGGCAGCGTCTTCAAGAACCCGGAGCACGAACTGAGTGCCGGCCGGATGCTCGAGGCGTGCGGCCTGAAGGGCTATCGCAGCGGCGGAGCCCAGATCTCCCCGAAGCACGCGAACTTCATCGAGAATGCCGACGCCGCGACGACCGCGGACGCGCTCGCCCTGATGGCCGAGGCGCGCCGTCGCGCGAACGCGCAGTTCGGCGTCGGCCTCCAGCACGAGGTCGAGTTTCTCGGCGAGCTCGAGCTGCCCGAGCTGTAGGAAGGTCCGGACCGGCGCCGAAAACCGGAAGATGCCTGCCAGGGCCCGTCTCGCTCGGTCCATCGCCCGCGTGGAGGAGCTTCCGCTGCCGTGGCGACCGAGCCTCCCACAGGTCCACCCGCGGGCCTGGCTCGCCGAGGCCGCCCCGACGCGGAGGTCGATCGCGATCGGCTTCGCCGCACTGGCCGTCGCACTCGGCGGCTACCTGATCGCACGCGAGTCCCCGCTCTTTGCGATCGACCGGATCAAGGTCGGCGGCGGCTCCCCCCAGGTCGCCCGCCAGGTTCACTCGGCGCTCGCGTCTCTCGTCGGAAGGCCCCTGGTGGGGCTCGACGGCTCAGCCGTGCTGGCCAAGGTGGACGCGCTTCCGACGGTGGTGAGCGCGAGCTACGACCGGGCCTTCCCACACACGCTGCGTATCACCGTCGTGCCGGAACGACCGGCGGCAGTCCTGCGCCGTGGCTCCGAAAGCTGGCTCGTGTCGATGCGCGGGCGCGTGATGGAGCGCCTCCCGGCCACGGCTCTCCCGAGGTTCCCACGGATCTGGCTCTCGACGCGCACGTCGGTGCGCACGGGTACGGAGCTCACGGCTGCCGGGGCCGCCACAGCCGCGCACGCGGTCGGCCTGGCGGGGGGGTTCGCCGCCCAGATTGCGTCGGCGTCGTACGTCGGCGGAGCGCTCGTGTTCCGTCTTCGCTCGGGCGTGGAGGTCCTGCTCGGGGACGGGGCAGCCATCCGACTCAAGGTCGCGGTGGTCGACCACATGCTCGCCCTGCTGCCGTCGGGCTCGACCTTCGTCGACGTCAGCAACCCGGGCCGCGCGGTCTCGGGAATCGGAGCGCCTGCGTCGTTCTCACCTACGACCTCTACTAGAGGTTGAGGTTGAGACGCTTTACCTCCAGTTGACACCGAGGCTTGACGCACGTACGCTCGTGCCCGTTGTTGCTGAAGTCAGCCCCAATCCTCTACTGAAGGTTCAGGTTCGAAGCTCATGAGCACGAAGGACGCAGCCGGGAACTATCTCGCAGTGATCAAGGTCGTCGGCGTCGGCGGCGGCGGCACGAATGCGGTCAACCGCATGGTCGACGCCGGCCTGTCGGGCGTCGAGTTCATCGCAGTGAACACGGACGCCCAGGCGTTGATGGTCTGCGACGCCGACGTCAAGATCCACATCGGCTCGGCTGCCACCCGCGGCCTCGGTGCCGGCGCGGATCCGGCGGTCGGCCTGGCCGCGGCACAGGAGAGCCGCGACGAGCTCAAGGAGGCCCTCAAGGGCGCGGACATGATCTTCGTCACCGCAGGCGAGGGTGGCGGGACGGGCACCGGCGGCGCGCCGGTCGTCGCCGAGCTGGGACGCGAGCTCGGCGCGCTCACCGTCGGCGTCGTCACGAAGCCGTTCGGCTTCGAGGGCAGGAAGCGCTCGCAGCAGGCGGAGCAGGGAATCGAGAGCCTGCGCGACAAGCTCGAGACCCTGATCGTGATCGAGAACGATCGTCTGCTCCAGGTGGTCGAGAAGCAGACCTCGGTCGTCGATGCGTTCCGCCAGGCCGACGATGTGCTCCGGCAGGGAGTCCAGGGCATCACGGACCTGATCACCGTCCCGGGCCTCGTCAACCTCGACTTCGCCGACGTGCGCACGATCATGCGCGAGGCGGGGTCGGCGCTGATGGGCATCGGCACGGCGCGCGGAGACAACCGCGCAGCCGAAGCCGCCCGCGCGGCCGTATCGTCGCCGCTGCTCGAGTCGTCGATCGAGGGCGCGACCGGGATCCTGCTCAACATCACCGGCGGCCCCGACGTCGGCCTGTTCGAGGTCAACGAAGCGGCCGAGGTCGTGACGAGCGCGGCCGACGTGAACGCGAACGTGATCTTCGGTGCCGTGATCGACGATGCGATGGGTGAGGACATCCGCGTCACCGTCATCGCCACCGGCTTCGGCGGCGGACGGCGCCGCCGCAGGACGAGCACGGAGTCGCAGGTGCCCGTGCCTGCGGAGAGAACCGAGCAGGCCGAGAACGGGCTCGACGTCCCGTCCTTCCTGCGCGGCGAGTAACGGCGCCGAAAGTCGTGCCCGGCAGGTTTGGGCCTGCCTGAACGGGGCACAGAGTGCGTGCCCTCAACAGGGTTGACCACACTCGAGTCAACCCCACGACCCGGTCCGCCGCCCCGGCCCGTTCTCAGGAACGAGTCGGGGCGGCTCCGTTCTGAGGGAGTTTGCGACTGAGCCGGGACGGAGTGGCGAGCCTCTAGGATCGAGTGCCGATGTCCGCCACGCTCCTGCACACGCCGCTCCACGATCGGCACGTCGAGCTCGGGGCGCGCATGGTGCCGTTCGCCGGCTGGGAGATGCCCGTGCAATACGAGGGCGTCATCCCCGAGCACCGGGCCGTGCGGACGGATTCCGGTGTCTTCGACGTGTCCCATATGGGCGAGCTCGAGGTGGAGGGGCCGCATGCCCGCGACCTCTTGCAGGCGACGCTCTCCAACGACCTCGACAAGCTCGAGCCCGGCCGGGCCCAGTACACGCTGCTCACGAACGAGGGCGGAGGGATCATCGACGACCTCATCGTCTACCGGCTCGGCGATTGCTCCTACCTCCTCGTCGTGAACGCCTCGAATCGCCAGGAGGCCTACGCGTGGCTGAAGGAGCGCGAGCTTCGCGGCTCGGACGTCCGCGACGTCTCCGACGACTGCGCGCTGCTCGCCGTCCAGGGCCCGAAGGCGATCGAGCGGCTCGGGCTGCCGCCGGCCTCCGCCTTCACCTTCGCCGAGAGCTCGATCGACGGCGTCGAGGTGATGGTGAACCGCACCGGATACACGGGCGAGGATGGCTGCGAGCTGCTCTGCATGAGCGAGGACGCAGTCGCGCTCTGGGACGCTGTGCTCGAGCGTGGCGTCGTCCCCTGCGGGCTCGGCGCCCGCGACACGCTGCGCCTCGAGGTCTGCTATCCGCTGCACGGCAACGACATCGGGCCGGACACCGATGCCATGTCGGCAGGCCTCGGCTGGGCATGCACGCTCGACAAGCAGTTCGAGGGCGTCGACGTCCTCCGTCGCGTCAAGGCCGACGGCCCCGAGCGCCGGCTCGTCGCCTTCGTGATGGAGGAGAAGGCGATTCCGCGGCACGGCATGCCGATCGAGGGCGGCGGCGAGGTCACGTCCGGCTCCCACTCGCCAATGCTCGAGGTGGGAATCGGCCTCGGGTACGTACCGGTCGAGCAGGCGCAGCCTGACACAGAGCTGACGATCGACGTCCGCGGCCGCCCGCGCCGCGCGCGCGTCGTCAAGAAGCCGATCTACAAGAGGGAGGATTGAGTGGCAGCCGCCGAGAGCTATCCCGACGACCTGAAGTACCACGAGGAGCACGACTGGGCCCGCGTCGAGGGCAATGAGGCGGTGCTCGGCATCACGTGGTTCGCCGCCGACGCGCTGGGCGAGCTCGTCCACTTCGAGCCGCCCGAGGTCGGCGCGACGGTGACGAAGGACCAGTCCTACGGCGAGGTCGAGTCGGTGAAGGCCGTCTCCGACGTGATCGCACCGCTCTCCGGGGAGGTGCTCGAGGTCAACGACCAGGTGGTCGGCGCGCCCGAGACCGTGAACGAGGACCCGTACGGCAACGGCTGGCTGCTTCGCATCCGGCTCGCCGATCCGGAGCAGGCCGACGCGCTGCTCGATGCCGGCGCCTACCGGGCGCTGCTGGAGAGCCAGTGACGCATCCCTTTCTCGCCCTGACCGACTCGGACCGGGAGGAGATGCTCCGCACGATCGGTGTCGGGTCGGTCGAGGAGCTCTTCGGCGACCTGCCTGAGGCTGTGCGCCTCGGGCGGGAGCTCGAGCTCGAACCCGCGCTGTCGGAGCAGGAGGTCTTCGCGCACGTCGCCGCTCTCGCCGAGCTGAACGTCGACGCGAGCCGGGAGGTGTCCTTCCTCGGCGCCGGCATGTACGACCACTACGTCCCCGCGGTGGTCGACACGATCCTCCAGCGCGGCGAGCTCCTGACCGCGTACACGCCGTACCAACCGGAGATGAGCCAGGGCGTCCTGCAGGCGATCTTCGAGTACCAGACAGCCGTGTGCGAGCTGACGGGCATGGACGTCTCGAATGCCTCCGGCTACGACGGGACGAGTGTCGCCGCCGACGCCTGCTACGTCGCGAAGCATGCGACCGGCCGGGACAAGATCGTCGTGACCGAGGCGACGAACCCGCAGGTGCGGCAGGTGGTGAAGACGTTCGCAGCCGGCTTCGGCCTCGAGATCGTCGAGGTTCCCCATCGGGACGGGACGACGGACCCTGCCGAGCTGGAGCGAGCGGCCACCGACGCCGCCGCGGTCATCTTCCAGCAGCCGAACTTCTTCGGTTGTCTCGAGCCGGCGCCGGAACTCGTAGCCGTTGCGGCGGACGCCGGTGCGCTGCCGGTCGCGCACGTCGACCTCCTGTCGCTCGGCGTGCTCGAGGCCCCGGGCCGCTACGGAGCAGCGCTCGCGCTCGGCGAAGGACAGGCTGCCGGGAACTTCCCGTCCTTCGGCGGTCCGCACTACGGCTTCCTCGCGGCGCGTCAGGAATTCATCCGGCGCATGCCGGGACGCATCGTCGGCGAGACGGTAGACGCCGCGGGCGAGCGCGGCTATGTCCTCACCCTGCAGACCCGGGAGCAGCACATCCGGCGGGAGAAGGCCACTTCGAACATCACCACGAACCAGACGCTGCTCGCGCTCGGCGGGCTCGTCTATCTCACGTGGCTCGGGCCGCAGGGGCTCCGCGAGCTGGGGGAGACCTGCCTGTCGCTGGCCGCGTACGCAAAGCACCGCCTCGAGGAGCGGGCGGGACTCGAGCCGCTGTTTGCCCACCAGACAACGTTCAAGGAGTTTGCCGTCCGCGTCGGACGGAACGCGCGCGAGGTCGTGGCGGCCGCGCGCGAGCTGGGAGTGCACCCGGGCTACGCGCTCGGTCGCGACTACGAGGGAATGGACGACGTCCTGCTCGTGGCGGTCACCGAGCGCCGTACTCCCGAGGAGATCGACCGCCTCGCCGACGTGCTCGCCGAGGTCGCCCGATGAAACTGATCTACGAGAAGTCGCAGGCCGGCCGTCGCGCGTCTGCGCTTCCGCGCTACGAGAACCTGCCGCCGCCCGCCGAGCTTCCCGAGGAGCTCCGTCGCAGCGAGCCCCCCCGCCTGCCCGAGGTGGCCGAGTTCGAGCTCGTCCGCCACTTCACCGAGCTCTCGACCCGGAACTTCGGCGTGGACACGGGCTTCTACCCGCTCGGCTCCTGCACCATGAAGTACAACCCGCGGATCAACGAGCGGCTCGCGGCGCTCCCGGGCTTCGCTCGTCTCCACCCGCTGCAGGAGGAGGACGGCGCGCAGGGCGCGCTCGAGCTCATGTGGCGGCTGCAGGAGATCCTCACGGAGGTGACGGGCCTCGATGCGGTCTCGCTCCAGCCGGCCGCGGGCTCCCAGGGCGAGCTGACGGGGCTCCTGCTCGTGCGCGCGTACTTCGCGGCGCGCGGCGAGGGCGAGCAGCGGCGGAAGGTCGTGATCCCCGACACGGCGCACGGCACGAATCCCGCCTCGGTGACGATGGCGGGCTACGAGCTGACGCCTGTCCGCACCGACGCGCGCGGGAACATCGACGTCGACGACCTGCGCGGCAAGGTCGACGGGCACACCGCGGCGCTCATGCTCACGAACCCGTCCACGCTCGGCCTCTTCGACGAGAACATCGAGGAGATCGAGCGGATCTTCCACGGCGCCGGCGCGCTCATGTACTACGACGGTGCGAACCTCAACGCCGTCTGTGGGATCTCGCGGCCCGGCGACATGGGCTTCGACATCGTCCACATCAACCTGCACAAGACGTTCTCGCAGCCGCACGGGGGAGGCGGCCCGGGCGGTGGGCCGGTCGCCGTGCGCGACATCCTCGAGCCGTTCCTGCCCGTGCCGGCGGTCGTGCGCCGGGAAGACGGCGGCTTCGGGCTCGACTACGACCGGCCGCAGACGATCGGCAAGGTGCGCGGCTTCACTGGGCCGTTCGGCGTCTTCGTCCGCTCGTATGCGTACATGCGGATGTGGGGGCCGCGGCTACGCGAGATGTCGGAGGTCGCCGTGCTCAACGCGAACTACGTGCTCGCGCGCCTCAAGGACGCCTACGACCTGCCGTTCGACCGGCTCTGCATGCACGAGTTCGTTGTCTCCGCGAGAAGCCTGAAGAAGCAGCACGGCTGCACCGCGCTCGACGTCGCCAAGCGACTGATGGATTACGGCTTCCATCCGCCGACGATCTACTTCCCGCTCATCGTCCCCGAGGCGCTGATGGTCGAGCCGACGGAGACGGAGGCGAAGGAGACGCTCGACGCGTTCTGCGACGCGATGCTCGCGATCGCCCGCGAGGCCGCGGAGGAGCCGGAGCTGCTGAAGGAGGCGCCACACCACCGGCCCGTGAAGCGGCTCGACGAGGTGCGGGCCGCGAAGCGCCTCGTCGTCAAGTACGGCTTCGGGGAGCAGTCGCAGCCTGAGCCCGAGCCGGCACCGGCGTCGACCCAGGCCCCGAGCGGCGTCTGACCCGCGGCGCGGCAGCGAGCTGCCCGCAGGCCGCTTCGATGTCACGCCCACGCGTGAGGCGCACGGTGACGGGCACGCGAGCCCGCTCGAGCTCGTGACGGAAGGCGGCGATGCGGTCGCGTGAGGAACCCTCGTAGAGCCCACCCGCCGCCGAAGGCGGGGTGTTCGGCCGCGCGCCGGTGGCGTCGCCGCCGGCGCTTGCAGCCCATGGGTTGTACGGGATGAGATTGACCTTGAAGTGGTCGCGGCCGAGCAAGGCCGCGAGCGCTTGCGCCTGCTCCGGCGCGTCGTTCACGTCAGCCAGCATCACGTACTCGACGAAAACGCGCCGCCGCGTGGCCTCGGCGTGCCGGCGGCACTCGGCGACGACGTCGGCGACCGGGTACCGCTCGTTCACGGGCATGATCTTCGACCGCAGCTCGTCGTCTGCCGCGTGGAGCGACAGCGCGAGGCGGATCGGCTCCTCGACCTCGTCCACGAACTTCCGCAGTCCCGGCAGCCAGCCGACCGTCGACACCGTCGTCCGCCGGTGCGTGATGCCGAGATCCGGTAGCCGCCGCGCCGCCGCGAGCACCTCGTCGAGGTTGAGCATCGGCTCGCCCATTCCCATGAACACGCAATGATCGACCTCGGTCAGCCGGCGGAAGTGGAGCGCCTGGTCGAGGATCTCCGACGCAGTGAGGTTGCGTCCGAACGCCATCGCGCCGGTCGCGCAAAACGTGCAGGTCAGGGGGCAGCCCGACTGTGAGGAGACGCAGAGCGAGCGCCGGCCGTCGCGGTAGCGCATCAGCACGGCCTCGACCGGATGGCCGTCGGCGGTGCTGAAGAGCGTCTTCACCGTGCCGTCGCGGGACTCGCGCTCGGCCTCCACCGAGAGCGTCGAGAACGGAACGGCCGACTCGAGCTCGGCGCGCAGCGTGCGAGGCAGGTTCGTCATCGCGTCGTAGCCGGCCGCGCCGCGCGCAGTCCATTCCCAGACCTGCCGCGCGCGGAAGGCGGGCTCGCCACGCTCGCGCAGCGTGCGCTCGAGGAGTTGTGAGTCCATCGGGCTACGGTAGCGTCCTCGTTCGTGATCGACCTGCGCTCCGACACCGTCACGAAGCCGACCCCTGGGATGCTGGCGGCGATGGCGGCCGCCGAGGTCGGCGACGAGCAGGAGCGGGAGGATCCGACCACCAACGAGCTGCAGCGTCGGATGGCGAGCCTGCTCGGGCACGAGGCTGCGCTGTTCCTCCCGACGGCGACGATGGCCAACCAGGCCGCGCTGCGGGTGCTCAGCCGGCGCGGCTGCAAGGTCGTCGCCGAGGAGCGGACCCACGTCCTCATCTACGAGTGGGGAGGGCCGGCGATCCACTCGGGCCTCGTCATGCAGGGCCTCGTGGCGGACGCGGGACGGCCGACGCCGGAGCAGATCGAGGAGCTCGACGAGTTCGGCCCGGGCAGTGTGCTCGTGCTCGAGAACACGCACCGCAGCTCGGGCGGCCGGATCTGGCCGCTCGAAGACTTCCGCGCGACGGTGGACGCAGCCCGCGCACGCGGCGCCGCCGTCCACCTCGACGGCGCCCGCCTCTTCAACGCCGCGGTCGCCGCCGGCATCGAGCCGGCGGCCTGGGGCCGGCTCGCCGACACCGTCACGATCTGCTTCTCGAAGGGGCTCGGCTGCCCGTTCGGAGCGATCCTGGCAGGTCCGGCGGAGACGATCGAGCGCGCCTGGGAGGGCAAGTTCCTCTTCGGCGGCGCGCTGAGGCAGTCGGGCATCGCCTCGGCCGCGATGCTCTATGCACTCGACCACAACGTCGAGCGGCTGGCAGACGACCACGCCCGAGCACGGCGGCTGGCGGACGGGATCGGGATCGATCCCGCGACCGTCGAGACGAACTTCGTCTCGATTCCCGACGAGCCCGGCCTGCGCGCGCGCCTCCTCGAGCGCGACGTCCGGGTCGGCGGCCTCCGACCGGGTCGGCTGCGCGCCGTCACGCACCTCGACATCGGGGACGAGGACATCGAGCTGGCGATCGAGCGGATGCAGGAGGCGCTCTCCGTGCATGTCTGAGCTCCCCGAGCGGTTGACCGCCCGCCTCGAGCGGCTCGTCCGAGCCCTGCAGCGCGAGAAGCGCATGCCGAGCATCAGCGCCGCAGTTCTCCGCGACGGCGACCTGGTCTGGGAAAGCGCCGTCGGCGCCGCCGACGTCGAGGCGGGTCATGAGGCGACGCCGGATACCCAGTACCGCATCGGCTCGATCACCAAGACGTTCACGGCGGCCGCGATCATGCAGCTGCGCGACGCGGGCAAGCTCGACCTCGAGGACACGCTCGACCGGCATGTCGAGGGTGCTGCGCACACGCCCTCGATCCGCCGGCTGCTCTCGCATGCGTCGGGCCTGCAGCGCGAGACGCAGGACGACTCGTGGCTGAGCCTGCGGTTCGCGCCGCCCGACGAGCTGCTGGAGACACTCGCTCAGGCAGAGCTCGTCCTCCCGTCCGGCGCGCGGTTCCACTACTCCAACCTCGCGTTCGCGCTGCTCGGCATCGTGGTCGAGCGCGTCTCGGGCGTTCCGTACCAGGACTACGTCCGCGAGCGGCTGTTCGAGCCGGTCGGCCTGACGCGCGTGAGCTTCGAGCCGGAACCGCCGGCGGCGAAGGGCTACCTCGCCCAGCCGTACGCCGACGGCGTCTGGGACACGGTCGGCGTGGAGACGGGCGCGTGGGCATCCGCGGGCCAGCTGTGGGGGACGGCCCGCGACATCTGCCGCTGGGGCGCGTTCCTCGCCGATCCTGACGAGTCCGTGCTCGCCCAGGCGAGCGCCGAGGAGATGCGCACGGTGCAGGCGATCGCCGACCACGAGCGCTGGCTGTCGGGGTACGGCCTCGGCCTTGGCCTCAGCCGCGACGGCGAGCGGATCCTCGCCGGGCACGGGGGCTCGATGCCCGGCTTCATCGCGGTGCTCGCGTTCTCGGCGAAGGAGAAGGTCGCCGCCGCCGCGCTGACGAACGAGAGCGAGGCCGATCTGGGCGAGCTCGGCAACGCCCTGGTCGCGACGACGGTCGACGAATGGCCGGTCGCGCCCGAGGCGTGGCGCGTCGGCGAGCCGCCGCCCGACGACGTCGTCCCGCTCCTCGGCATCTGGTTCATGGAGGCGGCGCGACTCGTGTTCAGCTGGCGGGAGGGAAAGCTCGAGGCGCGCTTCGATGGGATGCCGGACTGGCGGCCGTCGTCGATCTACGAGCGGGAGACGGACGACCGCTGGCGCACGGTCTCGGGGCCGGAGCACGGCGAGGCGCTGCGCATCGTGCGCGGAGCGGACGGCTCGGTGGAACAGCTGGTCTGGGCCGGCTACCCGGTCACGCG
>Ga0207693_10004366_pt1 | contig 11959 bp, 9 predicted proteins | sample LARL81metaG_FD_184347 | JGI IMG/M metagenome (GOLD analysis project Ga0207693, IMG submission 184347) | Corn, switchgrass and miscanthus rhizosphere microbial communities from Kellogg Biological Station, Michigan, USA - LAR L8-1 metaG... | ecosystem: Host-associated > Plants > Roots >...
CAATACGGGAACCACGATTTCCGAGGTTGCCCGCGCGTCGCAGGTGATGTGACCGGGGAAGTCATTCACGTCGGGTACCACGATCGTCCGACGCTCGGCGGCCGCCAAGCCGCAGACTCCCTTACCGAAAGCGATCTCGAGACAGCCCAGCGTGCCTTGATACGGCCCAACTCTGAGCAGAGTTGGGCCCACGACGCGGTAAAATCCGGTCCACAAGTGACCGAACGCGTGATGCAGAACCGCGCTAATCGTCGCCATTGCCGCAATCTCGTCGGTGATTCCCGTGAGCACGGCGTCGAGCTGATCCTCAAGCTCGGCGTATGCGGCGCTTTTCGGAACGTTGCGCAAATCGAGCGCTAGTTCGGCCACGCGACTCCTATCTTGGTCCTCGTTCTCAGAAGCCAAATCTCGTTGTGCGTAGGCTCAACGAGAGATGTCGGCGATCAACAGCAGTACCAACGTTGCCAACGCCAGTCCATGCAACGCCACGGCCACGCCTGCGCCGAGCATCGCCAGCGGGGTTGGCGATGATTCGCTCAATCCCGACTTCTTAACACGCGAGGTAAGCATCATCGTCACTCCGATGCCAACCAGGCCGAGAAATAAGCCGAGCTGGAGCCATGCTACGCGATCCAGCCGTGTGGCTCCAGCAATATCACGTAACGGAACGGCTCGATAAGAACTCGCAGCAGCGAGCAACTCGACTGCCCCCAGTGACGCGCACACGAAAGCAAATCGACGGATCAACGCAGATCGTTCAGCTTGAACGTAGCCGGCTATCAGCAATGCCGTTCCCGCCACTGTCGACAGCGCGCCCCATAGGCACAACCGCAACAGGTGCAATCGTTCTGCATGTTGCAGCGCGTCTGACCACATGTGAATTACCGCGCGCGGCTTCCGACGAGTGCTTCCATCTCTGCAGTACGCTGTGGGCGAACTCCCGCTGCCCTCTCGGCGGGCGCGATCGGCGCCGGATCGACGTCATCCCACAGCACGATGCCAAGAGGATTGCCGCCCGCGAGCCGTATGCTCTGAATTGCGTTCTTGAGCTCACTGTGGGGTGTGGAACCCAGTTTGGCGCAATAGATGACGTCGTGCCTCGGCAAGACACCTGGAAGCCCGCTCAATGTCAGCTCCTTCGATGCCGAGATGAGGATCGTGTCGTAGTGCCTTGCCATTCTTGCCGCGTCGCGTCGCAGCAGATCGGAAACTTGTCGGACGTCGGCCGGAGCTAGCCCGACTCCGCTCGGGACTACATCGATTACGCGATCGCGGCCGATCGTTGCATGCTGAGTCGCCTCGGGCCAGCTCACACGGCCATCGATGATATCCTGCAGTCCAGGCTGGGCAGCGATCCGCAGTGCCGACGAGACAGGAGACAGTTGTGTGTCGGTGTCTATGACGATCACGTTGCGTGCCTCCTCGGCTGCCACTGCTCCGAGATTGGCGGCCACGATCGCGGCGATTAAAGAATTCTCACCAGAGACTGTCAGCATCAGCAGCGCCGAGGCCGGCGGACCAACGAACAACCAGACGAGCTGGTGGGCGTCGTTTCCAGGATCGATGTGGGGCGGAGCCACGCGGTCTGCCATGCGACGGCCGCGCTCAGGCGACGGCGGTCGTGGCCGGATTACCGATATCACGCGCGCGCCTGCGACACGTTCGGCTTCACGTGCATCGGCGATTCGTGGTCGCCTCAACTCTTGAGTCAGCGCTGCCCCGAATCCGAGCACCATCCCAAACACAATTGCTGAGGCGAGCAGGGCATACGGCGGCGCGCTGAGCGGATTCGCGAGTGCGCGCGCGCGTTCAGCACGACGATCCAAATCCTCAAGACGAACACGGGCTGAGGCCAGTTGCGCCGTCGCTGTCGCAAGCGCTGCATTAGCGGAGTCGCGCGCCACGATGCGTCGCATTGTGTCCGCTTGAGCCAGCTCAGCCGCGGTCGGCCTTGCGGGTGGTGCGATCGACGAAATCGCATTCCGCAGAGTGTCTCGCTGCGAAACGCCAATGTTCTGGAGCGCACGGCCAATCTCCGTGGCGCGCGCGGTGAGGGCAACGAAAACCGGGTCGGCACCGCCTGATGTAGCCGAGGCGTCCCGTTCACGCTCGATGTCCGTAAGCGAGTCAAGAAGCACTTTGACCGAAGCGTGTCCCGAGAGCTCGGGCGATTCAGCTAACGCGCGATATGATGCGGCAAGCGGCGCCGTCTCCGTGCGAGCCAGCAGCGCTTCCAAGCCCGCAAGTCGTCGACTCAACGAATCGCGCCGTGCCGCGAGAACTGGGTCGAGCAACGTGTCATTGGCGGCCTGCGATAAGACAGCGGCTTTGGTGCGCGCCGCTGACAGAGCGAGCTCGGTCGCGGCGATATGGGAGTTCGCCCCGGCAACGGCTTTGGCAAGGACCATTGTATCGGGCCTTTCGCCGGGCTTTGGAGCGATCGCTTGCGCCGCGCGCTTTCCTTGCTGCGGCACAACGACCAGTGCCACCAGCGCTGTCACAAACGTTCCGACACTCACCGCACCGATGAAAATCGGGCGATGCATCGCATTCCGAGCGCGAGCGGCCAGATACGTCGCGCGCGGAATAATGAGGCGATATTCTGACGTTAGCGTCATGACGCTGGACCAGCTTCGCAGGAACCGTACACGTGCCTTGCTTGATGGAGCTTTCTAAACGAGAGGAGCGGAAGCCGATGCTCCCGCTCCGAATAGCAGAAGTGACGCAAAGCTATTGCACAGTGATCGTTCCCTGCATTCCCAGCGCGAGATGGGGAGTACAGTGATACGGGTATTTCCCAGGCGGTATCTTTCCGAATGAGATCGTGTAGGTCTCATTGGGATTCATCATCATCGGACTGGAGAGTTCGGAGACTTGCTGCTGCATGTTGGCCGAGAGTTGAGCCTTTGCGGCGGCGGGAATCTGGCTGGGATCGAACGCGACATTGTGCGGGCCACCCGAGACCATGGTGAACTTTACGCCGTCGCCCGTTTTGATCGTGAGGTTGGCTGGATCGAAACGGTAGTTGCCCTGTGCGTCCTGCAACATTTTGACTTCGATCGTCTGTCCCGTAATCGGCGCGGCGGACTCGCCGTCTGTGGCACCGCCGCTTGCCGAGCTGGCTGTCGCCGCGGCTGGTGTCGGCTTTGCCGCCGCGGAGTCTGCACCCACGTTCTTATCACCGCTGCACGCGGCGATCATTGCGCCGCTCGCCAAGCCAGCAATTATGCTGAGCTTCATTGAATGAACCTCCGTCGAATCGAGCTTGCCGTGTAGCGAAGCCATTACGGCGAGCTCGTGAGTCCGCCGGGAATCTGAGACTATCCACAAAGTGGACCGCTTGCAACGCGCGGGCACTACACGTCATGTACTCGATGTCTATTTTGCCCTCGGACGTTACGACTTACCTGCTCCGCGTTCCGGATGATCGTCATTCCTGCTGTAGACTTGCAGCAGAACAGCCTAGCTCTTCCTTCAGGCCGCACTCTTGGTGGCCGATCCGCTGAAGTCGCGCGGAGCCTGGCCGACCTCGGCTTTCGACGACTCCACGTTGTCGAGAGTAGCTCAGGGCGGCCCGCTGTCGAAGACATCGTTCGTGACACAAATGCGATCGTGCAGGTGGGGGGAGTTGGTACCACAACAGACATCGAACGATTGCTCAGGGCCGGTGTCGATCAGATAGTCGTCGGCGATCGTGGTATCGAGGAGCCGGAATGGCTCACCGATATCGCTGAGCTCTACGCCGGCTCGATTGCCGTCGCGACCGATGTGCATGATCGTCGCGTCGTTAGGCGCGGGTGGGTTCGCACGCTTCCCGTGGACATACTCGACGTCGTTGACGAACTGAATGCTTTGCCGTTGCGCGAGTTGCTCGTTGCGCTCCGTATCCCTGATGGGGGGCCAGGGATCAGCGACCTGTCGCTCCTCGAAGATGTCGCCGAACACTCGCGCTGTCCCGTTTCCGTCGTCGGCGCCGTGAGCAGCGTGAACGATCTGCGCGCGCTCGAGCATCGCGGCATCGCCAGCGCGATCGTCGATGCCGATCGACTCCTCACCGGCGCCATCGATGGACGCCGCGTGGCGCAGGAGTTCGGCGCATGATCCGGCCGAGACGGCGATGAGCCCGATCTCCGATAAGCGCACGGAGCACTCCCTCCTGCTCGAGGCAGCCCAAGAGCTTGCGCGTCGCACGGGCGGGGTTGCGTTACGTCACTTTCGCTCTGCACTCGCCGTCGAAGCAAAGACGGATGGATCACCGGTGACGATCGCCGACCGAACCGCCGAGCAGGCTGCGCGAGAATGGATCACCCGCCGATTTCCCGAGGACGGTATCCTCGGTGAGGAGTTCGGCGCGCAGTTGCCCGCTGCAAAGCGGCGCTGGCTCATCGATCCTATCGATGGAACGAAGACATTCGTACGCGGCGTGCCACTCTGGGGCACGCTGATCGCCGTGTGTGAGGGTGACGTCGTGCTCGCCGGCGCCGCATTTTTCCCCGCGATCGACGAAATGCTCGCCGCGGCACCCGGTCTCGGTTGCTGGTGGAACGGTACGCGTGCGCGGGTCGCGAGTACGAGCGTCATCGAAGAGGCAACGGTCCTCACGACGGACGAGCGATTCTCGCGGAGTATCGCACGACGAGATGGCTGGCGACGGCTCGCCGACTCTGCTGCAATCAGCCGTTCATGGGGCGACTGCTACGGCTACCTGCTCGTCGCGACCGGCCGCGCCGACGTCATGGTCGACGGCGCCGTTGGACCATGGGACGCGGCCCCCCTGTACCCTGCGATCACAGAGGCGGGTGGGGTCTTCACCGACTGGACCGGCGCCCCTACTCCGTTTGGAGGAAGCATGGTGGCGACGAATGCTGCACTGGCCACTTGTGCTCGCGAGCTTCTTGGCGTTGGCCCCGATCGTTAAACGTCTGCGCGGCTAGAACCGATCGAGATAATCCTTCCGTAGCTTGTTCGGATCACCGATATAGACAAAACGAAAGTTGCGCATGTACTCACGCGCGACACGGCGAACGTCCTCGGGCCTGACGCGTCCCAGGTTATCCACGAACCGATCCGCAGCTCGGTAATCGCCCTCGTAAAGCGCGGCCCGCGCGAGGAAGGTCGCTTGGTCGGCGTTCGTCTCGTTCTTCAGGAAGTAATCGGTGATGAACTGAAGTACGAGCCGGCGCAGGCCAGCGGGGTCGACAAGCTCTGTCTGTAGCTCATCGATTTCATTTCGCATCAACTGCAGCGTCTGCTCCGGCGCTACGGTCGTTACATACACACCTCCGGTTCCAACTGCGCGCTCGATGAAGGGTGCGTCGACTGCGTAGCTCAGATTGCGCTTGGAGCGAATCTCGGTGAAAAAGCGGCCCGACAAAACGGCCGTCGCGACTCGGAGTGCATTGTAATCAGCGCTCGACGCTGGAGGGCCAGCGTAGTAGCCGATGATGTAGTTCGTCGGCAGGGTCGCCGGTTCGATGACAAGCGCACGATGATCGTTCTTGACGGCGGGTGGAGCGGTCCAGTGGTAGCTGCCCGCAGGAAGCTTGGCAAGCGTCGCTCGAACGAGCGCTTCAATACGCGGACGCTCGACGTTGCCGACGACGACGAGCACCATCCGTGACTTTACAAACTGCGTCGTTAGGTATGATCTGAGCGCAGATTGCGTGATGGCGGCGAGGGAGTGCTCAGTGCCGTCAGTCGCCAGTGAGTAGGGGTGGCCGGCAAAGAGCAGGCTATCGGCGACGATCCGCAGCTCGGCGTCGGGATGCAGGCGCTGCTGGCTCGCCGCCGCGAGCAATTGTGCCCTCACGAGCTCGACGTCTGCGCTGTCGATCGTCGGACTCATCACGCGATCGGCGAAGATCGCCCAACTGGAATCGAACGTCGCGCGCGTCGCATGAAGGCCGAACACCGTCCAGTCGTCTTCTGGCTCGATCGTGATGACGCTGCCCGTTTTGTTCGTCGCAACACGCAACGCGTCCTTCGGATAGTGCCGGGTACCACGCTCCGAGACGGCAAGCAGAAACGCCTCGATACCCTGTGTTGCCGGCGTGAGCTGCTGCACACCGCCTAACAGGAACAGGTTCGCCGCAATCACGTCACTCGCGCTATTGTGGCGGAGAATGACCCGTACCCCGTCAGCGTCGAAGTCCGTCGTCGCCGTGTCCGCGACTCGCGGTGTAATGCCCGTCGTCGTCGCGAGTAGCGTTGCCACGCGCTGGGCACCTAACGGTCCACCGACCATTGAACCGATCAAGAGCGCGCCAACGACGTATTTCACGACCGCACTGTTCGCTCGGCGCGTCCGAATTGCCGGAAGGGGGCTCATGGTTGTCCTCGAGGCGATGCCAGCTCCGCTTCCGTCAGGCCGATCCGCTGGCGCATCTCCGGCGACAATAGAACACCAACGACGTGGGGCTTACCGATGATATATGTCTTCGCGTATCGGCGCAGATCTTCCGGCGTCTGCTTGGCCATCGTGTCCGCATAGCCGTAGAAGTAGTCGAGACCCGTGACCGCCCACCAGAAGCCGAGTTGGTGCGCGAAGCCGGACGCGCGCTCGAGCTGGAACATCGCGTCGACGATGCGATGCTGCTTTGTGAACTCCAGCTCTTCTTTGCTGAAGTAGTTGGGTTCGACGACCTTCCCAATCTCATCGTCCAGGGCTGCCAGTGCCTCACGTAGCTTCTCCGGCGTCGTCTCACCGGCGATCGTGATCGGCCCGACATGATTGAGCGTGTAATAATTGACGCCAATCGATTGAAACAGTCCGCTATCGACTAACCGCCGCTGAAAACGTGACCCCTGCTGGTTTAGAACATCCGAAAAAACATCCGCGGCGTAGGTAGACGCCGGATCCTGCACGGCGCTCGGTCCCTGCCACTTGAGCATGACGACGACAGAGCCGACCGGCTGTTCCGTGACGACGCCTCTATTGCGCTCTAGCGGCGGCACGGCTGGAATGGGATTGCTCACGAACGGGTCGGGTCCGCGCTTCCAGTCGCCGAATACCGAGCGCGCGATTGCGAACACCCGCTCTGGCGCCACGTCGCCCGTTACGACGATCGCCGAATTGTTCGGTATGTAGTACCGCTGCTGAATAAAGCGCATCTGCTCCGGTGTCGTGCGCAGAATGATGTCACGCTCACCAAGCGGATTCTTCCGACTCCACGCCGTCGTCCAGAGCGCCTTGTCGATCGCTGTCGTGAAGTGGTAAAAGGGACTCGATTCGTTGCGATCGTATTCCCCGATGACCACCGAACGTTCGCGCTCCAGCTCGTCCTGCCGGAAAAGCGGTCCCTTGAGCGGTGCGGCGAGGAATCGCATCCCGCCTTCGAGACTGTCAGCCGGAAGCGTCACGTAGTAGTTGACGATCTCTTCGCGTGTCTGACCATTGAATACCGCACCGAGCTCCGACGCACGGGCCACGAACTGGTCCGGCTCAGAATACTCTGCGTTGGCCTTGAAGAACATGTGCTCGTACAGGTGCGACAGTCCTTCGAACTGCGGGCCTTGCGTGAACGACCCGTTTCGCACATCCACTTCGATCGTCACGAGCGGAACGCCGCGATTCTGGACGACGATGATCTCGAGACCATTTGGCAGCACTTGACGCTGAATGCGCCGCTCCAGTTCCGCGCGTTGACTAAGGCTCGGTGACGCAAGCGCCATCGCAAGCAGCGCGATCAGCGAGAAGTAGCGCGGTAGCGTGATGGGTGCTCCCATTATTTCTTTCCTCGACATGTCTGGCTCATCTATCACGGCCATCAGCGCCCGCGACAAAGAACAACTTCGAAGCCGATTGGATCGGGTCGCCAAACGTATTGCGGCGAGTACCGGTTCCGCGGCTCGATCTGATATCAGTTCCGCCTCGCGTCTCCGTCGTGATGAGAAGCTCGCACCTTATACCACGTTCCGCATTGGCGGACCAGCCGACCTGTACTTCGAAGCTACCACCGCCGACGAGCTCGCGAGCGCCGTCGTGATCGCGCGTGAGCTCGACGTTCCGTACTTCGTGCTCGGGCTTGGCGCCAACATTCTCGTCGGCGACAAAGGCTTTCGTGGGCTCGTCGTTCGAAATACAGCACGGCACTTCGCCTTCCGTGAACACGACGTCAATTGCACGCTGTGGACCGAAAGCGGGGCGGTCGTCAAAGATTTGATCCTCGAGTCCGTGCGACGAGGTTGGTCGGGACTGGAGCATTACGTCGGGATTCCGAGCACCGTCGGCGGTGCGGTGTGGCAGAATCTCCATTTTCTCTCGCCGGCCCCCGAGCGAGAACGCACAATGTTCATCGCGGAGATCTTCGAATCATGCGAGATCCTCAGCGAGCAGAACGAACGCCGAACCGTCGGCCCCGACTATGTGAAATTCGGTTACGACGACAGCGTCTTTCATCATCGACGTGACATTGTGCTTGCTACGACCTTTCGCCTTACAAAGGGAGATAGCGCGGCCCTTCATCGAATCATGCAGGAAAACCTGAGCTGGCGTGGCGGTAAGCACCCGTGGTTGGACTGGCATCCAAGTGCCGGCTCGGTTTTCAAGAAGATCGAAGGAGTCGGCGCTGGGCGGCTCATCGATCAATGTGGGCTCAAAGGCTTTCGCGTCGGTGACGCGCAGATCTCACATATCCACGCCAACATCATGGTCAATTTGGGGCACGCGACGGCGCATGACGTTCGCGAACTCATCGCGATTGCTCAACAACAGGTGCGCGAGAAGCACGGTTTGCAGCTCGAGCCAGAAATCGGGTTCATCGGGGAGTTCTAGCGGTTCGGACTAGAACTCCTGTCCAAAGCGAAACGCGATTCGCCATGGCGCGGCTCGATCCACCGCCCGCGCGACGCCCAAACCTACAAGGCCCCCGAAGAAAGTCATTCGCACGTCCACTGTGGCGCGCACACCGTTGGTCGGCGTTGCTAAAGGCAGCGGACAACTGTTGAGCGCCTGACAATCGGCGGGAGCCGTCGCGTCGAGCCGTGCGATCGCGCTTCGAACTGAAGCACTCGAGGCCTCCACCCATCCACTCTGAATGCCGGCGGCGAATCCCGGACTGAGCCCAGGGATCATCAGCGATCGGATCACGCGCCATGGTCGGCGGAAGAGGGGTAGGGTATAGCTGGCGAGTACTCCGGCAGCCGCCGCGCGATCGCCGGCGAACTGCTTGTAATCGTATCCCGGCAGCGCATTCTCGCCGCCGAGCTCGAATAGGACCTGGGGCGGGATGGACGTTCCAGCAGCAAGACCGCCCTGAATCCTCGTCGAGATTACAAAATCATTAACGCTCTTCCGCGCCGCAATCGTTGCCTCGGCCCTCTGCCATCGCAGGTCGCCGCTGGCAAGCTCGTACGATACGATCATGCCGACTCCGGGCTCGAGGAACAGCCCGGTCACATCGGGATGAATCTCCAGAGTGGTAGCGCTATACACGTAACTACCGGTCACGCTTGCGCGGTTCAGTCTGAAGCGACCCGCGCCGAGGAGGGAGTGATCCAGGTTCGCGACTTCCGATCCGTCGTGGCGTATTCCCGCTTGAACGGTCACCTGCGCGCCGCGAGCGGTACCAACCATCCTCGTTAGGCTGACGTCGGCAGTGCGTCGGTCGACATAATCCTGGTCATCAACGCCAAAGAAGAGCGCGCCGAACCCTTCGCTCCCTCCCTCGAGCGGCGGCGTAAAGTCGTTTGTCGACGCGAGTAGTCGCTCGGCGTGGACGGCTGTCGTCCACGCTCCGCGGCGATACACCATCGACGCACCACCGCGAGCGGTCGCCTCGCTCCAGGCCCAGCCGGCATACCCATGCGCCGTTAGGCCGGGAGCCGCATCGCGAAAGCGCTCGCCGACCGCGAAACCCGTATACATCCCCTCGACGCGATTGAACCGGAAGACTTCGTCCAGCTTCGTCGGCGTAAAGTCGAGGCGCGGCGGACCATTCGAGCGCCACGCGTCGGGCGATAAGTCGTCGAAATCGGCGCCGCTGACGTGCGTCGTGGCCGCACCCAACGGTTGAATCCAGTCTTGATAACGGCTGATGCTCTCTGCCGGCGCGAATGACAGGCGTCGCTGCGGCTGCTGCGCGCGGTCACCCGCGGCTAGGACTACTCGCGCGCTGTCGACGTCGGCCGCGCGCACGTCCTGAGCGACATCGACGTCGGAGAAACGCGAAACGAGGCGAAAGATCGAGCGCTGAGAACCTAACGGCGCCAGTGACGCCTGGAATTCCGAACGCTGGAATGCCGGCAGCCAGTATTGACCGTTCACCTCGGAATTCACGTATTCCACATACGCGACGGCTACGATCCCGGGCAGGCGGGCGAGCAAGGGGCGCTCTCTCCGCGGCCCGGGCGTCGCCACGAACTGGCCCCGCATGCGCACGATCTGGTGTCGTATCGCGTCGAAATCGATCTCCCCCTCGAATGCCCCGATGCGCAATTCACGCGTGACCGAGTCGAACACTGGTCGCACGTGGACGTGCACGATCGGGATGCCGCGATCCCTGGATCTCAGAAAGGCGACCGTGTCCCCGCCTGAAAAGCGATAGAATCGATCTCGATCGGCTGCCAACGGATGCACGGCCCGCAACGTATCGCGCGCCCGAGAATTCGAACGCTTCGTGCTATCGGAACGTTGCGTGCGCTCCGGGCCACCGGCCCGAGTAAAGTCGACACCTAACGTCAGCCGGTCGCCGTACAGATTCGGAATGGTCCAGCTACGCGCGAAGGAAAGTGCCGAATACGGAACGCCGACCGATTCGGAGCGATAGCCGATGACCCGCAGATCGTAGCGTTGATTGCGCCGCCAATCGGCGGTCATTGCCAGCTGCTCGATTTGAGCGGAACGCTCTCGTCCGAGCGTATCGCGCAGGATGAGCGCCAGCTCAGATTCGACGCGCGCGCGATACCCTCGCAGCGCCGCCGGCGGAACGCGATTCGCCTCTGCGGCAGCGGCGATGAACGACGCGAGCGCGGCCGAACTATAGATCGAATCGGTGGGCGGAGTGCTAACCGCCAGCTGAAGGAAGAGCAACGGACCGAGCATCACGCCCTCCTACGCTCGCCGTCGTAGCTCAGGTTTCGGTTGCGGCGAGCGCGCGACTCAGCTCTTCGACTTCATCCGTTGCGATCGTCCATTGCTCGAGGGCGATATCCAGCTCGCGTTTGGTATTCTCCAACTGCACGCCGAGTGTTTTCGCCTCATTCAGGCCCGTCACGCCGGTGTAGAGTTGCGGATCCTCGAGCGCCGCGCCAATAGAGGCAACTTTCGCCTCGAGCGCCTCGATGCGCTGCTCGACTTCGTCGACGTTGCGCCGTGCCCGCCGCAGCTCGCGCGTGAGATCACGCGCCGAACGAGTTCCGGGCCCCGACTCTGCGCGTCGTGTGCGCTCCAAACGTTGCCGTTCGTGAACGCGACGGAGCGCTGCCTCCTCGCTCGCTCGGACCTCCGCCGCTCGCTCCCGCTCCGCACTCACTGATTCCCATTCGGCAAAACCGCCTTGGAACTCGGTAATGTGGCGCTCGTGCAGTACCCAGAGCTTTTCGGTGAGCCCGCGTAACAATTCTCGATCGTGACTCACCAGGATGACAGTTCCGTCGTACCGCTCGAGCGCATCTTCGAGCGCCTCGATGGATTCGACATCGAGGTGATTGGTGGGCTCGTCTAGGATGAGCAAATTGGAACGTGAGAGCATCAGTATGGCCAGGGCAACACGGGCTCGTTCGCCGCCCGACAGCGTCTCCGGACGTCGCTGCGCTTCGTCGCCGGAAAAGCCGAACCTGCCCAAATGTCCCTGGATAAGCCGGCGTTCCCACGTCGGACGCAGGTCAGCGATGATCTCATAGAGCGTCTTTTCAAGAGGTACTTGCGACAAGTCCTGGCGGTAGTATCCAACGTCGATGCCGCTACCGATGCGCAGCTCGCCGGAATCAGCTGACAGGTGGCCTACGAGCGCCTTCAGCA
>Ga0207693_10004368_pt1 | contig 11957 bp, 11 predicted proteins | sample LARL81metaG_FD_184347 | JGI IMG/M metagenome (GOLD analysis project Ga0207693, IMG submission 184347) | Corn, switchgrass and miscanthus rhizosphere microbial communities from Kellogg Biological Station, Michigan, USA - LAR L8-1 metaG... | ecosystem: Host-associated > Plants > Roots >...
GTATGACCATGTCGAGTAGGCGGACGATCTCGGTTGGAGGCATGTGCCTCCGCGTAATGTCGAACATGTTCTTCAAGCTCGGTCCGCTAATTCCGGTTTGGTTTGTTTCATATTTAGCGGATGGCGGCTTGCGGAGAGCTTGGCAATAATCCTCTTGGTGCAAACGACGACAAAGGCCACTCACATCAGTGCGATCGTACCGCTTCACGAGCAAATAGGTTCGCTTGCCAGCTCGGCCCGTTGTGAGTTTCGGTGTCGGAATGTTCAGACGTCTGGCCAACGTCAAGCAGAACGCCTCGTTCTGAACGCCGCCCGGCAGGCGCGGCGAGTCTGGCTTGAGAATGTGCGTTGATGGTGAGCCGTTCATTGGGATGAAGATGCGACCGTCACAGTCAACGGCAACAGCGACCTTGGACTGCACGCCGGCAAGCGACATCGACACGCCCTCCTCGCCGACGAGGAACGGCTTGTTCGGCAAATCCTCTATCATCCTCTCAAGCTCTTCCGCCTTACCAACCGCTCGCCATTGGACCGGAGAGGCTCTCCCGGCTTGACCGAAAGAGAGAGCGCCGGCTGTGTCGCCGCCGATTGCGGTTAGTAAGCCAATAACATCGCTTCGGGACATCCCAAGAAGTTGCCCAAGAGTTCGCAGCTGCTCGCTTTCCGGCAGTAGGTTTGCTGCCCAGGGCAAGAAGTCTTCGGCGGGAAAGCGTTCCGATTTCAAAGGCATCGTTAGCGAAATCGGAAATGCGCCTCTCAATCCGATCCAGCCAGCAGCATAGGTGAAACTGGGACCACTCCTATCGACGTGAATTATGCCGACGAGCCGCTGCTCAAAATATACCGGTAGACTGGCCATCCAGCCCCTCCACCTCTTCGGCAAGGTCGGGCAGTTCCTGACTAGTTGTGGGTGCCCATAGCGACAGGCTCTCGGAGGCCAGAAGCTCCGTCACCCTTAGTCCCAGGGCATCAGCTACCAGCAGGCTACGTCCGAGCTGACACGATGACTTGCCAGCTTCGAGATCGATGAGAAACCTCCGGCCGACTCCAGTCGCCAGAGCGAGTTCATCCTGGCGCATATTCAGCGCCTTTCGTCGTCTTCGGATCGACGATCCGAATGCAACAGCTGTCTCCGCAGCTCTACGGTCAATTGTGTTTTCGTCCTCGTTCATTCTGACACCTTGTTCCCGAGCGGGAATATTTCATTGTAAATCGCAGGAAGTTAAAAAAATGTGCCCGGAAGGGAACACGCCTATTTAGGGCAATCAGACCGCTCCGCCGAAATGGGGAAAATACTGCCGCCTGGTTGGCGAGTGATTGCAATGCTGTTTTTTGCTAGCGGATTTGCTAGCGAACTAGTCAGTACGGCGTAGGATAAGGCCGCACGTAGGCTAGTGGACGAGATAAGAACGAGCCCGTTTTTCGCATCAAACAACACGACGCCGTACAAGAACAAACGGCGACGTTAAATTTTCAAGACCGGTGCCTTAAACCACTCGGCCACCCTTCCGATTCAGCGGGATCAACAACTTAGCCATATATCCATTGAGAACGCACTGGCAACTTTTGCTAGCCCAGACCCAAACTGGACCCAAATGGCTAACGCCGCTCGCCGGCCGGGCTCCGCCTCGTAATAGACATACGCCACACCTGTTATGACGACTTGCGGGAAAATCTCTCTGCGCAATCGGAAGAATCGGGTATTGAGCCGAGTGCCATCGGCGTGTCCTCCCTAACTTTAAGCGCGGTGGCTCCTGGACTGCGTCACGTTGTGGGCATTGGCCGGTGGTGTTGTCGGTCCACGTGCCTTCGCCGTCCCCGTCCCAGAGGCACCGACAGAAAACAAAAGCGCGCCACCTTGGCCTCGACGCATTGGAAGGGGTGTTGGGGCCATCCTTTTTCCACAGCGAAAGCGCGGTTCGCGCAAACGAGGTCGCAAAAAAGCCGTCACACGGCCGCTAACTTTGGCGGTCGAATTGACCGTGCCCCGAACCGAAGACTGGGGGCGAGGTGAAGATTTGAGCCCTTCACCGTCAGTTCGACAACCCAGCGATTGCTGTCCAAGAAAACGGCACGTATGGGGGACAAGGCAAAGCCGCTGGTTTCGTGGGCCGGCGGCTTTGCTGTGTGTGAGGGCCGCGCGCCGCCTTTTGAGGCCAGCGCGAATCAGGATATTCAGTACTCACGCGCCGATTTGCTCACGCATTTACCTCCCGGCGTCCAGCAGGCGCCAGCGTGAACTAGGCGCGACCAACTTCGGCCTCGACCAGTGTCGGGGCCGTTTTGCTTTTTGATCGATGCACGGCTCAGGCCGACAGCAATTCCGCAGGTTGCAGCACTTATTCAACCGGAGCCCGATTTTGCTCTACGCACTTTCGAATATCCTCGCTTTCGAAATCAGATGACGGAGGTTAGTCATTTAGAAAAAACTGCGTAGGCGATAGATAATTTTACCGCTCGCCGCTTTGTGTCGGTCGGAGACGTGTTTCGGCCTCCCAGTATTTACCTACATACCGTCGGGCCCTCCGGCGCCCGTGGGACCGCCGCCACCCCCGTAACCTCCGCCGCCTCCATAATAGATCGCACCGCCGCCATAGACCGCGCGTGCGCTGCCACCAGTGCCTCTTTGGCGGCGTTCTTTGACAAGTTGCAAGCCGGGAGCATGTCTTCCGGCATTTTCTTTGTCGAAAATATAGAAAGTCGCCACCCCCACGTCGGAGATTTGTTCCTCACCGAGAGTAATTACGGGTGCCGTGTTCGCCATCGGTGCATGGCTTGCCGGACCGACGGCTGTCAGGGATGCGCCGGCCGCCAGTGACAACGCTCCCGCGACTGCCAACACGGTTACGGCTTTTGTCCGACTCTTTCGCTTTGAATCTTGCTTGGCATGCGACATGGTGAAGGACCTGCCATTTAGCCCCGCCTTACCCCTTCGAGGGTGCCCAATTCTTCGATAACCACGGCCGAAAGGCAGCGTTCCGCGATTGGACCGGCAGTTGCGCGCTCCCGACCATCGTCGGGCGCCGTCGCGATGCTCCTCGCCTCAGAAAATCCTCCGGGGAGCGGAACGGAGCTGCCGCGCAGTATGTTCCCTGAGGTGGCTCGTAGGCGAAGGACTTATGGAGAGAGGCAATGAAGCGAATAGCACGGATCGCGCTGGCCGCAGCTCTGCTAATGGGCGGGACTGTGCTTGCCATGGCTCAAAATGGTCCTGCCACTGGAGGATATCCGCCGGCGCGGTGGAACCCCAATCTTTACGGCTACTATGGCTACTACGCGCCACCTGGTTACGCGCTTGAAACGCCCTACTATGTTCTGGGCTATCCGGTCCCGCACTACGGCTACAGACCTTGGCGCCGCTCGTGGTGGTAGTCAGCAGTCCTCACGCCTTTAAAGAATTCGCAGAGGGGACTTGCGAGAATCTTTCGTGCTGTCCGGTGTGCACCTTCGGTGGCGCCACTCATCCCCGGCGAACATTGACGTTCGCTAGCCGTAGCTAGCCGCCGCTCAGAACGGAACGCGCCGAAAGGGCAGGGCTCCGGGTGGCAATCACACGCGCCCGTCGAGTGAGTGAAACACGGCTCGGTTGAAATGATCCGTTCACTACGCCGGGCCTATCTGCCCATTTTCGCCACAATCTGACCATGCTCGAATTCAATAGTTCCAGGTACGGGATGGGGGATGATGCGGGGTCGGGCAAGCTCGGCGTGGGGAAGGTTTGCGCCGGTTGCGGCTTGCGCTGCCCTTTGTTTTTCCTTGGCAAATTGCGCCAATAACAACCATATCGATCCGCGCTATGGAGTAGATCCGAGCGCTCGCTTGGTCGAACCCGGCAACCCTGTGCCGAAAGGTGGCGGCGTCTACCGGGTCGGTTCGCCCTACATTGTGGCGGGGCGGGTCTACGTCCCCCAGGATAATCCCCACTATCGGGCCGATGGCGTGGCGTCGTGGTACGGCTCGGATTTTCATGGCCGCTCCACGGCGAATGGCGAGATTTTCGACGCCGAAGCCATTACCGCGGCACATCCGACGCTGCCGCTACCAAGCTATGTGCGTGTGACGAATTTGAGCAATGGCCGCTCATTGATCGTGCGCGTCAATGATCGCGGGCCCTACGCGGGCAACCGGATCATCGATGTTTCAAAGCACGCAGCCTACTTGCTGGGCTTAACCGTGAGTGGAACGGCCTGGGTGCGGGTTGAATATGTCGGTCCGGCGCCGATTGAAGGCTCGGATGATCGGGTGCTTGAGGCAACCCTGCGCCAGGATGAGCCGGCGCCCGCGCCGGGCACGACAAAGCTCGCCGCTCTCCGTATCGTTCCGGTCGCAATGACGGCGCCGGCTCGCACTCGGTTCGCCAGTATCGCGACCACAGCGTCATTGCCGCAGAGCGCTACTTTGACCTACGCCACTGCGATTTCGACAAAAGACGGCGGCTCGGACGAATTTCTCACCGGCCGCGGGCTTTACTGAACTGATATTATCGAACACTGATTGAGTCTGCGGCGGATGGGTCGCGGGCCGTTGGCCGGGGGACCATTGGTCACGGGCGATGGGTCTGTTTCCTGGCGAATCTGTGGGCGACAATAGTCCGGATATTGTCGGAGCGTGGCGTGACGGAAAGCTTGAGTAGAACGATCGTGCGGAAGGGAAACCGGACGATTGTCCGCACACTGGCTGTTATTGGCTGTGCCGCGGTGCTGTTCGCCGCCGCCCTGGCTGCCGGGGCTGCACCCGTTGGCTCGGGGAAGAAAGATGAGGGGTTTCAAAGCAGCGTTCCCGCGGCAATTCTGCTCGACGCTGACAGTGACAGTATCTTGTACGACAAGAATGGCGATCAGCCGATTGCCCCGGCAAGTCTTGCCAAACTGATGACTCTTGAATTCGTGTTCAATGAGATCAAGCAAGGTCGGGTCAAACCCGATGACGAATACATCATCAGCGAAAATGCCTGGCGAAAGGGCGGGGCGCCATCGCACGGGTCGACGATGTTTGCCGCCATTCACAGCCGGGTGAAGGTATCGGATTTACTGCAAGGCATTATTGTTGATTCCGCCAACGACGCCTGTATTGCGGTCGCCGAGGCGCTCGCGGGAAATGAAGCGAGCTTCGGCCAGACGCTTACCCAGCGCGCGCGCGCGATCGGCCTCGAAACTTCGACCTTTACCAATTCCACCGGCTATTCCGATCCCAATTTGCGCGTGACCGCCCGAGAAATGGCGGAACTGGCCCGGCACATCATTCAAACCTATCCAGATTTCTATGCGTATTTCAGCCAGCGCGATTTCACCTGGAATAATATTCATCAGACGAACCGCAATCCGCTCCTTGGCATGGGTATTGGCGCCGATGGCCTCAAAACCGGCGAGACCTCCGAGGCTGGGTTCAACTTGGTCGGTTCAGCCGTGCAGGACAATTTCCGACTGATTGTGGTCGTCACCGGAGCAAAATCGGACAAAGAACGCGCCGATGAGGCCAAGAAATTATTGGAATTGGGCTTCCACGACTTTCAAGCGCGGGTTTTGTTTGCCGAAGGGCAGACAGTCGGCGACGCCAAAGTGTTTGGCGGCGACAAAAGCTATGTGCCGCTCATCGCGTCTGGCATCGTGCGGGTCATGCTGCCGCGGAATAACAGTCAACGTTTGCTGGCGCGGATCGTCTATACGGGCCCGGTTCCGGCGCCGATCACGAAGGGACAGCCGATCGGCAAGCTCAAGGTCTGGCGGGGCGAAAACCTCGCTCTCGAAGTGCCCTTGCAGGCGGCCGATGATGTCGGGCCGGGTAGCATGTCGCAACGGGCGATGGACGGCGCTACCGAGCTCATGATCGGCGTGTTGCGCGCCGGCGTAAGCAAGCTCTGAACCGGGTCGGCGCGTGCGCCTTGCCGCCGCGGTGACTATATTGCTGGCGAACGCTGTCGCCCGCCTTCAATTGTCGTAGTAGAAAACCCAAGTAAAGAAACCCAAGTAAAGCTCTGATCTTAAAAGGCATAGGCCTCCTGTCATTACACAACGATGCACTGAGATTTTTGGCATGCGAGGCAAATTCATCACCTTTGAGGGCGGCGAGGGGACCGGCAAATCCACCCAGGCCGCGATGCTGGCGCTACGACTGGAGGCTGATGGGCTTGCCGTTCAGTTGACCCGGGAGCCCGGTGGCTCACCGGGCGCAGAGATCATCCGCCATGTATTGCTGACGGGCGCGGCGAAGCCGCTCGGAGCCGAGGTCGAAGCCATGCTGTTCGCGGCCGCTCGTGACGATCATGTGCAGTGCATGATCTTGCCAGCACTGCGATCCGGCAAATGGGTCGTTTGCGACCGATTTGCGGATTCGACCCGCGTCTACCAAGGCATTCTCGGTCAGGTCGATCAGAAGCTGATCAACGTGCTTGAACGCGTATCGGTGGGAGAGCTTGCTCCCGATCTGACGGTGATACTCGACTTGCCAGTTCAAGTCGGCCTGGAGCGAGCCAAGCAGCGCCGCGGCACCGCTCAGGCGGATCGCTTTGAAGGGGAGGGCGCCGAGTTCCACGAAAAGCTCCGCGACGCTTATCTGGCCATTGCGGCGCGCGAGCCGGATCGCTGCGTGGTGATCGACGCCAGCGCCTCCAAGGACGATGTGGCTAGCGCGGTTTGGCGAACGGTGCGGTCACGGCTGGAGCCAGAACCCGCGCGGCGCCATGACGAGCCCGCAACGGCGAAGATCTAGCTGGGCGGAAGACTATGGCCCAGCAGGACGACGATACCGACGAGCCCCCGCACCCGCGCGAAACTACCGTGCTTTTCGGTCACACCGCGGCCGAAGCGGCGTTGCTTGCCGCCTATCGCGCGGGCCGTATGCCGCACGGCATCCTTATTGCCGGGCCGAAAGGGATCGGCAAGGCCACGCTCGCTTTTCGCATTGCGCGCTTCGTCCTTAGCCATCCCGATCCCAGCGCGAGGGATGTGCAAGACGCGGTCTCGCTCCAGGTCGATCCCGCAAGCCCAGTGGCCCATCGCATTGCCGCACAGGCGCAGCCCGATCTTCTCGTCATTGAACGGACCGTCAACGAGCGGGGTGTGCTGCGTAACCAGATTGCGGTGGACGATATCCGCCGCACGGTGCCGTTTTTCGGTTCGACCGCCGGAGAGGGCGGTTGGCGAATCGCCATCATCGATGCCGTCGATGATCTCAACCGTTCGGGCGCCAATGCGCTTTTGAAGGTGCTCGAGGAGCCGCCCAAGCGCGGGCTGCTCTTGCTCATTGCTCATTCCACTGCGCGCGTACCGCCCACATTGCGGTCGCGTTGCCGCATCATCTCGCTTCGCCCCTTGGTGCAGAAGGACGTCGCCGCCGCCGTTGCCTCCGTGGCGGGGATTGAGCCCGACGACCCCGAGACTGCGGCTGCTGCTGCCGGTGCCGATGGCTCGGTGGCCAGCGCGCTGACTTTGCTCGACGAGGAGGCTTTGCTCCTTCGCCAACATGCGCTCGATCTCTTGGCGCGCCTTCCGGCAGTGGATCCCGCCGATTTGCACGCGCTCGGCGACGCCTTGGCCGGAACCGATCCGCAGCCGCTGGCGGCGTTTCTCGACACCGTCAATGCTTGGCTCGCGCAGCGGCTTGACGGCGGCCGCGGTGACCTGGCGCGCCTTAACCGCCTCGCCGAGGCCTCCGAGCACATCAATGCCGCAGCGCGCGACGCCGAGACTTATAATCTCGAGCGCAAGCCCTTAGTCTTCAATGTTTTCGGCCTGCTTGCCGAGGCCACGCGCGGTTGATAACCAACCCTCATGACGAAGCAGCCGGCCGGCAAGCCGTACTACATCACCACCGCGATCGCCTATCCAAACGGTGCGCCGCATATCGGGCATGCCTACGAAGCGATCGCCACCGACGCTATCGCGCGATTCATGCGGCTCGAAGGCCGCGACGTCTTCTTTCTCACCGGCACTGACGAGCACGGCATCAAGATGCTGCAGACCGCGGCCAAGGAAAATTTGACACCGCGCCAATTGGTCGAGCGCAACGTGCCGCGCTTTCAGGCGATGGTGAAGAAGTTCAATTGCTCCAACGATGAGTTCATCCGCACCACGGAAGCGCGCCATTACCGCTCATCTGAAGCGATCTGGGAGCGCATGGAAGCCGCCGGCGACATTTATCTCGATAAATATTCGGGCTGGTATTCGGTGCGCGACGAGGCCTACTACGACGAAAGCGAGACCCGGCTCGACGACAAAGGCCAGCGGCTTGGCCCGCATGGTACGCCGGTCGAATGGGTGGAAGAGGAGAGCTACTTTTTCAGGCTTTCCAAATATGCGGACAAGCTGCTCGATCTCTACCGCCGCGTTCCGGACTTCGTGCTGCCGCGGGAGCGGCTCAATGAAGTGGCGAGCTTCGTCCGCGGTGGGCTGCAGGACCTCTCGCTGTCGCGCACCACTTTCGATTGGGGCATAAAAGTTCCGGGCAATCCGAAGCACATCATGTATGTGTGGGTCGACGCGCTGACGAATTACATCACCGCGGTCGGCTTTCCCGATACGGCAAGCGAAAAATTCAAAAAGTATTGGCCGGCCGATCTGCATGTGATCGGCAAGGATATCGTGCGCTTTCACGCGGTGTACTGGCCGGCCTTTCTGATGTCGGCGGGTATCGACGTGCCGCGGCGCATCTTTTCGCACGGTTTTCTATTCAACCGCGGCGAGAAAATGTCGAAGTCGGTCGGCAATGTCATCGATCCTTTCGCGCTGGCCGATGCCTACGGCGTCGATCCATTGCGCTATTTTCTGTTGCGTGAAGTGCCGTTCGGCCAGGACGGCAATTACAGCCACGAGGCGATCGTGGCGCGCATCAACGCCGATCTCGCCAACGATCTCGGCAATCTGGCGCAGCGTTCGCTGTCGATGGTCGGGCGCAGTCTTGGCGGCGTGCTGCCGACGCCGGGTGCGTTGCAGGCTAGCGACCAAACGCTGCTTGCTGCCACTGATGCCTTAATTGACAAGGCGCGCGAGGCGATGACGACGCAGCAACTGCATCAGGTGCTCAATGCCATTTGGGCGGTCGTGGCGGAGGCGAACCGCTATTTTGCCGGCGAAGCGCCCTGGGCGCTCGCCAAGACCGATCCGCAGCGCCAAGGCACGGTGCTTTATGTGACCGCGGAGGTGTTGCGCCAGGTGTCGATCCTGATCCTGCCATTCATGCCGACATCGGCCGGCAAATTGCTTGATCTTTTGGCAATTCCGCAAGGCGAGCGGCGCTTTGCGGATCTCGGCGGGGGGCGCCGCATCGCGGCGGGCGCAAAACTTCCGGCACCGACGGCGGTTTTCCCACGCTATGTCGAATCCGCGGGCGAGGCGGCGCAATAGAACCAAATGCTCATCGACAGCCATTGCCATCTCGATTTTCCCGACTTCGCCGACGAGCTTGATGCGGTGGTGGCACGCGCCCGCGCCGCCGGAATCGAGCGCCTGGTGACGATCTCGACGCGCGTGCGACGGCAAGCGACGCTGCTCGCGATAGCGGAGCGATTTCCGGAAGTTTATTGCTCGATCGGCACGCATCCGCATTACGCGCACGAAGAAGCGGACATCAGTCTGGCCGAACTCGTAGCCGCCACCCGTGCTGAAAAAGTCGTGGCGATCGGCGAAGCCGGCCTCGACTATCATTATGACAATTCGCCGCGCGAGGCGCAGGAGCAGGGGTTTCGAACACATATCGCCGCGGCGCGCGAAACCGGTCTGCCGCTCGTCATCCATTCGCGAGAGGCCGACGACGACACCGCGCGCATTCTGGAAGAAGAAACGGGGAAGGGCACGTTTGCCGCCGTGCTCCATTGTTTTACAGGCGGGCGCGACCTCGCCCGTCGCGCCGTGGCGCTCGGTCACTTTATTTCTTTCACGGGCATCCTGACCTTCAAGAACTCGGAAGAATTACGGTCTATCGCGGCGGAACTGCCCGCAGACCGCATCCTGGTCGAGACCGATGCGCCCTATTTGGCGCCCGGAAAATATCGCGGCAAACGCAATGAGCCTGCCTTTGTGGTCGAGACCGCAAAAGTTCTGGCCGATGTCCGCAGCGTTTCTTTCGATATGCTCGCCAAGGAGAGCACAGCCAATTTCTATCGCCTGTTCGCCAAGGTGCCGTCTGCGGGGCGCGTGCAGTCGGAAGTGAGCCTGCAAGCGCCGGCGGCGTCTCGATGACGCTGAATTTCACAATTCTCGGCTGCGGTTCTTCGGGTGGCGTGCCGCGGCCGGCTTTGGGCTGGGGCCATTGTGATCCGAACAATCCAAAAAACCGGCGGCGGCGGACATCGCTATTGGTCGAGCGGCGCACGGCCGACGGCGTTACCCGCGTCCTCGTCGACACCTCGCCGGATTTGCGCGAGCAGCTCCTCGACGCCGACGTCGATTGGCTCGACGGCGTGTTCTACACGCACGAACACGCCGACCACACCCACGGCATCGACGATCTGCGCTCGCTGTTCATCAAGCGCCGCCAGCGTGTCGATGTTTACCTTGACGAGAGCACCGCCGCAATGATGCGCAGCAGGTTCGGCTACTGCTTCCAATCGCCTCCGGGAAGCGACTACCCGCCGATCGTGACCGAGCACCGTCTGACCGATGGAGTGCCGGTCACGGTGACCGGGAAGGGCGGACCGATCACGGTGCTGCCTTTCCTGCAGGAGCACGGCGACATTAATTCGCTGGGATTCCGGTTCGCCGGGCTGGCTTATTCCTGCGACCTCAGCGGCATTCCGGCATCGAGCCTTGAGGCCCTGTGCGCGCTCCACGTCTGGATCGTCGACGCGCTTCGCTACACCCCGCATCCAAGCCATTTTTCCGTCGAAGACGCGCTGCACTGGATCGAGCGCATCAAACCGCAGCGCGCCGTCCTTACTAATCTGCATGCCGATCTCGATTACGACGTGCTCCGCGGCAAGGTGCCGGTGAATGTCGTGCCCGCATTCGATGGCCTGAGGCTGACTATCGCCGAAGCCTAATAACTTTGGGGTTTAGTTGTTTCTGTTCCATAATATCTCTTATGCGAATCGGCTATTCGCATATGAACTACACAAGGCCACGCAACGCCCTGCTCGCAATCACCAAATCCCGGGCACCAATCGCCAGCGGACACGGCGCGCATAGTCGGCATAGCCATCCAATCGGGTCTGCAGCACGCGATCCTCATAGGTCACGCGATAAAAAAGGAATGGCACCGTAATGGCAGTGAGAAACGCCGCGGCGAGCCATGAGCAGAGCGCGACGCCGCTTGCCGCCAAGATCAGAATGCCGGCGCTGTAGCCGGGATGGCGAACAAAGGCGTATGGACCACTCGTAACCACATATTGTCCCAGATCGGACTGGATGCGCACGACCGAGGAGAAAAAGCGATTGGTCATCATCGCCCAGAACACCAGCGCATAGGCCGCAACGATGGTGAAGAACCCGACTGCTTGCAGCCACAACGGCACCTTGTCACTCCAATGCAAGCGGCCCCGATCAAGCCCGGCGATGATCCAATGCGTGAGCAGGACGACGTTGAGAAGACGGAGCCCGAGCGGCGTCGGCCTGCCGCCCGGCCGCATGCGTTCCTGGAGCAGCCCGCGATCAAGCAGCGCGAAAGCGGCAACAAAAACCGCGACGAGGATCACCCAATAAAGCCAAAAGGTCGGTAGAGCGAGGCTACCGGCCGAACCGAACAGGGCGGCGGCCGCTGCAATCAACAGGATAGTGGCGCGAAGATAGACTGAAACGGGCATGGTGCCGCTCGCGGGGCTTTTTCAACTCTGATAGCGTCCGCGCACCTTTCGATCGATAGCGTGATCGCCAGGACTGTATCAGGAATTTTAGCGATGGACCCCTCACGCGACATCGGGCGCCTTCTTGAGATTATGGCGGCGCTACGCGCACCGGAAACCGGCTGTCCTTGGGATTTGGCGCAGAATTTTTCGACGATCGCGCCTTACACCCTGGAAGAAGCCT
>Ga0207693_10004369_pt1 | contig 11957 bp, 11 predicted proteins | sample LARL81metaG_FD_184347 | JGI IMG/M metagenome (GOLD analysis project Ga0207693, IMG submission 184347) | Corn, switchgrass and miscanthus rhizosphere microbial communities from Kellogg Biological Station, Michigan, USA - LAR L8-1 metaG... | ecosystem: Host-associated > Plants > Roots >...
CGAAACCCTGTGGGCCGCGCTGCATGGCTTGGCCACTCTTGGCCGAAGCGGGCGACTTCGTGGCGGACACGATTCCGAGCGTGTCAACCTTCTTGCCGCGCAATTTGTGGCCGCGACTTGACCGGAGGCGCGGCGATCGCGTCTCCTCCGCGAACGCTCATCGCTCCGCCTGACGTCTGAGCGGCACAATGGCGAAGTGATCCCCGTCACGTCATGTCACGCACAGACGGTCGGCGGTGTCTTGAGGGCATGACTGATCACAACGCCACAGACTCTTCGCGGCTCGCCGCGGAAACCAACGTCGTCGTCATCGGAGGCGGGTACGCGGGCACCACGGCCGCCAACCACCTGCGGATGCGAACCGACGTCAACATCACCCTGGTCAATCCGCGGCCGAAGTTCGTCGAGCGCATCCGGCTGCACCAGCACGCGGCAGGCAACTACGACGCGACCGTCGACTACGGCACGCTGCTCGGCGAGGGCGTGGCACTCGTGGTCGACAACGCCACGCGTATTGACACTGCTGCCCGCAAAGTCGAGCTCGCGTCTGGCGCCGCGCTTGACTACGACCACTTGATCTACGCGGTCGGCAGCACCGGTGTGGCTCCGTGGCCGGTACCGGGGGCAGCCGAATTCGCCTACCCAATAGGTGAATTGGAGTACGCACAACAGCTGCGCGCCAAGCTCGCCGAGTTGCGCCCTGACGCTCCGATCACCGTGGTCGGCGCGGGGTTGACCGGTACCGAGACAGCCGCCGAACTCGCCGAGCACGGACACGCGGTCACGCTGGTGTGCGGCGGAATTCTGGTGCCATCGCTGAGCGAGCAGGGCAGGCGATACACCGCCAGGTGGCTGAAACGGCACGGCGTCACGGTCCTCGATGGACCTGGCTCGAAGGTCGTCGAAGTGACCAGCGGCTCTGTTCTGCTCGACAGCGGCAGGCGTCTCTTCAGCATGGCGACCATCTGGACAGCGGGCTTCGGCGTGCCGGACCTGGCCGCGCACAGCGGCCTGCGCACCGACGGTCTGGGCCGGCTGCTCACCGACGAGACGCTGACCAGCGTTGACGACCCGCGCATCGTGGCCGCGGGCGACTCAGCCTCGCCGTCGGGCCACCCGTTGCGGATGAGCTGCCAGGCTGCCGGGCCGCTGGGAGCCCAGGCCGCCAACACGGTGCTCAGCCGCATCGCAGGCACCGCCCCTGCCGTGATCGACCAGGCCTTCGTGGGATCGTGCGTCAGCCTGGGCCGGCATGCCGCCACGGTGCAGTTGGCACGAAAGGACGACACCCCGGTGCGGTACTACCTGCGCGGACGGCTCGGCGCATCGGTGAAGGAGGCAATCTGCAAGGGCACGCTGTGGGGACTCCGCCGCGAGGCCCGCAAGCCTGGCTCCACCTTCGTGGTCAGGGGCGGCAAGCGTCCCGAGCAGCCGGTGTTGGAGCCCCAGGTGGTCACGGAATCGTGACCGCCAAAGGCCCGAGCGCCGACTCGGCCGGCGGCGAACACGCCGAGCGGTTCACCCATCTGCGGCCGCTGCTGTTCACGATCGTCTACGAAATCCTTGGTTCGGCAACCGAATCGGACGACGTGCTGCAGGACAGCTATATGCGCTGGGCCGAAGTGGACCTCGCGACGGTGCGCGACACCAAGTCGTATCTGGCGCAACTGGTTACCCGTCAGGCGCTCAACGCCCTACGGGCCAGCACGCGCCGTCGCGAGGATTACATCGGCCCGTGGCTACCCGAACCGCTGCTGCTCGACGAGCGCGACGCCTCGGCCGACGTCGTGCTCGCCGAGTCGGTGTCAATGGCGATGCTGGTGCTGCTCGAGACGCTGACGCCCGATGAGCGGGCAGTGTTCGTCCTGCGCGAGGTGTTCGGCTTCGACTACGACGAAATCGCCGGAGCGGTAAGCAAATCCACGGCGACAGTGCGCCAGGTCGCACACCGCGCCCGCGAGCATGTGCATGCGCGGCGCAAGCGATTCGAACCCGTCGACGCCGCCAGGACGGCGGAGATCACCGAGCAGTTCATGACCGCCGCGGCCACTGGAGATATGGAAGGGCTGCTGTCGATGCTCGCGCCAGACGCCACATGGACGGCCGACAGCGGTGGCAAGGCCAGCGCGGCCCGCCGCCCGGTAGTGGGCGCAGACAGGGTTGCCAAGGCGATCATCGGCATCTTCCGGCTCGGCCAGAAGCTGCCGGACGTGCGGATCCAAACGGCGGTGTACAACAGCGCACCTGCGGTGATCGTCTACAGCGCCGACCACTTGGAGGGCGTCTTCCTGATCGAGGTCATCGACGGCAAGATCACGCACTTTTATGCCATGCGAAACCCGGACAAGCTGGCAGGGATCACGATTCCGCGGACAATCTCCCGCTGACGTGATGCGCGTCACGTCATGTCAGGATTCGGCCATCCGCGGTGTCTAGAGGACATGACTAATCACAACAACAACAACACCACCACCAAGGTCGTCGTCATCGGCGGCGGCTATGCAGGAACTGTGGCGGCCAACCATCTGCGTGTGCGCGCCGACGTCGACATCACCCTCGTCAACCCCCGCCCAAAATTCGTCGAGCGGATACGGCTGCACCAGTTCGCGGCGGGCAACTACGACCCTACGGTCGACTACGGCACGCTGCTCGGCGAGGACGTCCGGCTGGTCGTGGACAGCGCCACCCGCATCGACATTCCCTCACGCACGGTGCAGCTGACGTCGGGACGCGCGCTGGACTACGACTACATCATCTACGCGGTCGGCAGCACCGGCACGACGCCGTCGACAGTGCCCGGCGCGACCGAATTCGCCCATCCCATAGCAGAACTGGAGTACGCGCAGTGGTTGCGCGACAGCCTGGATGAGCTCGACCCGGATGCGTGGGTCACTGTCGTCGGTGCCGGATTGACCGGCACGGAAACGGCCGCGGAGCTGGCCGAGCAGGGGCACAAGGTCACGCTGGTCTGCGGCGGTCGATTGACTCCGTCGTTTTCAGAGCCGGGTCGTCGGTCCGTCGCCAAGTGGCTGGCCAAACTTGGTGTCACCGTCCTCGAGGCCGACGTCGTCGTTGAGGTCCAGCCGGACTCGGTGGTGTTCGCCGACGGTGCGGTGCGTCCGAGCGCGCTGACCATCTGGACGACCGGATTCGGCGTTCCGGAGCTCGCCGCGAACAGCGGGCTGCGCACTGACACGCTCGGCAGGCTCCTCACTGACGAGACGCTCACCAGCGTCGATGACGAACGCATCGTCGCGGCCGGCGATGCGGCGGCACCGTCCGGCCAGGCCCTCCGGATGAGCTGTCAGGCCGCCGGACCGCTCGGCGTTCAGGCCGGCAACACGGTGCTGAGCCGGATCGCCGGAACCAAGCCGGGCGTCATCGACCAAGCCTTCTTGGGATCGAGCCTCAGCCTGGGCCGGCGCGCGGCCACGCTTCAATGGGCCCGCAAGGATGACAGTTCGCTGAACTTCTACATCGGCGGCCGCATTGGCGCGGTGATCAAGGAGGCGGCCTGCAAAGCAGCCCTGTGGGGAATCCGGATCGAAGCCCGCAAGCCCGGCTCGCTTTTCTGGGCAAAGGGCGGCAAGCGTCCCGCGCAGCCGGTGTTCGAGGTGGTCACGAAGCCGTGACCACCGAAGGCCCGATCGCCGGGTCGGCCGGCGGCGAGCATGCCGAGCGGTTCACAGTGTTGCGGCCGCTGTTGTTCACGATCGTCTACGAGATCCTGGGTTCGGCAACGGAATCCGACGACGTGCTGCAGGACAGCTATCTGCGCTGGGCCGAAGTGGACCTCGCGACGGTGCGCGACACCAAGGCATATCTGGCGCAACTCGTGACCCGCCAGGCGCTGAACGCGCTGCGCGCCAGTGCCCGCAGGCGTGAAGATTACGTCGGCCCCTGGCTACCAGAGCCGCTGTTGCTCGACGATCGCGACGTTTCGGCCGATGTCGTGCTCGCCGAGTCGGTGTCGATGGCCATGCTGGTGTTGCTCGAGACGCTCAGTCCCGACGAGCGCGCCGTGTTCGTGCTGCGCGAGGTGTTCGGCTTCGACTACGACGAAATCGCCGGCGCGGTTGGCAAATCTGTGGCGGCGGTGCACCAGACGGCACATCGCGCCCGCGAGCATGTGCACGCGCGACGCAAGCGGTTCGAACCCGTGGACCCCACGCAGACCGCCAGGATCACCGAACAGTTCCTCACCGCCGCCGCCACCGGCGACACGGCAGTCCTACTGTCGCTGCTCGCCCCGGACGCCACCTGGACCACTGACAGCGGCGGAAAGGCGATCGCGATCCGCACGCCGATCGTCGGCGCCGAGAGGGTAGCCGCTGCGATCCTCCGCTTCTTCCGCCTGGGGCAACGCTTGGCGGACATGCGGTTCGAGACGGCGGTCTACAACAGTGCGCCCGCGGTCGTCATCTACAGCGGCGACCGCTTGGAGGGCGTCTTCCTGATGGAGATCACCGACGGCAAGATCACCAATTTCTACGCCATCCGCAATCCGGACAAGCTGGCGGCGATCGCGGTCCCGCGCACGATCAGCCGCTAGCTCTCTGTCACGCTTATCGGGTGCGGATCGAGCGGCTCGGCGATTTGGGCGGCGCCCACGCGGTGCTGCGGACCGTCGCCGACGCCGCCGCCCGGTATGGCTTCGCGCCACCCGCCGCAGTGATCGGCGACTGGTTCGACTCGGCGGCCGTGATCGCCCCGTCGGTCACGACATCGCCCGTCGACGTCTCCGAGGTGTTCGATGTGACTCCTGGCTGCTCCGACGGCCCGGTAGGCGGCGGGTGGTTCGGCTATCTCTCGTATCCAGACGCAGGCGTTGACGGTCTTGGCCCGCGGATCCCGGAGGCGGCCGGTGGCTGGTCCGACAGCGTGCTGCGGCAGGACCGCGATGGCCAGTGGTGGTATGAAAACCTTTCCGGCGCACCGCTTTCGCCGTGGATTGCCGAGGTGCTGCGTTCACATAGTTCGGCGCGGACGTACCGCATCGCGTGGGGCGAGGCCGACCGCGATGCGCACCACCGCGGCGTGCTCGAGTGTCTGGAAGCGATTGCGGCGGGCGAGGTCTACCAGGCCTGCGTGTGCACGCAATTCGCGGGCCGCATCGACGGCGCGCCCGTCGACTTCTTCGTCGACGCCGTAGAGCGCACGTCGCCGGCGCGGGCGGCCTACCTGGCCGGCGAGTGGGGTGCGGTGGCGTCGTTATCGCCGGAGCTCTTTCTGCGGCGCCGCGGTGAGACGGTGACGTCGAGCCCGATCAAGGGCACGCTGCCGCGGTACGCGGATCCGTCGGAGCTGCGAGCGTCGGAAAAGGACGTCGCCGAGAACATCATGATCGTCGATCTGGTCCGCAACGACCTCGGCCGCGTGGCGATCACGGGGACGGTGACCGTGCCGGAGCTACTGGTGGTGCAGCCCGCGCCCGGAGTGTGGCATCTGGTGTCGACGGTATCCGCGCGGGTCGGGTTCGACGTGTCGATCGCTTCCGTGTTGGATGCGACTTTCCCGCCGGCATCGGTGACCGGCACCCCGAAGATGCGGGCCCGTCAGCTGTTGACCGCTTGGGAGCCCCACCGCCGTGGAGTGTATTGCGGCACAGTCGGTTTAGCGTCACCCGTCGCGGGTTGCGAACTGAACGTGGCGATCCGCACCGTCGAATTCGACGTTGACGGCAACGCTGTTCTCGGCGTGGGTGGCGGCATCACCGCCGATTCCCACCCCGACCGCGAGTGGGACGAGTGCCTGCACAAGGCCGCACCAATCATCGGGAGTAGCGCCGGCACCGGCCGACGAGTATCTCTGCCAGCCGTTCCGGCTCACTGACCATCATGTCGTGACAGGCGTCCATCGGGATCACCGTGCCGAAACCGGGCAAAGCCGCGATGCTCCTGCGCTGCTGCCGTCGAGACAGCGAACGATCCCGGCCGGTGAATATCCACGTCCAGGGCACGTCGTCGGGAAGTTGCCCGCGGTCGATTTTCTCGGTCACGAGGTGAATTGACTCACCACAGATGCGCGACAGGACGAACTTGCGCTGTTCTCGTGTCATGTCATTACAAAACGCCAACCGCGCCGCAATGCGTGGCATCACGACCGCCGTCTTTCGCGCGGCCGCAGCGCGTCGCGCGTACCAGCCCACTGCGCCGCCAAGGCTGTCCAGTACCGAAGTGCCCTGCGGCGGCACGAATGCCGCGGCCAGGACCATCTCCCGCACTCGCGACGTGCCCAATTTCGCGACCACGCCAGGGACGGTCACGCCGCCGAGCGAGTGTCCGCAGACCACCACCTCGCTCAGTCCCGCGCTCTCGACATCGGCGATCACCGAATCGACACAGTCAGCAATGCGCACCGCGGCCAGATCGCCGGGTTTGCCCCGTCGACCGGGAAGGTCGACGGCCAGCACGGTCAACTCTGGTGCCAGCCGGCGGATTTCGCCGACCGTGAGGTCCCAGCAGTCGCTGGCGTGAGCCCCGCCGTGGACGAGGACCAGCGCAGGCAGTGCCATGGCGACCCTTTCGATGCCGTCACCGTCGTGGGCCGATACTAAACATCCTGCCGCAACGTCAGCGACGAATGTCCTCGCACAACCGTTCCCAATTGCCCGAAGCTATCTTCTCGCGGTCGACTTCACTGATCTCGGCCCCTTCGAGGAACCGGCGGCTGCCTCCGTCGGGAACCATGACATAGGGGTAATCGCTGGCGAACATGATGCGGTCGGGACCGACGACGTCGAGTGCCCACTGCAGGTAGCGCTGGCTGAATACTCCTCCTGGCGTGACGAAGACGTTGCTGCGAACATACTCCGACACAGGGCGGCCCAGATTGGCGATGCGGGTCATCCTGTCGATGCGTTCGAGGTAGAACAGCATCACTTCGCCCCAATGCCCCAGGATCAGCTGCAGACCGGGAAACCGGTCCAGCACCCCGCCCAAGATGAGCCGAAGCAACTGAAGGCCCGCGTCGTAATGCCAACCCAATCCGTGCGTTGCCAATGCCGCGTCGACTCCGTCGCCGAGTCCGCTGTAGTAAGCGGCCCGCACCGCCGGAGGCGGCGACTGCGGATGCAGATACAACGGTGCATTGAGCGCCTCCGCGGCCTCGAAGATCGGCCAGAAGTCGGGGTGATCGAGATTGCGGTCACGCGTACGCCCGTAGAGCATGGCGCCGTTGAACCCAAGTTCGGTGATGGCTCTGCCGAGTTCGGCTGCCGCCGCGTCCGGATCGGGGGTGGCCAGCGTTGCGAACCCCTGCAGGCGATCGGGTCGCTGGCGCACGGCGTCCGCGAGTCTGTCGTTGCACACCGCCTGCAACGCCACCGCATCCGCCCGATCCAAGTTCTGCAGTCCTGGCGTCGTCATCGACACGACAGCGACGTCGAGACCGGTGTCGTCCATCGCGGCGATGCGCTCGGCGTCGACATCCAGGAGTCGGCTGGTGAGCTCATCATCAGACGAATGGACGAGCGCAACGTCCTGCCATTGCGGCTCCAGTGCGTGCCACGCGTCGATCAGCTCGGGTGTCGCGAAGTGTTCTTCCAGACCAATGATCTTCATGCAGTCGATGATAAACGCGTTTACTAAGTGCTCAATCATTGTCTACGCTCATCATTCGTGAGCAACGATGCGGATGCCATTGCGGACCTCTTCGCGACGGCGTCGCTGGGTGGCCCCGAAAAGGCCGTGGGCTTTGTGTTGTGGCGGGTGCTTCATCGCTACATCCGCGAGGCCGATCGTGCCCTGGCCGAATTCAACCTCACTCACCTCCAGTTTCAGACGCTGGCGATGGCGGCGTGGCTCGGGCGGTCGGGCGAATCGGTGACGCAAGCACAACTGGCGCGGGCGGGCGATGTCGCACCGATGCAGGTTTCGCACATGCTCAAGGCGCTGGAGAACAAGGGTTGGGTACGCCGGGTCCGCAGCACCGCGGATATCCGCGCGAAGAACGTCGAGATCACAGCGGGCGGACTCGCGGTGCTGCGGCGGGCACTGCCAGTGATGATCGCGGTTCAGCACGACGTTTTCGGCGACGAGGGTGCTCCCGGAGGAAGTCTGCTCAACGCTCTGTTGAGCCTGGAGTCCTGATCGCTAGTCCCGAAATCGCAGAACGGCGTCGTACAACTCACGACGCGACGGCGAGCCTGGATTCGCGGCGATCACCTCGGCGCAGGCGTCTTTCACTCGAGCGCCGGCATCGACGAGCACGTTGACTTCTGCCACCAGTGTCGCCAGGTGCGCCTTTGGCGGCGCCCCGACGAGCACGACGGTGATCTCCCCGAGCACGCCCTCGCTCGCCCAGTCGGCCAGCTCGCCGAGTGTGCCGCGGACGATCTCTTCGTGCGTCTTGGTCAGCTCACGGCAGACGACCGCGCGTCGCCCGGGCCCAAGTGTGTCGACCGCGTCACGCAGGCACCCTGCGAGCCGTCGCGGTGACTCGAAGAACACGCACGTGCGCGGCTCGGCGGCCAGCGTCTCGAGCCAGGACACGCGCGCCGAGTGCTTGCGCGGCGCGAACCCCTCGAAGCAAAACCTCCCCGACGGCAGGCCGGACACTGCCAGTGCCGTCGTCACCGCCGACGGGCCGGGCAAGCAGGTGACCGGTAGACCCGCGCCGACGCAGGCCGCCACCAGCCGATAGCCCGGATCGCTTATCAGCGGCATGCCGGCGTCGCTGACCAGCAGGACCGTCGCCCCCGCTTCGATCTCGTCGACCAGCGCCGGAACCCGGGACGCCTCGTTGGCGTCGTACAGGCTGACCACCTTGCCGACCGGCTTGACGTCGAGCGCCTGGGCCAGGGTGCGGATCCGGCGGGTGTCCTCGGCGGCGATCACATTGGCGCTCGCCAGGGCGCTGACCAGTCGCGCGGACGCGTCCGACGGCTGGCCCAGCGGCGTGGCGCCGATGAGCAGTCGGCCGGTGGTCATTCCGGCGGGCAGGTGGGGGCACCTCCCGCCCGAAGGGCAGGGGGACGGAGCGATCGGGGGATCGTCATCAGCACAGCCTACGATCGCTGTCGTGACCGCCCCGGCCGATGAACTCGTTGCCAAGGGGCGCGCGGTCCCCGTCATCAGTCCCGCGCCCCTGGTGCCCGTCGCCGACTTCGGGCCGGTCGACCGGCTGCAGGGCTGGGCGATGACGGCCGTAATCACGGCGCTGGCCGCATTGACGCGTTTCCTGAACCTCGGCTCGCCCACCGATGCCGGCACGCCGATCTTCGACGAGAAGCACTACGCGCCGCAGGCGTGGCAGCTGCTGCACAACCATGGTGTGGAGGACAACCCGGGCTACGGGCTCGTGGTGCACCCGCCGGTCGGCAAGCAGCTGATCGCGATCGGCGAGGCCTTGTTCGGCTACAACGGGCTGGGCTGGCGGTTCTCCGGCGCAGTCTGCGGGGTCATTCTCGTCCTGCTCGTCGTGCGAATCGGCCGACGGATCAGCCGGTCGACGTTGGTGGGCGGGATCGCCGGGCTGCTGTTGATCTGCGATGGCGTGAGCTTTGTCGCGTCGCGCACGGCGCTGCTGGACGGCTTTCTGACGCTCTTCGTCGTCGCGGCGTTCAGCTGCCTGATGGTCGACCGCGACCAGGTGCGGGAGCGAATGCACGTCGCGCTGCTGGAGGGCCGCATCGGCGAGACGCCGTGGGGTCCGCGGCTGGGTGTGAGGTGGTGGCGGTTCGGCGCAGGCGTGCTACTCGGATTGGCCTGTGCGACAAAATGGTCCGGGCTGTACTTCATCGTGTTCTTCGGTCTGATGACACTGGCGTTCGACATCGCTGCGCGCAGGCAGTATCGGGTGCCGCGGCCGTGGCTCGGAGCGGTCCGGCGGGACCTCGGCCCGTCGTTGTACGCGCTGGTGGTTATTCCGTTCGGCGTGTACCTGGCGTCCTATGCGCCGTGGTTCGCGTCGGAGACCGCGGTGAACCGGCACGAGGTCGGCAATTCGATCGGCCCGGACAGCGTGCTGCCGATTCCCGATGCCTTCCGCTCGCTGTGGCATTACACGTACGCCGCGTACAGGTTCCATGCCGGGCTGACGAATGCTGCGGGCAACCACCACCCGTGGGAGTCCAAGCCGTGGACGTGGCCGATGTCGTTGCGGCCGGTGCTCTACGCGATCGACAACCAGAACGTGCCCGGCTGCGGCGCACAGTCGTGCGTGAAGGCCGTAATGCTGGTGGGCACGCCGGCGATGTGGTTTATCGCGGTGCCGGTGCTGGCATGGGCGGTGTGGCGGGCGTTCGTCAAGCGGGATTGGCGCTACGGAGCGATCCTGGTCGGCTACAGCGCGGGCTTCCTGCCCTGGTTCGCCGATATCGACCGGCAGATGTACTTCTTCTACGCGGCGACGATGGCGCCCTTCCTGGTGCTGGCAATCGCGATGATTCTGGGTGACATCCTGCACAAGCCGAACCAGAATTCCGAGCGACGAACGCTCGGGCTGATCGTCGTATGTTGCTATCTCGCGCTTGTCATTACGAATTTCGCCTGGATGTATCCCATTCTGACCGGCATCCCGATCTCGCAGTCGACGTGGAACCTGCAGATCTGGCTGCCTTCCTGGCGCTGACGGTATGCGCCGATTTCTACATGAGGGTTGTTACTTTGGGTTTTCCACAGCCTTGGTTAGAAATCGCGGTACAGGGCGCTTCTTGTCGGCGAGGGCAGTCAGCATCCGGGCATGTCACAAGCATTCATCGGCGCCGAGGCCGTCAGAGGCGACCTCACCCGCGGCCAACTCCGATGGAACTACACCGCAGTCCACCCTGGCGTCTACATCCCCAATGGCACCGAGCCGACGGTGCTCCTCAACGCGGTGGCGGCATGGCTGTGGACCGGCCGCAAAGGAATCATCGCGGGACGAGCGGCCGCCGCCCTGCACGGCGCGAAATGGGTCAATGCGTCGACACCAATCGAAGTAATCGCCCAGCACGGACGTCGTCGCTCCGGCGTCATCGTGCACGAGCAGAGGATCCGCAACGACGAAATCATGTGCGTCGCAAACATGCCCGTTACTACTGTGTCGCGCACTGCGCTAGACCTGGCCCGACACCTACCTCGAGACAGCGCTGTCGCACATCTGGACGCGTTAGCCGCTGCGACGGGCGTCACCTGCGCTGACGCCTTCGCACTGGCTGAGCGGTATCGCGGCACCCCGGGTATTCGACGCGCCCGAATCGCGCTGAGCCTCATGGACTCGGGCGCGCAATCACCGAGAGAAACCCGGCTGCGCCTCTGGCTTATCGACGACGGGCTACCGGCGCCCAGAACACAGATCAGGGTCAGCGACGGGTGCAGTGAAGCATTCCTCGACATGGGCTATGACGAGCCGATGGTCGGGCTCGACTACGACGGTGAGCATCACGCGTCCAACCGCGAGCAGTACGTCCACGACATTGGACGAGCGGAGTTGATCGACCGTCGAGGCTGGGTCGATATTCATGTTGTCGCCGAACACACCCGCCGTTTCGTGCTTCACCGAGTGCGCGAGGCGTTCCGACGGAGGGGGTGGGACCCGCCCCCTGCATCGATTTCTGCACCAAGGCTGTGAACCCGGGGAATCTACGACCCTCATGTAGAAATGGCGCAAACGTTAGAGCGGGTCGCGGGCCGCGGGGCAGGACATGCAGCGGGGGCCGCCACGACCCGTACCCAACTCGGACGCCTCGATCGGCAGCACCTCGATGCCCGCATCCGCAAGGCGGGCATTCGTTTCGGTGTTGCGCTCGTATGCGACGACCACACCCGGTGCCACCGCCAACGTGTTGTTGCCGTCGTCCCACTGCTCACGCTCGGCCGTCACGGGGTCCAGACCTGTCGCGATGACCCGCAATTTCTCGATTTGCATCGCGTTCGCGGCGGCCTCCACAAACGGCGCGGCGTCGTCAATCCGAACTCCACCCTGCCCGTCGCGGTGAATCGTGAACGCCGATAACGAGTCGACGATGTTCGGGT
>Ga0207693_10004370_pt1 | contig 11954 bp, 9 predicted proteins | sample LARL81metaG_FD_184347 | JGI IMG/M metagenome (GOLD analysis project Ga0207693, IMG submission 184347) | Corn, switchgrass and miscanthus rhizosphere microbial communities from Kellogg Biological Station, Michigan, USA - LAR L8-1 metaG... | ecosystem: Host-associated > Plants > Roots >...
CAGGCGGGCAGGTTCTTCCATCCGGGCGCGAACCACGAGCTGGAGTGCGACTGGGCCGAGCTGGTGATCCGGCTCGTCCCCTCCGCCGAGCGGGTGCGCTTCACCTCGAGCGGGACGGAGGCGTCGCTGCTGGCGCTGCGGGTGGCCCGGGCGGCCACCGGCCGGGACAAGATCGTCAAGCTGTCGGGCCACTTCCACGGCTGGCACGATCAGGTGGCGGTGGGCTCCGACCCGCCGTTCGACCGGCCGGACACGGCGGGCCTGCCCCGCGCGACCGCCGACACGGTGACCGTCATTCCCGCCGACACCGGCGCCCTGGCCGAGGCGCTGCGGGCGGGCGACGTCGCAGCCGTGATCCTCGAGCCGTCCGGAGCGTCCTGGGGCACCGTGCCGCTGCCGGAGGGGTTTCTCGCCGCGGCGCGGCGCCTCACCGGCGCCGCCGGTGCACTGCTCGTGTACGACGAGGTGGTGTCGGGCTTCCGGTGGGCGCCCGGCGGCGTCCAGGAGGTCACCGGCGTTCATCCCGATCTCACCGTCCTGGGGAAGGTCCTGGCCGGCGGCATGCCGGGCGGCGCCGTCTGCGGGCGCGCCGACCTGATGGACCTTCTCGGGGGTCCGGCGGCCGGCCCGGCCCGGGTGGCGCACCCCGGCACGCACAACGCCCACGCGGTGTCGGCCGCGGCCGGCGTCACCACGCTTGGCCTCGCGGCGCCGGGAGAGCTCCAGGCCCGCGCGGACCGGCTGGCCGCGTCGCTGCGCGAAGAGCTCACCGCCGCGTTCGAGCGGGCCGGCGTGACCGGCTGCGCCTACGGCGAGAGCTCGACGTTCCACCTGCTGTTCGGGTACGGCGGGACGCCCGACGGGCTCGACGCCGCGGCGCTGAAGAACGGCGTGCCCGGCTCGCTGTCGCCCGCGCTGCACTGCGCGATGCTCAGCCATGGAGTTCACCTGTTCCACGGCTCGGGCTTCCTGAGCGCCGCGCACGGCGACACGGAAGTTGAGCAGACCGTCGGCGCGTTCGCCGCCACGCTCGGGCAGTTGCAGGCCGAGGGGCTGGTTTGAGCGGGCTGGATATCGCCGGCGGCCGCGTGCTCGACCCGGGCCGGGGAATCGACGCGACCGCGACGGTGAGCATCGCCGACGGCGTTATCACCGGCGTCGATGTCACCGGCGGCGGCGATGGTGCGCGCGGGCTGGCGGGCGACCGCCAGGTGATCGACGCCGCGGGCCTGCTGGTGATCCCGGGCCTCGTCGACGTCCACACGCACCTGTTCCCCGGGGTTTCCCACTACGGCATCGAGCCGGACGCCCACTGCCTGGGCCGGGGCGTGACGACCGCGGTCGACGCCGGCTCGTCCGGCGCCCAGACCTTCCCCGGGCTGCGCCGCTACGTCATCGAGCGGTCGCGGACGCGGGTCCTGGCCTTCCTCAACATCGCCGTCCAGGGGATGATCAGCCGCCTGGTCGGCGAGCTGGAGGACATCCGCTGGGCCTCGCCCGGGCAGGCCATCGCGCGCGCCCGGGAGAACCCGGATCTCATCGTCGGGATCAAGGTCCGGCTCGGCTACCAGATGGTCGGGAACGACCCCGCGCCCGCGCTCCGGCTGGCGCGCGAGGCCGCCGACGCGCTCGGCCTGCCGCTCATGGTTCACGTCATCGACATGCGGCCCGCGCTGGACTGGCTGCTGCCCTACCTGGGCCGCGGGGACGTCGTGACGCACTGCTTCCACGGCAACGAGGGCGGCATCCTCGGCGCTGACGGCCGGGTGATCCCGGCGGCGGTCACCGCCCGGGAGCGCGGCGTGCTGTTCGACGTGGGCCACGGCGAGGGCAGCTTCGCCTACCGCGTCGCGCGCAGCGCCCTCGCCCAGGGGTTCGCGCCCGACACCATCTCCAGCGACCTGCACGCGCACAACGTGGACGGGCCCGTCTTCGACCAGGCGACCACGCTCTCCAAGCTGCTGCACCTGGGCATGGCACTCGAGGACGTCATCCGCGCGGCCACGTCCACGCCGGCGGCGGCCGTCCGCCGGGAAGACCGCATCGGCACCCTGGCCGCCGGCCGGGAGGCCGACGTGTCCCTCTTCGAGCTGCGGGAGGGGTCCTGGCCGCTGCCGGACGCGGCGGGCGCCACCGAGACCGTCGAGCGGCTCCTCGTCCCGCGCATGGTGATCAGGGCGGGCCACGCCCGGGAGCTGGCGGAGCCGGCCGTCCCGGGCGTGGCCTCCGCCCGCGGCACCGGCGGGGCGGGCCGGTGACCATCTCGGCCGTGACCGGCGGCACCGTGATCACACCGGGCGGCCCCGCGCGGGCCGACCTCCTGATCGACGGCGGCACGATCGCGGCGATCGGGGATGAGGGCGGCACGATCGCGGCGGACGAGGATCACGGCGGCCCGGGCGGGCAGCGGCTGGACGCATCGGGCTGCTACGTGCTGCCCGGCGGGGTCGACCCGCACTGTCACCTCATGCCCGGCGTCCACCCGGCGACGGCGGCCGCGGCGCGCGGCGGGACCACGACCGTGCTCTCTTTCACCGGCCCGGCGGCCGGCGAGAGCGACCTGGACGCCCTGCTGCGCAACCGCGGCGAGCTGGAACGCGGCGGCGCCGTGACCGACATCGGCCTGCACGCGGCGATCTACGATCCCGAGCACATCGGCTACGACGAGCTGGTGACGGTGAAACGGGCGGGCGCGGCAGCCATCAAGATCTTCCTCGCCTATCCCGAACTAGGGATCATGTGCTCCACCAGGCGGCTGTACGAGCTGATGCGCGCCGCCCGCGGGCTTGGCCTGCTGGTGCAGGTCCACTGTGAGAACGCGCCGCTGATCGAGGCGCTGGTGGAGGAGGGCCTGCGCGCCGAGACCCGGTCGGCCAGGGCGGGCGGGGGAGCCGACGGGGAACCGGTCCACCCCGGCGCCCGGATCTTCGCCGACACCCGGCCGCCCGAGGTCGAGGAGGAGGCGGTGGCGCGCACCCTCGCGGCCGCGTCGCTGGCCGGCGCGGACTGCTATCTCGTTCACCTGTCGTCCGCGGGCTCGGTGGAGCAGGTGCGGCTGGCGCGCCGGCGGGGCCAGCGAGGCGTGTTCGCCGAGGTCTGCACGCACCACCTGCTGCTCGACGACACCCGCTACGCCGGCGCCGACGCCGAGCGTTACCTCGTCTGCCCGCCGCTGCGGGACCGCAGTGATGTCGAGGCCCTGTGGGAGGGGCTGGCCGACGGGACGATCGACACCGTCGGGTCCGACCACTGCCAGGTCAAGTCCGCGACCACCGGGCCGCTGGCGGAGGCCGGCCACTGCTACACCTACGGGCTGGCGGGCGCCGGGCCCCGGCTGCCGCTGCTGCTGTCCGCGGCGGCGGCGCGGGGCCTGCCCATCGAGCGGGTAGCGCGGGTCGCGGCGGAGAACCCGGCGCGCGCTTTCGGGCACTACCCGGCCAAGGGTGCGCTCGCGCCGGGATCCGACGCCGACATCGTGATCTTCGATCCCGATGGCGAGGCCGTCCTGCCGGGCGATGGGTTCGGCGACGGCACCGGCGACAGCGTCTACGCGGGCCTGGCCACCCGCGGGCGGATCCGGGCGGTGCTGTTGCGCGGGCAGCTGATCGTCTCCGACGGCGTGCTCACCGATGACCGCCGGCCTGGCCGCTACCTGCCGGCCGCGGGCGGTGCCGCCTAGATGTGCTGGCCAATGCGCGCTACTCTCACCGGAAGCGGCGACCATGGCGCTGAGGAGGGTCAACCGACGTGATGCATGCCCGGCCCGCCGTCCGCCGCACCGCGGTCTGAGCACGACGTGGCGACGGCCTCCGTCCCGGCCGTCCCGGCCGTTTCCGGCCGGGAGGCGCACCCCATCCTGGACCTGGTCGGCCGCCGGGCGGCCATCGGCATCGTCACGCTGTTCGTGGTCTCCGCGGTCGTCTTCCTGGCCACCCAGGTCCTGCCGGGCAACGCCGCGTTCGCCGTGCTCGGCCGGGGGGCGAACCCGGCCCGGCTCCGGGCCACCGAGCTGCAGCTGCACCTGAACCGCGGCCTGCTCGACCAGTACTGGATCTGGCTGTCCGGGCTGTTCACCGGCAAGCTGGGCACCTCGCTGGCCAACGGCGAGCCGGTGTGGGCCCTGGTCAAGCCGCGCCTCATCAACTCGGCCGTGCTCGTCCTGGTCACCGGCGTGATCGGCTCGGTCCTCGGGGTGGTGCTCGGCGCCGTGGCCGCACTGCGGAAGGACAGCTGGTTCGACCACGTCGCCTCGGTGATCGCGCTGGCCGTCACCTCGCTGCCGGAGTTCGTCGTGGCGATCGGGCTGATCATCGTGCTGTCGACGGTGGTCTGGCACGTGCTGCCCGCGGTGTCGCTGCTGCCGCCCGGTACCTACGCCTGGAGCCAGCCCGAGCTGCTGATCCTGCCGGTCGCGACGCTGGTGGTCGTGATCGTCCCGTACATCTTCCGGATGATGCGCGCCGCCATGATCGAGGCCCTGGAGTCGGACTACGTGGAGATGGCCCGGCTGAAGGGTGTCCCGGAATGGCGGCTGGTGCTCATGCACGCGCTGCCGAACGCGCTGGCGCCCACCATCCAGGTGATCGGCCTCACCTTCCTCTACCTCGCCGGGGGCGTGGTGGTGGTGGAGTTCGTGTTCAACTTCCCCGGCATCGGCCAGGGGCTCGTGTTCGCCGTCAACAACCGGGACATCCCCGTGATCCAGTTCATCGTGGTGGCGCTGGCCGCGTTCTACGTCGTCATGAACATCGTGACCGACGTGGTCGCGCTGCTGGCCACCCCGCGGCGCCGGATCGCCCGGTAGCCATGGCCGCCGTCGCGCCCACCGTGCCGTCAGCCCCGTCCGCGCGGGCCGCGCGGACGGGGCGCCATCCGTGGCTGTCGGTGCTGTGGACGGCGGCGCGCACCCCGCGCGGCGCCGTCGGCCTGGCGCTGGCGTTGGTGATCGTGCTGATCGCCGTGGCCGGCCCGTTCATGGCGGCCAAGTCCCCCGATGCGCTGCTGACCCTGCCCTTCGCCAAGCCCTCCGGGCAGTTCCCGCTCGGCGGCGACTTCCTCGGCCGGGACGTCCTGTCCCGGGTGCTGAACGGCGGGTGGGCGCTGCTGCTGATGGCCCTGGCCGCCACCGCGATCGGGATCGCCACCGGCGCCGCGGCCGGCATGTCGGCCGCGTACCTGCGCGGCAAGTCCGACAGCCTCATCATGCGTACCGTCGACGTGATCCTGGCGTTCCCGCAGCTGGTCTTCGCCCTGCTCCTGGTCAGCCTGCTGGGCCCGAAGGTGTGGCTCATCGTCCTCGCGGTCGGCCTGACCCACGCGCCGGCGGTGGCCCGGGTCATCCGCTCGGCGACCCTGGACGTCTCCGAACGGGACTACGTCAAGGTGGTCGAGCTGCAGGGCATGAAGCCGGCCAAGGTGATGACCAGCGAGATCCTGCCCAACCTCATCAGCCCGCTGATGGTGGAGGCGGGCCTCCGGCTCACCTACTCGATCGTGATCATGGCCGGGCTGGCGTTCCTCGGCTTCGGCCAGGCGCCGCCCGCCGCCAACTGGGGCCTGATGATCAACGAGAACCGGAGCGGGCTCCCGCTCAACCCGTGGGCGGTGATCGTCCCGGCCGTGCTGATCGCCCTGCTCACGATCGGCACCAACACGTTCACCGACGCCATCGCGCGGGTCACGATCGGCGTCGACCGCCGCCCCGAGGAGGCGGTGCTGCTGGACGAGCTCACCCCCGGGCAGGCCCGGTGACCGGCGGGCTTCCCCCGCAGCCGGGCACGGTCCCGGTGCCGCCGGCCGGCGACGGGGACGGGGGGGCCGGGGTCAGGCTCGACGTCAGGGACCTCGAGATCCGGGTCGGCGCGTCCGGCCCCGACGTGGTCAGCGGGATCTCGTTCGAGGTGCCCGGCGGGGAGGTGCTCGGCCTGGTCGGCGAGTCGGGATCGGGCAAGACCACGGTGGCGCTCGCGCTGCTCGGCCACGCGCGCCGGGGGCTGCGGATCAGCGGCGGCGAGGTCCGCCTCGACGGGACCGACCTGCTCCAGCTGCCGGCCGGCGATCTCCGGGCGCTGCGCGGCGCACGGGTCGCCTACGTCCCGCAGGACCCGGCGGCCGCCCTCAACCCGACGCTGCGGGTGGGGACGCAGCTGCGCGAGGCGCTCAAGGTGCACCCGGGCGTGGTCGACGACCCGGGCGGCCGGGTGCTCGAGGTCATGCGCGAGGTCCGCCTCGACCCCACGCCCGAGTTGCTGCGCCGCTACCCGCACCAGCTGTCCGGGGGCCAGCAGCAGCGGATAGGCCTGGCCATGGCGTTCTGCTGCCGGCCGTCGCTGATCGTGCTGGACGAGCCGACGACCGGCCTCGACGTCTCCACCCAGCGCCATGTGCTGGACACCGTCCGGAGCCTCTGCCGCTCCTACGGGGTGGCGGCGGTCTACGTGAGCCACGATCTGGCGGTCGTCGGCGGGCTGGTCGCCGAGGTAGCGGTCATGTACGCCGGGCGGATCGTGGAGATCGGCCCCACCGCCAAGGTGTTCGGCGAGCCGCTGCATCCCTACACCCGCGGGCTGCTCGCCGCGGTGCCGTCGCCGCAGCGGGCCGAGGTGCTGACCGGGATCGACGGCCAGCCGCCGCGGCCCGGCCGTCGCGGGCCGGGCTGCTCGTTCGCCCCCCGCTGCGGCTTCGCGGTCAGCGAGTGCCTCGCGCGGCCGCCGGAACCCGCCTTCATCGAGGGCCGCGCCGTGCGGTGCATCCGGGTGACGCAGATCCGGTCGGCGGTCACCGGCCGGCCCGCGGCGGTCACCGGCCGGGCCGCCGGCGACCCGGCCGCGACGCTGTCGCTGCGTGAGGTATCCGCCCGCTACGGGCGCGCGCAGGTCCTGTCGGGCGTCGAGCTCGACGTGCCACCCGAGTCGTGCGTCGCGGTCGTCGGCGAGTCGGGCTCGGGGAAGACGACGCTCGCCCGCTGCATCGTCGGCCTGCACAGCAACTGGACCGGCGAGATCACCTTCGACGGGGGACGGCTGGTCCCCGGCGCCCGCGACCGGCCCAGGGAGACCCTGCGCCGGGTCCAGTACATCTTCCAGAACCCCTACACCTCGCTCAACCCCCGCAAGACCGTCGGCCAGATCGTCGCGCAGCCGCTGGAGCAGCTGCTCGGGCTGCCCTACCGGGAGCGGGCCGAGCGCGCCACCCGGGTGCTGGAGGACGTGTCGCTGGGCAGCGACTTCGCCGGCCGCTACCCGGACCAGCTGTCCGGTGGGGAACGGCAGCGGGTCGCCATCGCCCGCGCCCTGGTGGTGGAGCCCGACCTGCTGGTCTGCGACGAGGTGACCTCCGCGCTCGACGTGTCCGTGCAGGCGGTGATCGTGGAGGAGCTGCGCCGGCTCCAGCGCGAGCGTCACCTCGCCATGATCTTCATCACGCACAACCTGGCCCTGGTCCGGAGCATCGCCCAGTCCGCCGTCGTGCTCCGCGACGGCGCGGTGGTCGAGGCGGGCCCGGTCGAGCAGATACTCGAGCATCCGGCGGACCCGTACACGATCCGGCTGATCGCCGACGTGCCCAGGCTCGCGGCGCCCGGGCCGCAGCGGGAGGCGGGCGCGGCTCAGCCCGGCGGGTAGGTCGCCGCCCAGAACTCCGCGATATCGATCCGGCGCATGAAGGCCACGTCGTCGCAGCCCAGCGCGTACTCGATGAAGTCGCGCAGCGCCGAGGCGCGTCCCGGCTGCCCGGACCAGCGCGAGTGCACGCCGACCGACATCAGCCTGCCGCCGCGGCCGTCCCTCGCCTCCTCGAGCAGGTAGTCCAGGGTCAGCTTGAGGCTTTCGGAGAAATGCCGGGGCGAGGCGTAGGTGGGCGCGATCATGTAGCGGACGTCGTTGTGCACCTTGGTGTAGGGCACGACCAGGAAGGGCCGCCCGAGCGTGGTCACGTAGTACGGGAGCTCGTCGTTGTTGGCGTCGGAGTCGTAGAGGAACCCGCCGTCCTCGGCCAGCAGCTCCCTGGTGTGCACGGTCGGGAACGACCGCACCATCCAGCCCCTGATCCGCTGGCCGGTCGTGCGCTGGATCGACTCGACGGCCCTGGTGATCTCCGCCCGTTCCTGCTCCCGGGTCATGCCCGCCCCGGGCCCGGCGTCCGGTCCGTACCAGTGATAGCCGTGCCCGAGCACGTCGTGGTCGCGCTCGCGCAGCCAGTCACACAGCGGTGGGTTGCGCTCCAGCGCCAGCGCGACGGCGTTGAACGTCGCGGGGATCTGGTACCGGTCGATGAGGCGGCAGATCCGCCACACCCCGACCCGGCTGCCGTACTCCATGTGGGTCTCGTTGCCGAGGTCGCGTATGTCCGGGCCGTACTGGAAGGAGTATTCGCCCCACGTGTCGTTGACCCCGTCGTCGGCCAGCGAGTACTCGCCCCCCTCCTCGTGGTTGACCACCAGGTTGACCGCGACCAGCGCGCCGCCGGGCCAGCGGACGCGGGGAGGCTCGGGGCCGTAGCCGACGAAGTCGCGCTCGGGGCCGGGGAACGGGTGTGCGTCTGTGTCGCTCATGGGGGGATCATGGCAGCGTGCCCGCAGAGTCAGTGGGCCGGGTCTCTTATGCTCGGTCCATGGGTGTGGCATTCGTGGCGCATTGCCTGCTGAATCAGAACTCCAAGGTGGGCGACGGGGCGCACTGCGCCGGCGTCTACTCCCCGGTGATCGACGTGCTGCGGGAGAAGGGCTGGCGGATCGAGCAGATGCCCTGCCCCGAGCTCGCGTTCACCGGGCTGAACCGGTTCTGGGCGGTGAAGGAGCAGCTGGACACGGCGGCCTACCGGCGCCACTGTGAGCGGCTCGCCGAGGCCGTCGCCGCGGTGATCAGCGTGCGGGTCACCAAGGGCGAGGACGTGGTGCTGGTCGGCGTCGAGGGCAGCCCGTCGATGGGCGTGACGGTCACCAGCTCCGACCCGCTGCGCGGTGGCCGCCCGGAGTGGCCGGACGGGACGGCGGAGCACGTCAGCGGGGAGGGCATCTTCGTCGAGGAGATCCACAAGGCGCTCGCCAAGCGCGGGATCGGCTTCCCCCGGGTCGCGGGCGAGACGCACGCGCTGGCCGGCCACGACGAAGCCGCGCAACGGGCCGGGCTCGAGTCCGCGCTGGAGGGCTGATGAAGCCCGACGAGCGCTCGTTCCGCATCATGCTGGCCGCGGACCGCTACGTGAACCCGCCACCCGGAGGGCTGGACGCCGTCGCCGTCGCCGAGCAGACGGGCTGGGGCGTCATGCAGCTGCCCGCCGACGACTACCCGCCCGAGGTCGCGGAGCCCCTCCTGGCCGAGGTGGCCGAGCAACTGGAAGAGTTCTCGCGGCACGGCTACGCCTTCGTCCTCGTCGGCGAGCGCGCCGGCCTGCCCGAGGCCCTCGCCAACGTCGGCGTCCCGCTCCCGGACGGTATCAGCCCCAGGACGGCCGCTCAGCTGGCCGAGTTTCTCGCCGCCCGCCCCGCCCCGCGCGCGAGCTGGGAGACCGGCCAGGCCGCCGGCTGATCCCTCGCGCCGCGCCCGGGCGGCGTGCGCGTCCGGCAAGGCGTTGAGCCAGCCGGTCCGCGCACGTCCGGCCAGGCCTCCCGCTGGATGAAGGGGCGCCCCTATAGCCTCCCCGGAATCAGGTCGAGCCCGGTCGCGTCCGTCTGCACCCGCCACAAACTCCCGGTCCGCTGCGACGCCTCGATGTCGGGCACCTTGGTGGCGGTCACGTACAGCACCGAGCCGTCGAAGATGCAGTTCGTGGTGTGCTCATCCATTCCGATCTCGGTGAGCACCTGGCCGTCCGGCGAGATCACCGTGATCCCGCCGGAGATCGTCGTGGCGACGAACAGCCGGCCGTCGGCGGCGAAGGCCATGCCGTCGGGCACGTGCCCGTCCGACAGCTGGCAGAACGTCTCCGGCTCGCCCCGGGCGTCCAGCCGGCAGACCCGGTGCTTCATCGATTCGGTCCAGTAGAGCTGCTGGGCGGCGTCGAACGCGATCCCGTTCGGGTAGACGCCCGGCAGCTCGAGCAGCATCTCGCCCGCGCCGCTCGGGCCGACCGCGAACAGCCGGCCAGGGGAGCGGACGTCGAAGCGGAAGTCCTGCTCCGACCCCGACTCGGTGAAGTACAGCCGCCCGTCGGGGCCGAACGCGAGGTCGTTCGGCCCGTACAGCTCATGGCCGGCCACCTCCGAGAAGATCAGCTCAACGGTTCCGTCGGGCATGACCCGCTGGATGCCGGACACGGCGCTGGTGTCGCCGCTGCCCGGGACGTTGCCGCCCTGGGTCACGTAGATGGCGCCGTCCGTACCGAGCACGGTGCCCCACGGCGAGCCGCCGGTGTGGGCGTAGGTGGACACGCTGCCGTCGGCGTACGCCAGCAGCTCGCCGGTGTTGCCGTCGCACAGCACGATCCGCCCGTCGCCCATGACCGCCGGGCCCTCCGGGAAGCCGAGGCCGGAGGCAAGCAGGGTGGATTCCAAGGATGAGTCCTTTCGCCGGTCAGGTGAACGAGAAGTGCTCGAAGTCGAAGTCGGACAGCGGCTGGCCCACCCGGGCGGCCGAGTATCCAGTGATCTTGGTGCTGTACGCGTCGAGCGCGTCGATGAAGGCCGGGATGATGTACCCGCCCTGGGTGAAGTCGATCATCTGCATCTCGTGCTCGATCGCCTTGCGGGTCTCCGTGTTCGCCGTCGCGTTCGCCTGCTTATACAGGTCGATGTAATGCGGCAGGCTCCAGTGCGTCTCGTTGAACGGGGACGTCGGCAGCATCGACTGCGCCACCTGCGCCAGGTACGGCGAGTAGTTGTAGAAGTCCTGCGAGAACGTCCAGTGCAGGTAGTTGGGGCCGAAGAAGGTGGTCGGGTCGACCTGCTTCAGGTTGATCGTGACCCCGGCCGCCCGGGCCTGCTGCTGCAGCACGGTGGACATCGCGACGGTGCCGGTGGCCACGGGCGAGGTGACGAGCTGCACCGTCAGGTTCTCGTGCCCGGCCTTCTTGAGCAGGGACTTCGCCTGCGCGATGTCCTGCACCCGGTGCAGCGAGGTGTCGAAGTTGGGGTCGTAGGGGGAGAAGACGTCGGAGCCGGCGTTCGCGTACCCGTCCAGCGCGGAGTCGACCAGCTGCGGGCGCCCCACCAGCAGCCGCATCGCCTGCCGGACGTTGACGTCGTTGAACGGCGGCTGGTCGACCCGCATCGTGAACGGGGTGATCGCCCCGGTGCGCGACGTGACGGTCGTCACCCCGCCGGCCGACTTCAGCGCCGCGATCTGCGGGCCCTCGAGCGCGCCCGCGCCGTGGATGACGCCGGTGGTCAGGGCGTTCTGCAGGGAGGTGCTGTCGCTGAAATCGATAATCGTCACCGAGTCGACGTACGGCAGGCCCGACTTCCAGTAGTTGGGGTTCTTGACGAAGACGCTGCGCTGGCCCGGCGTGAAGCTCTGGTACTTGAACGCCCCGGTGCCGTTCGGCTTGGCCGGGTTGAAGCCGACCGGCACGATGTACAGGTAGTACCAGTAGGCCAGCTGGTCGAGGAAGCTGCCGTAGGGGCTGGTCATCGGCACCTGGACGGTGAGCTTGTCGAGCTTCTTCAGGCCCTTCACGTCGATGGGCCCGAGCGAGTTCGCGCCGGTCAGCTTCCCGGTGATGAGCCGGTTGAGCGTGAAGATGACGTCGTCGGCGGTGAGCGGCTTGCCGTCATGGAAGGTGATGCCGGGCCGGAGCCGGATCACCCACTCCGACGTCGACCCGTGCGGGCTGATCTCCTCGGCCAGCACGAACTCGGACTGCGCCCGGGTGTTCAGCTGCAGCAGCGGCTGGTAGAGCGACTGCGCCCGGGCCGTGTCGAGATAGGTGAGCCCCTTGTGCGGGTCGAGCGTGTCCGAGCCCGATCCGCCGGTGAGGCCCACCTTCAGGGCCCCGCCCGGCTTCTTGGCCGCCGTGGC
>Ga0207693_10004371_pt1 | contig 11950 bp, 11 predicted proteins | sample LARL81metaG_FD_184347 | JGI IMG/M metagenome (GOLD analysis project Ga0207693, IMG submission 184347) | Corn, switchgrass and miscanthus rhizosphere microbial communities from Kellogg Biological Station, Michigan, USA - LAR L8-1 metaG... | ecosystem: Host-associated > Plants > Roots >...
TAATCAAAATCAACAGCGGCACTGCCGCGACAGCTCGAATGGCCGCGGCTTGAGGCGGGGACGCTCCAAATAAAATCGGGACCGAATTGACGACCCCTAAAATCCAATCTGCAAAGTTATCGAGCATTGAGCTCTCGAATCACGCGAATTTGTCCACTATTTTTTTACTGTTTTGATCCGCGTGCAGGCAGACCTCAATGTCCGCTGAATACCAGGTTCTGGAACGGAAGCACCAGCGCCTGGACCCGCAGGATCAGTGCATGCACAAGTGCGAGCGCATCGACGACGTGAAGAACCACGCCATGCAAAAAGCCCGTACCCGGCGCGGCGATCGTGTCGTGGTTATCCGAATACGCATTGGCGATGCAGCTGCTACCGGGCGTCACATCATCGATGCCCCCTTTGTATAGGGGCTCGAGCGTCACCAGTAGCGTGCCTGGACGGGTGACCTGCTGCGGATCGATCAATTGCTCGCCGCCGCGGAACTGGCCCGCAGCGATAAAATCCTGCACCGTGGTCACCACCATGGGAATGACTGTGAAGGGCTTTGAGACGCAGGTGACTTCAGCCGCCATGCCGATCTTCATGATCTGCGCTTCGATCTGATCGAAGCCGGCCTGAAGCCCGCGCTGACCGGCACCGTCGGGGATCAACACACCGGCCGGACGCATCAATGGGTTGACGACATCGCCAACACGCAACGTGAATTGCTCAACGCGTCCACTCACTCCTGCGCGGATCACAGTCTTGTCGAGTTCGACCTGAGCTTGGGCCAGCGCAGCCTCGGCGCTCGCCTTTTGCGCGGGAATGAGAGATGAGACTCGTTCCTGGGCACCTTGTTTGGCGGCGTTCGCGGCGGCAATCTCGCCCAATTGGCCTTCGGCACGAACTTCAAGTCGCTCGATCTCGCGGAATGCAACGTTACCGGGGTTACGCCGGTACAGCTCTCGTTTGGTTTCCAGCTCATCCAAGGTCTGCTGGCGCGCACTGGTCGCCTGCTGGATCTGGCCATCAGCCTTGACCACGTCGGCGCGAGCCACCAGCATTTCCGCATCGAGCTCTTTTACCTTCTGCCGCGCGGAGTCCACAGCGGCTTCCTGTTTCGAACTGTCGAGCCTGAAAATCGGCGCTCCAGCCGCCACCGGTCCACTAAAGCCGACAAAGGTCTCGGCGACCCGGCCGTTCGTTTCCGGGACGATCGGAATGGTTCGATAGAAAAGCGTGACGGCCTTTGTCGACGGATGATTGTAAAAAACCGTCGTTATCAGACACACCGTAAGAATAACGCATGCGGTGATGCCCCATCTAAGCTCGAACCATACCGAGTAAAACGTGATTTCCCTGCCGAACCGTTTTCCTTGCCAGTAACGGCGGTACAAATAGTCCGGAAGAATTGTAACGACCGAGCAGAGAAGAAGCTCAAGCATGGCTCGCCTCTTTCGTTCTCGCTGCAACGCTCTCCGGCGTCAGCCGCGGGGCCGAGGTGCGGTCGCCTGTACCGTCGCGGGTCTCAGACGCCAACACGGCCGCTTCGGTGGCGCTGCGTTTGCTGCCCGCAACGACTTCGTGGGCCTGTGCTTCGCTCGTCGCTTCGGGCGGCGGCGCAACGCCCGCGATCTTCTCCACCGATCCCGCGATGCGGCCCATGAATGAGCCAAAATCGGGAAAGTCGATCAGCGCCAGCAGCAATCCCGCAACCCAAAAAGCATGGATATGGGTGAACAGGGCGAGTAGCCCGAGCACGGCCACGATCTCGAATTGTATTTTTTGCGACTTGTGCGCCATACGCTCGGGCAGCGTATGCAACCGAAGGAACAAGACGCCAAACGCCACAATGCAGAGCACCAGGATGATCGCCGTGACGACCATAAGCACGTCAGTGCTACCGGGAGCGGTGATGAAAATCGGAAGATGGTGTGACGCGGCCGGATTGAGTGAATCAGCCATGGTGCAACTCCCCTCGGCGCTGGAACTTTGCCAGATCACTCATGGAGACAAGCACGTCAAAATCCGATGCCTCCAAGGCCGCATTGTGTGGTCGTATTCTGCCGAGAACTCAAGGCTGTTCTGTGTCCCTTCCAGAGCGCCCGAGCAGAAACGCAAACAATATAACGCACCTCCGTCCGGGATTTGACTTAAATCAAACATCCCGCCCTCCCCGTTCAGCGATGTTGTCGCATTGAGCCGTTCTCTAGAGCGGGGGAGCTTGTCTCGTGATGAGCACGCCTATCGACAATCCATTCGCTGTTTTTGCGATCGCTGTCATCGCTCAGTGGGGCGCCGCATTTGTCGGCGATCTGCTCCGTAGAAGCCTGCGTCCGCTCAAAAAGGATGAGCGAGAAGATTTCGATACTGTGCTGACCGCCACGCTGACCCTGCTGGCGCTGATCATCGGTTTCAGTTTTTCAATGGCCGTCACGCGCTACGATCAACGCAAGAATTACGAAGCGGTGGAGGCGAATGCCATTGGCACGGAATATCTACGCGCTGACTTGCTGCCGGCCGACGCTGCGGCAAGTGTCCGGGAGTTTCTCAAAGCGTACGTTGAACAACGCGTCAATTTCTACAATAGCAATGGACAAGTGCGCCAAGACGCCAGCGGCAATCCAGCGAAGATGCAGGAGGAGATTTGGTCGTCCGTCGTTGGCGCGGCCGGGGCACAGCCAAATCCTCTGCTAGCGCTGGCGGTGTCGGGTATGAATGACGTCTTCAACTCGCAAGCCGATACCAGGGCCGCTTGGCTGAATATTCCGACCGGCGCCTGGGCACTGATGCTACTGATCGCAATCTTTTCCAATCTGTTGCTGGGTTATAGAGAGCGCAGCAGCGGCCGGCTCGCTCTACTCGTCCTCCCGGTGATCGCATCCATCGCGTTTTTTCTTATTGCCGATATCGACAGCCCCTATGTGGGCATGATCAGCGTCGTTCCTCACAATCTGATCGCGACATCCGAAGCAATGAGGATGCATCGCTGATGCGAGACGCCCTTGCCCCGTGTGTCTGTTTTCATCAATGAGCAAGCTCAGTAGCGCTCGGCGACAAATTTCCTTCCCTTCAACGAGGTGCGGTCATCGTATTTGTCTTTTGTCGATCGCTTGGGAAGCTTGACTTTTTTACGTGAGGTTTTCTTGTACGGGATTCGACTTAAGATGTGCGAAATACAATTGAGCCTGCCCCGCCGCTTGTCGTCGGTACGGACGATGTGCCAAGGCGCGTGTTTGGTATCCGTCGCTTCGAGCATCAGATCGCGCGCTTTGGAATAATCGTACCAAAGTCGATACGACTCGGTATCCATTGGGCTCAACTTCCATTGCCGCATCGGGTCATTGATTCGAGCGAGAAATCGCCGTTCCTGTTCCTCTTGACCGACTTCAAGCCAGATTTTGATCAATCGGATGCCGGCGTCCACGATGTATCTCTCCATTTCGGGACAGAGTTCCAGAAACCGTTTGTGCTGATCTTTATCGACAAATCCCATCACGTATTCGACACCGGCGCGGTTATACCAGCTCCGGTCAAAGACGATGATCTCGCCCGCCGCCGGGAAATGCGCCATGTAACGCTGAAGAAACATCTGGCTCTTTTCGCGGTCGCTCGGCGCCGGTAGCGCAACGACGCGGAAAACGCGCGGGCTGACCCGCTCGGTGATCGCTTTGATGGTTCCGCCCTTCCCCGCCGCGTCGCGCCCTTCGAATACGATGATGATTCTCGCGCCTTCGGCTTTCACCCAATCCTGAAGCCGGCAAAGCTCGACCTGCAGCTTGCGCAAATGTTTGTCGTACTCTTTGCCTTTCATGTTTTTTAAATTCGCCTTTTTATTCGCCGTCATGCCAAGCCTCTATCTCTCTGCACAATTTGAACAATTTACGTGGAACCGCTTCCAGCCAATTTGCGATAGATCAAACTTTTTTGCCGGCGGGCGACGTATCCATGCAATTTGAAAAGGAGCGCCGCCATGGCTGGATTGCGAACTCAGAAAGCAGCTGCAGGAGCGTCAATTTTGCCCACGGCAAAGGAGATCTTGCAGCAAATCGCGCTGAAAGAAGCCGAGAAAGCATCGGCGGCGATGCGCGAGCTCTCCGCGGCCGAGGCCGAGAAGAACGCGCTGCTCGAAAAATTTTCAAGGCCCTCAGGCGTATCGGATGAAGAGCGCATGGCGCGTGCGGCGGCAATTATCAAGAGGGCCGCCAATAACGGATTGACCGAGGTCGAGATCGGCCGCTTTCCAAATCAGATTTGCACCGATCGCGGACGAGCGATCAATCAGCGCGAGCCGGGCTGGGAGAAAACGCTCACCGGACTGCCCAAAGAGCTTTACGAGTTCTGGCAAAAGCATCTAAAGCCGCTTGGCTATACCGTTGCCTTTCAAATCGTCGATTTTCCGGGCGGCGTGCCCGGAGATATCGGCATGTCGCTGAAGTGGAAGTGAATCTATCGGCGCAGTGCGGTGCCAGCGCTCGTCAACGGGAACGCCACGACGGAAAGCTTTGCGAGGTCAGCAAAGCTCCAGTTTGACATTGATGGAGCTCGCGTCCCTCTTTTCGCCGCACAGAAACCCGCTTCTTCTGAACACTTTCAGCATGGCGCCATTTTCCGGCAACACGTCCGCGATTAGCTCCTTCAGTCCAGCGTCTTTCGCAATCGCAACCAGATGACGGAGCAGGAGCGCTCCGATGCCCTGGCCCTGATATTGGTCTAGCACGGTAAAAGCGACTTCGGCCCGTCCCGGCTCCACGATAATGTAGCGACTGCCGGCAACGATTGTTGGGCGCCCGTTCTCCCCGGCGATTGCCACCAAAGCCACATGATTGCGGAAGTCGACGTTTAAATAAAACGAGGTCTCGTCTTCGGTGAAGTGACGGCGTACGGCGAAGAAACGCCGATAGAGCGACTGAGTGCCCACGCGGCTGACCGCCGCGACAAAATCATCGCGGTCCTCCGGCCGAAGGGCCCGGATTTCTATTTGCCGTCCATTTCGGAGCGTCTCGACGACTGAATATTGCAGGGTGTTTGACGCAGCCGATAGCCTTTGCCGTTGCAAGCGACCTGTCCACTTCTGACTCTGGCCCGCTCCGCCGAGCCCAGATGATCGAGAAGTCTCCGAGATGATACGGTCATCGCCGTGAATACTTTGATCTGGATCAAACAAGCTGGGTTGCGGATGCGTTCCTTTTGCACGCTAGGCAAGGCTCGCGAGCACACTTTCGAGCGTCGTCAATCGGCCACCCAGCATTTCGCCGGCGCCATCCGCGCGCAACAGATCGCGGACGCGCCCACGCGCCCCAACGATGCGCAGACCGATGCCGCGCGCGGTTACTTCACCGTGAAGCAGGCGCAGCATTCGCGATCCGGCGAGATCGATATACGGCGAGGCTGAGAGATCACAGACGATCATGCGAACGCCGGGCCCAGCGCTCCGCTGCCGTTCCAGAACGGCTTGTAACACAGTCTCTGCATTGACATAGAGCAGTGACGCTTCCGGACGGAAGATCAGTACATGCGGCAGTTGCTCGTTCTCGGGGTGCCGCGCCAGGTCGGAATAGCTGTTGGTTCCGGGAATTCGACCGAGAAACGCCACGTGCGGCTGCGACGCGCGGGCGAGAAGGATCAGCACCGAAGCCGCCGCCGCAAGCAAAATACCTTGTAAAATTCCCAAAAGCAGAACCGCGACGAGAGCAATGGTCGCGGCGAAGAAATCGGGTTTGCTGATTTGCCACATCCGCAACAGGCCCCGGATATCGATCAACCCAAGCACGGCCGTGAATACGATCGCCGCCAGCACGGCTTTGGGCAGGTTTTCCAAATAATTGGCGAGAAACAGAAGACATATCGCGAGTGCCACCGAAGCAAGGACGAGCGCAAGTGGCGTGCGCGCGCCGGCTTTGTCGTTGACGGCCGACTGGGACAATCCGCCGGCCACCGGGTAACCGTGTCCAAGCGCGGCAAATAGATTTGCCGCGCCGAGCCCCAGGAACTCCTGTCGCGGATCGAGCTCATAGCCATGCTTCGTTGCAAAGCTGCGCGCGGCCGATACGCCCTCGATATAGGCCAGCAGCAGACAACCCGCCGCGAGTGGAAAGATGCCGTCGACGTCTTGCAAGCGGAGCGTTGGTAAGGCGAGCGAGGGAAGGCCTTGCGGAATTTCACCGGTAATTGGGATGCCGAGCGCCGGCAGCCCAAAAACGGACGCCACCGCGATCGCCAGGACAACAACCACGAGGGCGACGGGCCGCCCGGGAAAGGCACGCTCGCCGGCAAGCAGGACCGCGATCGCGAGGACTCCGATCGCAAGCACGAGGTAGTGAACTTGCCCAAGCTGGCCGAGCAACAGCACCGCGCGTTCGAAGAAATTGTGGCCGCCACCGGAAATGCCGAACAGGCTCGGCAGCTGAGTCATGATGATTGTCAGTCCGGCGCCAGCTTTGAATCCGACCAGAATGCTGTCGCTGATCAGGCGCACCAGGACGCTGAGCCGAAAAAGCCATGAGATCAGGCAAAGCAGGGCGACGGTAAATCCCGCGAGACTGGCAATTTCTGCGTAATGCGCGGTGTCGCCGCCGGCCATCTCGCCAACTGTTCCGGCAATCATGAGTGAGATGGCGGAGGTCGGCCCGACTGCCAATTGCCGCGACGATCCCAGCAAAGCGTAGCCAAGACCGCCAAGCAAATAGCCATAGATGCCGACCTGCGGCGGCAAACCCGCCAGCGTTGCATAGGCAAGCGCAACCGGAATTGCGTAGGCTGCCAGAGTGACGCCTGCGACAAAATCTCCGGTTAGCCAAACCGGTTCATAATGCGTGAGCCACGTGAGCGGCGGCAGATATCGGCGCCAAGCCAAACCGCTTTTGAGCTTTGTGGATTGTTCCATCTCATGCGGTCCGGGGCTTGCGGTGGTAACCGTCGCGCCCCGCGTTCGCGTCCGTGGACAATACACAAAACCGACGCAAAGAGCCGCGGCTTCTTTGACCTATATCAAATCCAATATTGATTTTTGGACGTAACTCTTCCGTGACAGAAGCGGCCGTGAAGCCTCGAGCTGCCGGACCGCTTTAAATCTCATTTGCAAGCTTCAAAGAGGGATTCAGCACGTGCGCTCTGAACCACAAGCGTCCTCTTCGCCACATCTGAATAAATCCGAGACCCTGGCGTTCAATATGTTCGGCCCGGCCGTCGAGTACATGGTCGATGCCGCGCAGCGCAGCGTCTTGTTCTGGGACGTGATGCGGCAACGTGGCAATCAATATCGCGAGCATCTGGAGGAAACCGCTCCGCATGTGCTCGACTACGAGGCCGAGCTACTTGTCGACGGCCGCAAGCTCGATCGGCCGGTGAATTACGCTCTCGTGCGTGTCGTTCCGCCCGCCGGAATTCAAATCGATCCGAAGCGACGGCCTTTCGTGGTGATCGATCCTCGCGCCGGCCACGGTCCGGGGATCGGAGGTTTTAAGGCCGATAGCGAGATCGGTGTTGCCTTCAAGGCCGGCCATCCCTGTTACTTCGTTGGGTTTCTTCCCGACCCGATGCCTGGCCAGACGATTGAAGACATTGGCCGCGCCGAGGCAAAATTTCTAGAAAAAGTCATTGCCCTGCACCCGCAGGCGGATGGCAAACCGTGCGTGATCGGCAACTGCCAGGCCGGATGGGCGGTGATGATGCTCGCCGCGCTGCGGCCGGAATTGTTCGGCCCGATGATCATCGCTGGCTCGCCGCTTTCCTATTGGCAGGGCGTACACGGTAAAAATCCGATGCGCTATACCGGCGGGCTCCTTGGCGGGAGCTGGTTGAGCGCATTCGCGAGCGATCTGGGTGCCGGCAAATTCGACGGCGCCTGGCTCGTGCAGAATTTCGAAAATCAAAATCCGGCGAATACGTTGTGGAGCAAGCAATATAACCTGTATTCAAAAATCGATACCGAAGCGCCGCGCTATCTCGGCTTCGAGCGCTGGTGGGGCGGCCATGTCAATCTCAACGCTGAGGAGATCCAGTTCATCGTCGATGAATTGTTCGTCGGCAATAATCTGGCGGCCGGAAATATTCGCATCTCCGACGGCACCGCGATCGATTTGCGTAATATTCGCTCGCCCATCGTCGTATTTTGCTCGCAGGGCGACAACATTACACCGCCGCAGCAGGCGCTGGGATGGATTCTCGATCTCTACGAAGACGTCGACGAAATCCGAGCCTACGGTCAGACCATCGTCTATACCATCCACGACACAATCGGCCATCTCGGTATTTTTGTCTCAAGCGGCGTCGCACGCAAAGAGCACGGTGAGTTCTCAAGCAATATCGATCTGATCGACACGCTTCCTCCGGGCCTCTACGAAGCCAAGTTCGAGCGCAAGGCCGGCGAAACTGTCAATCCAGATCTCGCTACTGGCGACTGGATCATGCGGTGCGAGCTGCGAACGCTCGACGACATTCGCGCATTGGGCGTCAACGACATGATGGACGATCGAAGCTTCGCCACGGTTGACCGCGTGTCGCGGACCAACTTGGCGCTTTATCGCGCCTTCGTACAGCCGATTGTCCGCGCTTTCGTGAACCCCGCTTGGGCCGATTTCATGCAGCAACTGCATCCGCTGCGCCTGCAATACGAAGTGTTTTCCAACGCCAATCCGATGATGGGGCCAGTCGCCGGCTGGGCCGAGCAGGTGCGCGATGGCCGAAGGCCGGTTTCCGGTAATAATCCGTTCGTCGCCATGCAGGAAAGTATGTCGCGCCAAATCGTGGCCGCACTGGACGCCTGGCGGGTTGCCACCGAGAATTTCTCCGAGCAGATGTTTACGGCTGTTTACGGCTCGAAGGCGTTCCAGGCTGCGATGGGAATCGATCCGGCCAGCGACCAGCCGCTCCGGCGTGCTCCGGAGAGTACGTTGCACCGGGCGCTGATAGACAACCGCATTGCCGAATTGAAGTCGCATATTGCGACGGGCGGCCTGCGCGAGGCGACGATCCGTGCCTTGATTTTCGCCGGCATGGGTCGCGCTGCCGTTGATGAGCGCGGCTTCGAAGCGTTGCGCCGCATCCGTGAGAAATACACCGATATTACGCTGACGCAATTCAAAGCGATTGTGCGCGAGCAGTTCTACATGCTCTTGCTCGACACCGAGGGCGCGCTCTCAGCCATTCCATCGATGCTGCCGCCCGACCCCGAAATCCGGCAAAAGGCGCTCGACATGATCGGGAATGTATTAAGCGCAAGAGGTGAACTCTCTTCTGACGATCGAGAGCGTTTGGAACAAGTCGGCCGCTTGTTTGGCAAAGAGGATCGACTAGCCGTGGTGAGAAGCCCGTCGCTTGCGTCCACTAAGGTGAGAGGAACCAAATCGAAGGCGTCTTAGCCGCACCAATATACCGAGAACGATAAGGAGCCTGCATGCCAAGACAGCTCGAAAGTGAAATCGGCACGCTTAAGGCCTTAGGTCCCGCGGCTCATCCGCCGGAGTCGAAATACGAGCGTCTGATCGCCAAGGCAAAACAGGTGGCGCCAGCACAAACAATCGTCGTGCATCCGTGCGATGAAAGTTCGCTTCGCGGCCCCGTCGAGGCGGCAGAACTCGGGATCATCAAGCCGATCCTGGTCGGGCCTGCGGCGAAGATAGAAAAAGTCGCCAACGAGCATGGGATAGAAATCAGTGACTTCCAGGTCGTCGACGCTCCGCACAGCGAAGCGGCGGCCGAACGCGCGGTCGAGATGGTGCACGAGGGCAAAGGCGAGCTCTTGATGAAAGGGAGCCTGCATACTGACGAACTGATGCGAGCCGTGACCAATTCGAAAACCGGCTTGCGCACGGCGCGGCGGATCAGTCACGTCTTCATCATGGACGTCCCTACATATCCAGAGACGTTGTTCGTCACCGATGCCGCAATCAACATCGCTCCCGATCTCGATGCCAAGCGCGACATCATCCAGAATGCCGTCGACCTGTTCACCCAAGTAGGCCTTGGAACGCCGCGCGTCGCCATCCTTTCAGCCGTCGAGACGGTGACGTCAAAGATCCCTTCAACGATCGACGCCGCAGCGCTTTGCAAGATGGCCGACCGCGGACAGATCACCAATGCGGTGCTGGACGGTCCCCTGGCCTTCGACAATGCGATCAGTCCGGAAGCGGCGAAAATTAAGGGCATTCAATCGCCGGTCGCCGGCAAGGCGCAAATTCTGATCGTGCCCGACCTCGAGGCCGGCAACATGCTGGCAAAGAACCTGATCTTCCTGTCAAAGGCGGATTCCGCCGGCCTGGTGCTTGGCGCGCGCGTTCCGGTTGTTCTGACGTCGCGGGCCGATTCCGTGCGGAGCCGCCTGGCGTCTTGCGCGGCGGCGGTTCTTTACGCGGCGGCGCGGCGAAGCAAATCGCCCCTGGCCGCGGCGTGATCGCCATGGATGCGATCCTTGTCGTCAACGCGGGCTCATCGAGTGTCAAATTCCAGATATTTGACCAGAGAGCCTCCGGTGACCCGCAGCGACTCATCAAAGGCCAATTTGATGGAATTGGCACGCGGCCGCGGCTACGTGGCGAGACGCGTGACGGCAGGCCTCTCATCGACAAGACGTATACTGCACAGGAAATTGCAGACGTTGCCACGGCGATAGGAGCCGCGGGCAATTGGCTGCGCGAGACCCAAAAAATCGAGCTTGCGGCGGTCGGACACCGCGTCGTTCACGGCGGTCCTGACTATGATCGAGCTGTCGTGATCAACAAAGATGTACTCAAACGGCTCGAACAATTCAGTTCGCTTGCCCCTCTGCATCAGCCGAACAATCTCGCCCCGATCCGCATGCTCCTGGCAAGGCGCCCTGAACTCCTCCAGGTGGCATGTTTTGATACTGCGTTTCATCGCTCGCACGGTCCACTCGCCGATCATTACGCGATCCCGGAGAACTTTTATCGCGAGGGCGTGCGACGCTACGGTTTCCACGGACTCTCATACGAGTACATTGCCGGCCGCTTGCCGGAACTCAATCCTGCGATTGCCAAAGGTCGCGTCATTGTTGCCCATCTCGGCAGCGGCGCTTCGATGTGCGCCCTTGCTAACGGGCGAAGCGTCGAGAGCACGATGGGTTTCACCGCGCTTGATGGACTGCCGATGGGCACGCGACCCGGTCAGATCGACCCCGGCGTAATTCTTTATTTGATCGCGCAGAAAGGAATGTCGGCCAAGGATGTCGAGGACCTACTTTATCGTCAAAGCGGCTTGAAGGGACTGTCTGGCATCAGCAACGATATGCGCGAGCTGGAAGCCAGCGCCTCACCCGCGGCGGCGCTCGCGATTGACTACTTTGTCCATCGCATCGCGCTCAACGCCGGAATGCTGGCGGCCGCGCTCAATGGGCTCGATGCTTTCATCTTTACCGCCGGCATCGGCGAGAATTCCGCGTCCATTCGCGCGCGCGTCGCGGAGAAACTGGCGTGGCTCGGGGTCGATTTTGACGCGGCCGCGAACAAATCTGGCGGCCCGCTCATTTCCAAGCCGCACAGCAAGGTCGCGGTTTATGTGATCGACACCGACGAAGAATTCATGATCGCCCGGCATACGATTTCGTTTCTATCGCAGCGCGACGGTGCAGCGCAGACCGCTTGATCTACGATGCGGCGTGGTTAGCTCGTTGCGCGTCCAAAGCACAATCAATTGCCAGGCAATAGAAAGCACGACGGGCCCGACAAATAGCCCGATCATTCCGTGCACGATCGTACCCCCGAAAACTCCAAGGAGAATCACCCACATCGGCGTGCCAAGGCCTTTGGCTACGACCAGCGGCCGCAACACATTGTCGATTAAGTTCACCGGAATCATGTACAGCGAAAACAAGACGGCGCTGGCCGCATCCATCGCAAACCAACTCCAGACGACCAGCGGCAACAAAATAATGGAAGGTCCGATTTGAACGATACCGAGCAAAAGCACCAAAAAACTGAGCAGTCCTGCGGCTGGAACTCCGGCGACGATG
>Ga0207693_10004372_pt1 | contig 11949 bp, 13 predicted proteins | sample LARL81metaG_FD_184347 | JGI IMG/M metagenome (GOLD analysis project Ga0207693, IMG submission 184347) | Corn, switchgrass and miscanthus rhizosphere microbial communities from Kellogg Biological Station, Michigan, USA - LAR L8-1 metaG... | ecosystem: Host-associated > Plants > Roots >...
CGCCGAGCCCGGCCCACCTTCACCGTGAGCCACAGGAAGAACGGCATCAGGCACAGGGACAGCAGCGTGAGGGGGACCGACAGGAAGAGCATCGCGATCAACGTCGAGATGATCACGACGATGTTGGACAAGATCGACGACGCGGTATCGGTGACGACCGTCTGCACGCCGCCGACGTCGTTCGAGAGCCGGGACTGGATCTCACCGGTCCGGGTCGACGTGAAGAACCGCAGCGGCATGTGCTGCAGGTGCGTGTACAGGGAGTCCCGCAGGTCCTGCATCACGCGGAGCCCGACGAAGTTCGCGTAATACGTCTGCCCGATCCCCAAGATGCCGGTGATGATCGGGATCACGATCATCAGGGCGACCCCCCAGGTGACGACGTGCATGTTCGGACACGTGGTGCCGTTGCAGACCGGCGGCGAACCCAGACCGAACAGGCCGTGGTTGAAGATGTAGACGATCAGCAGCGGGTTCACGACGCCGAGCCCGGACGTGATCGCGATCAGGACCCCGACGATCGTGACCTTGCTCCGGTAGGGGCGGAAGGTGCCCACGACGCGCTTGATCGTCGCGCGATCGACCGGCTTGTCGGGCTTCTCAGCCGGCGTCGCGTAGAAGCGCGAATGGCGACCCATGCGCTCGAAGATACGACCGACCCCGGACAAACCCGGTGGTCCGGGGTCAGATCAAGCTGCGCGCAGCACCGCGTCGAGCATCTCGGGGGTGAGCTTGCGGGTGAACGTGTTCTGCTGGCTCGGGTGGAAGCAGCCGATCAGCCGGTACGGACCGATCGCCGTCTCGGCGCCGTGACCGAACCGAGGCTTCGGGCGCGGCGTCGCATGGCCGAGCGCGTCGAGCGCCCGGAGGATCCCATCCCACGCGAAGGCCCCGAGCGCGACGATCGACCGCAGGTCCGTCAGCGCCGCGATCTCCCGCTCGAGGAACGGGAGACAGCGATCGCGTTCGTCCGGGGTCGGCTTATTGCCGGGGGGCGCGCATCGGTTCACGGCGGCCACGTACGCGCCGTGCAACTCGAGCCCGTCGTCCCTCGCGACCGACGTCGGCTGGTTGGCGAGACCACATCGGTGCATCGACGCGTACAGGAAGTCGCCGCTGCGATCGCCCGTGAAGATCCGGCCGGTGCGGTTGCCGCCGTGCGCCGCGGGCGCGAGCCCGACGATGAGGACCCGCGCCGCCGGATCGCCGAAGCCCGGCACAGGCCGGCCCCAGTAGGTCAGGTCGGCGAACCGTGCGACCTTCTCGCGTGCCACCTCTTCGCGCCAGGCGACGAGACGCGGACATGCGCGACAGACGACTACCTCGGCATCGATCGCGGCGAGCTCGGTCACCCGCCGAGCATAGGAAGGGGCGGGGCCGAAGGCCCAGCCCCGTTCCGCGCCGCGGTGTCCCGTCCGATCAGCCGGCGGTGCCGATCGACCGGTGGTTCAGGTGGTTGAAGTACGCCGCGTCGTGGCCGTTCCAGACCGTGAGCGGCTTGGACTTCACGTAGATCACGTATCCAGCGAAGAACTAGTCCGTTCGCTTCGGCCGCACCCGCAGGCTCCGGAACCGTTCGGCCGCACCCACGAACGGATCGAGGGCCTCGATCAGGCCCTGGACCGTCCACAGGAGCCCTTCGAACCCCTCAGGGTCGTCCTCCTGGTCGGCCAGCGCCTCCGCCCGAGCCACCGCGAGATCGAGGGCCGCTGAGCAGGCCTGCCACTCGGCCTCAACCTCTGGCCGGCGCCACCCATCCATCCCGGTCCGTGCGCGCTCGATCCCCGCGCGGAACTCGGCCAGGGCGCCATCGAGCGGTCGCCCGGGCAGCCGCGTGCCGGGCAGCACGTCGGCGACCGCGGCCTTCGCAGGCTCGATCGCGTCAACCACCTCCGAGAACGCCCGGAACGCCGGCTGGAGTTCCGGCGGCAGCTCCCTGCGGCGGATCACGCCGGCAGCAGGTCGCGACACGCCGCCACGATCGTGCGCGGCAGGTTGGTCGCGACCGCGTCGGCGCCTGCGGCGAGCAACGCGCGGGCACGCTCCCCCTCATCGACGATCCAGGTCCCGAGCAGGAGGCTCGCATCGTGCACGGCGTCCGCGAATCGATCGCCCTGCTCGACCACCCGGTCCGCGAACGGCAGGACCCACGCAAAGCCCTGTTCGGACGCGAAGTGCAGGGCGGCCGCAGCGTCGACGCCGACATCGGTCAACAGCCCCGTTGGCACGTCGGGCCGCAGCTCACGGCTGGCCGTGATCGATCGCGGGTTGAAGCTGGAGACGATGACGTCGCCGACGAACGCGACGTCGTCGAGCGCGCGATGCACGAGCGCGACCGCGACCTCGTCGTCGGGATCGAAGTCCGGATCGCCGGGCACGTTCTTGATCTCGATGTCGACGGCCCCTCGCCCGGACACGAGCGCCAGCGTCTCGTGCAGCGTCGGGACCGTATACGACCGCCCGTCAGCACCCGCGATCCGCACCGCCAGCACGTCGGCGAGCGTGTGTTCACGCACCAGGCCGGCGCCGTCGGTCGTGCGGTCGAGGGCCGGATCGTGGATGACGACCGCGTGCCCGTCGGCGGTGACCCGGACGTCGAACTCCACGGCGGCTGCCCCGCCATCGAGCGCAGCCTCGAACGCGGCCAGCGTGTTCTCGGGGCGCTCGGTCGGAGCGCCCCGGTGCGCCACGATGAGGGGAAGCAGAGCTTGACTGAATGGTGGTTCAGACATTATCTTCGCGCCTACGTGGATGGTTTGGCGATATCCGCAGGTGATGGGGCCCTATGACTGAACGGCGATTCAGACACGATCCGGAAGAGATGTGGTGGCTGCCAGAGGCACGCTGCATCGGCGAGGACCCGGAGCTGTTCTTCCCCATCGGCACCTCCGAGGACGCGCTCTCCCAGGTCGCCGAGGCCAAGACCGTCTGCCGCGGCTGCTCGGTGCGGGCCGACTGTCTCGAGTGGTCGCTCGCGACGTTCCAGGACGCCGGCGTGTGGGGCGGCCTCGACGAAGAGGAGCGCAGGGTGATCCGCCGGGCGCGTCGCCGCGAGGCAGCCGAAGAGCGGCTGCTCCAGCCGGCCGTATAGCTCACGCCTGGCTCGACGGGCACAGGTATTCGATCGGGCACTCCGTGCACCGCGGCTTCTTGGCAGTGCACAACCCGCGTCCGTGATCGATCAGCTCGTAGCTGAAGTGGAACCAGCGGTCCTCGGGCACGAGCCGCATCAGGTCCTGCTCGATCTTGTCGGGGTCGTGCTGTGCCGAGAACCCGATCCGGTTGGCGAGCCTCTTCACGTGCGTGTCGACCGGGATGCCGACGACCGTGCCGTACGCGTTCGAGAGCACGATGTTGGCCGTCTTGCGCGCGACCCCGCGCAGCGTCGTCAGCTCCTCCATCGTGTCGGGGACCTTCCCGTCGTAGACCTCGACGATCCGGCGGCAGGCCTCGCGGATCGACAACGCCTTCTGATTGAAGAACCCCGTCGGCTTGATGTCGGCCTTCAGCTCGTCCTCGGGCACGGCCAGGTAGTCCTCGGCGCTGCGGTACTTCTGGAACAGCGCCGCGGTGACCTCGTTGACCTTCGCGTCGGTGCATTGCGCCGACAGGATGGTGGCGACCAACAGCTCGAGCGGGTTCGAGAAGTGCAGTGCGATGGTCGCGTCGGGGTAGGTCTCACCGAGGATCCGGATCACCTCAGGCGCGCGAAGGCCGATCGGGTCGGCGCGCGTCAGGGCCTCGGGCGCCGCGTCGGACATGCCGCCGATGCTACCCGGCGGCCGGCGCGGCACCGCCGATGAGCATCGGGAGCTCCCACCGGTCGCCGGCGCGGTACTCCGCGACCCAGGTGCCCTCATGGTGCACGTACACGCCGCCGATGCCGTGCGCAGACCACTGCGAGCCGTCGCCGACGATCGCCGTCTGCTCGTCGATCGCGACGAGCTTGCCGCCGACGGGGGTGGCCGCGGTGATGAACGCATGTGCGCCGGGGATCCACGTCTCGACGATGTCCCAATGCGGCGCGAACAAGATCGCCGGGAAGTACCCGAGGCCGGGCGCCCACACGCTGTCCGCGTCGTCGGAATCGGAGTCGAACGTCGGATCGCTCAGGCACGCGACGCCGGCGCTGCAGCCGCCGTAGGCGAGCGACCCGTCCGCGACCCGCTCGCGGATCCGCTCCCAGACCGGTGACCCGAGCAAGACCTTCGCGAGATAGGCGGGGTTCCCGCCCGAGAAGAACACCATCGCGGCCTCATCGACCTGCGCGACGATCGCCGGGTCGTGGGCATCCTCCCTGGTCCGCAACGACGGCGCGACGGCGTCGATCCCCGCCGCCGCGTAATGCGCGAGGCCCTTGTCGACCCAGCTTTGGTAGACCTCGTCGCCCTCCGGCGCCGACGCGGTGGCGAAGACCAGCACGGGACCGGAACGGCCCTCGAGCAGCGACCGGTCGACGTCGGTATGCCAGTCCTCGAATTCTCCTGCACCGAGGAACGCGTACTCGCTCATGTCATGACCTCGGCGATCGCCTTGGCGAACCCCGGCAACGATCGCTCGACCATGTCGTCGTTGGCGGTGACCGACAGCCGGAACCATCCGGGCATCTCGAACATCGCGCCCGGCAGCACGAACACGTCGTGTGTTCGCAAGACCTCGGCGAACCGACGGTCGTCCTCGATCGGTGAACGCACCAGGATGTAGAACGTGCCTTGCGGCTCCACGACGTCGTAGCCCTGTTCGCGCAGCGTCGACACGAGCGTGTCGCGCCGCCGTTGCAACACCGGGATATCCGGCCCCATCGCGTTCAGGTCTGGGATCGCGTGCTGCAGGATCGAGACCGGGTAGGCCCAGCCGAGCGTGATCTGACCGATCTGCAAGGCGGCGCGCAACTCGTCGCCGCCCTCCGCCTCGGGGCCCACCGCGATGTACCCGAGCCGCGAACCCGGCGACAGCAGCGTCTTCGCGTACGTGTACAAGAGGAAGGAGTGCGGGTAGGACGCGACCGGCGTCGTGAACGTGTGCGGGGTGAAGACGATCCGGTTGTAGGCCTCGTCCGACAGCAGATAGATCCGATGGCCCGACCGCGCCGAGCCTTCGTCCAAGATCGTCGCCAGCGCGGTGAGCTGATCGGGCGTGTAGATCCTGCCCGACGGGTTGTGCGGCGAATTCACGATGATCGCGCGCGTCCGCGGTGTGATCGCGGCCTCGATCGCCCCGAGGTCCAGGTCGAAGTCATGCGGACCGTCGGCAAGCACCCGCACGGGCGTCGCGCCGGCCGCGACGATCAAGGTCTCGTAGAAGAACCACGGCGGCGAGACGAAGATGACCTCGTCGCCGGGATCGACGAGCGTCCGCAGCGCGATCGCCAAGCCCACGAAGTTGCCGTTCGTCAGGTGGATGTCCTCGTCGCGGAACGCGACCGGGAAGCGACCGCGGAGGTCTTCGCCGATCGACGCGACCGCCTCGGGCAGGTCCATCGTGTAGGCGTAGTGATCCTTGCCGGTCGGCTGCGCGGCGCGCACGAGCGCGTCGACGTAGTCGGGCGGCGCCACGTCGTGCGGGTTCCCGAACATGAAGTCGCACGCCTCGGGACGCCGCATCGCCTCCCAGAGCTCGTCGTCGGTCCCGAACTCTCCGAACGGCCCGAGCACCCGCATGATCTCGGCCGTCTGCTTCGAGACGGCGCTCATCGGCCGCCCTCCGGCCCTTCGCGGTACGCCTCATCGCGTAGGAACCGCCGGAGGCCCTCCTCGCCGAACACCTCGAGGAGCCCCTCCATCTGGCTCTCATGCGCCTCGAGCGAGGTGATCTTCAGCTCCAACGCTTCGTCGTCGCACGAGAAGTCGATGCCGAGGTCGGCCTTCGCCGTCACCGGCGGCGTGCCCGGCAAGAAGATGTCGAACTGCTCGAGCGACGGCACGACCTCTTCGACGAACTCGGGCGTCTGCGTCGCATAGAACAGGCGCGCGCCTGGCTTCGCGACGGTCCGGAAGGCCTCGGTGGTCCAGCGCGACACATCCTTGTGCCCCTGGTGCCCGGTCATCCCGTCCGGGCCGAACGTGAGGATCGTGTCGGGGTCGATCTCCTGCATGATCGCGCGCACCTGCTCGGCGCCGGCCTCGTCCAGATGGGCTTGCATATCGACGTCGACGGGCCCGTCGAGGAACCGGTGTTCCATCACGCCGAGGATCTCGAGCGAGCGCAAGAGCTCCTTCGTGCGGACGTCGCCCATCGACTCGGGCGGCCACCGCTCCTCGTCCATCGAGCCGCCCTCGCCACGCGTGGCGGTCACGTCGACGACCCGCTGGCCGTTGCGTACGGCCGTCGCCATCAAGCCCGCGGAACAGAAGATGTCGTCATCCGGGTGCGCCCACACCCCGAGGATCGTGCCGAGCGCTGCCGTGTCCTGCATCGAACCCCCCGTGCGATCGCGTGGTGGAAAGCATGCCCCAGGCGGGGCCGGTCGTCATCCGTGCTCACACGCACCGTCACACGCAGGTGGGCGAGCGTTACGGGTCGGCGATGATCGCCCGGATCCGGTCGCGGAGCGCCTCGGGCACGTCCTTCTCGATGCAGCGCGTCGCGACGATCTCCTTCAGATGCTTGCGGAACTCCGCGCGGTCCAAGCACGGGGAGCAGCCGGACAGGTGCTCGGTGATGCTGGCAGCGAGGTCGGGGTCCACCTCGCCGTCGAGATAGGCCTCGACCTCGAGGAGGGTCTCGGTACAGTCGGGTCCACCTTCACGCTCACGCATCGACGAATCCTCGCTCCTTGGCCGTTTCCCACAACGCCTTCTCGAGCGCTTTCCTTCCCCGGTGCAGCCGGCTCATCACGGTGCCGATCGGCGTGTCCATGATCTCGGCGATCTCCTTGTACGAGAAGCCTTCCACGTCGGCGAGCAGCACGGGCAGGCGGAAGCGCTCCGGCAGTGACTCGACGGCGTCCTTCACGGCCTGATCCGGGATCGTGTCGAGCACCGTTGTCTCGGCGGAGTCCTCGACGCTGCGGCCGCCAAGCCGGTCGTAGAGGTACCACTCATCGACGTCCTCGGGACCGTCCACGATCTGCGGCTCGCGTTGCTTCTTCCGGTAGGTGTTGATGTAGCTGTTCGTCAGGATCCGGTAGAGCCACGCCTTGAGGTTGGTGCCCTCCTGGAACCCGCCGAACCCCCGGTACGCCCGCAGATAGGTCTCTTGGACCAGATCCTCGGCATCGGACCGGTTGCGGGTCATCCGCATCGCGGCGCCGTACAGGGACGGCAGCAGCGGCAAGACGTCGCGCTCGAACCGCTCGCGCAGGCGTGGATCGTTCGGTTCAGCTGCGGGCTGGGCCATCCGACAAGCCTATCGGGACGACATCACAACGAACCTGAGTGTCCCGTTGTCTGTCATTCGTGCACTCGGATGCGAAGATGGAGGCCAGATGCCCGACAACACCCCCGGAAACGGCCGGCGCCCCAACGGCGCGGGCGGCGGCACGCCTCCCCGTCCAAGGATGACGCCATGGATCGTGATCGCTCTCGCGATCACGGCCCTGCTCGCCTTCAACCAGTTCTCCTCGTTCGCCGGCGGCGCCAAGGAGGTCCCGTACAGCGAGTTCCAGAACGCGGTCAACGCGGGCCAGGTCGACACCCAGACGCCGGTGAAGATCTCCGACAGCTCGGTGTCGTGGTCGGTCACGACCGGCGGGTCGACGCAGAACTACACCGCGAAGCTGTCGACGAACGTGACGATCGACCAGGCGTACACGGACTGGCTGGCGCAACACAACATCTCCTACGCGTTCTCGACGCCCAGCCCATGGTTGGGACTCCTCTACAGCGTCCTGCCGCTCGTGTTGCTGATGGGGCTGGCGTACTGGTTCCTGTTCCGGCGCGTGGGCGCGAGCGGGGCGAACCCGCTCAACATGGGCAAGAACAAGGTCAAGATCTACGACCGCAAAGAGATGAAGACCACCTTCTCCGACGTCGCCGGTGTCGACGAGGCGAAGGAGGAGCTGCACGAGATCGTCGAATTCCTCCGCAACCCGAAGAAGTATCAGCGACTGGGCGGGCGCATCCCCAAGGGCGTGCTGCTGCTCGGGCCTCCGGGATGCGGCAAGACCCTGCTGGCGCGGGCGGTCGCCGGTGAGGCGAACGTGCCGTTCTTCTTCATGAGCGGCTCGGAGTTCGTTGAGATGTTCGTCGGGCTCGGGGCGGCCCGTGTTCGCGAGCTCTTCCAGCAGGCCAAGGAGAAAGCCCCGGCGCTGGTCTTCCTCGACGAGATCGACACGATCGGCAAGGGCCGCTCCGGCACGATGGGTGCCGGGTTCGGTGCGCACGACGAGCGGGAGCAGACCCTGAACCAGCTCCTGGTCGAGATGGACGGATTCGACGCCTCCAAGGGCGTCATCATCATGGCCGCCACGAACCGCCCGGACGTGCTCGACCCGGCGCTGATCCGGCCGGGCCGGTTCGACCGCCAGGTGGTCGTGGACCGGCCGGACCTGCGGGGCCGCGAGGAGATCCTGCGGGTCCACGCGCGGGGCGTCGCTCTCGACCCTCGGGTCGATCTGACGACGATCGCGGCCCGCACACCGGGCTTCACCGGCGCCGACCTCGAGAACGTGGTGAACGAGGCCGCATTGCTCGCCGCCCGTCGCGAGAAGAACGCTGTCACCGAGCTCGAGCTCGACGAAGCGATCGACCGTGCGTCGCTCGGCCTCGAGCGCAAATCGCGAGTGCTCTCCGAGAAGGAGAAGGAGCGCACGGCCGTCCATGAGATGGGCCATGCCCTCGTCGCCGTTAGCTCGGAGAACATCGACCCGCTGCACCGCGTGACGATCGTGCCGCGCGGCACCGCTGCGCTCGGCGTGACGTGGGTGCGCCCGACCGAGGACCGGTTCATGCGCACCGAGCCCGAGCTCAAGGACTCCATGGCGTTCGCGATGGGCGGCCGGTCCGCGGAGGAGATCTACTACGACGGCGTCGTGTCGACCGGTGCGCACAACGACCTCGAGAAGGCGACCGACACCGCCCGCGCCATGGTCACGATGCTGGGCATGAGCGAGGACGTCGGCCCCATCTCGCTCGGCGACGAGGAGCGCCAGCAGAACCCGTTCGCCGGCGGGCCTCAGGTGTCGCAGAAGACCGCCGAGCTGATCGATGACGAGGTGCGTCGGCTGCTTGACGAGGCCCACGAGCGCGCGCTCGCGATCCTCACCGAGAAGCGCGACCTGCTCAACGAGCTGTCGGCGCTGTTGATCTCGATCGAGACGATCGAGGGCGAGGACCTGATCGCGTACGCGAAGGGCGAGAAGCCGATCCCGACGCCCGAGGAAGCTCGGCGAGCGCTCGACCAGCGGGCCGCCGACGAAGCTGCAGCCGCGGCAACGCCCGAGCCGGTCGCACAGCGCTCCCCCGCGCCAACGCCCTATATGCCGCCCGCACCGCCGATGCCGGCGGACTGACGAGCTCCTCCTACCGACCCTCCGGCATCGTCACCGGCCGTTCGTGATGGTGCTCATGATCGTGGTCGTGATCATGGTGGTCGGGCTCGCCGGACAACACGAGGTCCCATCGGTCGCGGTAGCGATCCAGGAACCGGTAGAAGTTGCGCTTGGACCATGACGTGCGCTGCTTGTCGCTGGCTGCCGCCCACGCACGGTGCTCATGCTTGGTCACCGGGAGCGACACGACGCGACAGCCGAGCCCGGCGTCCTTCACCTTGAACGACCAATCGATGTCGGCCGTGCGATACCACTTGAACTTCTCGTCGAAGCCGCCGACGTCGGTCATCACCTCTCGGCGGAACGCCATCAGGTAGCCCTCGACCGCATCGCACGGGCCTTCGTCCGAGGCTTCATCGAACTCGCGAAGGTCTTCGGTCACGATGCCGAACGGCCCCACCACGCCGGCAGCCGGATCCTTGAGCGCGGTCTCGATCGGTGAGAAGACATCACCGGTCGGCTCGATCGAGCCGTCGACCGCGATCACGATCGGGGCGAGCGACCGAGAGAGCCCGGCATTGCGCGCCGCGGCCCAGCCCGTGTCGTCGCGGAGCCAGACGACCTCCACGTCGTCGCGCGCACCCCAGCGTGGGACGGCCTCGCCGGTGACATCCGCGACCACGAATTGCAGGCGGCGGGAACCGGCGTTCGCCGCGAAGGCGGCGATCGCGCGGTCGATGTCGTCGAGCCATCCCTCGCACACCCAATGAACCGCGACGTCGAAGGTCGGCTCGAGGTCGAGCGTCGACTCGACCTCTGACGCCGCGACGGACGCCGGCTGGTCGTGCTCGGCGGGTTCGAGATCGAAGCCGCCCGGGGCATCGGTCACCACCCAGCCGCGCTCGGCGATCTCATCCCGAAGGGCGTCCGCCGCGGCGAAGTCCCTCGCAGCGCGAGCGTCAGCGCGCTGCTCGGCGAGTCGTTGGACCTCGTCGGGCGCGACCGCGGGAACCCCTCGACCCCCACCTGAGCTGGTCATGGCTTCATTGTCTCGGCTCGGCAGGACATCGTTGCATCGATGCGCCGACCTGATCCGGAGATCTTCGGCGCCGCAGCGTACTCGCTCAGGCGGTGGCGACCTTGGTCGCACCACGCAACCGAGCCGCCATCGTCTCGAGCGTGCGCATCGCGATGGTGGGGTGTTCGACCAGCAGGCCGCGGAACACCCACTCGGTGAGGGCGTAGAGCTTGATCGGCGTGGTCGACGTGACCGTCGCCGTCCGAGGACCGCCGTCCAGGAGGGCCATCTCGCCGAAGAAGTCGCCGGCCTTCAGGTGGTTGACCTTCTTGCCGCCGATCGAAACGTCGGCCTCGCCTTCGGCGATCACGAACAGGCCGGCGCCGGGGTCGCCCTCGGTCGCAACCACGTAGCCGGCGTCGTGCGAGATCTCGCGGACCTGGCGAGCCACGGTCTGCAGGTCCTTCTTCGAGCAGCCGTCGAAGATCGGAACGACCGCGAGATGCTCCACCACATCGTTGATCGCCACGTCGACCCTCCCTCGAGTGGGTGATGCTACGCGGGATGGCCGGGCGGGTCCAGCCGGTCAGGGCCCCGGCGGTCGGATACGCAAGCATCCCGGCCTCGTAGCGGCGCAGGACTTCTTCGGTGACCACGCGGACGTCGGGGTCGGCGTCGATCACGGACCGGGCGTCGACCCCAGCGATCGCGAACGAGGCGTGCATGTCGCGCGTGACGGCTCCTCCCGGAACCAGGGGTCGGTTCTGCCCAGTACCCGCGCCACACATGTCTCGACGCTTGGCAGGAGCACCGCATAGTGCACGCTTGGGACGTCATCATCGAAGCCCGGGACAAACGCCGCGACGATGGGGCCGGATCTCTAGTCGACGGCCTGAGCGTCCGTCGCAACTTCGGTGACGTGTGTCCGTAGGCGAACGCTAGCCGCGAGGCGCCCCGCCATGCTGGGGGTAGCGTGCAGCTGTGGTGTTCGATGTCGTTCTCGTGGGCTTCATCCTTCCGTTCGCCGTCCTCTTCGTTGCCGTCCTGGGCACACGAAGGGCCGAAACGCGGTTGGGTAAGTGGCTCGGGTGGACCCTTGGGGTTCTCGCCGTGTTATGGATGGCGGGATCACTGTTTGCCATCGCCTCTTGCTGCTAGCCCTGGCCGGTCCCCGCAGGAAGTTTCCTCGCATGGTTCGAGCGCTCCGATGGCTCGGCATCGTGGCTCTCTTGGCAGCACCTGTCGTCGCGTGGCTCGGGCGTCCGGTTCAGCGCGGCTGCGAGCCGCCCGTGCACGGCCCATGTGACGTCTACTACCTATCAGCCTCGTGGGATATGCCTGCGACGATCGCGCTCATCGCACTTGGCATTGGCTTGCTGGTCGTCGCCTGGCTAGTCGAACGGACACGAGCCGACGCGGACTAGCGGCTGCCCACACCAACATCACGGCCCACTCGTGCCGTCACAGCGACTGTCTCGCTTCGGTTGACGAGGCCCCGGTT
>Ga0207693_10004376_pt1 | contig 11947 bp, 10 predicted proteins | sample LARL81metaG_FD_184347 | JGI IMG/M metagenome (GOLD analysis project Ga0207693, IMG submission 184347) | Corn, switchgrass and miscanthus rhizosphere microbial communities from Kellogg Biological Station, Michigan, USA - LAR L8-1 metaG... | ecosystem: Host-associated > Plants > Roots >...
CACGATAAAGTCCGGTTGAAGGGGTTCGCCGGTGCCTTCACACTCTGGTCGGTTTCTCCGGTATAAGATTTCAGCCATCGCGCCGCCCCGCGCCTATGCCCTGACCCTGGTCGAAACCGCACGGTACTCTACTCGTCGCCAGCCGGCGCTCACCGAGGGCTCACGGACGGCGCCGGCGATGGCCTGGTGAACTAGTAGAGCACCCGTCGACGCGACAAAGTCGGCTCTTGCGACCTGGCACCTTACAGAGGCGACGATGCAGCCCTTTGACGGGTTCGCCTCTGCGCGCGAATACGAATGACCGGTATTGGCACCAAGCGTTACTGCCGGGGCGCACACGGCCTTTCCGGAGCTGGTGGCAACCGGCCGTACCATTAGCCTGCCGACGACAGCCGCCCGTGACCCAACACCGACAATCGCATCTGCACGAATTGATCAGATTTTCATCGGTCTTCGTCGGCCACAGCAGCGTTCCCAACTGACGCGCCAGTGCAGCGGTTAATGAAGACGCTCCGCATCGGGTCCCTCGCCATGTTAGCCCCCCTCGGTGCGCCGCCCGTGAGCAGGGGCAACAGACGAACAAAATCCCGCGGCTATGCTTCCTTACGCTTGAACCCGGTACATTGCAAAAGCGGTCCCCACGCCATCGCCAACCCGAGGCCGATCACGATACCCGCTTCCCGCTCGGCCCGGGCACATTCGAGGCAGCTTGCGTCGGTATGCTCATCCTGCTCGGCATAGCAATCGAGGCCGATTGGGTAGCGAATGGGTTTAGGTTGGTCACACTCGCGACACATCGGCAGCCAACACGTTGCGAGTGCACTCGAAGTTTGGTAAATCCAAAAAGTCATAGTTTTTCGATTATTGCGTGATACCTTGTCCCTGTCAGCTTGAACCTTTGAAGCTGGCGCGAACCCGTTCGGGTGAGCCGAACCAGAGATACAACGAGGAGGGATGATGAAAAGACGCCTAGTGAGAGCCACCGTATTCGGCGCTATCGTAGCGCCAGCCATATTCACGGCGGGATCGCTGGCCGGATCAGGCGCGGCATTCGCGTCGTGCACAGGTCCGGGCGCGCCGACCGACGCACAGACCCGCTGCCTGACAGCGGTGCAGATCCCTGGCAATCCGCTTCAGTCTTTCGATATCAGCTGGGTCAATCCCGGCCGCGCCGAATACTATCTGGCCGATCGCTCCAACGCGGGTATCGACATCATCGATACCGAGCACAATACGTTCAAGCGCCTGCTTCCCGGCTTCGTTGGTATCAAGCTGAACGCGAGCGGCGGGGTGAACAACAATATATCGGGACCCGACGGCGTCACCACTCACGGCCGCTGGCTTTACGGCGGAGACGGGAACAGCACACTCAAGGTATTCGACCTCAATGCGCCCACGGCGAGCGCACTGAAGCAGAGCATCCCCACCGGCGGCACCACACGTGTCGACGAGATGGCTTTGACGACAGATGGCCGCCTTCTGCTCGCCGCCAACAACGCCGAGGATCCGCCGTTCGGGACCCTGTTCAGGGCAAATGGCGACGCCAATGTGAGTAATGTCGTTGCACTCCTCAAGGTCACGGTCTCGCCGTCGATTTTGCCGGCGGGCTTCGGCCTATCAATCGAGCAGCCGGCATGGGATCGGCAGACCGAGCGCTTCTATGTTTCGATCCCGGTCATCGCCAACAACCCGACAGGCTGCAATTATGGGCAGCTGTCGGGGCCGATTACCTGCGACGGTGGGCTCCTCGTCGTCGATCCGACCACGGTGAGGGCGCCGACCAGCGTGCTCGGCGCGTTTGATCCGACCACGAACACCGGCGTTGTGCCACTCACCAAATGCGGGCCAAACGGGGCAACAATCGGGCCGCATGACAATCTATTGCTCGGTTGCACGCCGCAGAACAACCCGAGCGACACCGATACTCTGGTCATCAATGCGACGACCAAGAACTTCGCGCTGATCGGCAACATCACCGGCTCCGACGAAGTCTGGTTCAACCGCGGCGACTTCAGGTACTATCTTGGGGCGAGTCGAGCGTGCGGTACGTCGGGTACCTGCCCGGATCCCACCCACGGCTTCCCCGGCTTCGCCGCGCTCGGTGTCGTTGATGCGACCAGCGTGCTGATCGAGAAGATCCCGCAGTCATCTGCCTCGCATTCGGTAGCGGCGGACTCGGAGCGCAACTTCATTTATGTCCCGCAGGTAGCGCCGGTCAGCGTCGTCGGATCGGGTGGTGATATCACCACGGTCGGTCAGGGGATTTGCGGCAGCACCAACGGCTGTGTCGCGGTTTACGTTCATCGGATCGATGACGACGACGAAGGCGATCAGGACCGCGGCCACAATCACGACAAGTAGTTGCGGGTCGCCATGACGAGAGGCGGGCGGCCAGCCCGCCTCGGTCGCTCCGAACGGAGCTGCGGTAGTCCCGCAGCACCGTTCGGTTTTTAATGAGGCGCCCTCACGACAAGACGCGGCGCAGCTCGGATTATCAGCGCTCCGTCCTCTCCAACTTCCAACCAAACGGTTCGGTTCCACCTAGAAACAAGGAGCTGGCGGCTGGATGCCCGCCGTTGGGATTGGGCGGCAGCCGTCTGAAGCCATAATGATGCAGGTCGCACTGCCCAAGCAGAGGTCGCTGCTGGCATCCTCAGCGAGGTGCGGGTCTCACGGAGGCCCTGGGACTGCCGACGCTTGCGACAATGTCCGCAGTCTGGGGTAATTCGGAGAACATACTCGCTGAGAGTGTTACTGCCCTTGACCCGAAGCGGACCGTCATTACATTTTAAGGCTCCGCCGATTAGCCCGAGGCTCCCCCTTCACCGGGCGCCATGCGAGCGAGAATATTTGTTCGGCGGTGGTGACTGCCAGCCGGCCAACGCCCTCTCGCGCGTTCGTTGGACCTCGACCTTGAGCGGATAGCATTTGGCAGTGTCGTCGGAGTGACTGGCGCCGCAGTCGCCGCCCGGACAGGCAGAGAGTGCAACCAACAGGTCAATCTCAGCAAAAAATTCGATGAAATCGCCGGGCCGAACCGGGCTTGCTTTCATGAAGTACTGATGCTTGTCGCGCGTGTAGCCAGTGCACATGAATACGTTCATCACGTCGTGAACATGAACCTCAGCTTCTTCGAGCGGCAGATCCCGCTCCGCCGCGAGGGCCCGCGTCAAATTCGAGTGACAGCAGTGGTGGTATTCAGTCCCCTTCAATAACAGGTTGGTATAGGGGTCGCATCGTGTGCCGATGATATCGTGCACCCCAGCGCCATCTTCATCCCATCCATACCAGTCGAGGGTGTCATGCGTGATAGTGGCCATCGGGCGTAGCGTCGGGAACGTGCTCCAGAGGCGGTCACCAGTGGTTAAATGTGTCGCGTGAAGAGCCCGCGTCTTGCCACTGTAGAAGCGCTCAGTCAGGTCATGCGCGTTCCAGAGGTTGAGGTCGCCGACTTGCGGGCCCTCGACGCTGACAATGCGGAAGAAGTGTCCTGCCGGCACCTCGAATGCCTTGGCGTCCCGCGGCGGCACCGTGAGCTCGGCAACTTCAGACAACTCAGCGCGCGCCCTGTCGTAAAACGCGGCGTCGAACGATGGCAATTGCTCGACCGAATACGTCAGCACCGGCAGTGCCCTGCGCCGCGCCTCGGCGTCCGAGGGTGGCGTCGTATGTGTGCGCTTCGTCATCCCCCTTCGTCCCTCCGAAAAGCCGGGCAGACACGCATTGATAACCAGAATACCGCGTCACGGACCCGCTGGTTGGCCTTTCCGAACGATAGGGTGATCGCCTTGGCCTTGCCTAACGACGATTGCGCAAGCTACCCCAGAGGCTCTGCCTCCACGCCGAGGGCACATTTCTCCCAGTCGAGGCGTTTTGGGGCGGTTTCGATACGGCTTCACAGGTGCATCGCCTTCTTTCGCCCGGAGCACCGGTAGCTCAGCGCCGTGAGAGTCGCTTGAGCAACCCTCAGCGATAAGGTGCTTGCCTTGGCAACCGGCAGAACGCAGGGACACGTAGGCGCGACCACAGCGTTCCTCGCGACGGATTATGCCAAGCTGATGACCGGAGAAACCGTCTACGCCGACGGTGGATATCACATCGTCGGTTAGAGGCTGCGCAATGACGGCATCTGATCAACCGGGGGCGACAGAGACTTCAGTTCCGCCGGCGGAGCGCCCTTGCCCGCGAGGTTCCCCAGCGCCACCAGCGCCTCGGCGCGCACGCTCGGGTCATTGTCATTGAGCAGCTCGCGCAGCTCCGGTATCGCGACCTCGATTGCAGGGTGTCCCGGCCCGAGGCGCCCCAGGTGCCACGCAGCCAGACTGCGAACGAAGTATATCCCATCGCGCGTCCCCGCGACCAGAACGGGGATGGCGTCGGGGTTCTCCGTTTCGACTCGCGCCAGCGCAGCGGCCGCCCACATGCGCACGAAGCTCTCCGGGTCGCGCAGCGCGTTGGTGAGCGCGGGGACTGCCTCGCGCGCCGCGGGTCCAATCTCCGCCAGCGCGTGCGCGGCCAGGCGCCGCTCGAGCGGATCGCTGCTCTTCAGTGCTGCGACCCAGTCGCCGGTCGCAACTCCCAGATACGACGGCTCCCCGACCATGCTCTCCCCGTGGCGCGTCAGGCCCTGCCGTCTAGCCGACGGTCCAGATTGAACGCGGCGCTGATCAATCCCATGTGCGTGAACGCTTGCGGGAAATTGCCCAGTGCCTCGCCGGAGGGGCCCGTCTCCTCGGCGTATAGCCCCAGGTGGTTGGCATAGGTCAGCATCTTCTCGTAAATGAACCGCGCCTCCTCCAGCCGGCCGGCGCGCGTCAGCGCCTCGACGAGCCAGAACGTACACATGTTGAATGTCCCCTCGCTGCCGGTCAGCCCGTCGCCCGCGCCCTTACCCATCTCATATCGATGCACCAAGCTGTCGGAAACCAGCTCCGCCATCGTGCGGTTGATGGTGCCAATCATGCGCGGGTCGGTCGGCGAGATGAAGAACACCAAGGGCATGATGAGGTTGGCCGCGTCCAGCGCGTCGGTGCCGAAATACTGGACGAACGTCCGCCGCTCCGCATCCCAACCCTGCGTCATCACCGCCTCGTAGATGCGGTCGCGCTCCGCGAGCAAGCGGGCATGATCCAGCGGCAGACTGCGCTTCGTCGCCAGCCTGATCGCACGGTCGAGTGCTACCCAACACTGCACCTTTGAGTAGATGAACTGCTGTTGTCCGCCGCGCACCTCCCAGATGCCATCGTCCGGCCTCATCCAGTTATCGGCAACCCATTCGATCGCGCGGCGGACGCGGGACCACGAGTCATACGCGATCGGTGAACCGTACTTGTCGTACAGGTAGACCGAATCCATCAGTTCGCCGTAGATGTCGAGCTGGAGCTGCTCGCAAGCGCCGTTGCCGACGCGCACCGGGCGCGAGCCGCGGTAGCCCTCCAGATGGTCGAGAGTCTGCTCAGGCATCTGGTGGCGACCGTCGATGCCGTACATGATCTGCAACGGGCCAAGACGGGCTCCTTCGATGGCGCGCTGCTCCAACCAGCCCATGAACTGCTCGGCCTCGCTCGTCAACCCCAGGCGCAGGAAGGCGTAGAGGGTAAACGCCGCGTCGCGGACCCAGGTGTAGCGGTAGTCCCAGTTGCGCACCCCGCCGATCTCTTCGGGGAGGCTGCAGGTTGGTGCCGCGACGATCGCCCCTGTCGGCGCGAAGGTCAGCAGCTTCAGCATCAGGGCTGAGCGGTTGACCATCTCGCGCCAGCGACCATGGTAACTGCACTTGCGCAGCCACCGCCGCCAGAACTCGAGGCTCTGCGCCAGCAGCTCGGTGCCGACGGTCCGCGCCTCCAACAGCCCAGAGTCACCATCGCCTTCGACCTGGCGCAGGATGAACGTCGACGGTTCGCCGGGGTTCAGCAGGAACTCGGTGGCGACCCCCGTGCCCTGGCGCGCCAGCGGAAAGCGGCTGATCAGCGAGAACCGGATGCCGGAGCATTCAAACACCGCGCCGCGGCCTTCCAAGGTGACCTGATGCGGCCGTCGCGCGTAGTCGAAAGCGGGTTGGCATTCCAGCCGGAAGCGCACGGCCCCGCGCACCGCCCGCACGACGCGCACGATCTGGTGAGTCTTCTTGCCGCGGCTCGGGTCCTCGACCGGCATGAAGTCAACCACTTCGCCGACCCCCTCGCGGCTGAGGAACCGCGTCACCAGGACGTTGCTGTCGGGCAGGTACATCTGCTTGTGCTGGGCCTCGTAGAGACTGGCGATCTTGAAGAAGCCTCCTTTGCGCTCGTCTAGAATGGCGGCGAAGATGCTTGGCGAGTCGAAATGCGGCAGGCAGCACCAGTCGATCGAGCCGTCCATGCCCACCAGCGCGACCGTGTGCAGGTCGCCGATGACGCCGTAGGACTCGATCGGCTTGTAGGCCATTTTTTCCTCACCGGTCTTTCAAAGAGTGGATTGAAGCGCGGCCAAGATCATTTTCGGCATTCGGAGCGAAAATCTCAATTCGAAGGACGGTGCTTGGACGTCGCTCTTTTTTCTCTCTCCCACCCCTCACCGAGGAGGGCCATTCAGTCGATGGCCTCTCCGAAACTGTTAAACCGAGGGCCAAACCGCCGTCGCCAGGGCCAGATTGGTCGGGAAGACGGTGATCGGCACGCCCTTTTGCCACTGCGCGAAGATCATCGGCACGTCGACGCGGCGGCCCTTCTCATCGAACTTAATGGGGCCGGGGAAGCATTGCGCGGCGGGGCCGGTGGTCAGGTTCATCGCACGGATCGCCTCGGCGACCTTGATCTTGTCGGCCGCGCCACAGGCTTCTAGCGCTTCTGCCAGAATCGACGGATGGCCGTAGCCGCACAGCGCGTCCTGGGTCAAGAATGGCTCACCAGTCTTTTTCTTGAAGCGTTCGATGAATTCCTCCTGGCCTTTTATTGGCCAGTTGGCGACGCTGAACAGCAGTCCTTCGAGCAGCTCGGGACCAATGGTCTTGAGCAATTCGGGTGAGCCGAACGGCGCGCCGTTGCCGACCAGTGGCAGCTTCCCGTGCGACAGCTTGAACTCGTCGAGCTTTTCGAGGACCAGCTTGCAGTCCGGCATCGCGGAGGTCAGCAACAGCAGGAATCCCGGCTTGGCCGAGCGCACTTTCTCGATCAGCGGCGTCGCATCGGAAAGTGGCGGTGTGAAGATCTGGTCGACAACCAGTTTCAGCCCCATTTTCTCCAACCCCCCCTCACGCAGCGGCTTGGCAAAACTGGTCGGTGAGGCGGTATTGTCCATGATCAAGCCGATCGTGGTCGGCCGCTTGCCGGTGGCGCCTTGCGCCATGTCGAGAGCGGTCGGCACGGTCTGTGCGGCTTGCCATTCTGCGGTCGGCGAAGTCTGAAAGACGAATTTGAAGCCGCGATTGGTAATCGCGTCGGAATAGCTGAGCGTCAGCCACGGGATCTGCGCCCGCTCGGTCACCTCGGTGACCGCCAAGGTGAAAGAGCTCAGCCACGAGCCGGTTCCGCCGACCAAATCGGGGTTGTCCGCAACCAGACGTTGCGCCGCGTTCTTAGCCTTTTCAGTGCTGTCGCCGGCATCGCCGTAAATAATATTTAGCTTCGCGCCGCCGAGCGACTTGATGCCACCGCGGGCATTGATGTCTTCGATCGCCAGATCGGCACCCATGCGCAGCAGTTGACCCTGTCGCGCCCAGGGTCCCGACATCGGCGCGATCATCGCTATCTTGACCGATTGCGCCTGAGCCCGGCCGATCGCTGGGAAAGCCAGAGCGGCAGCCGAGAGGGCGAGGCCCTTGGCAGCGGAGCGTCTGGTCAGTTTGTGGATCATGCATGTTCCTCCTCTAAAAGCGCTGTCATTTCGCCGCCTCGGCAACCTGCTCAGCCCATTTCTTACCAAGGTAAGCCTCGATTACTTCGTGGTTACGGACCACCGTCTCGGGCGCACCGCTTGCGATCAGTCTTCCGTGGTCGAGCACGTCAAAATGGTCAACCAGTTGAACCATCGCCTGCATCGTGTGCTCGATGATCAGGACGGTCACGCCCCCCGCGCGAACCCGGCGAATGGCGCCGAGGATGCCGTCGAGATCGTCGTGGCCGAGCCCGGCGAGGGTCTCGTCGAGCAGGATCAATCGCGGTTGCGGCGCGAGAGCGCGGGCGAGCTCCATCAGCCGCAGCTCACGATTTGTCAGCCCGCCGGCCAGCACATTGGCGCGGGCGCCGAGCCCGACCCGGTCGAGGGCCGTCCCCGCCATTTGCCGCGCGATGGCATCGTCAGCCGTTCCGACAAAGGCACCGACAGTAACGTTTTCGAGGACGGTCATGCGCGGGAAGGCGCGCACCACCTGAAAGGTGCGGCCGATGCCGAGCCGGCATACCCGGTTCGGCCGCAGCCCCACGAGGCTTTCGCCGGAAAAGCTAACACTGCCGCGCTCGGGCGACAGAAAGCCGTTGATGACATTGAAGAGTGTCGTCTTGCCGGCGCCGTTCGGGCCTATGATGCCGTAAAGCCCACCCTCGGGTACGCTTAGGTCAACGCCGTCGAGCGCCCGCAGCCCGCCGAACGAGATGCTGACATCGCGCAACACGAGCAGGTTTTCGCCTGCCGTCTGCGGGCGCACCTCACGCGGCACGGCTGGGATCATCGCCCTAACCGTCGGCATCGGAGCCGGTTCGGGCAGGTGCCTTGCAAGGCGGTCACGAATTCGCCAGTAGACGCCTTCGGGGGCGAGCAGAATGATCGCGATGATCGCGATGCCGTAGACGACGCCCTGAATGCCCGGCAGCACGTCGCCGAGCCTCGCGTTCAATCCTTCCGCCAGCGGAACAAGAACGACGGCGCCGATCACCGGGCCCCACAGGGTGCCAACGCCACCGAACAGCGCGAGGATCAGCGCCTGCGCCGAGACCAGCATGCCGAACACGGCTTCCGGCGTCACAACCAGCAACACCACAGCGTAGAGCCCACCCGCCACCGCCGCAAGCGCACCGCTGAGCGTCAGCGCAAGCATCTTCCACCGCCACGTGTCGATACCGGCGGCCTCGGCCGCCGGCTCGTTCTGCTTGATCGCGAACAACGACATGCCGAAACGCGAATTCTCGACCTTGAGCGAGATCAGCAAGGAGATCACCAACAGGCCCAGTGCCAGCTCCACATAAGCTCGCGGGTCGGCGAATTGCATGTAGAGGATCGGCGCTTCCCGCTTCATCGGCAGCGGGATTTCCTGATAACCGAGCCACTGGAAGACGTAGAGTGTCGCGAGCGGGTAGGCGAGCATCGCCAGCGCGAAATAATGGCCGCGCAAGCGGAAGGTCGGGAAGCCGATCAAGGCGCCGGCAAACCCGCCAACAATCGCGCCCGCCGGGATGGTGAGCCACGGCGAGAGATCGAAATGGATGAGCCCGAGAGCCACCGTGTAAGCGCCGAGGCCCCAGAATGCGGCGTGCCCGAACGAGAAATAGCCGCTGTAGCCGCAGAGAATGTTCCAGGCGACCGACATCATCGCCCATAGCAGCACCTGGGTCAGCACCAGCTCGAAATAATCGCTGTGTAGTAAAGCCATCAAAATGAGCACCACGATGGCGAAACCGAGGATCGCCCAAAGCTGGCGCTTAACTACGAGCGACAACGTCACGTGCGCTCACTCAGACGGCCGAACATTCCTTGCGGCCGCAGGAAGATGATCAGCAGGAAGACGACAAAGATCGCGGTGTTCTGCAGCTGATAGGGCAGGATCAAGGTCGACATTTGCTGCACGATGCCGATCAAGAGGCCGCCCCAGAATGCGCCCAGAATGCTGCCGAGACCGCCCAGCACCACTCCCGCATACATGACGATGACGAAATCGAACCCTGTATAGGGCTGGAACGATTGCGAGCCCGCGAGGAGCCCCCCGGCGACCGCGGTGATGCCGACCCCGAGGCTCCAGGCGACCCGGTGCGCCCTGTCGACGTCGATGCCCATGTAGAGCGCGGCCTGGCTGTTGTCGGCGGCGGCGCGCAACCCCTTGCCCTGCCGCGTGTGCCCGAGAAACAGATACACCGCCACGGCCAGTCCCGCCGAAACCAGAAAGCTGACGCAGCGCCCCCGGTTCAACAGGATGTCGCCGATCTCCCATGACGAGCGCGACAGCGGCGTGCGGATGCCGGTCGGCGCCGAGCCGAACACGATCAGCCCACCATTTTGCAGGATCAGCGAGATGCCGAGGGTTGTTAGGATCTGTCCGTAAGCTCCGGCACCCTCGATCTGGGCGGCGCCGGCGCCAGTGACGCGGGCAACGATGAAGCGATGGAGCAGCCATCCCAGCGCGAAAACAATCGGCCCGGCGAGAAAGGCGGCGACGATCGGTCCAGCGCTCGGGCCCAAAAATGCCGATGGCCCCCCAGCAGTGGCTAGGTAGAACGCCGCATACATCCCCAACATCAGGAAGTCGCCCTGAGCGAAATTGATCACTCTCATTGCGCCGAAGATGATGCCGAGCCCGACGCACATCAGCGCGTAGGTACTTCCGACCAGGATACCGGCCGCCAGCGCCTGCAAGAAATCGAGGAGCGAGAAGGGCATGGCGCGACGATAACGGGCCGCCGGGGCGGATGTCATGGATTTTGACGACGAACTATGGGCTTGGTCCGATGCCGGAGGTAAGCTCGCGGAGAAGTTCACCGGAAACGCATGCACCGCCGATGCTGTTGGCAATTGAAGGGCTTTCGGTCAATTACGGCGGGCTGGCTGCTCTGCGCGGGGTTTCGGTCTCGGTCGAGCAGGGACAATTCGTAGCGATTGTGGGGCCCAATGGTGCGGGCAAGACGACCTTGTTCAAGGCCATTTCGGGAGTGGTCCCGGCCGGAGCTGGGGCGATTACCTACGAGGGACGGAACCTTCTTACCATTCCGGCGCACCAGCGCATGCATCTCGGGATCGCCCATGTGCCTGAAGGAAGGCAGGTCTTCGCCGCGATGACGGTGCTGGAAAACCTCGAGATGGGCGCCTATTCGGCGCGCCGCCGATCCACGTGGCAGCGCAACATAGACCGCATCTTCGCGCTGTTTCCGGTGCTCGCGGAACGACGCTCCCAACTTGCCGGGACGCTATCGGGCGGCGAGCAGCAGATGCTGGCGATCGGTCGCGGTATCGCTTCGTCGCCGCAGCTGTTGCTCCTCGACGAACCGTCTATGGGTCTCGCTCCGGCCATCGCCGACCTGATCTTCGACCGCATCACTGCGCTCCACCGCGAGGACGGCGTCACGCTGCTCCTCGTGGAGCAGCGTGTGGCGGAAGCTCTGGAATCTTGCGACTACGGGTATGTGCTCGAAACCGGGCGGGTTGTTCTCGAAGGCACGCATCGGACCCTGACCGCCGACGATCGGGTGCGGCGCGCCTATCTCGGCATGTAGGGACCGCGTTCTGCCCATGATCCTGAACGCCTGTTGTGGATCGAATCTCTCGGTTCGATCGCAGCGTAGCGTCGCCCGTGCCGACGAGGTTATTGAGTGAGGGGCTCTCCCCGTCGACCTATGCGGACTTTCCTGAACCACGGCCCCGATCGCGCCGTTAGGGCCGCCGCCGGTTTCGAGGTAGACTTGGTTAAGCAAATCGACCGCCGGACAAATCATGACCCCGTCCGCCGCCTCACCGCGATCCTCGCCGCCGATGTGGCGGGGTATTCGCGCCTGAGGGGAGCCGATGAGGAGGGGACGCACGAGCGGCTCAAAGGGCATCTCAGGGAGCTGGTCAATCCGAAGATCGCCGAGCACCGGGGCCGGGGTGGTCAAGAACACCGGCGAGGGCTCTTTGGCCGAGTTCGCGAGCGTAGTTGACGATGTCCGCTGCGCTGTAGAGGTCCAGCGTGGGATGACCGCGCGCGAGCTAAAAAAGCCCGAAGAACACTGAATCAGGTTGGATGATAGACCGCTCCAACTCGGCGAAAACACCAAGCATCTGAAGG
>Ga0207693_10004377_pt1 | contig 11946 bp, 10 predicted proteins | sample LARL81metaG_FD_184347 | JGI IMG/M metagenome (GOLD analysis project Ga0207693, IMG submission 184347) | Corn, switchgrass and miscanthus rhizosphere microbial communities from Kellogg Biological Station, Michigan, USA - LAR L8-1 metaG... | ecosystem: Host-associated > Plants > Roots >...
CGATAGTGCTTTTTATCGCGCAGGGCTTGCTGCGTCTTCTCGATCTCGTTCTCAGGCGAGGCCGCTGGCACTCCATCTTCGCCGGTGGCTGTCACAGGAAGAGGTGATGGACGTGGTGCTGAGATCCCGGCAGTCAGCAATATAAGTAGCATGCCTGTCGATGCAACTTTGCCGCTCGTAACATCGTTCTCCCACTTTGAACAAGGGCATGTCTTTTTGTCGTCTGAGGATGGACGACTCGCGCCGATCCCTGAACGAACAGTTTCTTTCTCTAGACCCCATAGCTGGGGGTCTCACGGGCGAAAACGAACGGCAACGACGTGGGTCCGCTCCCAAGATCGGACGGCTTCAAGAGAGAAGATCGGGCCGCCTGGTTTGACGGGGCAAACCGCTCTCTTGAAGCATTCCTAGCTTTGCGCATTTAGGAACGCAATACTGTGCAGAATGGATCACATGGTGAGTCATCGGGCACAATGTTGAACATTATTGTTTGACCACTTGTCCGTGGCCCGCTGTTGAGTGTCGTCCCCACGCGACTCGAATCCCACATTTTGTAGTGGAGGCTGCAAGCTAAAAGGAGAGTTATTGTTGCAAACCCTGTATTCCACCAACGTGTTGTTCTTGTCGATTGAGATTCGGCTGGCTTGACCGAGGTCAGAGATTTCTATGTCTTTCATCTGCAGGCCGATGCCATCTCCGATGGCTTTTCCACCTGTTAGTCGGGCTATTTTCTGAAACATACTCTTGCGCTGGTCTCCGATGCCGGGCGCGCTGACGGCCGCCACTTGCAGCGGCCCGCGCAACTTGCTTAGAGCGAGAGTAGCCAGGGCTTCGTCCCCAACGTCCTCCGCGATGATCAGGAGCGGTTTGCCACTTTTTATAACCTGCGCAAGGAGCGGGAGCAAGTCCTTCTTGGAGGAGATTTTGCCCTCGTAAATGAGAATGTAGACGTTCTCGAAAGCAACTTCCATGCGCTCGGGGTGATTGACGAAGTGCGGGGAGAGATATCCGGATTTGAATTGTATGGCACCCGCTTGTGGCTGCACGCGGGGATCGTGCGGCTTTGTAGCCTGATCGTGATTGGTGCCAGCCGTTGCCGTCCCGGCCAAAATGCGGTCGTCAGCGGTAGCAAGTCTCGCATTCATGTTGCAAAACCTCCGTCGGGTCTTTTCTACAGCATATTCTCTCAGTGTCCGAGCGGTGCCTCGTCGTTGTTGTGTGCGCCGTGCCAAGGTCTTCGTGCTGGCCATCTCAAAAGGCAGTTTTGTTTTTGCAGTTAGTTGGTTAAAATTACTGAACGGTCTGCACTTCTTTCGCACTAGTCAGGATCGCTATCCCATGCCTTTCGGCTGTGTTCGGCATCGTTAAGAGTATGTTGGATACCAACCCCCGCAACTATGGAACTATAGGGAGTCGCGCGTCGCACCCCAGTACGTATGAATCAGCCTCTTCGCGACCAAAGGGAGACTGCAGCCTAATTGTTTTGCAGCCGTGATCGCGTCTTCAACCGCTTGCGGCGCGTGATCCCGAGTCTCACAAAGGCCGGCAGTGCTGCCGCTCCCCAGACCGAGAACAGAAGCAGATAGACATTTGCAACAGGAGGGTTCATGTTTTCAAGGGACCAACGAACTAGGAAAGCCCCCGTGATTCCTAGCAGAACGTCGGCGCCCGTCCCGAACCCGTCGTTTCCTGTGATCTTGCCTGTAGCCCAACCAGCCACTGCGGTGGCAAGCAACCAAGTGGAATAAAACATCACGCGTACACTTCTCGCATGCGCGCAGTCGCCGGTTCGATGATGTATCGATTCTTGGCCGGACAAAAACGGCATGCTGCTTCCTGCACCTTCCCGGTAGTTTCCTCAATTACCGGCAACTGAAAGCTCCGTAAGCATTCGATGCAAGTGACTAGAACGTACGGCACTCCATTAGCGTCATTCCCGTTACGGGGAATCCAGGCCGGAGCATCCACCTTATGAGTACGCGCCCACGTATCAGATGCTCGAATGAGAGCTGCAATCGTTGCTAGCAGATTCCTGAGACTCTGGCCTTTTCCGAAAAAGGCGTCGGCAATCACTCCAGCAGGGACGACGTCGCCTGAATAGTCGCCGCTCATTGCAACCGTCACTATTTGGGGGAAACGTCGGCGGACGACGGACAACAACTCATAGCCTGACATCTGCGGCATGTTCAAGTCGGAGACGACTAAGTCTGGTAGGGTTCGTTTAAGATGCGTGAGCGCAGCAAAACCGTCCCGTGCAGTGGACACGTCGTATCCGGCCGAGTCTAACAACAGCGCGAGGCTTTCACGAATGCTTGGCTCGTCATCAACCACCAGGATCGGGTGCCTTGAAGGGCTTGACATAGTCGCTCTTCTCGTCGTGTAGAACTTCCTTCCACGCCAAAACACTCTCTCATTTAGTTGCATGCTTGGTCTGGTCAAAAGGGAACACTCCAAGCTGATGCTCTCCACTCTCCCTGAAAGCGACCGCATCCTTTTGGTCAATAACCAAATGACGCGGTGGATACGGAAGAGGAGATCTGTAGGCATTTCCGACAGACTCTTGCCCCCGGTTTCTCTAGTTCTCCTCGGAGTTGGTTGCAAGACAACGCGTGCCCTCGTGGAAGGGAAACGGTGAGGCTCACACCACCAGCCTGGTTTCGGGCCCACTGGGGTGGCCTGGGGGGAGAGCTCGCGCTTCGAGCCTCTATCGAAGCGACTCGAAGCCAAGGACTTGTGACACGATGGCCTCTAACATGCTATACGAGCCATTCGAATAGCGACCATATTCGTAGCGACTGCGATAGCCATCTTCATAGCCACGACGGAACCCCGAAAATGGTAGTTATAGTCTCCCTGGGCCAGGTAGCTCTGTAGGCAACACTCCCTTAGGAGGCAGTCGTGTTGGAACTCCGCCCGAACTGTGAATGCTGCGATCGTGACTTACCGCCTAATGCGACGGACGCCCGCATATGCAGTTATGAATGCACCTTCTGCGCCACCTGCACCGACAATATACTGCATGGCATTTGCCCAAACTGCGGCGGTAATCTTATGCCACGGGCGATCCGCCCCCCAGAGATGTCCGGCATCCCGCCTCGACCAAGCGCGTGGTGAGGTCGGAAGGATGCCAAGCGGCGCTAAAAACGGTGGCCCAAGAATCGCCAGCTGAATGCATTCGCGATGCTCCATTTACGACATTGTGACCTTGATGATTGTTGTTATTGGGGGCCTCGTCCGCTGAAGGTGCCGGAGCTGATCTTGATGGCTCGCAGTGCTGGTACTCCTGTTGCACTGAGTCCGAGTCCCGGCAATTCTAGGTGAAATTGCATCGTCGAGAAGGCCTCGATGGAATAGCGCTACCTACGAAATGTCCAGCGTAGTTTGACGGTGATGACATCACTTTGTGGCACGATGCTGGTGTCGTTCGGACTTTGGATCAACCGCTGCCATCCCCGATTCCAGACAATGAACAGGTCACTGCCCGGTTTGATCGTCCAGCGCAACCGCGTGTTCGCGCCCACATTTTGTGATTCGGTATCGTATTGAATGAAGCTGCTGAGCACCAGATTGGGACTCCAGGCGTAGGCACCCTGCAATTGCCACAGACGTTGGACGAAGTTGCCTTGGGGAAGGTGCCCGAAATCATTTTCTACGTCGGCTTCAAGTTGTACTCGCCCTTTCGGGGACGTCCACTTCAAATAGTCTTGCCATTGCGTCAGGTGGCCGTCAAAGAAAGAGCCGAACCAAGTGGTATTTCCAAACTGGAGCGGACGGTGACTGCTGGTCTGTGCTTCGAGGCGATAACGCGTGAACTGATACGAACCAGGAGGGATTATTACTCCGGGAGCGATTGTAAAAGGTGACAGCAGGATTTCGCCGTGCGGGTTCCAATTGAACTCGAAGCGATCGCCGGTCTCGAACCGGACATTGATTGGTGCCATGAAATATTCCCAGGATTCGAGTATGCCTTTAGGGTCGGTATAGCGAACGTATTCGTTTTCAAAGAACTCCTGGCGAATCCAGCGGAAGGGGCCGTCCTTGGAAGGGCGAGGTTGGTAGGCGCAGAAGGCATCGGTGCGACGCGTGCCAGGGCGGGGAAGAAATCCAAGCAGCGGTTCTAGCGCGATGCCAAACTGGTTCACGCTAGCAGTGCAATCCAACAGGTCGTTTGGGTAATCGGCACTCAGTCCCCAACCCACCTTGCTGCCGGGCCCAACGTCACCTTGAGTGGTGGCGGTCCACGCGCCAAACTGCAGGTTCTTATTGCCAAGGAACTTTGAAGTGCGCCACACCGCGTCGATGCCCGCCAGCGTATTGTTGCGCCGCGCTTCGGGATCGCCGTGGGTCAAGATCGTTCCGACCCTGAGGTTTTCATTGAAGTCGTAGGAGATGCGACCGGCGAACAGATTCGTGCCAGACACCACAGCAGAGGTCAAGCCAAGATCCTGAATGACCTGGTCGGGCACAATCGTTTCGCGCGTCTGCACATCCAGTATGCCGAGATTCCATTTCCCGACGCGACCGTTGAGCTTGACACCGGCATCGATGGGAATCTGGGTGCCGTCCAGCAGTCCGACGTTTCGGCTGAAGAATGGGATGAACAACGGCGAGTCCTGGCGTGCGAGGCCCAAGCCGAAATCGTACTGATTTGCTCCTTCGAGGAAGAAAGAACGTTTCTCAGGGAAGAACAGCGGAAATCGAGTCAGATTGATCTGGCGGGTATCAACTTCGGTCTCGGCAAAGTCGGTGTTCGCTGTGAATACGGTTACCAACTGCGGGGTAATCTTCCAGGTAATTTCGCCGCCGACTGCTCCCTGCCACGATCGCGATGATCCCGCACCGTAGAATTGCTTGGTCTTCCCGACAGCGTACGGAGTAATTTCCAGGCCCTTGCCTTGCTTCACTTCTCCAACACCAATCAAGCGACCGGCTCGACTCAGATCGTACAGAAACGAATCCAGGGTCGGCGATGACCAGCGCAGCCAGAGTCTTTCGCGCGGAACAAATCGCTCCAGGTTCAGTCCCCAATCATCAAGACCCGGAGTGAAGCTCAAGGTGCGTGATGGAATCACAATTTCCGCCGACCAACCTTCAGGAATCCTCGCAGTACGCGCATCCCAAATACCGTCCCAGTCGAGCGAGACACTGTCCGCAGTGGAAATCAGACCGTCGACGCGTGTCCCGGCTGCATTGATCTGGAAAAAGTATCCTGTGCGCCGGTCTCCATATGTGTCCAGCACAATACTGACGGTGTCATCACCCGTCAGATCGCCATCGCGTCGCATGGTGTGGATGGCGATGTGGCGAGGGTCCGGATCTTTACATGTAAAACCAAAATAGATCCGGTCGTTGGTGACGATTACCTGGACTTGAGTTGCATACGGGGTCGCCTGTCCCGGTTTTGGCGCCTGCTGGGTGAGTTTCATTACTGGCGCATCTCGCCAAGCCGGTTCGTTCAATAGGCCGTCGAGTGTTATGGAAGCGGATGAAGTGGACGAAACCTTTACAGCGGGTCCATCGTCTGAACGAGCACTTGCCAGGGTAGTGGCCAATAGCGCACATAGGGCCCACTGCCATCGATGTTGTCGATGACATCGAGAATCTTTAGTCTGCCTTGCAGGCGATGGTTGCGGCTTGTCTAGCCTGAGCATGATTATGTCTGGTGCTCTTCCGGGGGCTTAAGGTTTCGGAAGGCACGATACAAGAGAAGGTCGTAGCTGATCTTGGCTCCGCCGCCGAGCACCAGGGGCGCCGAAAAGGCCACGTTCTGCATTAGAAAGCCCGCAACCGACGAACCTACGGCCCAGAAAACATTGCGTGCTAGATTCGAGATGCCGCTCGCAAACGTCCGCTCGTTCGGCAGAACCACTGCCGCCACATAGGATTGGCGTGTGGGCACGTCCATTTCGACAAGAGCTTCGCGACACAGAAACAGGACCACTGCGACTTTCAAGGAAGGTGCGAATGCAGCAGCGATCAGGAACAAGCTGGAAGGCAGGTGAGTAAAGACCATCGTGTTCACGAGCCCGATGCGACGTGCCAACCATGCTGCTCCCAAATGAGAGGCAGCGTTCAGCAAGTGCACAGCAAAGAAGAGACGGCCTAGGCTCTCTTCAGCTATTCCAAAGCGGCGGAAAAACCAATAAGCCACCATTGCATCCGTCAGAAATCCGCCGCCGAAGGCATCCAGGGAAAACAAACCTGCAAGTTTTGTGACGACCTTTTTGGTTGCTGGTGAGATGTGACGCGGGAGAGCCCCCGTTTCTGATTTGGCGACCTCGACTCCAGCAGAGACGGACAAGTACAGGATTGCTCCAACGACTCCTAGGAAGGCGCATCCAAGAAAGACCATGCGGTAGGAGGCAAGTAGGGGCAAGGCTAGCCAACGTTGCAGAAGGAGCGGCAGCGCTGCAGCCAGTGCCCCCAACGAACCCGCTGCGTCGAGCACAACGTTGTACCAGGCCAAGCCCCAAGTCCTTGATGCGTCCGACACAAGGCCTGGAATGATTGCCTGCTCAAGAGAAAATGCAGCGGAGCGGTCCGTGCCGGTTCCGTTCAGCATTCCGACAAAGGCCATCGCTAGGAGAACCGGAACCGCGGGTGTGAAGGCGAGAGCAAGAGCACCGATAGAGCCCAGGAGAGAGAGCGCCACAAGTGTCCTTCTGCGTCCTGCACGGTCTGCCTTTGCCGTGACGCCGATAGTTGCCAGAGCCGATCCCACCAGACCGGCGGCGACGACCATGCCAATGTTGAACGAAGAAAGACCGGCTCGGAACAAGTAGATGCCGAGAACTACGCCCGTAAGGCCGAAGCTGAACGAACGCAAGAACGCCGCTGTATTGACAATGAGCAGGTCCTTCGACACGGGTACACTCACGCCGCTGGACGCGTGTACTCATAGAGTGCATCGTAGACTGGGAACTGCATGACGAGGAGTTCTTCATCGGAAAAGCCCATCGCAGCGAAACCCTGCGCCATGGCGCGCAAACCGATCCCCTCGGGCGCCGCCTGCTCCTGTCCTTTGACGTCTGCCGCACGGACAATCAAAGCCAACCGCTCCAATCCGGGTGCCTGGAGATGGTAGTCCTCAATAATCGCCTCGAAAGAACATCGCACTCCCCGGTGGTTCAGTTTCACTTCTGAAAGTCGTGGTGCGTCGAAAGCAATCGCGCTTTCGCGTGCGGCACTTTCGAGGAGTTGGCTTTCCTCGACGAACATGAACTGCGCTTCAGGGTCGATGAAGCGCCGGATCAACCACGGGCAGGCGACCCGATCAACTTTGATACGCGCACGGGTTATCCATTTCATAGTGCCTCTGAGTTCTCACTGCCTCGGAGATCCTTACTCCGAAGGGCCTTTAAGGACCAGTGACCGCCTCATAGACGATCATCCGCGCGACTGGCTTTCCGTCCTCTTCCTGCTCAGGTGTGTAAACGCGATGCGTCTTCGGATCAACCGCCAGGCTATGGACCGCATGCTGAACACGAAAGTCTTCCAGCTTACGGTAGTGGTCTGGATCATCTTGATGGAAGACGGAGATAGCGCCGCTGTAACAGGCGACGTAGATACGGCCGAGACTAGAATCGAACTTGATGACATCCGGTCCGTCCGCAAGCGGGAGAAACGCGATTGGTGTGTGCTTGTCCAGGTCGAAGACGGTCATCAAATTGTCTTCTTCACAGGCGAGAAACGCGCGATGATGCTCCGGGTCCAAAGACATTCCGTGATTTCCCTTGCATCGCCCCACGGGATATCTCCCAATAACCCTGTCCGTCGCGGGATCAATGACGGCCATGATGCTCTGGTCTTGCAGATTGACGTATACTTTGCGGGCCACGGGATCATACTGCGGCATTCCAGTTTCGCTCTCGAAGTGCAACGTGCCCACGATCTCATCCTTTTGTACATCCACAATGGCTTCGGCTTTACCTCGTTCGTCGGAGACGTAAAGTTTATGGAAGGGAGCCGCATACGTGCTGCCATCTGGCTTCGATTCAGTCTTCAGTTTCTTAACGACCTTCATCTGCTTCAGGTCAACCACGCCGATTGTGTTGTCGTATGCGTTTGATGTGTAGAACTTTTTGAGTTCAGAAACATATTCCACGCCTTCGGCGCCGGGGGTGTCCGTTACCACCGCGACGACTTTGTTCGTCCCCAGGTCCATCACATAGGTCTGCCCGGCGGCAAGATGAGCCGATATCAGGTAATGATCGTCTTCATCAATGGTCAGGTAGTCGAATCGCTTTCCGGCAGGGCCTGGTAGATCGAACGCGGTGATCTTCTTCAAGGTCGATCCCGCCAACTGCGAGACTCCCGTGGCGCCGAATCCCAGAACGAAAGCAAACGTAAAACACAAGAGAGCGTTACATATCGCATACTTCTTCACTGCACGCATTTTATTTCACCGCCACATGGGTTAAGGCCGCTTTTATTCCCGCCGCGACGGACTCCGTGCTTCCCACGGACCAGAAATGCATGAAGAACAGCCGAGGTTGCTCTGTCAGCATGTGGCTGTGCAGTGCAGTCACTTGTATGTCGTGTTCTTCTAGTGCGGAGATGACCGGGTTCACTTCCTCTGCCGTCAGCACAAAATCACCGGTTGTTGCAACGTTGCCGGTACCAGCCTCCTGGAAGTTTATTGCCTCTGCGACACCTTGCGCTCCGGTCAGACTCATTCCGTGGTCGCTGATTGCGGGCGAGCGAGGAATCCCGAACGAGAGCACCCCTCCGGCAAAGCGGCCTTTCGTGCCCAACGTGTCCTCGATAGTCTTTACAAAGGCTAGAGGTTCCCCAGTTGGTGCGGGCGGCGCCGGCTTGTCTAGCGGTGTCTTCGACTCGGCCAGCGCAGCACGAAGGGACTTTGCCACCTCAACGGACTTCCCGTGCCCCATGTAGTGCATGTAGATAACACGCGGCGTTTCATTCAGGACATGATTGTGGATGGCAGTGATGTCGAATCCAGCCGCACGCAACTTCTTCATGACGGGCGTGATTTCATTTTCCAACAGGACCAGGTCACCCATGACCATCGCGTCATTGTCATTTCCACTGAACGCTGCCCACGAGCCGAGTGCAAGTCCGGGCTTAATATCGACACCGGCAACCGAGACGTGGCGATCAGTGCGGGGGAACCCCAATCGGTAGACGTCGCCAGTTTTTTGGCCAGAGCGGCCCAGCGCTTCGTCAATCTTTGCTGAATCCAAACTCTGTGCCCACAGGATGACGTGACATGATGAGAGAATCCAAAGAATCAAAACATGTATTTTCATGAAACCACCATTCCTATCTGTCATTCGGATGTGACCTTCAGGTCATCGAAATCAGTGACGGAGTCGGCTTGTTCCAAAAACCTGCCTTGCCCACAGCATCCAGACGAAGCTCGCGCCAGACACCTGGAGTGACCTTGAAACGTACCTTGCAAACTGGCGTCGTGTATCGACAGCGTGGTACAGGCGATGCTGCTCGTCGGTGCCATTGTCGTCGCAGCCACGAGGCCTTGCAAGCCGGGCAGGCATCTCTAAAACTGGCATGAATGTTACATGAAATTCGATTGAGAACTTCATTGATCAATTTTCTCAACTGGTTCTTGAATGTCGTCCGTAAGTGAAAAATGAAACGGAGAGCCTTCGGCCACCACTATAATTTTGTGCCTACCCTCTGCGTGCGGGGAGTTCTGTCATGCCCAGTCACAGGTCCCAATCCAGCCAGAGATGACGTCCGGCAGACCACCTTCAGCTATGACGTGCTGGGCCGATACATTTGCAACAATTGGCAGGAAATCACCGCCGCGCAAGCGCCAGGAGCTTACCCATTCGTGCAATCGCGATCGGCGGGGGGATGTACCGAATGTAGCTTCCCGGCTCGGATCGCAAGCAGAGAAACCTAACCTCCGAACGGCTACCCGGACAGCGGTTTCAGTCCCGAGCGCTACGCTTCCTTAGTTTTTGCTGCCGGCTCAGAGCTGCGCCTCCAGTTCATCAAATCCGAGCCTAAGAGACCATATTGCAACCTGGTGCTGGCAAGCCCGGACCATGGGCAAGCGGTCCGTAAACCAGGCATTTCTTGTCTCTCCGGCTGCCGAAGATATCTCGAGAAAATCGGAGAAAAACAGGCTAGAAGAGGCTCCATAAATACTGGTTGTACACGTCATGGTGGTATTGCACTTCCTGCGCCTTGACGAATGTTCCCAGCAGACGCGGACAGCGATCCGCGGAGGCTTGCTTCAGGTCGGCATAGCGTCCCTTCACATCCTTACCAAGCATTTCGGTGGTCCACTCGGCCTTGCGGAAATTGTCGAGCGCATCGTAGATGTTGTCGGGTAAGTAACGTTCCGCCTGGCGCAAATTCCCGATCTTCGCCGTCTCGCCATCGATACCGGTCTTGAAGATCGAGTACATCACGAGGTAGGGATTCGCGTCTGGCGCAACCGAGCGAACCTCGACGCGCATGCTCTTTTCATTGCCAATCGGGATGCGGATCATTGACCCGCGATCTACCGGCGAGGCTTTGATCTGATTCGGAGCTTCGAAATGGGGATCGAGCCGACGGTAAGCGTTCACGCTCGCGTTCAAAAGCAGGCAAATATCATTCCCATGCGTGAGGATGCGATCCACGAATGCCCAGCCGGTCGGGCTGAGTTTCTCTTCTCCCTTTGGATCCCAGAAGAGGTTCTTTCCATTTGCGATCGATACATTGGTGTGCATCCCGCTGCCGTTAACGCCGACGACAGGTTTGGGCAAAAAAGAGGCCGTCAAACCCATGTTCGTAGCAACCTGGCGACAGATCAGCTTGTAGAGTTGGATCTGGTCGGCCGCAGCCACGACTTCGCCATAACCATAGTTGATTTCAAATTGTGAAGGAGCCACCTCGGGATGGTCTTTCTCGTTCTGGAATCCCATCGCGCGCTGCACTTCCGCCGTCCTGTCGATGAAGGTGCGGAGGGCATCTCCAGGCAGCGAGTGGTAGTAGCCGCCTGTATTCACGTAGTCGAACCTTCCTGTCTGGTGATAGCGTCGCTCCGCATCGGGTCCCTGAAACAAAAAGCCTTCAATCTCGTTGGCCGCATTTAGGGTGTAGCCCTTCTCCTTATGTAGTTTTTCAGCAAACTTCTTCAGGATGCCGCGAATGTCAGCGGCGTAAGGCTCGCCACCTTTATCGATCACGTCGCCGAAGACTAGTACTTTGCCAGGTCCGAACACATCGGCGGGGGCCCAATAGAATGAACTCCAGTCGATGCCCAGCCGCAGATCGCTTTCGCGCTGCGCGGTGAAGCCGCGGATCGAAGAGCCGTCAAAGGTCAGGTTGTCCCAGCTCTTGATCAGGAACTTTTTATCGTAGTCGAGCATGTGCATGCGACCTTCGAGGTCGCTGAAAAGCACTGTGACGGCCTTGATTCGCTTTTCATCTGATAAGTACTTAAGACGATCTTCCTGAACTTTGTGCGCGGGAACGCGGTTTGCGCGCTGTTCCTTGGCGTTCAGGTTAAGTTGCTCAAGTTCTTCATATGAGAGAGCGAGAAAATCTCGAAGTTCTGTGGACATACTTCTCCTTCAATGGTGCCGGGCCCCGACATGAGTTGTCCTCGGCAAGATGCGGGTCAGAATATCTTGTCGCTCTCAAGCTGCCAATAGTTTGCGCCCATGAAAAATATCAATCAGTCCGATACGATCTGGCCATGCAAACTACTGTTGAAAACAACAACAAGTGTTTCGACGCCGTGATTTCTAAGATTGTTTTTTCGCAGCGTGAGCTGTTCACCAGCAGTCGAAATTCCCAATGGTTTCGCATGGGCGCGTCGTATTCGCACGAAACAGACTCAATTCCATTCTGCGCCCTTAGCGCTGCATCAGTAATAAATCGAATTTATTGTTCTCATAAGTTTTCGTTTTCAGCGAACTTTCGATAGGCGGCAGCAAAAGTATGTATTGGACTAAAAACACCGACCTC
>Ga0207693_10004378_pt1 | contig 11944 bp, 12 predicted proteins | sample LARL81metaG_FD_184347 | JGI IMG/M metagenome (GOLD analysis project Ga0207693, IMG submission 184347) | Corn, switchgrass and miscanthus rhizosphere microbial communities from Kellogg Biological Station, Michigan, USA - LAR L8-1 metaG... | ecosystem: Host-associated > Plants > Roots >...
GGTGGCCGCGGCCGTCGGCGCCGCGGGCTTCACGGTGACCACCACGCCGGAGCTCGCGCCGACGCTGGAGAAGGCGATCGCCACGGTGCGGGCCGGCCAGACCGCCGTCGTCAACGTCTTCCTGACCCGATAACCATGCATCCCGCCCAACTCGCACGCCTGCCGAGCACGCTCCCGATGAAGATGGAGGCGGACTGATGTCCACCGAAACCTCACAATCCACTCCGGCCCCAGCGCCCGCCCGTGCCGGGAAGGTGCTGGTGCGCGCCGATGACCTGCGCGCGCTCGTCGCTGGCGTGTTCCGGGCGCGGGGCACCCGCGAGGCGGAGGCCGCGACGGTCGCCGACGCGCTCGTTTGGGCGAACCTGCGCGGCATCGACTCGCACGGCGTCTCCCGGGTGCCGCGGTACCTGGAGCTGTTCGACAAGGGCGAATCCGTCCCTGACGCGCTGCCGAGCGTGGCGCGACCGCGCGCCGCGATCGCGATCGTGGAGGCGCACGCCGCCCCAGGTCCCGTGGCGCTGAACCGCGCGGCCGACGAGGCGGTCGCCTGCGCGCGCGACTGCGGCGTCGGCTGGGCCTCGGTCCGCGGCACCGTGCACACCGGCGCGATCGGCTACTACACCAGCCGGGTCGCGGACGCGGGCCTGGCGGCGGTCGGCGTGGTCGCCGGGGTGCCGAACATGGCCTACGCCGGCGCGAAGGGCGCGGCCGTCGCCACCAGCCCGCTGTCGGTCGCGGTCCCAGCCAGCCGGCACGGGCTCGTGCTGCTCGACATGGCCACCGCGGTGATGGCGCTGGGCCGGATCGCCCAGCTCAAGGCGGCGGGGAAGGAGCTGCCGCCCGGGGTGGCGCTGACCGCCGACGGCGAGCCCACCACCGATCCGGCGCTGGCCAAGGTCCCCACCCCGGTCGGCGGCGCCAAGGGCTCGGGAATGAGCCTGGTCTTCGAGATGCTGGCCAGCGGCCTGGTCGCCAACCCGATCGTGCCCGGCTACCACTCGGGGACGAAGGAAGGCCGCAGGCACCGGCAGAACGCGTTCATCCTCGCCGTCGACGTCTCCGCGTTCCTCCCGCTTGACGAGTTCACCGCCACGGTCGACGACACCGTGGACGCGATCAAGTCCCTGCCGCCCGCCGACGAGATCCGCGAGGTGCTCGTCCCCGGCGAGCGGGGCCGTCGCAGCGAGGCCGAGCGCGCCGCGTCCGGTATCCCGCTCGGCCCCAAGGTCTGGCGCGAGCTCACCGAGACCGCCGCCGGCCTCGGTGTGGACGTCCCGGAACCCATCGGCTGAATCCGCGCTTTGCTCCTGGTTTCTGTCGTTATAGCAGCGGACGGTAAGTCTCGAGACGACCGGCGCTCATGCCGACGACTCACTATCGAGGGAACCATGCAGTTGTGAGACGGAGACGCCCCGCGCGGCGGGTAGATCAGCTCCGCCGCGCTCACTGGCCGGAAGCTGCGCGAGACGGTTAGTGTGCGCAGCCCTGGGCGGCGATGTACTGCTGTGGTGTCATCTTGTAGAGGGTTACTGAGCTGGGGTTGCTGAGTATGAGGTCGAATAGCCAGCGGCTGTGCTGGTAGAACCAGTAGTCACGCAGCTGCGCGCCGCCGATGTCGTAGTACACCAGCCAGGCGCCGCCGGGCCCGGGGGTGGCGCTCTCGACGCGGGCTGTCTGGGGCCCGGTGGGGCATTCGGTGTGCCGCTTGATGTAGTCGGCGCGGGTGATGATGGCCTGGCTGCGCGCGTCCCACCGGTCGTAGGCGGCTCCGTAGCGGCCGGTGTCGTAGTTGTTGTTGAACGCGGTGGCGATCCGCAGCAGGGCGGCCGTGGTGTGCGGGTCAGGCGGGGCAGTGGGCGTCGCGGCGGTCGCGGCCGGGCGGCTGGCCTGCGCGGTGCAGCCGGCCGTCACGGCCGCCAGGATGAGCGTGATTACCAGCCGCCGCACTCATGTTCTCCTTGTCTGCGCCCGCCACTGGGGCTGCCGTCTGCCGTTCTGCTCCGGTACCGGTGGGCGGTCATCGGCGGAGCCGGGCTAGCGGTCCGGGCCGGCGGGAGCTGCGGGACGTAGTTCCCGCGCCGCCTGGGTGCGGTCCACGGCCGCTGCCGCTATGGCGGGCGCGGCGGCCGGGGGGAAGGGCCAGACGGCGCTGACGTTGATCTCGCACAGGACCCAGGTGTCGGCGCCGGCTGCTGTCGGGGGCCCGAACAGGAAGTCGGCGTCCCAGATGACGGGCAGTTCGCGGGGGCTGATCCCGAGGGTGGTGATCATCTGCGGCACCCACTGGGTCTCGGCCTGCTCGCGCAGCGACTGCCAGTCCGGGGCGCCGGGCCCTTGCATGACGGTGCCGGGCGCCGGGTCCTGTGGCGGGTTGTCGAGCAGGCCCCGGGGCCACTGCCGGCCGAACCCGGCGACCTGGGTGCCGTTGAAGTAGCAGCGGATCATCCCGTCGGCCAGCCGGTCCTGGTAGGCCTGGTCCACCAGGGAGCCGGACCAGGCGAAGTAGCTCTCGCAGCGGCGCATAAACGCCCTGAGCGCGATCAGCTCCGCCGAACCGTCGCTGGCGCGGGCGTCCTGCACGCGGACCAAGGCGCCCGGGCCGGCCGGACCGGGGCCGCCGGGCAGCTCGACTTTCCACACCCCGTTCCCGCCGTTGCCCCGGGCCTGCTTCAGCACCAGCCGGCCCAGCCCGGACAGGCGCGCGGGGAACCCCGCCGCGAACTCGGCCGCCGTCCGGTACAGGCCGGTGTCGCTGCCCCAGCCGAGATGGCGGGTCCGGTAAAGGACCTCCTTGGTGCCCATCTGCACGATCACGTCCGGATGGGCCGACACCCACACCCCCTGCGCCGAGACCTCCCGCAGCAGCGGGTCGAGCAGCACCCGGCTGGCCCCGTCCTGGATCGGATTGACCCAGACCAGGACGCCGTCCAGGGCCAGCAGCTCCGCGCGGACCTCATCGACGGCGTCATCGCTGTAGGGCACCGGCAGCACGATGGCCCCGAGGGCGGCCAGCGCGTCATACAGCGGGCCCAGGCCCCGGTCCGCGCGCGGCAGCGGCGCGTCCGCCCGCCGGTCTCCACGCCACAGCACCCCGATGCGCGGCGCTTGCCGTTCCCGGTTCGTGATCACCATGCCCCTTCCCTGCCAGATCCTGCCATATCCCCCGCCGGGGCACGCACCGCGCGGCGGCCGGGCCGCGAGACAGGCCGGGATACGGCCGGGCCAGCGGTGGGTCGACAGGACCGCATGCGGGTCGGTACCCGCCGGGCCTGGGGATCGGCGTGGACAAGGGCTGCCGACAGCCGGGGCAGCGCGTGCAAAAGATTATGCTCGGCGTTCACCGTGACTTCGTGGGCCTCGACGGCGGTGCTGTCTGCGCTGACGGTGATCTCGCATTCGGCCCACAGCTGATGGCCAACCCTGCAGAGCCGGACCAGCCCCACGCCCAGAACGCCCCGGCGTCGCCTCCGTGATCACTAGGCCAATGACCGGATCGGCCCAGTCCCAGCCGAGCGCCACGCCGCCCGCGCCGACCAGCACCGCCAGCGAGGTAAACCCGTCGGTACGGGCGTGCAGCCCATCGGCGACCAGCGCTGCGGAACCGATCTTGCGGCCGACCCGGATGCGGTACCGGGCGACCAGCTCGTTGCCGGCAAACCCCACGACCGCCGCGACCGCGACAGCAATCAGGTTCGATACCCGCTGCGGGTGCACCAGCCGGTCACGGCCTCATAGGCCGCCAGCGCTGACGAGGCCATGATGAGGATGACGATCACCACCCCGCCAAGTTCTCGGCCCGGCCGTACCCGTAGTTGTAGCGGCGTGTCGGCGGGCGCCTGCCCGCGAGGAACGCGACCCCAGCGGAACCGCCGTCAGCGCGTGAACGGCGTTATGCAGCGTGTCGCCCAGCAACGCCACCGACCCCGATAGTGCCGTGACCGCCGCCTGGATCAGCGCCGTGGCACCGAGCACCGCCAGCGAGATCCACAGCGCCCGGATGCCCTCGGCGCTGGCCTCCATAGCAGCAGAAAACAGGAACAAATCGAAATGCCCTAGCCTGGAGGGATGAGCGAGCCGGTCAGGGTGCTGCTGGTGTCAGGGAGCACCCGAGCCGGGTCGGGGAACACCGCCGCGCTGGTGACCGCCGCAGCGGTCGCGCCGGGCGGCGTGATGCCTGTCCTGTATGAGGGACTGGCTCAGCTGCCCGCGTTCAATCCCGACGATGATGGCGACCGCCCGCCGCGGGAAGTGGCGGAGCTCCGGGAGGAGATCACGGCGGCGGACGCGGTGCTGTTCTGCACTCCCGAGTACGCCGGAACCCTGCCCGGCAGCTTCAAGAACCTGCTGGACTGGACGGTGGGCGGGGGTCAGCTGTACGGCAAGCCCGCCGCCTGGATCAACGTCGCCGTCCCTGGCCGCGGCCAGGGCGCGGAGGACGCCCTGGCGGCCGTGCTCGGTTACGTTGGCGCCGATGTCGTCGAGGCGGCCTGCCGCCGCATCCCGGTGGACCGCGCGGCGGTGAGCCAGGACGGGACGATCAGCGATCCGGGATTCAGGGACGAAGCCGCCCAGGTCTGGGACGTCTTGCTCGGCTACCTCGGCGATCGCTGACCGCGGCGCCCGTCCAGCCACAAGGTCCATGGCCAGACGCTCTTCACCCGGAACACGTGGTGCACCGTCCACGGATCGGCGTCGAAGACCGCGTACACGGCGCTCTCGTCGGCCGCCTCGACGGCCAGCAGCGCGACGTCCTCGACATCGCCGCTGGCGATCGGCCCGCCCAGAATGACAAACCCGCGGTCGACAAGCTGATCCGCGAACGCGGCATGCTCGTCCCAGAAGGGCTGCTCGCGGATATCCAGGGAATGGTCCCAGTTGACGCCCTTGGCCGTAGCGACGGCGAACACAGGCATTGGCAGTTCCTTTCCGGGCTTCAGTCTTATGTATCGGCCGTTTCGTGCGGCAAGCGGGATGTGAGCTGGCTGGGAAGCCGCGCTCCGACGATGACCCCGATGAGGGCAACCACGATGCCGAACAAGAACGCCAGCGCGACTCCAGGACCGTGCCCGATACCGGCCGCGGCGGCGGCCACGATCGCCCCCGCCACCCCGGTACCGATGGCCTGGCCGAGCACGTCGCAGAGTTGAAGAGCCGAGGTTGCCCGGCCCTCCTCGCCCGGCGCGGCAAGATCGAGCGTGGTCACGGACAGCGGGGCGTAGGCGGTGCCGATCCCCAGGCCGGCCACCGCCCAGGCTGCGATCGCCAGCTCAGGGGGCACCGACGGCAGGAGCACAACGCACATCACGCCGAGGCCAATGGCGACCAGGCACTCGCCGGGCCGGACGAGGCGGCGCGGGCCGTACCGGGCGATGTAGCGGGCCTGCACCCACGATCCGGCCGTCCACGTAAGGGTCGCGGCCGTGAGCGCGAGAGCGGCCAGCGCCGTCGGGGCATGGCGGACGGTCACGATCGCGTACGGGACATAGGCGTCACCGGCGAAGAAGCTGCACGTCAGCAGCGACCGGCTATATACGGTGGCGGCCAGCTCAGGCCGTGCGGACAGATTCAGCGGGGAGGTCAGACGGCGCAGCGAAATGACGAGAAGGACACCCCCGGCGATGCCGCCGACGATGACTACTGGAAGGACGCCAAAGGAGAGCGACGCCAGTGCCGCGCCGGCACCAGCGACCAGGCCCAGCACGGCCAGGTACGGCACTGCGGCCGTTCCAGGACTTGCCGGCGGCGGGACATGTCGCAAGGCCAGGACGACCAGAATCCCGGCCGCCACCACCAGCGGTAGCAAACCCAGGAATACCCATCGCCAGCCAACAGCCGCGGCCACCAGGGCGGCGATGGCCGGCCCGATCAGGCCGGGCACCACCCATGCGGTGGACAGGACGGCGAACATTCGCGGCCGGGAATCCTCCGGATAGCACCGGGAGATCGCCACGTACCCCACCGCTGGTACGACGCCGGCACCAAGGCCCTGCACCGCCCTCCCCGCCACGAGAACCGCCATGTCTGGCGCGGTCCCGCCGATGACCAGGCCGAGAGCAAACAGGGCGAGACCGGCGAGCATCGGCCGCCAGAGCGGCACGCGATCGGCCAGCGTCCCGGCGACCACGATCCCGATCAGGCTCGCCAGCAGGAAAGCGCTGAACACCCACCCGTAGAGGCGGAGATCTCCCAGCTGGCGGCCGACCACCGGCAAGATGGTGGCGATAGCGAGCGCCTCGAACGCGACGAGGGTGATCGCAAGCACGAGGCCGACTGTCAGCAGGCGGCGCGCCGGTGCCCATATCCCGCCTCCCACATCAGCCAGTTTCCCAGGTGCTGTCCAGGGGGCTTCCTGCGGCGGCCACGATCCTGGTGAATTCGGCGATCGCGTCGAGCTGCGAAAGATCGTCTGGCCACGCTTCCACTTCGGCGTATGCCCAGCCCGCCCAGCGCAGCACGGTCAGCTGAAACTCCCACAGGAACCGCCACATCAGGCCGCTGAGCGGCAGCCGCTCCTGGAACGGGCCGAGGCCGTCCAGGTACTGCCTGGCGATCATCTCGCCGAAGTGCAGCTTCGCCGTGGTGTCGTCGATGAGCGTGGTGAGATTGGCCAGCAGGCCGTCGCGGGTTCCCTGGTCGGCGTAGGCGATCTTCACCAGCGCCTCGCATTCCAGCACCATCCCCGTCCCCGGCTCGGCGAGCCAGGCGGCCAGCGCCTGACGGCCGGCCGGCGTGATCTCGTAGACGGTGCTCCGGCGCCGGCCGGTGGACTCGGGCCGGCTGGTGGCGAAACCGGCGGCGACGAGTTTCTTCGGCTCGTCGTACAGCCGGGAGACCGCCCGGGGCCAGATCCATCCCAGGCTCCATTTGCCTGGCCAGCTGGTAGGTGGTCCACGATTGCAGCGCCGGCAGGGCGAGGACGGCGTAGGAGGTAGAGGTCAGCGCGGGCACCCGTTGGGAACTGATCGCCGACGACCTGATCGACCACAACCCTTACCCGGGCCAGCCGGCCGGGGCCGCGGGACACGACTGGCCGCTGGGCATGGTCCGCCGCGCCTTTCCCGACATGCGGTTCACCGCCGATGTGGTGGTCAGCGACGGGCAGTTCGTGGCCGGCCGCTGGACCATGACGGGGACCAACACCGGCACCTTCGACCTGTTCGGGCTGCCGCCCACCGGGCGGCCGGTGACCATGACGGGCCAGGAGATCTTCCGCGTCCGGGACGGCAAGCTGGCCGAGATCTGGCACCAGGAGGACGTCCCGGGGATGTTGCGCCAGCTGGGGCTGGAACCGCCGCCGGCCGTCATGCGCTTCGCCGCCAGGCGCAGCGCCCGCCGCTACCGCCGGCGACGCGTGCGCCCCGGACGGACAACCACGGCAGCGGACCTGCGGCGGATGGGGAACGACGAGCAGTGACACAGGCGGGGATCGCCGCGGGCGCATGGCGGCGCCAGCACTCCGCGAGGTCTGTTACGTTTGTCTAATTCCAGGTCAAGAGCGCTATCTGTGCGGTTTTTGAAAGCTAAGGTTGCGCTCTTGGGAGGGGCCGGCGACTGGACATGACGGCGTTGCCGGCGGATCCTCAGCGGCGAGGAGTGAGATGGATCAGCTTACGATCATGCGCAGCTTCGTCGGCGTGACGAAGTCCCGCAGCTTCAGCCAGGCGGCGCGGGCGCTCGGGATCTCCGGCTCCCTGGTGTCGCGGCACGTCGCCGAGCTCGAGCGCGCGCTTGGCGTGCACCTGGTCAACCGCACCGCCAGGACCATCAGCCTGACCGAGGCCGGCACCAGGTACGCCGAGTTCGCCTCGCGGATTATCGACGAGATCGACCGCGAAGAGGCGCAGCTCAGGGGCCTGCGCGACAAGGCCGAGGGGCAGCTCGCCATCATCAGCCCGAAGTGGATCGGCAGCAACGACGTCGGGGACGCCATCGTCGCGTTCTCCGCGCGCTACCCCAAGATCCACATCCGGTTCGAGGTCGGCGGCATGTCCGAGCGTTCGTACGAGTTCCTCGACCAGGGCTTCGACATCGCGTTCCACACCAGGCACGTACGGGACTGCAACCTGATGCTCAGGAAGATCGCCGACCTCCATTTCGCGCTGTGCGCCTCCCCCAGCTACCTGCACAGGGCGGGCACGCCGATGCAGGTCAACGAGCTCAGCGAGCACGACAGCCTAGTCAACACCAACGACCCGATCTGGCACCTGCTGCACGCGGGGAACGACGTGCACCTGAAGGTCAACGACCCGGTCTACTCGTCGAACAGCTACGTCACGCTGCGGAAGGCGGCGCTCGCCGGGCGCGGCGTCGCGGTGCTGCCCATCCGCCTGGTCAGCGACGAGCTCGCGGACGGCACCCTGGTCAGGGTGCTGCCCGAGTGCGAGGTGCCGGACCGCCCGCTGTACGCGCTGCACTCGCCTGGCAGCCAGACCCAGGCCCGGGTCCGGGTTTTCCTCGACTTCGTCACGGAGTGGTTCCGCAAGCAGGCGCCCGCACAACGGGCGCAGCCGCCCAAGCCGGTACAGCAGGCCAAGTCGGCATGACGGCGCGTGCAACAAAAGGCTTCGCCCGTTGACTGATCGGCACACCTAAGCTTCGAGCCATGACGGTCATGCGCGTGGAACGGGTCGTGTACGGCGTGCCCAACCTGGATGAATGCGCCCGCTTCTTCACCGACTTCGGGCTCGACCCGCTCGACGGCGGCGGCACCGGCGCCAGGTTCGCGACCCAGACCGGGCAGGTCGTCGAGCTGCGGGACGCGGGCGACTCGAGCCTGCCGCCCGCGGTGCAGGACGGGCCGAGCCTGCGCGAGATCGTCTGGGGCGTCGACACGCAAGAGTCACTGGACAAGCTGGCCACCGGGCTGCTCGCCGACCGGTCGATCTACACCGACGCCGATGGCGTGGCGCACACCACCGACGAGACCGGCTTCGGCGTCGGGCTCGCGGTCAGCCAGCCGGTGACCGGGAAGACCCGGTATCCCGGAGGCAACAGGACAGGGAACGTCAACCGGTGGAACGAGCCGCTCAGCCACCCGGGCCGGGTGCGGCCGCTGCGGCTGTGCCACGTGGCGCTCGACATCCAGAAGGCCGGCAAGGAGGAGGCCGTCGCGTTCTACACCGGCCGGCTCGGCTTCGTGCCCACCGACCGGGTCGCCAAGGTCGGCGTGTTCATGCGCGCGCCAGGCGACACCGACCACCACACGCTGCTGCTGTGCCACCGCCCCGACAGGAACCAGATCAACCACTGCGCGTTCGAGGTCGCGCGGGTCGACGAGGTGATCGTCGGCGCCAACGAAATGATCGAGCGCGGCTGGCATGAGGCGCGCCGCCTCGGCAGGCACACCGTCGGGTCGAACATCTTCCGGTTCATCCACGCCCCGTGCGGCGGCCGGGTCGAGTTCGCCGCCGACATGGACCGGGTCGACGAGAACTACGGCCCCAACGACTACGAGGAAACGCCGCCGCACACGATCTGGACGCTGCGGCTCGAGCGCGACGCGACGGAAGGGGACCACTGATGGCGCCGACAACCGGGCAGGGCGATTACCCGGAGATCAAGCTCTACATCGACGGCCAGTGGACGGACGGCACGGGCAGCCGCGGCGACGACGTCGTCAACCCGGCTACCGAGGAAGTGCTCGGCCGCGTCCCGTTCGCCGAGCCCGGCGATGTCTCCGCCGCGATCGCCGCCGCCAAGGAGGCGTTCCCCGCGTGGCGCGACGCCGGGCCCGACTTCCGGTCCGGGATCCTGCTCAAGGCCGCCGCGCTGCTGCACCAGCGGGCCGACGAGATCGGCCGGGTCATGACCATGGAAGAAGGCAAGCCGCTCGCGGAGGCCGCCGGCGAAGTGCACCGGGCGGCGACCGGGCTGCAGTGGAACACCGAGGAGGGCCGCCGCGCCTACGGGCGGATCATCCCGAGCGGCCCCGGCGAGATCCTCTCCGTGCGCCGGGTCCCCGTCGGCCCGGTCGGCGCGTTCGTGCCGTGGAACTTCCCGGCCGGCGGGCCGATGCGGAAGATCTCGGCGGCGCTCGCCGCCGGCTGCTCCATCGTGATCAAGCCGTCAGAAGAGGTGCCGGGGACGGTCTCGCTGATCGCGCGGGCCCTCGAAGAGGCCGGGCTGCCGCCAGGGGTGCTGAACGTGCTGTTCGGCGTGCCTGACGAGATCTCCCGCGCGGTGATCCCCGACCCGGCCATCAGGTTCATCGCGTTTACCGGGTCCGTTCCGGTCGGCAAGCACCTGGCCGGCCTCGCCGCCGCTGCCATGAAGCCGGCCCACATGGAACTCGGCGGGCACGCGCCGGTCATCGTCTGCGCCGACACCGACCCGGTCAAGGCCGCGAAGACCGCGGTCCGCGCCAAGATCGTCAACGCCGGGCAGGTCTGCACCTCGCCGACCAGGTTCCTGGTCGACCGGCGGGTCTACGACGCGTTCACCGAGGCATTCACCGAGGCGATGGCCGCGATCAAGGTCGGCAACGGCCTGGAACCCGGCGTGCAGATGGGACCGATGGTGAGCCACCGGCGGCTCGCCTCCCTGCAGAAGCTCATCGACGACGCGGTCAGCGCCGGCGCGACCGTCGCCGCCGGCGGCACGCCGATCGACGGCAAGGGCTACTTCTTCCAGCCGACCGTGCTGACCGACGTGCCGCCGAGCGCGGCGATCCTGCACGAGGAGCCGTTCGGGCCGGTCGCCCCGATCGCCCCGTTCGACGACCTGGACGAGGCGCTCGAGGTCGCCAACTCCCTCCCCTACGGGCTTGCGGCCTACGCGTACACCGACTCGGCGGCCACCGCCGAGAAGCTGATCGCCGGGTACGAGGCGGGCATCCTGTCGATCAACCACTGCGGCGGCTCGGTACCGCAGGCGCCGTCGGGCGGCTTCAAGGACAGCGGCTACGGCCGGGAAGGCGGCCCGGAAGGACTCGAGGGGTTTCTCGTCACCAAGCGCGTCTCGCACAAGCTGCGCGCATGATCTGGTGCCGCTTCGAGGATGCCGGGCAGCCGGTCTACGGGCTGGTAGAAGACGGTCGGGTGACCGCGGTAAGCGGGGGTCCGTTCGGACACTATGAAAAGAGCGACCGCCGGATGCCGCTCGCCGGGCTGCGACTCCTGCCACCGGTGACCCCCGGCACCTTCTTCTGCGCGGGGCTGAACTACCGGGCGCACGCCGAGCGGGCCGCCTACGGCGGGCACGCCGTGCCGGAACGGCCTGAGGTCGGGTACCGCGCGAACAACGCGCTGACCGGGCACCTGTCGCCGATCGTGCGGCCGTCCGACTGCGCCGAGCCGCTGGTCGCCGAGGGCGAGCTCGTCGCGGTCATCGGGCGGCCGGTGCGGCACGCGTCGGTGGCGGAGGCGCGGGAGGCGGTCTTCGGCTGGACGATCGGGAACGACGTGTCGGCGCGCGGCTGGCAGCGTTCGGACCGGACGTTCTGGCGCTGCAAGAACAGCGACACGTTCAAGCCAATGGGGCCGTTCATCGTGACCTCGGACGAGGTCGACCCGCTGGCGTCGGCCACCACCGTGCGGGTAGACAGCGAGGTGCGGGCGTCGTTCCCCACCGGGGACATGCTGTTCGGGCCTTACGAGTACATATCCGCTATTTCCCGCTACATCACGCTTTCCCCGGGGGACGTGCTGTGGCTGGGGACCGACGAGACGGCGACCGTGGTGCCCGGTCAGGTCGTCGAGATCACGATTGACGGCATCGGAACGCTGGCTAATCCGGTCATCGAGGAGAAACTGCCATGAGCGACAAGCCTGCTTACATCCACCACGTGAACTTCCCGACCACGGACCCGGAACGGACGATCGAGTGGTACTCGAAGGTGTTCGGGATGAAGTACATCAAGCCCAAGTCGAACACCAAGGTCGTGCTGATGACCAGGGGCAACTTCGACCTGCACTTCACCCCGGTCGAGGAGATGGACCGGATG
>Ga0207693_10004379_pt1 | contig 11943 bp, 12 predicted proteins | sample LARL81metaG_FD_184347 | JGI IMG/M metagenome (GOLD analysis project Ga0207693, IMG submission 184347) | Corn, switchgrass and miscanthus rhizosphere microbial communities from Kellogg Biological Station, Michigan, USA - LAR L8-1 metaG... | ecosystem: Host-associated > Plants > Roots >...
CGCACAAAGTATGGCAACTGCCTCGGATATCCGGGAAGGCGACAGGCGCCGCTGGCTGATCCTGTCGGTGCTCGTGCTGGCGCAGTTCATGGTCGTGCTGGACGTGGCGATCGTGAACGTCGCGCTGCCGACGATCAAGAACGACCTGCACTTCAGCGAAGACGGCCTGCAGTGGGTGATCACCGCCTACGCGATCGTGTTCGGCGGCGTCCTCCTGCTCGGCGGCCGCATGGCCGACCTGCTCGGCCGCAGACGCATCTTCATGGTGGGCATGGCCGTGTTCACGATCTTCTCGCTGCTCGACGGGGTCGCCTGGTCCTCGGGCTCGCTGATCGCCTTCCGCGGCCTGCAGGGGCTCGGCGCCGCGCTGCTCGCACCGGCGGCACTCTCGATCCTGACCACGACGTTCAGGGAGGGACGCGATCGCAACGTCGCCCTCGGAATCTGGGGCGCAGCCTCCGGAAGCGGCGGCGCCGCAGGCGTCCTGCTCGGTGGCGCGCTGACCAGCGCACTCAGCTGGTCCTGGATCTTCTTCATCAACGTCCCCGTCGGCGTGCTCGTGCTCGCGATCAGCCCGGTCCTCCTGAAGGAGAGCCGCGCCGATCTCGACCATCGCCATTTCGACACGGCCGGCGCCGCGTCGATCACCGGCGGCCTGATGTTGCTCGTCTACGCGCTCACGCACGCGAGCCAGCACGGCTGGGCTACTACCGAGACGATCGGCCTACTGGCCGCCTCGGCCGCCCTCGTCGTCGCGTTCGTCGTGATCGAGATGCGTTCTCCCGCGCCGTTGCTGCCGCTCCGCATCTTCCGGCTGCGCACGCTCACTGCCTCGAACATCACCGCCCTGCTGATGGGAGCGGCGATCTTCTCGCAGTTCTTCCTGCTCACCCTGTACATGCAGCAGGTCCTGCACTACTCCGCCCTGAAGACGGGAGTCGCCTACATCGCGCTCACGCTCTCGATCATCGGCTTCTCCGCCGTCTCGCAGGCGCTCGTCACCCGCGTCGGCATCCGCCTCGTGCTGCCGGTGGGCATGGCCCTCTCGGCGGCCGGCCTGGTGCTCTACGCGCAACTGCCGGTGCACGGGACGTACTTCTCGAACCTGTTCCCGGCCTTCATCCTCAGCGGGATCGGGCTCGCGTTCGCCTTCGTGCCGATGTCGATCGGAGCGCTCACCGGCGTGAAAGCCGACGACGCGGGGGTTGCCTCCGGTCTGCTGAACACGAACCAGCAGATCGGGGGAGCGATCGGAGTCGCGATCGCCACGACGATCGCCACCACCTACACGAGTCACTACCTCCAGGGACACCCCGGCGTCGGCCCGCTCGACGGAGCCGCGCTCACGCACGGCTTCCAGATCGCGTTCTACGTCCTGGCCGCCCTCGCGGCGCTGGCCGCGGTTGTCAGCGCGATCATGATCGAGCCGGGCGCCGCCGCCACTACGTCCACCGAGGAAAACCCCGGCAACCTGACGCCCGCACTCGAGGAGGCGGCCTGACATGACGAAAAGAGCCAGCACCACCGTGCGGTACGAGACGCGCACGACGATCTCCAGACCCATCGAGGACGTATTCGGGCGCTTGGCCGACGTCGACGACTACCGGACCTGGATGCGCCGCACGGGTTTGTTCCGCCGGTCCGGACAAACCTCCGACGGCCCGCTGGGCCTTGGAACGTCGTACTTCGACGCCACGAGGATGGGCACGTTCCGCGGTGAAGTGACCGACTACGAGGCACCCGCGAGGATCGGTTTCCGCGAGACCCTCCGCTGGTTCGGTTCCGACCTGATGGAAGCGCGACCGAACTACCTCCTCGAGGCGGACCGGGACCAGACGATCGTTCATCACGTCGCGGAGGGCGAGCTCTTCGGCCCGATGCGGTTGATGAAGCCGGTTGCGGCCCTGCTGGCGAGAAGCGAGCGGGCGCGAACCGTCAAGTCGTTGAGGCGTTCGCTGGAGTCGGAGTAGGCGAGGCCCTACTGCTCTCGCGCGAGCCCGGGGACGACGGCGTCCCGGAGCACGCTCCAGCGGGCATCGAGGTCGCTGCCGTCGAGCTTCTCCGCGGCCTCGAGCGCCTTTCCGGCCCGCTTCGACGTCGTACGCCCGAACGCTCCGAGCAGTACCCACTTGCGGGTGAGCCGTACGAGCCGAAGCCGGTCGTCGGTCAGATCGGGCTTCCGTTTCGGGTCGAGGTAGAGGTCGACGGCGACCTTCTCCACCAGCCGCGGGTCGGCAGGCCGTCCGGTCGCCTGCTCGATCCGGTAGGCGACGAGCGACGAAAGCACCTGAATCTCACGGACGCCGGCGCGGACCGCGATGGCGACCGAGACCGAGCTCGACGCGAGCATCGCCCATGGGAGCCGGGTGAATTTCGCCCCGCGGCCGAGCGCACGGACGACCGGGGTTGCCAGCACGACGACCCGTTGCACCTTGTCGGCGAGCTCCTCGGTCTCCGTCTGCCCGGCCAGCCGACGCTTGCCGTCGGCGGCCGAGGTCACGCGGTCGTCGCTGAGCAGCACGCGGTCGACCGCGGCTTTCACAAGCCGACCGACCGCATCGACGAGGGCGCCTCTCGATTTCAGGGTGGCGGCCCCGGCGCTCAGCCCTGCTGATGTCGCAGCGGCCGCGTAGCCGCGCAGCTTCTCCGTGGCGGGCACGTGCCGAAACCTAGGCGAAGGCAGGTTCTCTACCGAGCCGCGGCGAGCTCTACCACTTCGAGCGGCGCCCGCGACGGCTCGTGTACATGAGCTTCGGCCGGGCCGTCTTCATGCCCGTCGCCTCGAACTGCTCGCGGTGGCCGAGCATGGTCGCGACGCGGCTGACCTCAGCCTGTTGCTCGGGCAGGACGAGCGTGATCCCCTGTCCGGAGCGCCCGGCGCGGCCGGTGCGGCCGACGCGGTGGACGTAGCCCTTGCCGTCCTCGGGCGGGTCGTAGTTGATCACGTGGCTGATCGCGTCGAGGTCGAGGCCACGGGCCGCGACGTCCGTGGCGACGAGCGTCGTCACCTTGCCGCCGCGGAAGCGCTCGAGCGCCCGCACACGCGCGGCCTGGGACATGTCGCCGTGCATCGCGGCGGCGTCGACGCCCTGTCCGCGCAGCTTGTGGACGAGCCGGTCGGCGCCGCGCTTCGTGCGCACGAAGACGAGGGCGAGCTCCCGGTCCTTGCCGAGCACGTCGATCAGCCGCTCGAGCTTGTCCGCGCTGGTCACAGCCACGAACTCGTGCTCGACGGCGCCGTCGGCGTGGCGCGAGGGCAGCTCGGCCTCGAACCGCGACGGATTGTTCGTGTAGGCCTGGGCCAGCTGGCCGACGGCGCCGTCGAGCGTGGCCGAGAAGAGCATCGTCTGGCGCTTGGCCGGCAGGCGCCGGACGATCCGGTCGACCTGGGGCTGGAAGCCCATGTCGAGCATCCGGTCGGCCTCGTCGAGGACGAGGATCCTGACGGACTCGAGCGAGACCAGGCGCCGCTGCACCAGATCGTTGAGCCGGCCGGGAGTGGCGACGACGACGTGCGCGCCGCGCAGGCGCTTCACCTGCGCACCGACCGGGGCACCGCCGTAGGCGGCCGCCGCGCGGATGCCCTTCGGCTTGCCGAGCAGCGTCAGCTCCTCGGTCACCTGGAGCGCCAGTTCGCGGGTGGGCGCGAGCACGAGCGCGGCGGGAGCCGGCTCGCCGGCCGAGACGAGCTCGACGATCGGCAGCCCGAAGGCGAGCGTCTTCCCGGAGCCCGTCGGCGCCTTGCCGAGGATGTCGCGGCCGTTGAGCGCGTCGGGGACGACGAGGGACTGAATACGAAACGGCTCGACGATGCCGCGGGTGGCGAGCGCTTGCTCGACCTCCGCGCTCACGCCGAGCGCAGCAAAAGACTTTGACATTAGGGTTCGACTCCTTCGATTCGGGATTCGAGACGCAGACCCGAAACCATCGAAAGAGGGAACGAGAAGCTGGATCTCACGGGACTGCCCTGATGGCATCCCTGCGGCCACGGTAGCAGTCGCGCCGTACGAGGCCCCTAGACGAGCGCGGGCGGCTCGAGCTCCGCGTCGCGGCTGACGAGCGTGGCGTAGCGGCCGCCGGCAGCGAGCAGCTCCTCGTGGCGGCCGCGCTCGACGACCCGGCCCTGGTCGAGGACGACGATCTGATCGGCGTCCCTGACCGTCGACAGCCTGTGCGCGATCGCGATCGTCGTCCGCCCCTCCGCCAGCCGGTCGAGCGCCTCTTGCACCAGGCGCTCGGTCTCGGTGTCGAGAGAGGAGGTCGCCTCGTCGAGGACGAGGATCGGCGGATTGCGGAGGATCGTGCGCGCGATGGCGATCCGCTGCTTCTCGCCGCCGGAGAAGCGGTAGCCGCGCTCGCCGACGACGGTGTCGTAGCCGTCCGGCAGGGCGGCGATCACGTGGTGGATCCGCGCCGCCTCGGCGGCCGCGTAGAGCTCCTCGTCCGTCGCGTCGGGCTTCGCGAAGCTGAGGTTCTCGCGCACCGAGGCGTGGAAGAGGTACGTCTCCTGCGAGACGACGCCGACGAGGCGCGCCAGCGCCGCGAAGCTGAGGTCGCGGACGTCGACGCCGCCGATCGAGACGAAGCCCCGGTCGACGTCGTAGAGGCGGGCGGCGAGGTAGCCGACGGTCGTCTTCCCTGCGCCCGTCTCGCCGACGAGCGCCGTCGTCGTCCCCGCAGCGACGGTGAAGCTCACGTCCTGCAGCGTCCACGCTTCTTGTCCGTACCGGAACCAGACCCGGTCGTAGACGACGTCGCCGGCCGCGGCGACCTCGACCGGGTTCTCCCGCTCGGCGATGTCGACGGGCGTGTCGAGGTACTCGAAGATGCGGTCGAAGAGCGCGAGCGAGGTCTGGATGTCGAGGCCGACGCCGAGCAGCGAGCCGACCGGGAAGAAGAGCCGCGTCTGCAGGGTGGTGAACGCGACGATCGTCGCGATCGAGATCGAGCTGCTGAAGACGGTGCCGCCGAGCCAGTAGACCACCGCCGGCATCACGGAGAAGCTCGTCTGGATCGACGCCATCACCCAGCGGCCCGCCATCCGCTGCCGAACCTCGAGGTCGGCGAGGCGCAGCGACTCGCCTTCGAAGCGGTCGGCGAGCTCGTCGCCGCGGCCCATCGTCTTGCCGAGCAGGATCCCGCTGACCGAGAGCGACTCCTGGACGATGCTCGAGATGTCCGCGAGCGACTCCTGCGTCGTCTTCGCGATCCGCCGCCGCTCGTTGCCGACTCGGCGCGTGAGCAACGCGAACAACGGGATCAGCGCGAACGCGATGAGCGCGAGCTGCCAGCTCAGGAGCACCATGCCGACCATCGTCGCGACGACCGTCGTCACGCTCGACGTGATGCTCGTCGCGGTGTTCGTGACGACGTTCTGGACGCCGCCGATGTCGTTGTTGATCCGTGACTGCACCTCGCCCGTGCGGGTGCGCGTGAAGAAGGCGAGCGAGAGGCGCTGCAGGTGGCGGAAGACGGCGGCGCGCAGGTCGTGCATCACGCGCTGCCCGACCTGGTTCGAGAGCAGCGTCTGGATCACGCCGAGGATGCCGGCCACGACCGCGATCACGATCATCGCGGCGGCGTTGACGGAGACTCCACGCGTGTCGTGCGCCTCGATCGCCACCAGGACGCGCCGCAACAGGAACGCCGGCAGCACGCCCAGCCCGGCGCTCAGGACGATCAGCCCGAGCAGCAGCGAGAGCCGCCGCCAGTACGGCTTGAAGAGCTGCCCGATCCGGCGCAGGTTCGCGCGCCGCACCTCAGGGTCGGTCGGCCGCTCGGGCGGCGCCTCTCCCCGGTCGTGGAAGAACATTCCCATCGGACTCACAAGGAATAGCGAAAGCCGACGCATCCCCGCCGAGCCGCGACTCTTGAACCAGTCCGTTGCTTCGCCTAGCCTCTCGGCCGTAAGCGGTCGAACAACAGGGGGTTTGCCATGGACACCTATCGCGTCGTGCTCTACATCCACCTGCTCGCGCTCCTCCTCGGTATCGGGGCGGGGTCGGTGCTGCTCACCTGCCTCTTCCAGCTCCGCGCTGCCGGCACGGTCGAGCAAGCCGTGCCGTGGGGGATCGTGTCCGGCAAGGTGGCGCGACTGTTTCCCGTCGCCATCCTCGGCCTCTTTCTGACCGGCGCCTACATGACGCACAAGCTCTGGACGTGGAACACGGCCTGGATCGACGTCGCGATCGCCGGTCTCGTGCTGCTCGGCGTCCAGGGTGGCGGCATCGCCGAGCACACCGCGAAGAAGCTCCAGGCCGCCATGATGGCCAACGGCCCGGGGCCGCTCGGGCCCGAGGCGCGGCGGATGACGCTCCATCCCGGTCTCTGGGTCGCCGAGCTCGCGAACCTCGGCATCGTGCTCGGGATCGTCTGGAACATGACCGAGAAGCCCGGCTGGGGCGAGTCGATCGCCTCGGTGCTCGTCGGTTACGCGGTCGGTGTCGGGCTCGCGCTGCTCTTCTCGCGCGCGCCGCACGACGATCCTGTGGCCTCAACCGAGCCCGTCGGCTAACAGTTTCCTTAGACAACTTGGCCCAAGCGCGTCAGGGCGCGCGGCCCCTCCAGCACGCACTCTGGAGGGGTGGACGTAATCGAGACCCAACTCAGCGACGTCGTGCTCTTCGAGCTGCCGACGTTCGCGGCTGCACAGGCCTTCCGCGTCAACCTCCGGCCGCGCTGGCCCGGCTGGTCGCACGACGACGACGGGTTGTGGCTCTTCGCGGCCGAGGTCGGTGACGAGACCGACGGCCTGGCGATGCTGCTCCGTCAGGCTCAGGAGCTGCTGGCCGAGCTCGACTTGCTCGCGATCGTGTTCGTGCTCGACGGCCGCTCGTACGTCCTGCCGGCGGGGGAGCCCGTCTACCAGCGCACCGCCAAGCAAGCTGCCTGACCGGGCGGTCTAACGCGTCACGCGGACCGCAGGGCGTCGGCGATCACGCGCGCATAGATCCGGCAGCCGTACGGCCATGGATGCGTGCCGTCCTGCATCATCTTGCTCGTCGAGCTCCCGTACCAGTCGGCAAGGTGCGCCGGCGGCCAGCCTTGCACCCAGCTGTCGAGCGCGTGGTTCGACTCGTCCTGCCAGCTCGTGGTGTTGCGGACGTTGACGACGACGACGTCCGGGATCCCGTGCAGGGCATGGCGTAGCCGCACAAGGTCGCGGTACAAGAGCGGGCCGTTGTTCCCGACCTGGAGCACGACGGTCTTCGTCAGCCGATGGTGGCGTCGCAGCCGCTGCAGCTCGTTGACCGTGTCCTCGATCTGCCGGCCCACGGTCGCATCGACGCGTACCTGGTGGTGGAGTGCCGTCTTCAGCTGGGCGGAGCAGCCGAGCATGACCGAGTCGCCGAGCGCGAGGATCCGGCCCGGCGGCAGCGCGGGCTGTGTCTTCTGCTTGTGGCCGGTCTGCCGGGCGACCACGGTGGGGGTGGGCGTCTGCCGGTGGTGGGTCGCGCCCTTCGCCTTCGGCGGGCTGACGTAGCTCGAGACCGGGTTCAGCGAGGCGGGCGTCACGAACAGGATCGCGAACGCCGTGACGAGGCCCAGTGCTCCCGCGCCGATTACCTCGAGCCGGTACCGGCGCGGGTGCTGGGCGAGCCGCCGCTGCAATCGCCCGCTGCGGATCGGCTCCTCGACGAAGCGGAACGAGAGCGCGGCGGCCGTGACCACGAGGGCAGCCTCACCGACCACGATGCCCGGACTCGGCCGCGAATTCACGCCCGCCACGAGCACGATGATCGGCCAGTGCCAGAGGTACATCCCGTAGCTACGCTCTCCGACCCAGCGCAGCGGCGCGATCCCGAGCGCGGGGCCGATCCCCGTCCTGGGATGGGCGACCGCGGCGATGAGGACGACGAAGCAGAACGCCGCCGCGAGGTCGCCGCCCTGGTAGAGCGTCGGGTCGAACTCATGCATCTGCAGGAAGAGGAGCACGGTGCCCACGAGCGCCGCGATCCCGAGCAGTTCGAGCAGTGGCACTGCGCGCCGCAACCGCTCGATCCACGGCCAGACGAGCGCCAGCAGGATGCCCATCAGCAGCAGGAACGCGCGCGAGTCTGTGCCGTAGTAGACGCGCGAGGGGTCGACCGGCTTGTAGAGGATCCACATCAGCGCAGCCGAGGCGGCGATGCCGGCGATCACGATCATCGGCATGCGTTTGCGGCCGACGAGGACGAGGCAGGGGACGAGCAGGAGCGGCCAGACGATGTAGAACTGCTCCTCCACCGCGAGCGACCACGTGTGCTGCAGTAGCGACGGGTTGCCCATCAGGTTGAAGTACGAATGGTTCGCGATGATCTGGTGCCAGTTCGCGTAATAGAAAAGCGAGCCGAGCACGTCGCTGCGCGTGCGGGCGAGATCCTGGCGGGCGAAGATCGCGGCGAGCGCGAGCGACGCCAGCACGACGAGGACGAGTGCGGGGAGGAGACGCCGCGCGCGCCGCAGCCAGAACCGGCGCAGGTCGATCCGGTTTCTCGTCTCCCACTCGACGAGCAGCAGCGACGTGATCAGGTAGCCGCTGAGGACGAAGAAGAGATCGACGCCGAGGAAGCCGCCCGGCAGCCAGTCGATCCGGGCGTGGTAGAGGAAGACGGCCGCGACCGCGATCGCGCGCAGGCCGTCCAGGCCCGGGCGGTAGGCGATGTGCGGTGCGTTGGCGACTGGCTTCGGCATTTTCCGGCTGCAGCTTAGGGTCCGTTTTGCCCGGCCGCTAGTGCTGTTTCGACGAGTTCCATCAGGCACTCGGCCGGCTCGGCAATCGCGCGCTCGGGACCGTAGCGAGCGACGAGCGAAAGCGCGTCGATCGGGCTGTCCGCGGCGACGTTTCCCGCGACGACGAGCGCGCCGATTCCCGCCACCCGTGCGCGTTCGAGGACGCGGCCGACGACCTTGCCCGTGCCGGAGGTCGCGTCCACGAGACCCTCGCCGGTGACCACGAGGTCGGCCTTCGCGATGTGCTGGTCGAGGCCGACCCGCTCCGCGACGAGATCGAAGCCGGGGAGGAGGCGCGCGCCGATGGCCGCGAGGCCCCCGGCGAGCCCGCCCGCGGCGCCCGAGCCGGGCAGGTCGGGCACGACGAGCTTCGCGAGCCGCTCGCGCAGGATCCGCACCTGCTCGGGCGTCGCTCCCTTCTGCGGCGCGAAGACGTCGGCGGCGTCGAGGAAGCGCGCATCGACGTCGCACGCGACTTCGAGCGGGACGAAGAGCGGGTGCGGGACGGCTTCGGTGGCCCCGACCCCGCCGTCGGTCGAGGCGACGCCGCCGACCGTCACGACGATCCGCTGGGCTCCTTCCTCGACCGCGGCCGCGACGAGCTCGCCGACGCCGCGGCTCGACGCGCGCAGCGGGTCGTTCCCCTGCGGGCCGCCGGCGAGGGTGAGCCCGCACGCCTGCGCGGCCTCGATCAGCGCAGTGCCGTCCTCCTCGAGCCGCCAGGCAGCTTCGACCGGTTCGCCGAGGGGGCCGCTCACGACCGTGAGCCGGTTACCGCCGCCGAGTACGTCGAGCGTCCCCTCGCCGCCGTCCGCGAGCGGCAACTCGACCGCCGTCCAGCCGGCGAGCTCGGCTCCTGCGGCGATCGCGGCCGCGGCCCGGTGCGCGGTGAGCGTGCCGCGGAACTTGTCGGGAGCTGCGAGGAGTCGCATCAAACGGTCATTCTCCGCTACGGTTCGTCCAGCACTAGAACTAGAGCGAGTACCGGTCGCGCGTCGTTCGCGCCTCCTGTCCGTTCAGAACTCCGCGGAGGGAGGTGTTTCATATGGCAACAGGAACCGTGAAGTGGTTCAACGACGCGAAGGGGTACGGCTTCATCACCCCGGACGAGGGCGGCAAGGACGTTTTCGTGCACTTCAGCGCGATCGAGTCCGAGGGCTTCAAGTCTCTCGCCGAGGGCGCGCGCGTCGAGTTCGAGCCGGCCGAGGGCCAGAAGGGCCCCGAGGCTCGGAACGTCGTTCCCGTCGGTTAACGGGTTTTGTGGCGGGGCGCCTCCTTCGAGGCGCCCCGTCTCTTCTGCGCTACGACTTGCGCGCCGACGCGCGGCCGCCCTTGCGGCCCGCGGCCTTCTTTTGAGCGGTCGTTCCCCCCTGGCTGGAGTTGCTGCGGCGCGTGCCGGATCCCGCTGCCTTGCCGCCGCGGCTCGAGGCGCCGGGCGAGTTGGCGATCCTCGCCGCGCGCTCCTTCGACATCCCCTTCTCCTTGAGCTTCTCGTATTGCCTCTCGTTCTTGACACTCGGGCGTTTGCCGGGCATGCGATCCTCCTTGGCGTGGACGAAGAGAAAACGGAGGTGGCCGGAGTCGCGTTTCGCCTGCTCGCACCGGGCGACGAGCGCGTCGTGCGGGAGCTCGCGACGTACGGCGGCGCGGGCGATCCCGAGGCGCTGCTCGCGGATCCACGGACGCTGATGCTCGTCGCGTTCGACGGTGAGCTGCCGGTCGGCTTCGTGCTCGCCCACGAGCTGCCGCGGCGGCACGGCGAACGGGCGAACCTCTTCGTCTACGAGGTGGAGGTGGCCGAGAGCCATCAACGCCGCGGGATCGCCTCGACGCTGCTCGCGCGGCTCGTCGAGCTCGCGCGGGAGCGCGGCATCCGGGCCGGCTTCGTCCTGACGGAGCCGGACAACGACCCGGCCAACGCGCTCTACCGCAGCGCCGGCGGCGCAAGGTCGACGGTCGTCGAATGGGACTTCTCGTACGCGGCCGACTGACGACGCTGCGGCCGGCCGGCCCGGCCGACGTCGACCGCCTCGTCGCCTGGCACGCGGATCCCGAGGTCTCGCGGTACTGGGACGACGAGGCGTTCACCCGCGCCGAGATGGAGGAACGGCTCGCGCGTGATGACGTCGAGGCGTGGATCGTCGAGGAGGGTGGGGAGCCGGTCGGCTACCTCCAGGTTCACGCCGAAGGGCTCGACATGTTCCTGATCCCTTCGGCGCGCGGCCGCGGCCTCGGCCCCGACGCGGCGCGCGCCATGACCGAGCATGTTCTCGGCGAGCGCGGCCGCGAGCGGGTGACCGTCGACCCGTACGCCTGGAACGAGGGCGCTGTCCGCGCCTGGGAGCGCGCCGGCTTCGAGGAGATCTCACGCCACGAAGCCGACGAGGACCACACCGCTCCCTGGATCCTGATGGAGTTCCGCGGCTAGTCCGCCTCCGGATCGTCCTCGGCGATCGGGTCGCCCTCTTCGGGGTCGGGCGCGGGCGACTCGTCGATCTCCCCCGTTTGTCGCCGGGCGTCGTCGGCTTTGCCGACGACGCTTCCAGTCTCGTTCCTGTCGTCTTCGCGAGGGTGCATATCCTTGGCCGGTTCTGTCATGAAGGTCGTCCTTCCCGACAATTCGCAGCTCGAACTTCCCGACGGCGCGTCGGGGCTCGACGCCGCGCGCGCGATCGGCCCGAAGCTCGCCGAGCAGGCCGTGCTGATCCGGGCGAACGGACAGGTGCAGGACCTGCGCCTGCCGCTGCACGACGGCGATCCGATCCAGCTCCTCACGACGCGCGACAAGGACGACCCCGACGCGCTCGCGGTCCTGCGCCACTCCTCCGCGCATCTGCTTGCCGAAGCCGTCACGCGCCTCTATCCGGGCGTGAAGCTCGCGATCGGGCCGCCGATCGAGAGCGGCTTCTACTACGACTTCGACTTCCCCGAGCCGATCCGCGAGGAGGATCTCGAGCGGATCGAGGAGGAGATCCGGCGTGAGCTGAAGGAAGGGCGCACCTGGGAGCGCCGCGAGATCTCGCGCGACGAGGCACGACAGCTCTTCGCCGACGACCGCTACAAGCTCGAGCTCGTCAACACCGCCGAGGGGGACATCTCGCTCTACCGACAACATGGAGACGGGGAGGACTTCACCGATCTCTGCCGCGGGCCGCACCTGCAGAACTCGAAGCCGATCAAGGCGCTCAAGCTGACCGGACTCGCCGGCGCGTACTGGCGCGGCGACTCGGC
>Ga0207693_10004380_pt1 | contig 11938 bp, 11 predicted proteins | sample LARL81metaG_FD_184347 | JGI IMG/M metagenome (GOLD analysis project Ga0207693, IMG submission 184347) | Corn, switchgrass and miscanthus rhizosphere microbial communities from Kellogg Biological Station, Michigan, USA - LAR L8-1 metaG... | ecosystem: Host-associated > Plants > Roots >...
TAGCCTGGCGCTATGGCCGACGCCGAGTGGACCGTTGAGCGGCACCTGTCCGGCAGGCCGCCGGAAATCGTCGCGTTGTATCACCGGTTCATCGAGCTGGCCGGCGCATGCGGCCCGTTCACCTATTCGGTGGCGAAGAGCGCGATTACCTTGAAAGGTGCCCGCCGCGGCTTCGCCGGAGCCAGGCCGGGTAACCGCGCGCTGAGCGGATACCTGGACCTGCAGCGGCGCGTGGACGATCCCCGCATCACCAGGTCCAGCCCGTATACCGGACGACTGTACGTTCACCAGTTCCGCATCAGTGCGCCCAGCGAGCTTGACGACGAGTTCGCCGGCTGGATTCACGAGGCCTATCAGGTGGGCAACGGCGCGCATCTGGGCGGGCAGCCTCCTCATGGCGGTCTCCGAGGATCCCGGCTTACTTGAGCGAAGTCATGAAGGACCGGATGCGTTCCAGGGTGAGCGGGGCCTGCCAGATCGCATCAACCTCGGCGTCGAGGCCCGCCAGGTCATGAACGCGCTCCAGGAACCGCTGCCGTAGCTGGCGCTTGGTGAGGCCGAACGCCGGGCCCAGGGCGGCCAGCCGCTGGGCGGCGGCCAGCGACCGGCCGGCCAGCTCCGCCGCGGGCACGGCCTCGTCAACCAGGCCACGGACCAGCGCCTCTCCGGCGCCGAAGGTGGCCCCGCTCACGGCGAGCGGCCGGGCCTGCGCGTCACCGGCGCGCAGCCGCAGCAGCTCCAGCGCCACAGCCGGGAACGGGACGCCAACCAGCAGCTCGGTCACCCCGGCCCGGCCCGGGCCCTCGGCCATGATTGCCCAGTCCGCGGCGGCGAGCAGGATAAACCCTCCCGCGATCGCGTGCCCGTTGACGGCCGCCACCACGGGCAGCTCGAAGGTCGCTAGGCGGGTGAAGGCGCGTCGCAGCTCAGGCAGGAAGGCAGCCACGTACTCCTCCCGCCCGGCGGTCACCCGCTTGAGGTCCACCCCGGCCGAGAACACCGAGCCGGCGCCGGTTAGCACCACCGCGGCGACGCCCTCGGCGGAGGCGGCATCCAGCGCGCCGCACAGCGCCTGGCACAGCTCGGTGTCTAGCGCGTTGGCCTTGCCGTGCCGCATGGCCAGCACAGCGACGCCGTCCTTCGTGGTGGATTCGATCATGGCTCATTTCTGCTCTGTCCCGGCCTGCGCCGTCAAGCGGCCCGTCCCCTTATCACTGGACGCCGCGCTTGGCGGCGACGCGCATGGCGGCGACGGTGGCCGCGACGGCGTAACAGCAGACGACCGCGAGCGACAGCGCCGCCATCGCGGCCGGGCTCTTCATCCCCCAGATGTTGGACAGGGCTGCCGTGCCGTCGCTGGTGAGGCCGTAACGCAGCAGGGCCAGCGCGTGGGTGAGCGGGAGGGCCCTGGCGACGTCGGTGAGCCAGTGCGGCAGCGCGGTGATCGGATACAGCGTCCCGGCGAGGAACCACGGAACGATGGCGACCGCAGGGACCGCGCCGATGTAGGCCTCGGGACTCGGCAGGCGGTTGGCCAGCAGCTCGGCGACCGCGTACATCAGCACCGAGAACACCAGCGCGGCGGCGAGGAACCAGACCAGGTGGCGGCCGGAGACGAACGTGGCTCCGCGCAGGGCCGCGCAGCCGACCAGCACGGCGACCTGAAGCGCGGTGATCGACACCGCGGCCAGCATGTTCCCGGTGACGATCGACGCCCGGCTGATCGGCGCGACGAGCAGTTCGCGCTGCGCACCCTGCTGGCGGTCGACGATGACGCCGATGCCGGAGAACAGCGTGTTGAGCGGGATGAGCAGTCCCGCGGTGGCCAGCGCGACGAACGTCATATAGGCGGTTCTCGCGCCCGGCGTGGCGATGATGCTGGCCAGCGCGGGCGCGATGATGACGGCGAACAGGACCGGCGTGACCAGCGGGACGAGCAGTTCCCTCGGCGTGCGGACGGTTAGCGTGAGCCGTCGCTGGTACAGCGCCGGCACCGCGGACAGCGCCATGGCAGGCTCCCTTCGGTGTGTGCTATTCGGGGCTGATCCGGTTCCCGGTCAGCCGGAGGTAGACGTCATCGAGCGTCGGCACCCGGGTCACCAGCTCCCTGACCGGCACGTCGAGCCGGCTGGCCAGCTCCATGGCGCGGGACGGCGGAAAGCCGCGCAGCGGAATGGTGACCGTGCTGCCGATGACGACGGCGCCGTCGCCGGGCAGGCCGTGGGCGCGCAGCGCCGCGAGCGCGACGGCAGGGTCGGCCGCGACCCGCAGTTCCAGGATCGCCTCGCCGAGGTCCGCGAGCAGCCTGGCCGGGGTGTCGCAGGCGACGATGCGGCCGCCGTCGATGATGGCGAGCCGGTCGCAGAGCCGCTCGGCCTCGTCGAGGTAGTGCGTTGTCAGCAGGACCGTGACGCCGGTGCGTTCCCTGAGGGCCGCGATCGTATCGAACAGGTCGTGGCGGATCCGGGTGTCCAGCCCGACCGTCGGCTCGTCGAGGAACAGCACCCTCGGCGCCGACAGCAGCGCCCTGACGATCTCCAGCCTTCGCCGCTCTCCCCCGCTGTAGGTGGCGACTGGACGATCGAGCAGGTGCGCCAGGCCCACCGCCTCGGTGAGCTCGGCGAGCCTGGTCAGCCCTTCGGCCTTCGGCACGCGCCACAGCCGCAGGTGGAGCCGGAGGTTTTGCCGGCCGGTCAGCGGCCGGTCGACCACCGGGTCCTGGAACACGACGCTGCTGACCCTGCGGGCGCCCATCGGATCGGCCTGCACATCGTGTCCGGCGAGCAGCGCACGACCGGAGGTCGGCCGAACCGTCGTGTTCAGCATGCCGATCGTCGTGGTCTTCCCAGCGCCGTTCGGGCCGAGCAGGCCGAACGACTCCCCGGCCGCGACCGAGAAGCTGATCCCGCGCACGGCCTGGATGCCGCCCGGGTAGGTCTTCACCAGCTCAGCGGCGACGATCGCCGCGGGGTCCTGCGCGGCGTTCCGGTCCGGCCAGCCGGAAGGCAGGAGGTCCCGGCCAGGCACCGTCACCGGCACTTGTCCGGTCATGGCTGACTGCTCCTTCGGGAAAAGACGTTGACCGGGTTCCCGGCGGGATCCCGGAAGATCATCGACCGGTTCCCCCAGGGCTGGGTGGCAGGCGGCATCACCACATCCGCGCCGAGCGCCGCGATCCGCGGGCATTCGGCGTCGACGTCCTCGACGAGGAAGTCCAGGATGATGTCGCAATGACGCCGCTGGCCGGAAGCCGCCAGCGACGGGCAGCCGGAGACCGGGTATTCGGTGAACCGCCGTCTGGAGAAACCCAGCGACGCCGGTCCGGCCTGGATCTCGACGTAGTAGTCGTTCAGCGCCGCGGGCGCGCCCAGCAGGCTGGCGTAGAACCCGGCCAGCCCCGCCACATCGCGGGTGACGATCCGGCATTGCACCAGGTCCATATCGCTACTCCGTGCCATTCGCGCCGACCGCGACGGCGTTGTGGGTGGATGCCAGATCATTCGGTGTCTGCGCGTAGTTGAGGAAGTAGGCGGTGAAGACGGTCAGGGCGAGGTAGGCGAAGGCCTCAGCCAGCTCCGCGCTGGTCCAGCCGCATGCGGCAGCCCGCTCCCAGGTCACGTCGTCCACCTGGCCTGCCCGCCCCGCTGCTTCCCGGACCACGGCGATCAGCGAGCCGAGCTTGTCGTCGCCCAGGCTCTGGCCGTCCCGGAGGGCCAGCACCTCGGCCTGGGTCCACCCGGTCCGCAGTGCGAGGCGCGAGGTAAAGTCCTCGGCATATCCGCTGTGGCTGACGCCGGCCGTGGCGAGCATGAGCGCAGAACGGACACGGGGATCCAGCGTCCCGTGCGCCGCGATGGCCTCCCGGATGGATGTGTAGGCGGCCAGGACCGCCGGGGAATGTGCCATCTGCGCGTGCAGGTTCAGCGGCTTGCCGGTCGGCGACGACCGGGCTGCGCCTTCCAGCAAGGGACGGGACGCGGCGGGCGCCTCGGTGAGGGCATGGCTAGGGATGCGGGTCACGATGTCTCCTCTGGTGAACCAGGCTGCCGGCGCAGCGGTCGGCTGGATGTCACCGGTGAAGGACGAGACGGGCCGCCGGAAAGTGACCGCGTCACTTTCCGGCGGCCGGCACCGTCCTTCAGGCAGGGCCGCATCCGCACGGAGGCAAGAGATGACGGAACAGCAGCACGACGAGCAGGTCATCCAGGCATGGAACGCTCATCGCCCCTACCTGGTGGACCTGGCCTTCCGGATGCTCGGGGACATCGGCGCGGCCGAGGACGTGGTGCAGGACGCGTTCGCCAGGCTGCTCCGCGAGCCGCGCGGCGAGGTCACCGACGACCGCGGCTGGCTGATCGTCGTGACCAGCCGGCTGTGCCTGGACCAGATCCGCTCGGCCCGGTCACGGCGCGAGCGGACACACGACGCGGGCGAGATCGAGTTCGTATCCGGCGGCCAGCCGCCACCCGGCCGCGGGGCGCCGGGCGACCCGGCCGACCGGGTCACCCTCGACGACGACGTCCGGCTGGCCCTGCTGGTCGTGCTGCAGCGGCTCAGTCCCGCCGAGCGCGTCGTCTTCGTGTTGCACGACATCTTTGGCGTGCCGTTCGAGTCCGTCGCGCGGACCGTCGGGCGCACGGTTCCCGGCTGCCGTCAGCTGGCCCGCAGGGCCAGGCAGAAGATCGACGAGAACCGCGGCGCCGCCAGCTTCGACGTGACCGCCGCCGAGCACCGGCAGGTCACCGAGAAGTTCATCGCCGCCGCTGCCGGCGGCGACCTGAACGGCCTGCTCGAGGTGCTCGCCCCGGATGCCTGGGGCGATCTCGACGCGGGCCCGGGTGGGACGCCGATCGGCGTCGTCCGCGGCGCGGGCCGGGTGGCCAGGCACCTGCTGTACTACTGGGGTCCCGGGACGACCCTGGTGACGTACCCCGTCGCCGGGCAGCCCGCCCTGCTCGGGTTCACCGGCCGGACGCTGACCGGGGTACTCGTCCTGACCATGCGCGGCGACAAGATCCAGGCCATCCACGTCATCGGCGACCCGCGCAAGCTCAGCTTCCTCAGCGCCCAGCTCGGCTGAGGCCGCGCACGCGGCGGCAGGGGTAGGTCCGGCGTCACTTTCCTGGCGGCTCCGCCGTCCTTACCGGTGCCACCCACCGGTGGTCACGGAGCGGAGCGCGAGCGACCCGTTCGCGCTCCGCATGAGGAAACATGAGGAAAGGAGCACGCCGGTGAACACGCCGCAAGCAGAGTCCGCCGCGCCCGTACAGATCGGCCCGTCGCGTTTCGTCCGCTCGGTGTTTGGCCCGCTGACCGGGCTGCTCAACCCCGTCATCGTGAGGCTGGCGGGCCGCCGGCACGTCCGGTTCGCCGCGCAGATCCACCACACGGGCCGGCGGTCGGGGCGGAGCTACGTCACGCCGGCCAGCGCACGGCTGGCCGGCGACACGTTCTTCATCCCCCTGACATTCGGGAACAGCTCTGACTGGTCCCGCAACGTGCGGGCCGCCGGCGGCTGCACGATCCGGCTGAACGGCATCGACTACCGGGCGGTCCGGCCGCGGTTCGTGAACCGGGACCAGGCCATGCAGGCGGGCCGCCAAGCGTTCAACAGGGTCGAGCGGAGCACGTTCCGGGCGCTTGGCATCAGGCAGTTCCTGCTGCTCCAGCGCGCCGGGTGACGGGCGGGCGAATGTGGCATTGTTAGTGCATGCGCTTGGCGAAGTGGCTCGGCTGCGCGGCATGGGCAGGGTCGTGGTACCTGATGTACCTGGAAGTCACGCGGTGGCGTCACGTTAAGCCGTCGCTGGCATTCAATTCGGACCCGATACCCGGCACCGATATCAGGCCGCGGCCAGGGCTGCCCCTGATCTTGGTCTACATCACCTGCGCGGCGGCGCCGCTGACGGTCATCGCCGTGCTGGTCCGCGAACGCCAGACCAGGCGTTTACCGCCCGAGGCACCGCAGCCTGGCCGGATAAGCCGCGGCGGTCCATGATGGGAACAAGCCGCCGCGGCGGCAGTGCATGATCTGAATAAATCGCGGTGGCTAACTAGGCGGCATTTGCCTGGAAAGGCCGCGCATGTCATGAGTGAGAGCGCAGAGCGCGCCCCGGCGTCGCCGGGACCCGGAGCCCCGGCGGCACCGACCGCCCAGCCCCGGAGTTCTCACGTCCACGAAACACGCCTGCGGCGCCGCCCGACCGGTGCACCACCGCCGCTGCCGCATCCCATCTCCGTCAATACCACGGCGTGGGTCCTGCTCGCGGTCGTCATCGTGGCCTGCGCCTTCTTGTTCTCCGAGATCACGCCCTGGCTCCGGCTGGGTGATCAGGCCAACACCTGGATGCTGCTCCGGCTGGCCGATGTGCGCACGCCGTGGCTGACCGACATCGCCAACGGGATCAACGCGGCCGGCTCCGGCTGGGGGATCACCGTGCTCGGGGGTTCGGTCGTGGTGCTGATCATGATCTTCCGGCGCTGGCGGCACCTGGCGGTCTTTCTCGGCAGCCTGTTCTTCCTGGAGGTCCTCGCGGGACAGGTGATCTACAACGGCCTGACCCGGCCGCGCCCCTACGGCGTGCTCATCATCGGCAGCTGGGGCGGATTCTCGGCACCGTCGGTCCCGGTCGCCGGGGTCACGTTCTTCCTCGTCGGAGCGGTGTACAGCCTGGTCGTAGCGGGCCGGCCGCGCACCTACGCCAAGGCAGTGGCGACCGTGGCAGTCGCCGTGTTCGGCCTGGCCCGCTTGTACCTGGCCGTCGATCACCCCGACGACGTGCTGTTCGGCGCCGCGCTCGGCGTGGCGGTAGCGGTCGCGGCGTTCCGTTTCTTCACCCCGAACGAGATCTTTCCCGTCGTGTACCGCCGGGGCCGGACCGCCCACGTCGACGTCGGCGGCCGGCGTGGCGACGCGATCCGGCTGGCCGTGCATGACCAGCTCGGGCTGACGGTGCTCGAGATCAAGCCCGTCGGCCTGGAATCGTCGGCCGGCTCGACGCCGCTCCGGCTGCGAGTCGAGGGCGGTCCTGAGCAGTACCTGTTCGGGAAGCTCTACACGAAGGGCCACGTCCGCGCTGATCGCTGGTACAAGATGTGGCGGATGGTCCTCTACGGCTCGCTGGAGGACGAGCATCCGTTCCAGACGGTACGGCGGTTCGTCGAGTACGAGGACTACACCCTGCGGCTGCTGCGGGATGCGGGGATCCCCACGGCCGAGCCGTACGGAATCGTGGAGATCACTCCCGAGCGCGAGTACATGATCGTCACCGAGTTCTTCTCCGGCGCGGTCGAGCTGGGTGACGCCGACATCGACGACGACGTGGTCGACCAGGGCCTGCTGCTGGTCCGCAAGCTCTGGAACGCGGGGATCGCGCACCGCGACATCAAGCCGGGAAACCTCATGGTGCGCCGGGGGAAACTGCTGCTGATCGACGTCATGTTCGTTCAGGTCCGGCCCTCGCCGTGGCGGCAGGCGGTCGATCTGGGCAACATGATGCTGGTGCTCGCGGTGGGTACCGACGCGGAACGGGTGTACCGGCGGGCGCTGAACTACTTCACCCCGGCCGAAGTGGCCGAGGCGTTCGCGGCCACCCGCGGGGTGGCGAGCCCGACCCAGCTGCGCGTGTCCATGAAGAACGATCCGCGCGACCTGCTCGGCACGTTCCGTGCTCTCGCTCCCCCCCGGGAGCTGATCCCGCTGCAGCGCTGGAGCGCCCGGCGGGTAGGCCTGGCCGTCGGGATTCTCGCCGTCATCGCCACCGCCGTCGCCATCAGCGCCAGCGCGTTCAAGCCCACGGGGAACGCAGGGGCGTTCGCTCCGGGGTGCGGGACCGGTCACTCGATGATCCTGGCTGCTCAGGCGGTCCCGTCGGCGGCGCTGGTGCCCTGCGTCGGCGTGCTCCCGGCGGGCTGGTCGGTGTACCAGAGCGCCGAGATCGTCAGCGGGCACGCCACGTTCTGGCTGGATTCTGGCGTGGCGGGCGGCCAGGCGCTCACCGTCACCGTGTCCGCCACCTGCGACCTCTCCGGCGCCACGCAGGTCAGGTCCGACCAGCCGGGAACGCGCCGATTCGACCGCTCGCTGAGCCAGCGGCCTCAGTTCGCGGAACTGCGCTTCTACACCTTCCCAGGGGGCTGCGTCAGCTACCGGTTCCACTTCACGGACGGCGGGTCGCCGCTGCTCGCGAGTCAGGCGAGCGGCGCGGTCGACTTCATGCCCCGGGCCAGGCTCGTGGCCTATGTGCAGCACACCGAAGGCCTGGCGCTGTGCGGGCGGGGCGCGGCATGTCCCGGCTGAGCCGGCTGGCGACGGCCGGGCGGCAGGAGGGGGCCATCCTGGGCGCGCCGCGACGGGACGTCGCGGTCACCGCGGCGGTGCTGGCGCTCACCGCGGTGGTCTTCGCGGTCGTCGCCGACCACGGCATCCTGGTCCGCATCCAGCGGGTCGACGACGCGTGGCTGCGGCTGATGATCTCGGGCCGGTCGGCGCCGGTCACCGTGATCGCCAAGTTCTTCAACCTGCTCGGGCTGGTGTACGTGACGCTGCCGGTCCGGATCGCTATCGCCGGATACCTGGCCCTGCGCCGCAGGTGGTGGCATATGGCCGCGTTCGTCGCGGCCGTGGTGCTGTCCGAGGTCCTGATCGGCACGCTGAAGAACGTCTACGACCGGACCAGGCCGCCCGGATCACTGGTGGCCACGAGCGGGGCGTCGTTCCCCTCTGGGCACGCCATCGCCGCCTCGGTCACCGTGGTCGCGGGGGTCATCGCGCTGGTGCCTCGGGGCCGGCGCCGGGTGGCGTGGGGCACGGCCGCGATGGCCTTCTCGGTCCTGATGGCGGCCTCGCGGGCCTACCTGGCCGCCCACTGGCTGTCCGACGCCATCGCCGGGATCCTGCTCGGGACGTCGTGCGCGCTGCTGGCCGCGGTGGCGGTGGACGGCCTGCAGCGGGGCTGGCAGGCGCGCCGGGCGGGCGATGCTGGGGACTCGGCCCGCGCGCAGGTGTCGGACGGAGCCCCGCGGGCCGACCGGCGATGAGCGGGCATCCGGTCGTCGCGGCCGCGGAACGCCTGCTGCCGTCCTCCCGGTACCGGAACCCGGGCGACGTGATCCGGCTGATCGCCGGAGGCGTGCTGCTCCTGGTGTCGCTGGTGGCCTCGGCGGCCGCGCGCCGCTGGCTCCTCGGCTCGGCCGCGCCCGTGGCGGGCGGTGTTGGATCTGGCCCGGACGCCGTCCTGACCGGCATCGTGCAGGTGGCGTGCGTGGCCGCCGCGGCGCTTGTGGTGGCGGCCACGCTCTGGCACCGGCGGTTCCGCCTGCTGCTCGGGCTGGCCGCGGGCGCCGTGCTCGCGGCCGGGGTCACGGCCGGGGTCTTGGTCCTGCTCGGCGGGCACCATCCGGCTGCGCTCACGGACCACCTCGCGCGCGGCTCGTGGCTGGCCAGCGCGGCGTTCCCCGGCCCGCTGGTGTTCGCGGCCGCGACGGCGGTGATCGTGGCCGCCTCGCCGTGGCTGAGCCGGCCGTGGCGGCGGACGGCCTGGCTCACGCTGCTCCTGATCGTGGTGGTGCGGCTGGTCACGGGCACGGCGCTGCCGATGGAGCTGCTGCTGGCCTTCGCGACGGGGCTGACCGTGGGTGCCGCGGTCCTGGTGGCGTTCGGCGTGCCCGACCGGCGGATCGGGGCCGACGGGATCGCCGAGGCGCTGCGGGCCGCGGGCCTGCCGGCCGAGTCGGTATGGCCGGCGGACGTGGTGTCCAAGGGCTCCCGGCCGTTCGCGGCGGCCGGCGCGGACGGGCAGCGGTGGTTCATCAAGGCCCTGGGCTCCGACCAGCGCGACGCGGACCTGCTGTACCGGGCCTACCGGGCGGTGCGGCTGCGGAACGTCGGCGACACCCGCCCCGCCCTGTCGCTGTTCCAGGCGGTCGAGCAGCAGGCCCTGGCCGGCGTCATGGCCGAACGAGCCGGGGTGACCGTGCCCGGGGTGGACCGCCTCATCAGAGTCGGCGATACCGCCTTGCTGGTCATGGAGTGGGTGGACGGCACCCCGCTGGAACGGCTTCCGGCCGGCCAGATCTCCGACGACCTGCTCATCCGGCTGTGGACGGACGCCGGCAGGCTGCACAAGGCGGGGATCGCCCACCGGTCGCTCCGAGCCGCGAACGTGCTGGTCGGCCAGGGCGGTCAGCCTACGATCGTCGACTTCAGCTTCTCCGAGCTGTCCGCCACGCGGCGGCAGATGGACCTGGACGTGGCCGAACTGCTCGCGTCCCTGGCCGTCCTGACCGGCGAGGACCGCGCCGTGTCCACCGGGGTCAAGGCCCTGGGCGCCGAGGCAGTGGCGGCGGCGGTGCCGCTGCTGCAGCCGCTGGCGCTGTCGGCCGGGACGCGGCGCGCCGTTAAGCGGCAGGACGGCCTGCTGACCCGGACTCGGTCCGCGGCCGCCGCGGCCAGCGGGGTGGAAAACCCGGTGATGGTCCGCGTGCAGCGGGTGCGCCCGCGGACCCTGTTCACGATCGCCGCGCTGGTCGGCGTGTACTACATCCTGCTGCCCCAGCTGGCCAAAGTCGGCAACCCCTTGCCAGCGCTGGAAACGGCCCAGTGGGCCTGGGTCCTGGTGGCCATCGCCTTCTCGGTCCTGACCTACGTAGCCAGCGCCATCGGGCTGATCGGCGGCGTCTCGGTCCGGGTGCCGTTCTGGCCCACGCTGCTGACCCAGGGGGCCTCCTCGTACGTCAACCGGGTATCGCCGTCCAACGTGGGCGGCATGGTGCTGAACGTGCGCTTCCTGCAGAAAGCCGGCGTCGAGCCGACGGCGGGCGTGGCCGCCGTCGGGGTCAACTCGCTGGCCGGAGCGCTGGTGCACCTGGTGCTCCTGGTGATCTTCTTCGCCTGGGCGGGCCGCGCCGGCGCGGGCAAGGCGTTCAAACTGCCGTCGAGCAGCACGTTGCTGGCGGTCCTGGCGGTCGTGGCCGCGGTCATCGGCATCGTGATCGCGACCCGCCAGGGCCGTAATTTCGCGGCCAGGAAGGTGCTGCCTTCATTGCGGTCATCGGTGGCCAGCCTCGGGCGGGTGGCCAGGAGCCCGGTCAGGCTGGGGCTGCTGTTCGGCGGCTCGGCCGTGGTGACCCTGTCCTACGTCGGGGCCCTGGCCGCCGGGGTCGAGGCCTTCGGCGGCGGGGCCAGCATCGCGAAGATCGGCGCGGTCTACATGGCGGCCTCCGTCGTCGCGGCCGCCACGCCGACCCCGGGCGGCGTGGGCGGATACGAGGCCGCGGCGATCACAGGCCTGACCGGCATCGGCATCTCGTCGGCCGCGGCGGTGTCCGCGGTGGTCGTCTCCCGGCTGGCCACCTACTGGCTTCCGGTGCTGCCCGGCTGGCTGTGCTGGCGCCTGCTGCAGCGCCTGGGCTACGTGTGACGCTGCGGGTTCAGCCGGCGCTGCCGCAGTCAGCCGCGCCCGTTCGGGAAAATCAAGAGCATCAGCCCGAACGGGCGCGTGGTTCCCCTGATACCTCAGCTCCCTTGATACCTCAGCCGGCCGGGCTCTAGCCGGGGCAGGCCCGGTCGGTTAGCTTTCGGTGCATGACGTGGCAACCGGAACTGGATGAACTGCGCCGCCGCCAGGAGCTCGCCGAGCGCATGGGCGGGCCGGAGAAGATCAGGCGGCAGCGCGACGCCGGCCGGCTGACCGTCAGGGAGCGCATCGCCGCGCTGCTGGACGAGGGTTCATTTCACGAGATCGGGGCCCTCGCCGGAACCGCTGGATATGACGAGTCCGGCGAGCTCGCCAGCTTCGTCCCCGCCAATTTCGTGACCGGAACCGGGCGCGTGGACGGCCGCAAGGTGGTCGTCGGCGGTGACGACTTCACCGTTCGAGGCGGCGCGGCCGACGCCTCGATCATCGGCAAGCAGATCTACGCCGAGCAGCTCGCGAAC
>Ga0207693_10004383_pt1 | contig 11932 bp, 18 predicted proteins | sample LARL81metaG_FD_184347 | JGI IMG/M metagenome (GOLD analysis project Ga0207693, IMG submission 184347) | Corn, switchgrass and miscanthus rhizosphere microbial communities from Kellogg Biological Station, Michigan, USA - LAR L8-1 metaG... | ecosystem: Host-associated > Plants > Roots >...
GAGTAAATTCGAGGATCCTACCACTGCCCAAATCTGAAACAAAAAGATTACCTGCCGTGTTAAACGCCAGGCCGACGGGGTCCGACAACCCGGACGCGAAGATGCTTCCCCCCTTTCCAGTAGTACTAAATTTGAGGATCCTGCCCTGGGGGTCTCCATTGGCTGCAAAGAGATCGCCCGTGGTGTTAAACGCCAGTCCTAATGGACTAACTCCATTAGGGTTGTTGACCGACTTGAAGGTGCTTTGCATGCCCGTGGAAGTAAATTCGAGGATCTTGCCCCTCTGGAACGGCGGCGAGGACGGTCCAGTATCGCTCACGTATAGGTCGATCGACGTTGCGAGCGCAGAGAACGAGAGCGTGAAGCCGCAGCAGATAAAGACCATTATAAATTTTTTCATTGAATTAATTCCCCCCGACGCCCCCGGAGCATAGAGCAGACCTCGCCCTTTTCAGCCAGCGTGGAAAAGATGCAATTCGCTGGATGTGAGGCGGATATTTACGAAATATAATTACTGGAATAGCGTGATTTTGAGTTAATTCGTAAAGGACTCCGACACTGCACGCAATCACCGGCAAGAAAGCGGAACACGCAAGCTGTACGTAACGTGGGAGTTGTTTGGTACAGTTGTCGGTACGTATGAGCCTGTCGCTACTCCTTACAGCTCAATGCCGTTCTTGACGGGAAATGGTCCGCTGCCACGCGTCGCGATTCATGGGCATACTCCTAGCCGACGTTTCTGGTGCGTTCCGTTCCTCGGCGGGAGTGCCTGCCGTGCCGAAAACGGGGGGCATACCCTTAGTCCCCCCGACCTGTCGCGCCGCATCTAACATGTGGATAAGCCGACAGTTTTTCGACATATCTCGGCCGCCACCGACATCGCCCGGCGGCAGCGGGATTAACGCTGGAATGCTTGAAAACTGCAAGGCCGTAAACACGCTACGGCAAACATCCCCGCCAACGGCAAGCCCAGCCACAACGTTGAGAAAGAATCTGGAACGCTGGAAGGAGCGGAAATTAAGTTTCCGTTACCGTCCGTGATGAAGGTGTTAAACACCCCGCTGGGTGGAGCTGGCGCAACAACATCACTCGTGGTGGTTAGCGTGCCTGCGCTCAGAACAATGGTATCACCGATACTGACCCCTGGTAAGTCCGGCACCCAGAAAAGAAGATCATTAACCGTAAGGACACCTATAGGGAAACCGAAATCAACAATCTGGGTGATTTGCCCGATGGATATAGGTGAGCCGCCATTGATGGTAAAAGTAATGTCACCAGTAAGAAACGGGGCCGAGGTGGGAAAGATGTTGCTGCCCACATTTTGAAGAATAAAAAAAGGCGCGCTCCCAAAAGGCGAGTTCGCTGTGATTAGATACGTAACCGGCTCTGTAAGCGTAAAGGATAGCGGGGTCCCGCTCCCACCAGAAACCGCGAGCCGTCCCCGCTGGATGGAAGCGTGTACTGCGCCTCGAGCGTGACGACCGGCTCCGCGCAGAGCCCGGCGGGCCCGCTCTCGACGTACACGATCACGATCGCCCTGCCGTCCGGCTGCACCGGCGGCGGCGTGAACGTCACGTGGTGCACCCAGAGCATCGGAGGCGCCACCAACCGCTGGGGCCTGTACCGCGTGAACAACTCCTCCTCGTGCTCGGGCGGCAGATCTGAGATTCCACGATGCGCCAGGTATCGAGCCGCCAGCGTGCCGGGAATCGGCCTTGCCTCGTCCCAGAGCCGCAGCGCGGCCTCAGTGCTGGTCGCCGGCTCAATGCGACTCGGCTTGGTGGCGCGCTTCTGAGCAATAACCGGCAGTTGCCGATGTGCACCGATTAACGTCTCGGTCGCGGCGCCGAAGCTACAACCGTCGAGATGGCGCACCAGGCTGATAACATCGCCGCCAACATTGCAGCCGCGGCAGTTCCAAATCTGGCGGATGAGATGTACCCCAAATCGATCGGTCCCGCCGCAGAGCGGACACGGACCAACAAGTTCCTGGCCCTGCCGCTTCAGGTGATGACCGCGCCGGGCGAGCTCGTCCTCGACGGCAACGGCGCGCGCACGGTCGATCCATGCGTCGTGGAGTATGGGCGCGGTCATGACCGCCCCCGATCGTCATCGCGCGGCCAGCCCGGGCCACCGGCGGCTATGCGCTCGCGGATGGCCTCGAAGCCCACCTCCACGCTGCGACGGATGTCGTCCTGCGAGTCGTAATCGCGCTCCGGGCGGGCGATGAAGCCCAGGGGGCCAAAGACGGCTTTGAACGCATCGATATCCGGGCCAAAATAGAAAAACGCCTGCCCATGCGGCGGGCTGCCTTTCTCACCACCACCGGGCTCGTAGAATTTTACACGCACGTGGGGGAAGCAGATCCTGTCAGCAACTGACGCCATCTCCTGAAACCATGCGGAGGAAGTGTAGGCGTGGGTCAGCGCAATGCAGGCCGTCACTCGCCCGGAACGGAGTTCTTGGCAGAGCTTCGACACAAATTTAGGGATCAAATACTTTGCGTACGGAGGATTAAGCCACACCTTGCCCGGCCATTCGTGTTGTAGACCGTCGGTGTCCTGGGTGTAAAAGGTTGTGGCACGAATGATCTGCTGCGCTTCGACCGTGGTCGCCGGATCAACATCAATCACGCCAAGCACCTGGCGCGCCATTTCGATATATTCGGCCGGCGTCAGCCACTCGTTGTTGCCAGGGCCCTCGGTGCCGTGGACGTTGTTGCCCCAGATCAGGCGGTTGAGCCGCCGCGCTTCGGTCTCGTCGTCAAATGTTGCGTCAACGCAATATTTGGCGGCCGCCTTCATCAGGCGGGTTGCGGCTGTGTGGCCGAAGCCGAGTACTTCCTTGTTGATCTCTAGCCATGACAGCCACTCGCCATGGCTGAGGCCATCTTTCTTTTCCTGCAGCCGCCGTCCGGTCTCGATCAAATGGCGAAGGCTGTCGAACATCGACTGGCGTCCGCGCCTGTACAATGCGCCAATCGAGACCGCGTCCGGGTCCCCGGCGGCAGGCGCGTATGTGGTGGGTAGAGTCGGGGTGTCCATCCCGATCGTGTGGCATGGAACCGTTCGCGATAAGAATGGGGGGTTCCCGCGAAGAGTTACGGCTCGAAGGTCACCTGTGGCGCCGGATTAAAAACGAGATGCGCCAGCCCGGTGAAGAACGAGCAGATCTTATGCGGGGCGGGGCCGCACGCGGCAATGCACCACGCCAGCGTTTGTTCAGCGCGGGCGTCTAAGGTCAGTGGATAATCTCGCTGCCAATGCTCAATCGTCGCCGCTGAAGGCGGACGAGCAAACAACCCAACCCTGTCCAGGGCCCTGGCTGCGCACTCGCGCGCCGCCTGCATGTTGCCGTTGAAGCTGACGCGTTCGAGTGCGACGCAGAGCAGGAGCGTCATTCGCCGGGCTTCCAACTCAGTGCTTGATGGCGGGGAGCGGTGGCTTCCTGTCGTGCCGCGGCGGCCTTTCCAGATCTCGAAAAACGGATGCTTGGCGCCCTGGTGCCAGGCCCTCATAGCGGCCTCAGCCTCGCCCATCCCGAGAGCGTACCAATTCACCGTCAATGCGTTGGGGGCCTTGCTGGCAAGCTCGTCCTTGGCGATAGCGAGCATTCGGTCGAAGCATTCGGCCGCGCGCAACCCCCGCGTACGCTCTGCGTCATCCTTGTTCTCAAACTTGGCCGGGACGATTTTGACGGTCGTCATAGCTTGGCAACTCCAGCCTTGCGTTCCAAGCATGCGCCCGGTCGCAGCCGTCGTCCATGGCGGGTCGTTCTCTTTCGTCAGCTTCTTCAGATCGAACGTGTCGCAACACCCCTCCTGTCACCAAGATTGAGGAAGCGCCTCAGCGCTAGGTACAAGCCTTCGCTCTGACTGATCCACAGATCAGTCCAAAAGCATTCCTTTACTCTGACAGTTTGCGGACACGGAATTGCCGCCTTAGCGCTTGCATCGACCACTAGGTTATTTGCGTCGCGAGCTATCTCGCAGAATTTCCCTAAGGGGGAAGCCAATGGCCGCTGATGCATTGGACACGGGGTGGGCGAAGAAGGTCCTATACGAGCTAGAGCGAGGTCGGGAGTTTGGGGTGGTACCCAGGGTCGTGCTGCAGAACTATGAGCTTATTCGGCGTGCGCTGATTGAGTATGCCGAGAGGGGCGCGGGGATGCCAAACAAGGATTTACTCTGAGCCTGTACGGGCTTCTAACCAGACTACGTGCAGCTACTCGTTTGACGACTTCATGCGTGCCTTAGGCACCTGAGTGCTGTTTCGGACCGCGCCGCACGCTACCCTGGTCCGGCTCGCGGCACGATCGCCCCAATTCCTCGGATAGCCTTGCGGTCTCTCCCCACGACGAAGCGTGCGGGATTTAAATACTCAATGTCGGCGATAGTAACCGAGAACGAACAGGCGGATTGCCGACGAAAGATTGGAGTGATGGTCCTTGCGGCGCTTATTGTCGATCGTCGCAATGAGGTGGCTGACCGGAATGCCTTGAGCAGCAGCAATGCCCTTGAGCCCTTCCCAGAACGCGGCCTCCATGCCCACGCTGGTGTTATGCGCGCCGACCCTAATGCTTCGTTTGACGACCAGGGATTTTCCGCGTGGGACGCTGGTTTGCTTAGGCATTAAGGCACCGTCCCTCGCCCGTTTCTTGTTCGGTAGCCGCTTTGCTGCCCTTCCCCGCGGGAAACTGTGCGGGGTTTAAATACTGGTCTGTCGGTCGTAGTCAGATTCTTGACCGTCATTTCTTTAGCCCCGTGCGCCAACCATACCAACCATTCCTGCGAAACGATCAGGATTCGGTTGGGGCCGTTCCAGTCCGGCGCCTGCTTCCACTCTGTTATCTTGATCAGGCGAAGCCGCTTGGCCTCCCGGATGGCGTTCTTGGTCGTGCTGCGGCTGGTGCCGGAAAACGCCGCGATTTGATCGACATACAGGTCACACCTCCCCCGTCGCTTGATTTCGGTCGCGATCACATAAAGGACCGCCCTCTCCCCGACCGTGAACCTCAGCGCTAGGCCGGGCGGCATCATCCCGGCCGCACTCAGCCGCCGCCGCCGCTCAAGGCTGCGTTGCCGGTCCGGCGACCGTGGTGGCCTCCTCGGAATCGGGGCTGTCGTCTTGGGGAAAGGGTCCGGCTCCCTACCCTGGCGACTGCGTGCCCGCTGGTCGAGTTCTCCGGCTGTATCGACGTCGAGCCTGCCTTCGGCGCAGGCGGACCACACTCGGCGGATAAGTTCATCCAGGTGCTGAACCTGCGCGCGGTCGATCTCAAGCGCCAAGCTATCGGCGAGCAAATTCGCGTGCGCGGACTCGGGGTTAGTCAGCTCAAGTTCATGTTGTAGATTAGGATGCGCGATATCGTTCGCCGCGCCGGTGGCGTGCGTCATAAGCCCTCTCCAGGAGGGCGCGCGAAGGCAATAAGGTCCCCGTTCCCGGAAACGCATTTCCAGGTTGACACGCAACGCCGATTCAGAAATGACAACGGGGCCCCTGCTTTTCGGGCCCTCGGTTTGAAGCCTCGACGTTCGCCGCGTCGGGGCTTCCTGCTTTTCGGTGTCTGATACCTCAGTTAGCTCGCCGCCCACGAACGCGGGAACGCGGCGGTCGCATCACGCCCTTATTCGGCGAGTCGCGTCAAGTTGACACGATGTAAAGGAAATAAGGCACCGCACTGGATCTCCCGCCGTGAACTCACAGATCGTCGCGGGGTTCGATCTGCTCGCCGGGCTGACCGGAGCACCGGCCCTACCCTCCGGAACGCATAGGGGAGCTTCTGTGTGGCTCTTGGATTAACCGAGCATCAACTATTTCCCGGCAACGTTTCTGCCCCGGTTGAACTGGACAAGCGGAAACCATGGGCATCAGTCTCGGTCAGGCGGCGCGCCAGCTCAAGATCAGCAAGGGCACGCTGTCGAAGGCGATCAGCTCGGGCAAGCTGTCGGCAACCCGGAACACAGATAGTTCATGGTCGATCGATCCAAGCGAGCTGCAACGCTATTGGGACGCACATGGCCACCGGTTTAGCCGGTCCGAAACGGTTGAGAATGACCAACCGGAAACTACCCCAGCAACCGATGACTTGGTGGCCGCACTGCGCGAAACGATTGCCTTGCTGAAGCTCGCCAACGCCAGCTTGGAGAACGATAGAGACGAATGGCGTGAACAAGCAAAACGGTTGGCCCTGCCCGCTCCGAAACCCCAGGAAACCTCGGTAGCAACCCCGGCAACCATGATCGAAACCGGGGAGGGCGCACCATCCGAGCCCCTCGCCGAATCGGTCGGCGCCCGCCGACGCAGCTTCTGGTTTGAGTCCAATCCGCCCTGGCGCTGGAATTGGCGGCGGCGGTCAGCCTGACCTCGCCACGTCTAAAAAAGAAAAAGCCCGGCAATCGAGCCGCAATCGCCGGGGCGAGATACAAGCTGCTCTCCTCAGGACGGAGGCCTGAGAGGTTCGGAGGGCGCTCTGGCACTCCCGGAAACACGGCGCATTAACAAATGTTGTTGGTGGCCGTCTATCGTCGGATGGGACAGACGGCTGCCGACCTCTCTGGCAAAAAGGTGGCACTTGGGGAGGGCCTTAAAGAGGAGGTCCTATGAGACAGTTCATCATCGCTGCGGCCATGCTGGGGGCCGCCATGTTGTCACCGAGCTTGGCACTGGCCGACCCCGGCAACGGCAATGGCGGCGTCGGCAACGGCAAGGGCAACGGCAACGAAAAACACGAATATCACGGTGCCCCCGGCCCGATTATTGGTGCGGGATTGCCAGTGCTGGCGATTGGCTACGGCGTTTATTGGCTCGTAAAGCGCCGTCGCAGGGCGGGCTGATCTTTCCGTCTAAAGTGCTGTGTGGCGCTGGTGGCGGCGGTCGGCCTGAGTCTGGCCAACAAGAAAAGCCCCGGCGGATAGAGCCACCATCGCCGGGGCTAGAGCGTAGCCGATGCCTCAATGCACTTGGGAAGTCTGTCGCGCGTCCGCTTCTTGAGGCGCCATTCCTCCGACTTGAGGCGCACCGACCGGACCACAGTCAGGCACCTGCCAGCCCGCGATCCACCGGTCGACCACGTTCTTCACGGACTCAACCTGTCGCTCGAGATCACACGCCGCCTCGTGTTCCGCATCGCCAAGCTTGCGGACAAACTCAAACAGCTCGTCGTGCGTGGGCTTTGCCATGTGTCCATATTATCGCATTGTCGGCACAGACAGCCCGATTTATCGATTTTTAGTTAATACCATAGGCAGCGAGCGAGTCCGGCGAAGTGAGCCCCGCCCGCAGCCGAGTCGCCCTTGCGAGTCGGCGAAGGGCAGGGCGAACCAGCCGGCAAGCGAGGCTTGAGCCTTGCTATTTTCTGGCCTTGAGCCTTGCTATTTTCTGGGGGTACACTAATTAACGTGAGGATCACGTTCGACCGCGCCAAGCGGGACCAGACGCTGCGCGAGCGCGGGATTGACTTCAAGGATGCGCGGCATGTCTTCGCGGGGCGCACCTTGGATGTTGAGGATCGCCGCCAGGACTACGGCGAGGCCCGTATGCTGACGGTCGGGTATCTGGCCGAGCGCATGGTGATGGTGGTGTGGACGCCGCGCGGCAGGGCACGGCGCATCATCTCGATGAGGAAGTGCAATGACCGGGAAAAAAAGCGCTATAGCACCAGACTTTCAGAAAAGGCTTGAGCGGATCGACGCCCATGTCATCCGGCCCGAGGAATACGAGGACGCGCCGGAGCTGACCGACGAGCAGCTCGCGGCCGCAGACATACACGAGGGCGGCAAGCTCGTGCGCCGCGGCCGCCCACCGTCACCGACTCGCAAAAAGGCGATCAAGCTCCGGATCGATCCATCCGTGCTCGCGGCTTGGCGGGCGAGCGGCTCAGGCTGGCAAACCCGGATGACCAAGACCCTGGCGCGAGCGGCGCCCAGGTCATCAGCAAGTGGACGCGTCAAGAAACCCGGCGCTGCCGCGAAAAAGTCTCGCGCCTGACGAGACTTAACGGAACAAAGGACATGGCGGTCTGTCCGCCTGGAGCACGGCTGAGAACAGCCAATCAAGCTGACGAGCAGGCGGCTGTGATAGCTATTGCCCTCAACGGATGCCTGCCGACACCAAGCCGTCATCGACGTGTCGAGCTATCCCGGTGATACGCTGGTGCCGTGGTTCCGCAGCAAGGTGACGTGCGCCAAGTGCGGGGCGCGCAACAATCGGATTGACGTGCGGCCGAACTGGAAGGAGGCGCCGGGGATGCCTGACAATTGGCAAGGGCGCTCGGCTTGGGATGAGTGATGCTATTCATTGAGCCCTGCCTGCCAACGATCAGCCGCTCGGTGCCGACCGGGCCGGGGTGGGCTTACGAGATCAAACACGACGGCTTTCGGTTTCTCGCTGTGCGCCAAGGCAAGCGCGTGCGGGTGTTCTCACGTGGGGGCCATGACTGGAGCAAACAGTTGCCCGCGATAGCCAACGCCATGCAGGCGCTGCCGGTGTCCTCGGCGACGCTCGACGGCGAGGGGGTGATCTGCGGGCCGGATGGCAAGTCCGACTTCGATCGCATGCGCGCATGCTTCAGCCGCAACGGCGCGCCTGAGGCCTTTCTGTACGCCTTCGATCTGCTGGAGCTTGACGGTCGCGATCTACGCAACCAGCCATGGGCGCGGCGCCGCGCTTTGCTGGTGCAGCTCCTGGCCGATGCGGACGCTGGCATCCGGCTCAACGAGCATATCGAGGACGTCGAGGGCGCGGTCGTGTTCCGGCAAGCGTGCGTCATGGGGCTGGAAGGCATCGTCGCCAAGCGCCGTGACAGCCGCTACCGATCCGGGCGCTGCCGCGAGTGGATCAAGATCAAAAACCCAGCGCACTCGGCGATCGAGCGCGCCATGCTGATTGCGCTGAGCAAGCGGAGAGCGGCGCGGCATTGACGGTTATGTAATTCATCGAACTCAAGAGCCTCCCGGCAGGCTTTTGTGAACGGATAGTGACTTCGATCACATCGGCATCTGATTGCTTGCTGTTATTGGCTGATGGTTGCCTGAGATACGGGCGCGCCACTCGCACCAAAAAGGCTGCGCCCTATCATGAGCTGATCAGGAGGGGGAATTGAAATGGAAAAAATGATCATCCTAGTGCTGCTGATGTCGTCCTTGATCATCGCGGCCGAAGCACGGCCTCAGTCGTGGAATAATTTGTGGAAGGGCTGGCTGCTCTGGAAGCGACCTTTTTGGAATCGATCCCTGACTAGGGAGCAAGCCGCGCCGGAACGAGGCCGCTGATCGTCCTAAGCAAACACCGGTTCGTCCACTCACCCCTCATGGCGAGCCATCACGTCCAACGCCATGTTGACCGCGTGGCAGACCGCACTGTCGCAAGGCTCACCAGCGAGCCGCGCATGAACGCGTCTCACAAAGTCCTCTTGGCGACCGACCGGGAGCATGGCCGCGCCACGGGCAACGAAGCGGTCTTGGCGCGGCGATAGTGTAGGGCGGCGGTTCATTTCAGCTCATCGAGCAAACAGCAGCGCCAGCGCGAGCAGGCTAACAAACAACGCAGCCGCACCAAGAACGATCGCGATCTCGGCGCTGTCATGCGCCCAGCGCTGTTTCCGGCTGCTCCAGCGATAATGCCCGTTCAGGGTTTCATCTCCGTTAACCGACACAGCAGGGAACCCAGCTCGGCGGCAAGTTCACGCGACAGCCTCAGGCGCCGCTCAGGAAATGCGGCGTTGCCGAGAACACGAAGCTCTACGGAACCGTCGCGGCTACTGCTGCGGATCTGCATCCGGCCATCGTTCTCGGATTCCCGTCGTCGTGGCGTGCGTGCAAGCAAAGGTCTACTCCAAAGGTGTTGCCGATCGCGCCCGGAGACTCGGGTGGGCCATCGGCTTTCGGAGTTGTTGGTCCAGGACACCGCCGAATGGTCCCGCCTGATCGGCGCACGGTCGACCAGGATGCAGTCCCCGCCTCGGTGACGACTTAAGCCCGAGGCGTAGGCCGGTCGGCCTTAGTCGACCGGCGAGGCCGTCATTGACGGCAATGCCCGGGGAACCACGACCCAGGACTATCCTCTCCGCTGTTCTCCGACCGGAGAGGAATTACTATTCCGCCGCCTGTAACTCCTCCGGCGGCAAACCCATGAGCGGCGAATACAAACCCAGGATCGCATGCGGCGATGCTTGCGGCCTGCGATGCACCTCAAGACCTTGCGCCAGCGCCTGCTCGATCAAACTCTCTTCTTCGAATTCCAATCGGAGAATTTGTTGCTCGATCTCAGCAATGCGCTCCGGCCGGACGGCAAACGGAACGGCGCTCGGCACCTCGATGATCTGTTGTTCCAAGCACCGCAGCAGCTCATCGGGAAACAACGCTGCCATCAACCGCAACGCCGAACCCGAGGGCGCCGTTAAGGCCACACCCGGCGCGGTAAACTGCGTGATATCGGGCGAGATAATTTCCGGTCGGCCATCCGATCCGAACACCAGGCGCGGCCCGTTCTTCTGCAGCCGCGCAATTTCAGCCCGCAACCAGTCACGCTGTTCGCCGGCCGGCCACGGCGCCGATCGGAGCGAGATCAACTCCTGCTGCTTGCGCATGATCTGCTGACGCACACGCATGACGGCATCAGCCAAACTTTCGCCCTCGCGCGGCACGGCGATGGTCGGCTCGGCCGCCGGCGCGCCGTAACAACTCGAAAGCGAATTGCGAATGTGGCTGAGCACCTGATCCAAATTGCCGCGCGCGCTGTTCAACCGGGCCCGCTTCCGCTCGAGAGTCGTGGCCTCATTATCAAATTCGTCGAGTTGCTGTTGCAGGCGTTTGATTCCGGCGGCGTCTGCGGGGTCGCGGACGTTGAGCGCAGAGGCAACAACATTGCGCCGAGTATCGATATCGCGCTCGTGATCCAACGTCAGCCTGGTCAACGCCTGCTGCTCTTCGAGCTGCGCCACCAACGCGCGATATTTCGAAGCCGCGGGCGGGCATAGGCGGTCGACCATCGTGGCCAAGTTGTAAGCCGGATAATGATTCTCACTCATAGTGACCCCAGATTTTTCCAGGCCTGCTCAGCGTCTCGAACACACTGCTCCCAGGCTTCCCGCTTAATCCGCTCCGCGTCCGCCACCGATAGCGGGGCAGCGTCTTCTGTCTCCTCGTAGGTCGCGAGCTCGCGTCCCTGCGGATCTCGCTCCACGGTTTTTCGCCGCCGCCGCGCATCTTGATGCTGGCCATCCCCCAATTCTGGTCGGCCAGAATCTCGGCCGATGTCATGGCCACCAGGACCAGCGCGCCACGCCTCGGAGCGGTCGCGGACCATGGTTTCGTACGCAGCGCGAGATGCGTCATAGCTCTCGTCGGACAGCCTGCGGACCCCCGGCTTGTGCAGGGCAAAATCATCAACAACACGCTGGCGATCGGCAGCAATCTGACCGCTGACACTGGCAGCATCGCGCATGCGCATGGGGACGCGGACGACGCATTTGTCACGAACGACGCGCACCGGTTTGCCGTCGTGGCCGATAACCACTTCGGTGGCGTTCGGGTCATCGATGTCGAAAACGGGCATGAAACCTCCTAAGTCGGCAGGAACGGGCCATCGACGCCCAGGTCGGCAAAAACACTGAGAATGGCACGGTTGATCGTGGCGTCGTCCCACGGGCCGGCCCCATCAAGCCGCGCGCTGATGTTGCGCAGCATGCCGTCATGCCACTGAGGATCCGGCGCGGCGCGGATCGCCGCCTGGATCGCGCGGGCCTGCGCGTCGGTCAAACCGCTCGGGAGCGAAACGGGCATGCCAAAGCCATCCTCATTCGAGGGTTGGCCCGCTTCCTCCGATTTTCTGTGGTTGTGCGGGGATCAGTATCGAAGATGCGCTCGCACCGCCGGGATTGCAAGCCAAGAGGCGCGTTATCCGCTCATACTATCAATTTTGCTTGTACTGCT
>Ga0207693_10004386_pt1 | contig 11930 bp, 9 predicted proteins | sample LARL81metaG_FD_184347 | JGI IMG/M metagenome (GOLD analysis project Ga0207693, IMG submission 184347) | Corn, switchgrass and miscanthus rhizosphere microbial communities from Kellogg Biological Station, Michigan, USA - LAR L8-1 metaG... | ecosystem: Host-associated > Plants > Roots >...
GGTCAGGTAGTTCCAGTCCATGTCGCCGCGGAACAGCTTGGCGAAGCCCGCCGGGATGTGGATGAACTTGTCCTTGTCCCGCGGGCCAGCCTCGAGCACCACGACCTGGACCGCCGGATCGGCGCTGAGCCGGTTGGCCACGACCGATCCGGCCGAGCCGGTTCCCACCACGACGTAGTCGGCGTCCACCTGCCGGAGTCTATGAGCCCGGCAGGTGTCGCACGGTCAATTCGATCGCCGCAGAATCCTGGCGACCTCGTTCGGCCGTTCCAAGGCGGAGAAGTGGCCGGTGTCGGGCAGGGTGATCCGTTCGACCTCGGCAAGAAGGTCCGCGACATGTTCGCGCTCCGCAGGCCGTGACCAGTCCTCATCGCTGTAGACCAGCGTCACCGGTACCGCCACGTCGCGGTAGCGGTCGCGGGCCTTGACGAAGCCCTTCAGGCTGCGGTAGACGGCCCGGGCCACCCCCGGATATCCCTTGCGGCGTCCACTCTTTCGGAGCTCGACGACGAAATCGTCGGGCAACATGCGATCGTCGACGACACCGCCGCGCATGATGCCCTTCATGATCGGGCGGTTTTCCATCGCGGCGAAGAGCGGCCCAAGGCCCGGCATGCGGACACTGCTGATGATGAACCGGGCGAACACGTTGCCTCGCTCGAGGCCGCTCGGGTAGTCGTACGTGTTGAACGCAACAACCCGGGCGACGCGACCCTTGAGGTCGACGGCCGCGTGTAGCGCGAGCGCGCCGCCGAGCGATTCCCCGGCGAGGGTGACGTCGTGCAGGTCGAGGTCGGTGACGAACTCGACCACCGCGGCCCGCAGGTCGCGTTCTTCGTAGCGGGCACCGGGCACGATGTCCGACCAGCCCATGCCGGGCAGGTCCAGGGCATACACGGTGAACGAGTCCCACAGCTGCGGGATGACGCGGTGGAAGTAGTCCAACTGCGTTCGGATGGTGTGCATCAGCACCAGGGCGGGTCCGGAGCCTGCGGTGAAGTACCGCAGGCGGGATCCGTCGGAGCGGGTGAAGTACTGGACAGTGCCGTGGCCGTCGGTCCAGCTGTCGGTGTAGCTCATGCTGACACCGGCTCGGGCTGGTGCCGATCGGCGGCCGCCTGCCGTGCCTTGGCGGGCAGCAGCCAGGCGACGATGACCGCGGCCCCGGCGGCGATGCCGGCGCAGACCAACGAGCCCACCTGCAGTCCGTCGAGGAATGCGGCGTTGACGGCCGCGCGGACGTCGGGGATGGCCTGCTGGGGCAGTCGGCTGATGACCTGGTAGGCGGCGGCCATCGACCGTTCCATCGTGGCGCGCACCTGCTCGGGTAGCGCGCCCACCGCCGCGTTGCTGCCCAGTCGGCCCGAATACACGGACGCGAACACGCTGCCGACGATCGCGACACCGAGGGTGCCGCCGAGTTCGCGGGTGGTGTCATTGACGGCCGAGCCGACGCCCGCCTTGTCGGGGGATAGCGACCCCATGATCGCCTCGGTGGCCGGCGCGGTGGTCAGCCCTAGACCACCGCCGAGAAGCACCATCTGCAATGCGATTTGGATGTAGGGCGTGGCGGCGTCGGCCGTCGATGCCCACGCAAGCCCCGCCGCGAAGATGCCCAGGCCGCCGGCGACCACGGCGGTGGTGCCGACCCGTTCGACGATGCGCGGTCCGACGATGCTGGCGACAGCGATCGAGATCGCGACGGGCAGCAACCGGACTCCGGTCTCAAATGCGCTGTAGCCCTTGATGAATTGGAAGTACTGAGTGATGACGAAGATGAACCCGAACAAGGTCAAGAATCCAGCCGTCACAGCGAGGCTGCCGCCGGAGAACCGCCGGTTGGCGAACACCGACACGTCGAGCATCGGATGCGAGCTATGCCGCTCCCACAGCGCGAACGCGGTGATGACGACGGCGCCGACGACGAAGCCGATTGAGGTACGCACGCTGCTCCATCCCCAGTTTGGCGCCTCGATCACGGTGTAGACGACGGCGGTGACGCCGACCGACGACAGGATCAGGCCAGGGATGTCGACGCGTGGCGCGGCGGGATCGCGCGATGTCGGCACGAACAGCCAGCCGCCGATGATCGCCACGGCCGCGACCGGCACATTGACGAGGAAGATCGAGCCCCACGAGAAGTGCTCGAGCAGCCAGCCACCGGTCATCGGGCCTGCGGCGACGCCAACACCGACCATGGCGGCCCAGAGTCCGATGGCCTTGGCCCGCTTCACCGGGTCGGGGAAGATGTTCGTGATCAGACCCAGAGTGGTGGGAAAGATGACCGCGGCGCCGACGCCCATCGCGGCGCGCGCCGCGATCAGCCCATCGGCCGTATTCACCTGGGCCGCAACAGCGGACGTGACAGCGAAGGCGGCGAGCCCGCCGCTTAGCCAGCCCCGTCGGCCGTAGCGGTCGCTCAGGCTGCCCGCCGACAGCAGCAGGCCGGACATGACCAGGGTGTAGGCGTCGACGATCCATTGCAGCTGCGCGGTGTCGGCGTTCAGTTCGCGCGACAGCGTGGGCAGGGCGACGTTGACGATGGTGGCGTCGACGCTGATGACGAAGACGCTCAGGCAGATGACTGCAAGCGCGGCGATCGGACGATCGCGGAATATCGGTGTACTGATGAACATAGGTATGAAATTAAAGTGTATAGACACGAAAGTCAAGCATCTGGCGATGGTCAACCATCCTTGGGGGTGCGCACTCTCACACGGTGGCCCGCGCGATGCCTTGGATGACTCGCAGTCGGCCCCCGGCGAGGGCGGTCGTCAGATTCCTGGCCTTCACGGCAAAGTCGGCGACGAAGGCGTGAAGTCCGAGCGGGTTCGGAGGCAGTGCCAGCAACGCCTGCATCAGTGCGCTCGCCTGGTCGGTGAGATCGTTCCAGTGGTCGACTTCGAAGCCCGCGGACTCGACCTCACCACGTAACTGGTCCGACGTAACCAGATGGCTGAGCGCGGGTCGGTCCGCCCACGGAAGTGGGAAGTCGGGATCGCCGCCCTCACTGGCCGTGATGTCCCACAACGCAATTCGCCCACCGACAACCAGCACGCGACGCGCCTCCCGATACAGGCGCGCCTTATCGGCGATATTCATTTGAACGTGTTGGCTGAATACGACATCAAAGACCGCGTCGGCGAAGGGCAGTTCAGTCACGTCTGCTTGGCCAACCGAAATCCGCCCGTCGAGTCCGACGAGGCGATTGAGCCAGCGGGCAGTTTCGCAATACTCCTCGGTTAGATCGACAGCGGAGACTCTGCAGCCACACTTGTCGGCGACAAACCGGGCAGTTCCCCCGATCCCGCAACCCGCGTCGAGCACCTCCGCCTCGGGAGCAACTCCGACCATGTCAACCAGTTGGCTTGTGGCGATGCGCCCCATGGTGTGAAAGTCCTCCAGCGGCGCGAGGTCCGCTGGCCGCAGGTGGTCGAGATCCTGTCCGGCGGCACTGAGAGCACGCTCGATGTTGCGCCGGGACAGGCCCGTGGAGTAGTGCTCACCGATTTGGGTGTTTGTCATCTGATGTCCGCTCCCTGGCTGGGCCAGTTAATGCCTTTGACTCTGTGACGTCAATCTAAACATAGTAGACAATATATTCAACTCACTGAACAAGAACTGTGTCTTAATGCTATAGTCGCTGGTGTGCCGTCCCGAAGGAGCTACCAACAGAACTGCCCGATCGCCAGGGGCCTCGACGTGCTCGGTGAGCGGTGGACGCTGCTGATCCTGCGGGAACTCATCGGCGGTCCCCGTCGGTACGGTGACCTGCGGGTCCAGTTGCCCGGCATCGCCACCAACCTGCTGGCTGACCGGCTTCGCGAGCTGGAGGAGGCCGGCCTGGTCGATCGCGAGGAGCTGCCACCGCCCATCGCGCGGACCGTGTACACCCTCAGCGATAAGGGCTGGCACAAGGTGCTGCCGGTGGTGAAGGCCATCGCGACGTTCGGCCTCGAGATGGTCGTTCCGGATGAAAGCGCGCTGACCCCACTCAACGGGTTTCTGGCGGGCATCCTGCTGGCCTTCGATCCCGCCACCGCAGGCGACCTGCATGCCTCGTACCGCATCGAGATCGATGACCGCCGCTTCGAGTTCGCGGTCGATCGCGCAGGGCTCACGGCAGCGCAGGGCGTTCCCGCCGTCACCTTGACGGCAACAGCAGCGGACCTGATAGCCGCACGCATGGGCACGACGGCCGCCGAACGCAAGGCCGCGCTGCGACGGGTGAAGTTCGACGGCGACGCCGGCGCGGTCGACGAGATGCGACGCGTGTTCGCGCTGTCGGGCGACCCCGGTCTGCAGGCCGCCTAGGCGCTGTCGAAATTGCACTCAGGGTCGTGGAAACTCGCCAGGTACAGTCATGAGCGCAATATCGCGCGCAGCTACGCACGCTCGCGGGAAGTTAGGCCGTCAGCTCGATGTGGTGGGCCCCAGCCACACTGGCGTAACGCTGCGGGCTGCACGTCAGCACGATCACCTGACCGTCGCCGCCGACGGCGTTGAACACCGTCCCCATCTTGATCAGCCGGTCGGGGTCGGTGAAGCCGAGCGCATCGTCGATGACGACTGGCACGCTGTCGTCCTTGGCCACCAAGGCCGCGCTCGCCAACCGGGCGACGATGCCCATCTGCTCCTTCGCGCCGCCCGACAGCGATTCGTAGGGAACGGTGCGGCCCGCCAGCGTCCGGCTGCAGATGCGTAGCGCGCTGTCGATCTCGACCTCGAAGCTGTCGCCGAACACGATGCGGCCCAGCCGCTCCACCTGGCTACGGAACGGGTCGACATAGCGCAGCCGGGTGGCGTCACGGTGCCGCGTCATCACCGAGCGCAGCAGTTGCGCAGCACGCGCACGTCGATGCATGCGCAGGTATTCCGCTTCGGCATGCTCGCGTTCGGTTTGGGCGGCATCGAGCTGACCCTTACGACCCTCGGTGCCGTAGACCTTGAGTTGCGCAGTCACCTCACGCAGCGCCCCGGAAGCCTCATCGTGGCGACACCCCAGCGAGTCCGCCCGGCGGACCGCATCGTTGAGCGCGGCGGTGACGGTGTCCGGCGCGCTACGCGCCAACTCGGCGCCCAGTTCGGCGACGAGTCCAATCGCCCGCCGCGCCTCTTCACCGTCGGCCTCCGCTTTGACCGCGAGCTCGTCATCGGCCGCCGTCGCCCGCTGCAGGGTCAACCTCTCGCGTGCGGCCGCCAGTTCGGTCTGCGCGGCGGTCAGCATCCCGCGGCCGACCTTGGCGCGAGTCGTCCTGTCCCCCAGTCTCTTCGCCGCGGCTTCTGCCACCTTGCGATGCGTCTCGCAGTCCGCTATCGCCTGTTTGTGTGCGGCCACCGCGGCGTCGAGGTCCGCGCGGGCGGCGGCTGGATCGGCGGCCCCGGTATCCCATAGGTCCGGCTCGACGTGCTCACCGTCGCGCAGTTCACCCAGGCGCGTTCGCAATTCGTCGACGGCGTCAGCGCCGGCCAGCGCCTCAAACGTGGCGTTCAGATTCTCCCGAGAAGCGATCAGCTGACGACGACGTTCATCCAGCAGTCGCGCCGACGCGACATCGGCGACCCGTGCCTGAGCCAACGCCGCCGTCAGAATCTCTTGCGCCGCTCCGAGTCTCGCCCGCGAATCCGACGCCGGAGTTCCCGGCACCACCCGCGCGCGCAGCAAACCAGGCACCTCGATGTCGGTCGGCGAGCTGACGCTGGCGGCCCAGGTGCCGCCTGCCTCGATGGCGACCGGGTCACCATCCAGACGCACCTCGACGTCGGCGATCGCGACCAGTTCGATGTGGGCGGAGGCGAGTTCGGCTTGGCCGGCCGCCCGCTCGACCGCGATGGCGGCGGCCTCGATCGCACGCATGGTGTCATCGGTCGTCATGATGCCTGCGAGCTCGCGGTCCACGCTCTCGAGCTCGCGACCAGCGGCACCGAGCTTGTCAAGGCGGGTCTCGAGCCGGTTGGCCTCGTCGCGGTCGGACGCCCGCTCGACTACGCGTCTGGCGGCGTCGACGCGAGCCTGCGATGCCTCAACGGCGGCACGCGCCTCGTCGGCAGCGGCCTCGGCCGCCTCCTGCACTTCGGCGGCGGTGGTGAGCTCGTCGAGGGCCTCTGCCGCTGCGGCCTCCAGTTCGGCGATCGCGGCCGTCCGCTGGTCGATGTCGGCACGCAGCCGTCGCCGCTCGGTGAGTGCGGCGACCGTTGCGGCGTGGGTGGCGTCCGCGGCACCTGCGACCACCTCGGCCTGCTTGAGCTGCTGGGTCAGCGCGGCGACGGCCTCGGCCGCCGCGCGGGCCTCGGTGAGGCGTTTAGCCGCATCGGCCCTCTCCTCCGCGAGCCGCGACAGGTCGTCGGTCAGCGCCGCATGCGTGCGCACAGCGTCGTCGACCTCCGCGACCGCGGCCGCACACCGGGCGACCTCGTCATCGGCCTCGCGCAGCCGCCTGATGGCGGCCGCCCACTCGCCGGTGGGACGGCCGGTCGGTGTGTAATAACGCAGGTACTCGGCGTCGATGCGGTCGATCAGCAGTGGTTCGGCTCCGGACAGTTGGACGGCCTCGCCCGCCGCCGCATCGAGCGCCCGCGACAGTGCGTCGCACCCCGACAGATCCACCGCCGCGGTGGACGCTGCCTGCAGCACCCGCTGTGCCTGCCACAGGTCCATGTCGACGGTCTCGTCCAGCAGCGCGAGGACCCGTTCGTGCGCCTCGTCTCCTGTGAGCTGCTCGCGGCGCGGCGCCAGCACCGTCAACTGCGTCTCACAGCACTTGTGGAACCGCTTGTGGTAGACGAATCGGTAAGGGCCGGTGGAGATTTCGGCGGTGATCTCGGCGCCGACGTCGGCGTGGATCGGCTTGACCTGCTTGACGTCTTTCTTGTTCGACCGGTCCTTGGAGTGCAGCAGCAGGTCGAGCGCCTCGATCATCGACGACTTCCCGACCTCGTTGGCGCCACTGACCACCACCACGCCGCGGTCGGGGAATTCGATCTCGCGGTGGGTGATACCGCGGTAGTTGGTCAGCACGAGGCGGTGCAGTTTCATGCGACGCTGCCCTTTGTCCCCCTGCGCTTCGCGCGGGTGGTACCCCCACTTCGCGCAAGCGGCTCATCGCCCCTGTCGACCAGCCGCAGCAGCAGCGCCAGTGCCGCGCGCGCGTCGTCGGCGTCCGCACCTTCGGACCGCGCCGTGCTGACCAGCTCGTCGACCGCGGCCGCCGTGAATCCGCCGATGCCGAGGTCGTCGAACTCACCGTCGGCGGGGATCACCGCGATGTCGGTCTGCTTGTCCCACGGCACCAGCGCAGCGAACAGCCGGGCGTACTTGTCAAGGCACGCATCCAGCGCGGCCTTGTCGGTGACCGTGAGCGATCCGCCGAGGCCCAGCCGCACGACGGTGCGCTCCTTGTCGGGCATCAGGTCGAGGTTGATGTCGAGGTCGGCCACGTCGCGACTGCTGTCCACGGTGCGGCAGAGCGTGACGAAGCGCCAACGTCCGACGCGTCGCGCGTCGACCCGCACAGGCCGGCGGGCATCGTCCTCGTCGATGTCCACCAGCAGCACGTGACCCGGATCGGGTTCGATGTCGTCGTAGTTGGTGACCTCCGGCGACCCGGAGTACCAGATGCGGCCCGTCGCACCGACCTGAGTGCGAGAGTGCTTGTCCCCCAACGCAATATAGTGGACAGCACCGCGCTCGATCGCGGCCTCGAGGGCGGCGAGCCGGATCAGCGACGGCTTGTCCTTGTCGGGTTCGAAGATGTCGACGCCACCGTGTCCGACGACGATCCGAGTGACGCCGTCGGCCGGCAGTCCATCGAACACCTCGGAAATCAGATCGCTGGTCGGCTTCTTGGAACGCCATGGCGCGGCGACGATCTGCAGGCCGCGGCGCACGTCGTGTACGCCCGGCCTGTCGAGAACCGTGACATTGTCCGGGCATTCGGCGGTGAACAGTGCGCTGGTGTACACCGACGCCGCATCAAGCGGGTCGTGGTTGCCAGGAAGGAGGTACACCGGAATGCCGATGGCGCGCATGACTTCCAGCGACTGGCTGACGTCGCGCGGCGCAAGTTGGTTGTCTTCGAAGACATCGCCGGCGACGACGACGAATTCGGCGCCGATGTCCAGCGCCAGCGGCCCGATGCCTGCGACGGCGTCGCGGCGGGCGGCCGAATACCGCGGCTGCGCCTCGCCGTTCAGGAAGTAACGGGTCATGCCGAGTTGCCAGTCGGCAGTGTGCACGAATCGCATCTCGGCGCCTCCTATCTTCGGACATCTCCCTCGGCATCGCGAGTGTAGGTCCGGGCGCTGACAAGTCCCGGGAGGCGGATCGGCATGCCCTACCGTTAATGGCGTGACCGATCGATACCGCACGCTGTTGTTACTCCGGCATGCCAAATCGGACTACCCCCCCGGAGTGGGCGACCACGAAAGGCCGCTGGCCCCCCGGGGTGAACGGGAGGCCAGGCTGGCAGGCGATTGGCTGCGGGCCCACGCGCCCGCGGTGGATGCGGTGCTGTGCTCGACGGCCACCCGCACCCGCGAGACCCTGGCGCGGACCCGCATCGACGCGCCGGTCAACTACGTCGACCGGCTCTACGACGCGACGACCGGCGCGGTGATCGAGGAGATCAACAGCGCCGAATCACGCTTCGGATCCGATGTCGAGACACTGTTGGTGATCGGCCACGAGCCAACGATGTCGTCGCTCGCTCTCGGCCTCGCCACCGCGGACGGAAGCAATAGCACCGCGGCCGAACGCATTTCGACGAAGTTCCCGACGTCTGCCATCGCAGTGCTGCGCACCGGCGAGCCGTGGGACCAGCTGACGCTCAGCGGCGCCGCGCTGGTCGGCTTCCACGTGCCCCGCTAGTTGGCTCTCCCCCCGCCCTTCGGGCGGGGTACTCCCAGCTTTGCGAGGGGGAGTGCCCACGCGCGAGCGCTCGTCGGCGCTAGGAGCTGGTGGCCAGCGTCAGCTCCATCAGCTTGATCACCATCCCGCACGCGTCGATGCCCGGCGTCTGCGGATTCACCCACCAACCGACCACGCCACCCGCGTCGCTGGCCACGCCGCACGAGCCGTTCGGATCGTTGGGCCTCATGACGATCGACGGGACGCCTGCGATCGACCGGTTCTCGATCTGGTAATTCAGCTTCTGCGCCGTCTGCTTTTCGTTGTCCAGGCTGCCCTGCTCGAACCAGAACCGGGTGATGTCGATCAGGCCTGCCGGGTTGGCCGCCTGCCAGCGGCACACCGCGCCGACGAACGTGCTCTGAATGTCCAGCGGGTCGGCGCCGACGGTTTTGGCGAGGATGTCCTCGGTCAGCACCTCGCATTCCTTCAGCAGATTGGGGTACTGCTTGGCCGAGTCGTCGTTGCGGGGCACGTCGCCGGACCCCGACTTCGCGGCGGTGCCTTCGACGGTCTTGGTGCACCCGGTCAGCAGCGTCAGTACCGACAGCGAGGCGATCAGACCGGCCAGCGCCCTGCGGCCGTGGGAGGTCCGGCTCATTTGGAATTCACAATCGATTGGCGGGTCAATTCCTTGGCCACATCACAGGGATCGGGGTATGGCTGCTCGGAGAAGCTGATCGACCACTCTATGAAGTCGTCCTGGAACTGGATGCCGACCTCGCAGAGGTTGTTGCCGACGGTCGGGTCCTCGCCAAGCGCGACGAAGCCGCTGTGACCCTCGATATTGATGTCCTCGACGCTGGCGCGCGACAGCTCCTCCGTCTTGCGTTCCCGCCCGATCGGGCTGCCGCGATACCAGGTGAACGAGAAGTGTGGGCCCAGGATGCCACCACCCTGCAACCACTGGCAGCCGACCGAGTTGCGCGCCGTATTCACCAGGCCGGTGACCCGGGTCTGCTCGGCAAGCGTCTGATCCGTGACGCCGCCGCACTCCGGAAAGAACGGCCCGTGCGTCGCGTTCTGCGTCGGTGCGGGCGACTGCGGCGCGCTAGGAGAGGATGACCCCGAGTTGCCGGAGCAGGCCGCAAACACGGGAATCATGGCCGCGGCCGCCACGGCCAGCACCTTCGCTGACCGCGTACGTTTTCGGTCGCCGCCTTCGCGGCTCCGCAAACCGGTCGCGCACTTGCTGGGGGTCACGCCATGCACTGTAGCGGCAGGCCAATACCTCAACCACCGACATGCCGATCTACCAGCTCTTTTATCGAATTCTCAGGTGGCCCTGCCGAACACAACTATGCCGGGAGCGGTGTGCGACAGTAACGGGATGCTCTGGGCGTTGCTGCGGCGGTATACGCGACCGTATCGCTCTCTGCTCGCGATCGTCGCGGGGCTTCAGCTGATCAGCACACTCGCGTCGCTGTACCTGCCCACTGTCAACGCCGCGATCATCGACGACGGCGTCGCCCAGGGCAATCTGCGACGGATCGTCGAGCTCGGCGGCGTCATGCTCGCGGTCACCGCGCTGCAGGTGGTCTGCGCTGTCGGCGCGGTCTACTTCGGGTCGCGGGCCGGCATGGGCGTCGGACGCGACCTGCGCTCGATGATCTTCGGCCACGTCACGAGCTTCTCGGCGGAGGAGACGGCGCGGTTCGGCGCCCCGTCGCTGCTGACCCGCACCACCAACGACGCCCAGCAGATCCAACTGGTCGTCCAGCTGACCTGCACGATGCTGATCACCGCGCCGATCATGTCGATCGGCGGCATCTTCATGGCGGTGCATCAGGACGCCGGCCTGTCGTGGCTGCTGCTGATCAGCGTGCCGGTGCTGGCACTGGCCAACTACTTGATCGTGTCGCACCTGCTGCCCATCTTCCGGCGTCTGCAGCGTCAGATCGACGGCATCAACCGGGTGATGCGCGAGCAGCTCTCCGGCATCCGGGTGATCCGGGCCTTCGCCCGGGAACCGTTCGAGCGCAACCGATTCGGTGTCGCGAACCAGGCGCTGTCGGACAGCGCGCTGGAAGCGGGCCGCCTGCAGGCCCTGATGCTGCCGGTCACCACGCTGGTGATCAACATCTCCAGCGTCGCGCTGATCTGGTTCGGCGGCTTGCGGATCGACGACGGCCAGATGCAGGTGGGCTCGCTGATCGCCTTCCTGTCCTACTTCATGCAGATCCTGATGGCCGTGCTGCTGGCGACGTTCCTGCTGGTGTTGCTGCCGCGTGCGTCGGTGTGCGCCGAACGGATCACCGAGGTGTTGTCCACCACGCCCGGCATCGCCAGCCCGCAGCACCCGGTGCGGCCCGACAGCGTGCGCGGCGAGATCCGGTTGGACAAGGCGACGTTCAGCTATCCCGGCGCTGACCGCCCTGTGCTGCAGGATGTTTCGCTGACGGCCGCCCCCGGCGCCACCACGGCCATCGTCGGGTCGACCGGTTCGGGTAAGTCGACGCTGGTATCGCTGATCTGCCGGCTCTACGACGTGACCGGCGGCTCGGCGCGCGTCGACGGGGTCGACGTTCGCGATTACGACACCGAGCAGCTGTGGTCGACGATCGGGCTGGTGCCGCAGCGGGGTTACCTGTTCTCCGGCACGGTCGCCGACAACCTGCGCTATGGCAAGGCCGATGCGACCGACCAGGAGATGTGGGATGCGTTGCGGGTGGCGGCGGCCGACGACTTTGTCCGCGCCCACCCCGACGGCCTTTCGATGCCGGTCGCGCAGGGCGGTATCAACTTCTCGGGCGGACAGCGGCAACGGTTGGCGATCGCACGAGCAGTGATCCGCCGGCCGGCGATCTACCTGTTCGACGACGCGTTCTCCGCGCTCGATGTGCACACCGATGCGCGGGTCCGCGCCTCGCTGCGCGATGTCTCGGCCGGCGCGACGGTGGTGATTGTGTCGCAGCGTATTTCGACTGTCGCGGAGGCCGACCAGGTCGTCGTCGTCGACGACGGCCAGGTCGTAGGCGTCGGCACGCACGAGACACTGCTGGCCACCTGTCCGACTTATGCCGAG
>Ga0207693_10004387_pt1 | contig 11929 bp, 8 predicted proteins | sample LARL81metaG_FD_184347 | JGI IMG/M metagenome (GOLD analysis project Ga0207693, IMG submission 184347) | Corn, switchgrass and miscanthus rhizosphere microbial communities from Kellogg Biological Station, Michigan, USA - LAR L8-1 metaG... | ecosystem: Host-associated > Plants > Roots >...
GCGACGTGCCGGCGCCGGGACGCGGGTGTGACCGGAGCCCGACCGACCCTGATCACCATGTGCGGCTGCATGCTCAGGCGAAGATCGCTCCGCAGCTGAGCCCGAATCACCGCGACCTCGACCGGTTGCGAGAACAGGCTCGCGACGTAGCCGGCGCGGGTGGCCTCGAGCCACACCCGTTCCAGCGCCTCGCCGGCCCGCAGCCACGCCTCGGGCCGGTCGCTGGTGGTGCCAAGGATCAGCAGGCATTGGTCCCGCCCCGATCGGGTCTCCGCAGGCAGCCCACCCTTGCCCTGACTGTCGAAGTCGCGGATCGGGATGTCGTCCCCAGCAGTCCCGTCGACGTGGGGCACCACCAGGGCCCGGACGCCATCGCGCCGATCGGGGTCGGTCGTCGTCCAGGCCCGCAACTCGGCCCGATACGCCGCATCCGAGATCTCAAGCGAATCTGCTCGCTGCACGAGACGAGCGAGAGCCATGCGGTCGTCCTCCAGATCGACCGGATCCAGGATCGCGCCCTCGCGCTCGGCGGCGGACACCAACGTGTTGACCACCTCCGGCGGTACCTCGCCCGACGCGAACCGACGACGGTTGGTCTGACGCAGTCCGATCACCGGGTCCAAGGCCGCAAGCTCCCGATCTATCGCCTCGTCGCCGACATCGATCGAAGCGAGGAGGGTCGGCTGCGCCGGGTCGGGCAAGCGACGCACCACCGGGCTCGCGCCGGAGGCCGCCAACGAGACCCGGGCGTTGAAAACGGCGCACCCGACGCTCAGGTGCAGTTGCCGACCAGTCGGATCGAGGACGAGAAGCTGGCGACTGCGGTCGGCGTACACATCAAGCACCCCAGGGCGCAGCACGAACCGCCACGGCTGGGTGTTGTGGATCGACGGCGCCAGGGTGGCGCGCACTACCGCGCGGCGGAACGTCTCGTGGATCGCATGTGTCGTGGTCGTCATGCGTTAAGCCCACGTCTGCGCGGACGGCGGAACAAGTTGCTTAGGTCCTGTCCGCCGGCAGTCGGGCGGCGGCGACAAGGACCTAGGTCCTGATGATCGCGACACCTGCTGCTCGATGATTGGGCGGTACGTGACGTCGCGTTGTCGATCGACATTGGGGCCAAAGGACGCGTACATGCCGAAGCCGAGCCGTCCGGCGGTCGAGCCGCCGGTTCCGCGAGCCGCGCGCTCACTGCGCGCGGAATGGGCCCGACTGGCCGAGCCGCTCGGCCGAGGCCAGCCCGGGTTTGACCCATCGACCGTGGCGGACCTGCCCGAGCCCGCACGGCGCTGGCTTGTCCACGCGATTACGCCCGGCACGCCGTTGTGGCGTTCGGTGACTTTGACAATGCGAGGCAAGATACGCATCGGCGCGTGGCGGTCGTTCACCGCGACGCAGGTCATCGCACCCTCGGAAGGGTATGTCTGGGCGGCGACGGCTCGCATTTTCGCGCTCCCGGTCACGGGCTTCGATCGACTAACTGGGGACACAGGCGAGATGAGGTGGCGTCTGCTCAACCTGATTCCGGTGGTTACTGCTGGCGGCGACGACATCACCCGAAGCGCGGCTGGGCGGCTTGCCACCGAGACCGTATTTGTGCCCACGATGTTCCGGCGCGCGACGTGGACGGCAGCTGAGGAACCCGACACGGCCGTTGGAACCTGGCGGATCGGCACGGATGCTGAGACCGTGCGCTACCGGCTCGGCCCCCAGGGCGAGATGGCCGAGGTGTGGCTGGACCGTTGGGGCAACCCGGACGGAGCGGCCTACGGTCGGTACCCGTTCGGAGCGTCAATCGAGGCCGAGCAGATCGTCCAAGGCGTCGCGATACCGTCCGAGTTCCGAGCCGGATGGTGGTGGGGGACGGAGCGCCAGGACACCGGCGAGTTCTTCCGAGCCCAGGTGACGGATGCTCACTTCCACTAGTGCCATGCCGTCGCCGACGTCGATTCCGCGTTTGGCGGCGGGCAGTCCGCCTTATGCAACGCTCAGCTGCGCTTGATCCAGGCTTGAGCCTGTCGTGAGGCTGTCCTGACCAACCGCCGACCAGGCTCGGCCGAGATGGACGGACAGCAGGGATGAGAGCGCTGCACTTGCGCTACCCCAGACGTCGATGGGTCGTGGTGAGCGCGATCGTCGTGCTGCTCGCCGCTGGGGGTGCCGTGTGGTGGGCGCGCAGCGCCGGCAGCTCGAGTGCCAACGATCCGACCTATCGTCTCGTGGCCGCATCGACGGGAACGATCCGCCAAAGCATCAGCTCGACGGGAACTATCGCGCCGGCGCAGCAAGACGCGGTCAACTTCACCGTTTCGGGCAAGGTGACGCGGGTCGCGGTTACCGCCGGACAGCGAGTGAGCGCGGGAACAGTACTCGCGACGATAGACACCGCCACGCTCACCGCGAACCTTGCCCAGGCCCAGGCCACCCTGGCCACCGCGCAGGCCAAGGTGGCCGCCGACAACGCAGATAGTTCGACCACTTCCACACAACTGGCGGCCGACACGGCGGCGGCGACATCGGCGCAGGGCCAGGTCACCTCCGCCCAGCAGGCGATGTCCGCGGCGACGCTGACGTCGCCAATCGCCGGAGTAGTCGCCGAAGTGAATCTCACGGTTGGCCAGCAGGTCGGTGGCTCGTCCAGCGGCTCAGGTAGCGGTACCGGCAGCGCAGGTAGCGGTACCGGCGGCTCAGGTAGCGGTACCGGCGGCTCAGGCAGCGGGGCCGGGGGCTCCGGGTCCGGCGGGTCGAACTCCTCCAGCTCGTCGTCAACCGATCAGTTCCTCGTCATTGGCACCACGTCCTGGGTCGTCAACGCGACAGTCGACTCCACGGGGGTCGGGCTTATCGGTAACGGCGACCAGGCGCAGATCGTCCCGGGCAGCTCGCCGAGCGTGGTGTACGGAACGATCTCGTCGGTCGGTGTCATGGCCACCACCTCGTCAGGCGTTGCGACATTCCCGGTCGTCATCTCGGTCACCGGCAATCCGCCCGGGTTGCACGCCGGCGACACGGCGACGGTGTCGTTGATCTACAAGCAGCTGACCGACGTGCTCACCGTTCCGACCGCGGCGGTGCACACCGTCAACGGGCAGCGGGTCGTCTACCTGGTCTCCGGCGGCAAGCAGGTCAGCCGCCCGGTCCAGGTTGGTTTGTCCTCCGGCGGGAGTACCCAGATCACATCCGGACTGAACGAAGGCGATCAGGTCGAGGTTGCGATCCCATCGACATCGAACGGCGGTGCCGGGTCTAGCGCGAGCCGGAGCGCCCGTCCGAGCGGTGGAACCCGCCAATTCCCGGGCGGCGGCAACTTCGGTGGCGGCGGCGGAGGCGGCTTCGGTGGCGGCGGCGGCGGCTTCGGCGGCGGGGCACCCGGCACCGGCGGGGGCTGACCAGCATGCCGCCCGACGTAGAAGGTCCGTACGAAACCACAGCGGAATCCGGGGTCCCCGCGGAATCGCGCAGCGATTCTGGGGGGTGGTCCGGGCTCCCTGCGGAATCGGGCAGCGATTTTGTGGAATGGTTTCCATCCGGGGCCACCACGGAATCACTGGCTGACTCCGTGGCGTGGTCGGGTGAGCTCCAGACCGACGCAACCGAGCCAATTCCGCCGGTCAGCGTCGACCCCGTCATCCAGCTGGAGGGTGTGGGGAAGACCTATCGCACCGGTTCGGTATTCGTCGAAGCACTTCGGGACGTGACGCTCTCCATTGCATCGGGCGAATACGTCGCAATCATGGGGCCGTCCGGCTCCGGCAAGTCGACACTCATGCATATTCTCGGCTGTCTTGACGTGCCGACGACGGGTCGTTACCTGCTCGCCGGAGATGACGTTAGCCGGCTTTCCGAGTTCGAGCTCGCTGAGATCCGCAATCGGAGGGTCGGTTTCGTCTTCCAGCAGTTCAATCTGCTCGCCGGGATGTCGGCGTGGCGCAACGTCGAGCTGCCATTGTCTTACGCCGGAGTGCGGCGCGCCGAGCGGCGAACTCGCGCGGTCGATCAGCTGGGACGCGTGGGCCTGGACGACCGGATTGACCATCGCCCCGGTGAGCTGTCTGGAGGCCAGCAGCAGCGGGTTGCCGTCGCCCGGGCCTTGGTGACCGATCCCGCTCTGATACTGGCGGACGAACCGACGGGCAACCTCGATTCCGCTTCAACGGAGGACATCCTCAACCTGCTCGACGCACTTCACGGTCAGGGCCGCACCGTTGTACTGATCACGCATGAGCATGACGTTGCCGCGCGGGCGCAACGCGTCATTCAGCTCCGGGACGGGCTGATCAGCTCGGACAGCGGTGGTCTGTGATGGGTTGGCTCGAGATCCTGCGAACCGGTTGGGATGCGGTGCGAACGCACCGTCTTCGGTCCGCCCTCACCATGCTGGGCATTCTGATCGGCATTGCTGGCGTGGTCATGACGGTCGGCCTCGGCGAGGGCGCGCAGCAGAAGGTGAGCTCGCAGATCAGCGCGCTCGGCAGCAATCTGCTGATCGTGTCGCCGGGCAGTGCCACGAGCACGGCGGGTGTGCGTGGTGGCTTCGGCTCGGCGTCGACCTTAACTATCGCCGACGCGGCCGCACTGAGCTCGCCCGTGGCGACGCCTGATATTGCTGGTGTCGCGCCGGTAAAGAACACCTCCGAGAGCCTGGTCTACGGATCGACGAACTGGACGACGTCGGTCGTGGGCACGACCCCTGATTGGCTCGCGGTGCGAGCGCGAACCGTTACGGAAGGCCGCTTCTTGTCGACGGCCGATCAAGCCGAATCGGCGGCGGTTACCGTGCTCGGCCCGACGACCGCTCAGGAATTGTTCGGCCTAACCGATCCAGTTGGACAGTCGGTCACGATCAATGGCATTCCCTTCTCCGTCATCGGGATACTGAACTCGGCCGGTTCTGACTCGACAAGCAACCTCGACGACCAGGCCCTGGTCCCGATATCGACCGCTGCCTCACGCCTCATCGGTGGGAGCACCCGCAATTCGGTGTCGTCGATCTACCTCGCTGCCCGATCGAGCTCCGTGCTGTCGGCCGCGTACCAGGAGGCCGACAGCCAGCTGTTGAGCCTCCACCACGCGGCATTGCCCACGGCGGCCGACTTCACGATCACCAGTCAGCAGTCGCTCATCACCACAGCCACCTCAGTGAGCAAGACGCTGACGATCTTGCTCGCCAGTGTGGCCGGGTTGTCCTTGCTCGTCGGCGGAATCGGCGTCATGAACATCATGCTGGTATCCGTCACCGAGCGAACCCGAGAGATCGGGCTACGAAAGGCGCTGGGTGCACCGCCGGCGGTGATCCGGCGGCAGTTCCTCGTCGAAGCATCAGTACTGGGATTCGCAGGCGGAATCCTCGGTGCGGTCGTCGGCATCGTCGGCGCGATCGTGTTGCCGCATGTGATCAACAATCCGATCGCCATATCGCCGACGGCGATTGCGCTCGCGATCGTCGTGGCCGTCGCGATCGGCGTGATCTTCGGCGTCTACCCGGCGAGCCGGGCCGCCCGGCTGGCTCCCATCGACGCGCTTCGCAGCGAATGACATCGATCAAAGGAAGCTCATGACGACTCGAATTCCCATCGGCGCCATCCGGCTCTTGGCTGGAGCGACAGCCGCTCTGGCTGTTGCCGGGACGTTGGTGGCCTGCAGTAAGACGACCGGATCTGGCGCAGCGGCGGCGAACACGCCAGCACCGGCCAGCAGCGGGTCGAGCTCCCCGTCGCCCTCGGGATCGCGCGCTGCGCGCGGTCTTCGGCCCGCAGCCCAGGGCACGATCGCCGCTTTGGCGGCGGCCAGCATGGAAGTGCAGAGCCCCCAGTCCGGTCAGGTCACCGTGACCTTCGGGCCGAAAACGGCCTTCACAGCGACCTCGGCGACGACGAAGTCCGCTGTGGTCGTAGGAACATGCGTCGCGGCCATGGCTGCGCGCAGCCCATCGTCCGGATCAGCGGTACCGAGCAGCCCGGCCCCGTCAGCGAGCCCGCCACCCCGGGTCACGAGCTTCACCGCCGCGACCGTCACGATCACCCAGCCGGTCAACGGCACGTGTAACGCCGGCTTCGGCGGACCGAATGGTTCCGGAGCACCCGGCCCGGGCGGCCCGCCATCCGGAGCCTTCCCGAGCGGGACGCCGTCGGGCGGATTCGGCCGCGGCGGCTTCGGCGATTTCGCGCGGGCGACCGGCAAGGTGTCCGCGATTACCGCTTCGACGATGACCGTAGTCGGGAACACTCGAACCGGTTCGATCACCTACACCGTGACCGTCGACCCCAGCACTATGTACACGACGACGGGGCGTGGGACAGCAACATCGCTTGCGGTCGGCAAGTGCGTCATCGCGTTCGGCTCGACCAATTCGGCCGGAGCCGTCGCCGCCACCCGCATCGCCGTCAGCCCGGCATCGTCTTCGGGCTGCACGACAGCCGGCTTCGGCCGCGGGCGATTCGGCGGCGCATCCAGCAGTACGGGTGGGTGAGGCTGTGACCGGACGTCGCGGTCGCCGCAAGCGGATCATCATCGTCGGCGTTGCGGCGGTTGCCGCCGTTGCCATCGGTGGTGGCGTCGCCATGGCAATGACAAGCTCGTCCGGACCGTCGTATCGGCTGGCTAGCGTTACCCGCGGGTCGGTTACCCAGACCGTGACCTCGGTCGGCACCGTCTCCTCCGTGAACCGCGCCACCGTCAGTTTCGCGGAATCGGGGAAAGTGGCCTCGGTTCTCGCCCAGCTCGGCCAGCACGTCGCTGCCGGACAGACGCTGGCGCAGCTCGACATGACCACGCTGAACCAACAACTCCAAGCCGCGCAAGCCGACGTCGCCAAAGCGCAGCAGACGCTAGCCGCGGATACCGCCGCGCAGCTGGCCGGCACGACCAGCTCGTCCTCGGCAGCATCAACGTCGTCGACATCATCCAGCAGCGCGGGTTCGACATCGCATGTCACGCAGAGCGCAGCAACAACGGCGCTGACAGTGACGCCTGCGGTCCTGCTGAGCGCGACGACGTCGGCCTCGTCGGGATCGACAGCCCCGCACACTGTCTCGACGGTGGGCCCTCCTGCAGGAACTGGATCGGGTGCGCGTGCTCCCGCACCCGCAAGTGGCGGATCAGGTGCGGGAGCGGGTTCCGGGTCGAATTCGGCGGTCGCCGCCGCGCAGGCCAAGGTCGCCCAAGCCCAGGCCGTCGTGCTCAACCAACAGCAGGCCATCGATTCGCAGCTGGCGACGGCGTCCGCTGACATGCGCGCCGAGACGAAGGCCTGTGCAGCCGTCAGCGTCTCATCGCCCACGTCCGGTCAATCCGCAACCCCGACCGCCAAGTCAGGGTCGACGGCCCCGTCAGCTGCCGGGTCGGCTGCCGGGTCGACCTCGCCGTCGAGCACTCCGACCAGCGCGCCAGCCGCGCCATCAGGCGGCACGACCGTGACCGGCCTGGCGGCTTGCCAGAACCTCATCTCGACCGTGCTGGCCGACCAACAACAGGTGGCGGCACAAGAAAACACTCAGCTCAGCAATGAGAAAGCGCTCGACACCGCCCTGACCGCACTGCAGCACGCCATCCTCGCGTCGCCCAGCGGGGGTGCCAGCGGATCCAGCAGTGGAAGCGGCGGCTCCGGCTCGACTAGGTCAGGTGGATCCGCCAGCCACACCGGCTCGGGCGGTTCGGGCGGAACCGGCTCGGCCAGTCGCGCCGGATCCGCCACGTCCGGCGCCAAGAACAGCTTCGGCTCGTCCGGCGGCAAGAATGGCTCCGGCTCGGCTAGCTCAAAGAACGGTTTCGGCTCTGCGGGTTCAGGAAACGGTTCAGGATCGTCCGGCTCCAAGAGCGGGTCCAGTTCCCGTAGCGGGGCGAGCTCATCCGGCTCGACCGGCGGGTCGGGATTCAGCGGATCCGGCGCTGGCTCCGGATCTGGCCGCGTCATCACCGCCGCTCAACTAGCTGCCGATCAGGCGCAGATTGATGCCGCCAACGCGAATGTCGCCGTGGCCCAGCAGAATTCCGCGCAGGCAACCCTCACCAGCCCGATCTCCGGCACGGTCGCCCAGGTCGGATTGACGGTTGGTTCGTCCACGGGCAGTTCGGGAATCACGGTGATTGGTTCCGGCAACCGCGAGGTATCAACCACCGTGACGCTGAACGACGTCGACCGGGTGAAGATCGGCGATCCTGCGGCCGTAATCGTCGACGGGGTATCAACGCCCCTGTCGGGCAAGGTATCCGCCATCGGGATCCTCAACACGACGACGGGATCGTCGACCAGCTATCCGGTCACCGTGCTACTCGACCCGACGTCGGCCAAGCTCTACGACGGGTTGGGTGGATCGGTAGCGATCACGACGAGCTCGGTGTCCAACGTCCTGACGGTGCCTAGCTCGGCCGTGCACACCGTGGGACAACTGAACGTCGTATCCGTATTGAAGGGCGGAACGGAATCGACGGTGCGCGTCAATGTCGGCGCTGTTGGTCCGGACCGTACGGAGATCACGTCGGGTCTCGTCGAGGGGCAGCGGGTCGTGCTCGCCAATCTCGACGAGCCAATGCCGTCGAATTCGACGAACGTCAATGCACGCCGGCTTGGCGTGGGCGGGTCCGGAGGTCTTGGCGGCGCCGGCGGCCTCGGTGGCGGTGCAGGCCTTGGTGGTGGTGGTGGTGCTGGGTTCGGCGGCGGTGCTGGGGGCGGCGGCGCCGTCACTCGCGGCGGTCGGTGACGCCGCTAGTCTCGTCGCCCGGCGTGAGAGTGCCGTTGATTCGTCGTGGTAGACGCCATGGATTGCTGACTTGCGCCTCCGCTGGAAGGCGATTGTCCGGCACGGACTGGAAAGCGATCGGCCGCACGAAGCGGCGTAATGCCGCGGCTCCGACCGAGGTGGCCGTTGGGTTCGACGTTGCCGGCCACGGACCGCCATGCTGCTGGGCCCAGGTGAACGCCACGCCGGTTGGCCAGTCGTTGACGATCACGCGGCCGACCGAACCGGATACCTGATCGATGATCTCGCCGGAGTCTGGGTCGTCGTCGTCGTCCACGATCACACTCGCCGCAAGGGAACCCGGCAGCTCGAGCAGCGCGGCCCGCAGCTCGGCGACATCGTCGTATTCCGCGATCAGGGCCACCGGGCCGAAACATTCCTCGAGGAAGCGGCTGCCGACCCGTAGCGAATTGATGGGTACCCGAAGGACCGTGGCGCTTACCGACCAGCCCGCGTCAGCGCCGGGTACCGACCGGACGACGTCGGCTCCAGCGTCAATCAGCTCGCCAAGTCCACCGTTGAAGGCGCTTGCTATCCCTTGGGTGAGCATCACTGGGCGTGGCTGCGCCGCGACGAGGGCGTCTCCGACGAGCTCGGCAGCACGAGATCCGCGCGGGGCGAAGAGTAGGCCTGGCTTGGTGCAGAACTGCCCGGCACCGAGAGTGAAGGACCCCACGAATCCTGCGGCGACCTTCGCCATCTCGCTCGCTGCGCCGCGGGTGACGATGACGGGGTTGACCGTCGCCATCTCGGCATAGACAGGAATCACCGTCGAACGGTCGTTGGCCATTCGCCACAACGCCAGCCCACCGCTCTGTGAGCCGGTAAAGGCAACTGCGGCAATAACGTCGGCCTGCACCAGGCTCGCCCCGGCCTCATACCCAGCGACCATCGCGAACGTGCCTTCCGGCGCGCGAGTGGAGGCGAGGGCGGTTGTTGCGAGTTCGGCGAGGCGTTCACAGAGCAAGACGTGGGCCGGATGCGCCTTGGCGATCACTGGGCATCCGGCAGCGATGGCGGAAGCGGTGTCGTTGCCGAGCAGGCCAAATGCGAAGGGAAAGTTGCTAGCCCCGAACACAGCGACGGGGCCGATAGGCCGATTGACCCGGACGAGCCGCGGCGACGTGACGGTCGCATCGTCGATGGTCACGTCGAGGTAACTGCCCTCAGCGGCGACGTCGGCGTAGAACCGAAGTTGGCCCGCGGCCCGAGCGACCTCTCCCGCGAGGCGTTGCTCGCCAAGCGCCGTTTCCCGGTCCGCGATCTCGACGAGTTCGTCGGCCTGCTGCTCCAGGGCTTCGGCGATGGCGTACAGCCACGCGCTGCGTTCCGTCGGTGGAGAGGCGGCCAGCCGCGGTGCGGCGGTCCGCGCCTGCTCGAGGATTCGCGTGAGCTCTTCCTTGGTCGTCTCTGCGATCGTTCCGGCGACCGACCCGGTACGCGGCTCGAAGCTCGTTGTCCCGCTCATCGATCATCCTCACACCTTGCCCGCTGACACGGATTCTCGCCCTTGACCTTGCTCAACCTATCCGCTGGGGAGGGGAGGTCCGCTTTCCGAATTCATGAGCGGCAACCGACTTCGGCGCCATGGCGATGACTCTCGCCGGTGGCACAGGCTCACCGCTCAGGCCTGGAATGACATCGACTTAACAGTCGCTGTTCGGCTGATGTCACGTCCGAGCGAGTAGACCGGTATTCGCCGTGGCGCGCGGGCCAGCACCGCCGCCACGGACCAGTAGGCCCGGCAACGAGGCCCGAGCACCGAGGGAGCAACACACAATGGCCAGTCGAGTGGTGATCGGCGGCATCGTTGCCGCAGCAGTGATCGCGGGGACGACCGGTGCTGTGGCAGTGGCGGGCCCGTCGAACGCGCCGACCCCGTCGAGCGCGGCGACCGCGAAGACAACCGCCGGCCCGGGCATCGCGGCTGATCCGAACGTCGCTCGGGTCGCCGCACAGCTCGGCGTTTCCGCCGATCGTCTGTTGCAGGCGCTGCCCAAGGCCAAGATGGCGTCGGCAGCAGACGGATCCCTGACCGGTGATGCGGCCGCGAGGGCCCTTGCCGCAGACCTCGGCGTCAGCCCGGCCCAGGCCCAGCGCGCCCTGCGACAACTCGTGGGTACAGCGGCGCCTCGCTCCAGCGGAAAGTCCGACACACCCATGCCTCCCGACCAGGCACTGCCCGCGCTGGCGGCCAGGCTCCAGGTGTCCACCGCTCGGGCGGCCGAAGTGCTCGACGCCCTCAACCGGATGGCCGACCCGGGTCACGGCGTCGACCCGGCCAGCCCGGCATTCGCCGCACTAGCGCATAGCCTCGGCAAGACTCCCGCCCAACTCAGCCAAATCCTTGTGGGATGGAAGCAGGCTCTGCGCTCCACAATGCCGCAATCTCCCTCACCGCCTCCGGCCACCCCCTCACCGGCCGCGTCCTGATGTCGCTGGGTTTGACCTCAGTGGCGCACCCGGCCAAAGCCACTCGCGAGCCACCTATGCGACGCCCTCGCCGTGATCACCTGACGCCACGGCGCGCACTAGTTGGCCCGAGTCATTCGGGAAGGGGCGGGGCCGGTCAAGTTCCGTTTGCTTCGGTTGATCCGTCATGCCGTGTTCTCCGGGAGCGTGTGGCCCGAGATTTCTCAAGAATCGGATTCTCCCGATAGCCAGCGACGGACCTCGTCGCCATCGGCGCCGAGTCGCGGTGGTGGCTGGTAGCGCGTCACGGGCGTTGCCGAGTAGGTGATCGGATGCCGAACCTGCGAGCACGCCTCGTCACCGAATGAGACGATCGGGTCCAGGTCGAGTGAGGTCGCCAAGTCGATTGCCGAGCCAACCGTGCCGATTTCCCCGCCGACACCTCCACATCAGTCAGCCGCGCGGCCCACACGTCGGTCGTGTCGCGACGCAGCATCTCCTCCATCGCAGCAACGAGGTCGGCCCGGTGCGCGACGCGCGCGGCGTTCGTCACGAAGCGTGAGTCCTCGGCCAGGAAGGGAATCTCCAGGACGGCGGCAAGCCGACGAAACTGCGTGTCGTTGCCGCAACATACTGCGAGGTAACCGTCCTTGCAGCGCAACGTCTCATATGGCGCGACGGAGGGATGCTGGTTGCCCATTCGCTCCGGTGAGCGGCCGGTGGCGAGATACGCCGATGCTTGGTTCGTGAGGGAACTGAGCAGGCTGGACAGGAGGTTG
>Ga0207693_10004389_pt1 | contig 11927 bp, 9 predicted proteins | sample LARL81metaG_FD_184347 | JGI IMG/M metagenome (GOLD analysis project Ga0207693, IMG submission 184347) | Corn, switchgrass and miscanthus rhizosphere microbial communities from Kellogg Biological Station, Michigan, USA - LAR L8-1 metaG... | ecosystem: Host-associated > Plants > Roots >...
AATGCCGGGCGAAATCATCTCGGAACGCCGAGCGACATCATCTCGGAATGGTGGGCGACATCATCGCGGATTCGCGGGCGACTTCCCCCGGAATCCGCACGCACCCCCCACGTCGTGTGAGCGGCGCGGCGCGGTTCGGCCGAGTCGGTATTGAACGGGGTTGGATTCGCATGATCGGCCTCTCTGTTCGGGAGGCCGGCGATTCGGGACTTGCGGATCAACCCTGCGGTGGGGTAATTAACGGCTGTTTCTAGTGCCGTTGATTACGATCCATCATCGCGCCGGTCCTCCGCCCGAGGCCGGCGCTTTCTATGGGGTTGCGATTTCGCTGGTGGAGTGTAGCGGCGGGCCGAGCCGTCCCACGGCCCACGCGAGAGCCGAGCCCCATGGGTAGAGGGGCTTCGACCCCCAACGGCGGAAAGGTGGTCCACCCCCGCGGCTCGCCTTTGTTGCCAAGGTCTTGGGCGACGTCGGGAAACCGGCTTCGGTCAATGCGGCGGCGCAGTCAACGCGCGTCAACAGTACATCGGGATCGTGGGGCATCGCACGTGCCATCGCACTTACCTCCTGGTTGCCGCCATGTGACGGCGATTGCGGTGGCTCGACTGTCTATGCTGCTCCTTTACGCAGATCAAAGCACAAACGCATGGCGGATTTGTTCCCAACATGTCCAGAATTCCCGCCATTACCCGTGGAAGTCTACCCGTCGAATATTCCCCACCCAGGATGCCGGAGCCCAAGGTTGGCAATGATTGGCGAATAATCATGGAATTGGGCTTGGCCGGCGGCAAATTCTTTCATGGCGTAAGACAGCCCAGCGCCGTTTCCGAAGATCGCGTGCCAGCCAGCGCTCGCAAAATCCCAGAATGGGCCGTAGTCTTTCCCGCGTTCCGGGTGGTCACCGCCGCGAACCTGCCTCGTAGGTGCCTCGCCTGTCACAAATTGATACACGGCCCCCAGATCGAGCAGAATGCGGTAAGAAATCATTCCCTTCGGTCGCCCGACGGTAACCCCTTGTTCAACCCAGTGTTCGAAGGTCACGGCTAGGTCGCCCAGCCATTCCAAGCCATCATTCTGCCGTTGCCGAGCCGCATTAACATCCACCTTTAACAATGATTTGTTTGTACGCTGCGATTCAGGCTCCACCGCTGCTGTGAAAAGGCCGGTTCTGTCGAGCTTCGCAAAGACTTCGATCAGCGTTCGGGCTCGGCGTCCGAGATTACTAAGTTGCTTCTGTCGCTCTTGAACGGCGGCCCGGCTTTTCGCGGGCAGGTAGTCGCGAAGATCTTGTTCCGCCCACTCGCGAAGGATGTTCGGTAGCAGCGCTACCCTGTCCTGCCGACAGCCCGAAGGAAGCGCGGCGACGATGCTGCTTATCGCAGCATCCGAAATGTTGACCGCACCTGCAGATGGGGTTCCTTCCATCGCGCCTCCGCTTAAAGCCGCCGGGGTAGGCATTTCGGTGCCCGCCCTTCAGCTTAACGGCAGCGGTCACGGGCTATCAATCGCCCGTCCTCAGCGCGACCACTGTTGTGTCGGCCACCGAGACATCACCCAATAGCTCGGCCGTGCGGTCTGCCACCGTATCGGCCGCGGCGAGCAGCACAGCATCGGCCGAGTGAAGATAGCGGGATGTCACAGAGTGCCCCTTGTGCCCGACCAGTGCCGCGATCGTCGGCTCGGAATAGCCGAGATCTGCCGCCAGCGAGGCGAACGAATGCCGCAGCACGTGCGGCGTCACATCCGCCGGCAACTTGCCGAGCTTGGCAATGCGTGCCCAAAGTTTCGGGAACCCCGCCATGCGGCCATCGCCGCGCGTCGCGGGGAAGACAAGCTCGTCGGCGATGCGCGGTAGCCCGCGCAACACGTCGCATGCGGCGTGGGACAGAGGTCGGAGGCTGCGTCCCGTTTTGGTGTCGGCGAGCGTCGCCGTGCGCCGGGCAAGATCAGCCTCGTCCCAGCGCAGCCCGAGAGCTTCACCCGAGCGCCAACCGGTCAGTGCAAGGAAACGCACGGCAGCCACCGCTGCGCGCCAGACACCCTCGACCTCAGCCATGCGCAGGGCCTCGCCGAGTGCCCGATATTCATTATCGGTCAATCGCCGCTCGCGGCGGCCGTCGGCAAAACGCATCACGCCGCGCGTTGGGTTGTCCGAGCGCATGCGGTGGTGCGTTGCGTAGGAGAAGATCGCCCCAACGAGCCCGACTGTCCGGCTTGCGGTGCCCTTGCCGCCCTTCACCCGGGCGAGCCCGCGTGGCTTCGTCTTCACTTTGGCGGAGGTCTCACCTTCGGCGACGCCATGCATGAACCGCTCGATATCCTCGCGTGTGACCGCGGCCACTTTCAGCCGCCCGAGGAGCGGCTTGATGTGGCGCTCGATCCGGCCTCGGTCGGTGGCGATCGTGCTGGCTTTCTTCGCCACCTTGCGGCGGGTCAGCAATCGGCCCACTTCGACATCGGCGAGATAGAGGTCGCAGAGCTCGGCCACCGTCTTCGCCTTGCGTGCGGCTTGCTTCTCGCCGGCGGGATCGGCACCTTTGGCGACGTCTCCCAAGATTCGCTTGGCTTCCTCCCGGGCCTCGTCTGGTGTCCACGGCGCCCCATGCCGACCGATCTTGTGCCAGCGCTGCCGACCTCCGGTGGTTCGGAATTTGACGAGGTACGTGACCGCATCGCCTTTCTGGCGCCGGGCGCCAAAGCCCACGACCGCCGTATCCCACACAATTTCGCCGGGGCCGAGTGCTCGCACCTCCCGCAAACCGACCTTTTTTCGCTCGTTCATATGCGCCTCCGCTTGGTTGCTATCTGACCACCAGCAACCGAATAGCAACCACGAACACGCAAATCTTAGCAAACGAGAGCAGAGGTGCGCAACCAAAGGCCGCTGTTAACACCTTGCTTTATGCAATGCACAGCTAGTTGCTGCAAACGGTGGCGAAACCTAGGAACTGCCCTCCGAAGGCAGAGGTCGTGAGTTCGAATCTCGCCGGGTGCGCCAATCTTGACAAGAGTTAGAGGCGAAAGTCCCTCCGTCGTTTAGCGCCAAGGTAACAAGTAGGTAACGACAACGCGGAAAAAAGCGGCTTGCTTCTTCCAGCAATGTGAGATGCGCCGGCTGCGAACTGGCGCGATCCTCGGAAAGATCCGCCCGGAGCCGGCACGCAGACCCTTGCCGCCGTTGTAGCATTACGAGCCGCCATCGAGAGGCAGGTACCGGAGACGCGGCTAGACAAACAGAGCGACGGACGCCCAATGCTCACCATGCTCGCAGGCTTGGCGGACGTGGGAGCGCGACCTTATCCGCACCTGCACCGCCGAGGGCCGCAGCCAAGCGCCGAAGCGCGGGCAGCAATGGGCCGTCCCCTGAAATTGACACCGGCGCAGAAGGCCGAGGCCTGCCGACTACGGGCGCAGGGCGCGACGCTTGCCGAACTCGCCCGCAGCTACGACGTGGGAAAGAGCACGATTTCGCGACTGTGACGACGACGCCTCCCGCTAGATTTGGTATCCGGCGCGGCCAGGAAATGGCGCAGCCGACGAAATATTCAGGCGGGACAGATCGCGCCGAATGCAAGTCTTACCGTGCCCTGCTGCGTTTCTTCTTCACCGCGCGCGTGGGGATTTTATAGCGACTTTACCGGATTTTTCCGAAGTGGAGATTATGCGGCTTTGACAGCTGCGACCGACGTGTGAGAACTCACAACTTATAGACTTCTCAAGGTGAAAATACCCTTTCAGCGAAAAGGCGATACACTCAATACACGCACGAAATCCGCGAAATCTAAGGTTCAGGATGCTGCAACGATCGGACGCTCATCCGCGAAAATACCAGGTTCAGATTGAGGGCGGCAAAGCTACAGGCCAGCGAGACTGGGTTTGGCTGATCGCGCTCTGGGCGATCGTAACGGGTTACAACCTGTTTAAGCCCTACCACATCGACGATACTGCCCACCTCGAAATTGCTCGCTGGATCAGCACCCATCCGCTTCACCCGATGAGGGGACTGCTCAACTGGGATGGGATCGACGCGCCGCTCTACAATCTTAACCAGCCGCATCTGTACTTCTACTTGCTCGCCTTTTGGGGAGGAATGTTCGGCTACACCGAGGCGGCTATGCACGCGTTGCAGTCGCTAGCGGCGCTCGCCTGCATCCTGCTGTTCCATCGTTTGGCGCGCGTGTTTGTCGGGCCAGTGGCGCTGTGGGCGACGGCGACGCTCGTTCTTGGACCGGCGTTCATAGTCGAGCAGAACCTGATGGTTGACGTGCCCCTCCTCGCGACATGGCTCGCCTTCTTCAATCCGCTGATCTACGACATTGACAGCCTATACCAGAACCGGCGCTATGGACTCGCGGCTCTCGCCTGCGCCGCGGCCCTGCTCATCAAATACAGCAGCCTCACCCTTCTTCTCATTCTGTGCCTGTCCCTCCTGCTCGAACGGCGTAGAGCGCAGGCCTGGACGACGCTCATCCCGCTAACGGCGCTTGCGGCTTGGTCACTGTTCAACTTCATGGATTACGGAAGCGTGCACATCGCCGCGCGCCTTCATGGGGAAAGCCACGGTCGGCTATGGCTGCCGAAGGAAGCAGTAGCCTGGGTGCTCGCCCTCGGGGCGCTCACACCGCTCGGCTTCATCGCTGCGGTCCAGAGCCGGCAGGAACTGGTCAGAGCAGAAAGCGCGATCTACGGCGGTGCCTCCGTGGGCTTCGCGGCGATGATTCTGTCGGTCGCTTGGGCCGTGTTGTCAAATTGGTGGTCGGACAGGCTGCTCTGGGTGGTTTTCGTCGCAAACGGTGTGTTGGTTTGTTTGGCTCTGATCCCCGACACCCTGAGACTCGCATATAGCCGACTCTGGCGACCTGAGGTTGCGCGCGCCTTCGGACCCACGATTTACCTCTTGTTATGGGTACTGGGCGCGACTGCCTTCTACGTCATGTTCGCGCCCTTCATCGCCGCTCGGCACGTACTCTTAATCCTACCTGCATTAACGCTCCTCCTGGTCTCACGTTGGGACGGTTCACTCACCTGGGTGTCTAGACTCTTTGGCTTGGCTGTTACGGTGATCGTGTCCTCCGGCCTTTGCTTGTCTGACTGGCGCTTTGCCGAGTTCTATAAGTTGGAGGCCGCGAGATTAGCGCAATCACTTTCGACGGCGGGTGGTGTCTGGGTCAGTGGCCATTGGGGATGGCAGTGGTATGCGACGCAGAACGGCTTTCGCGAGGTTGATGTGCGGTCCTCGGATTTGCGACCAGGCGACTACTTTGTTGTCGCAGACGACGTCCATCACCAGTCTATGGAGGCGCCGCCGCCCATGCGCCTGGTGCGTACCGATACACAAGGCGGCTCGTTATTAAATCTCTTCTGTACCGGCCGAAATGTCCGCTTCTACGCATCGGACCTCAAGACAGCTCCCTGGTCACTCAGCCGAGATTGCCTCAACCACGTGACGGTGTTTCAGATCGGAAAGCGGTAAGTGATCCCCTCCACGGACCCCCAAGGAGGCTCGATCCTGGCAAAATTTTAAAATGAAGTTCCTGGATCTTTTCGCCACACGGGCTACTTCGCCTAACCGGCGGCTTCCTCTCGCGCAAAACGAATGAAAGCCGAGCCCGGCCCGCCGATGACAGCGCAGCCACTGCCCAAGTCCGGCTCATTGTTTGGTGCCAGAATTGCCGGCGTCAGGTCGAGCCCGACCCCGCGGAGCAAGCGCAGCGCGACACGGCGCGCAGACCACAGCCGGCAAGCGGCTAGTTTGTCTCAGGCGCGGGAGCCGCGGAACCGAGCGGCGCCAGCGGCAATCGACGGACTGCTGGAAGCCGAGGACGAGGCGCCGTCAATGAAGCCGGGACGACGGAGCGGCGTCGCTGACCGAATCGCGGATGTCTTGCTGCTCGTCGGGGAGCGCTTGGCGATGAGGGCATCGAGCGCCGCCTCGCTATCAAAAGAGTTTTCAGCCCTAAACCTTTAGTTGGCTCCGAGAATTGGCTCGTTGCACACTGTCTGCGGTAACCTGACGTTGAGCGAATGAGTAGGCGCACCCTGATGGTCTTGTGTTGCCAGGTATTGCCAAGCTCGGGCCCGATCGCGCCACAATCGCAGCACATATGAACACAAACTGGGTGATGGGCGGGAGCTGAGTGGTTGAGGACGCTGACATGCTGGACGGGACTAGGCCGGGGTCATGACCACGCCTCCCAAGGCGTGATGCAGAGGGCGGAGCTGGCGCAAGCGGAAATTGCCGCCGATCACGTGCAGCAGCGCGGTTCGCCCGTCGAGGTGTTGCGTGTCTTTCTGCGCCTGGGAGTGACGTCTTTTGGCGGGCCTGTCGCGCATCTCGGCTATTTTCGCGCCGAGTTCGTCGAGCGGCGGCGCTGGCTCGACGAGGCGGCCTACGCCGACATCGTCGCGCTGTGCCAATTCCTGCCGGGACCGGCGAGCAGCCAGACCGGCATCAGTATCGGCATCTTGCGCGCCGGCCTCCCCGGCGCGCTGTGCGCCTGGCTCGGCTTCACCGCGCCTTCCGCCCTGGCGATGGTGCTCTTCGGCTATGGTGTCGCCGCGTTCGGCAATCTGGCCGATTCGGCGTGGCTGCACGGCCTCAAGATCGTCGCCGTGGCGGTTGTCGCGCAGGCCGTATGGGGAATGGCGAGAAATTTGTGTCCCGACCGCGAACGCGCCACGATCGCGGTCGGTGCAGCCATGCTCGCGCTCGCGATACCCTCCGCTCCCGGTCAAATCGGCGCGATCGCCGCCGGCGGGCTGATAGGCTGGGGGTTGTTGCGCGGCGGAACACAGCCTCGGGATCAACACTCTCTGGTGGTGCGTTTACCGCGCGCTTGGTCGGTGATGGCCCTCGTCAGTTTCTTCGCGCTGCTGGTCGGGCTGCCGCTGCTCACAGCAGCAGTCCCGTCGCACACGATCGCGCTCGTCGATTCGTTCTATCGCTCGGGCGCCTTGGTGTTCGGCGGAGGTCACGTCGTGCTGCCGCTGTTGCAGGCCTCGGTGGTGCCGCCGGGATGGGTGACGAACGATGCCTTTCTCGCCGGCTATGGCGGGGCGCAAGCGGTGCCGGGGCCTCTGTTCACTTTTGCGGCCTATCTCGGCACGGTCATGGGTCCTCCGCCCAATGGCTGGCGCGGCGGTCTGATATGCCTCGTGGCGATTTTTTTGCCGTCGTTTCTGCTGCTGATAGGAGCGTTGCCGTTCTGGGACACGCTGCGCCGCCGGACTGGCGTGCAGTCGGCGCTGCGCGGCGTCAACGCGGCGGTGGTGGGCCTGTTGCTGGCCGCTCTCTATAAACCCGTATGGACGAGCGCAATATTCGGACCGGCCGATTTTGTGATCGGCATTCTTGCTTTCCTGCTGCTGGCTTTCTGGGCGGTGCCGCCTTGGCTGGTCGTGGTCTTCGGGGCAGTCGCCGCAACCGTCGTCTCGGTCATTCCGATCTTGAATGGTTAAGCCGTTTCTTTGCTTGTGTTTTCTGTTGCTCGGGTTTCAGACCGCGCGTGCAGCGGACACGGTGTTTCTCGAGGAGCTGACCTGGACCGAACTACGCGACCAGATCCGCTCCGGCAAGACGACGGTCATCGTCCCGATCGGCGGGACCGAACAGAACGGCCCGCATATGGCATTGGGCAAGCACAATTTGCGGGTGCGCTATCTCTCCGAGAAGATCGCCCGAGCGCTCGGCAATGCGCTGGTGGCGCCGGTAATCGCCTACGTCCCCGAGGGCGGCCTCGCCCCGCCGACCGGACATATGAGATTTCCCGGCACGATCACCGTGCCGGAAGAAGCCTTCGACAAAATCCTCGAATATGCCGCGCGCAGCTTCAAGCTCGCGGGGTTTCACGACATCGTCTTTCTCGGCGACCACGGCTCTTATCAAAAGGACGAGAAAGCGATCGCGGACAGACTGAACAAGGAATGGGCGGCGCAACCGGTCCGTGTCCACGGCATCGAAGAATACTACCGCGCGAGCGAAAGCGAATTCGGCAAGCTGCTGATGAGCAAGGGTTATCGTGAAGGGGAGGTCGGCACGCACGCCGGCCTTGCCGACACCTCGTTGACGCTTGCCGTCGACCCTCACTTGGTGCGCGCCGATCACTTGCAGCCCAGAGCCAGCATGGAGAACGGTGACGGGACCAAGGGCGACCCGAGCCGGTCGAGTGCCGAACTCGGGCAGCTGGGCGTTGATCTGATCGTCCGGCGGACAGTGGACGCGATTAGAAAGGCCACCAGTCATCCTTAACATCTCATATCGGGAGATCTTCGTGCGTCGGCACCTTCTTCTTTGGTTCCGCATGGCTTTGTGGCTCGGCCCGGTAGTCGTGCTGTGCGGTTGGATCGGTCGCTCTGCCTTGCCGTCTCGCGCGGCGGAAGACCAGAATGGGCCGCTGTGCTCGGCGGCTTCAGCCGCGGCACGCACGCCTCAGCCCGCATCGGGGCTATTGCGTAAGGTTCGCATCAATCCCGGCGAGCCGGTTCAAACCGTACCGGGAATGCCGCCTGTTCTTGATGCGGGCAATCTTTATAGCGGCGCCGCAGCGGATCATTTGAGCGCGGCGGTGGGCGGGGCGTTGTCGCGCGTTTATGTGCCGAACCGGCGCGGGAACAGCGTCTATGTCATCGACCCCGTGACACATGCTGTCGTGGACCGGTTTCCGGTGGGCCCCAGCCCGCAGCACGTCGTGCCGTCCTGGGATCTGAAGACCTTGTGGGTCGCGAATAACGGCGCTCGCCGCAGCAGCGGCAGCTTGACGCCGATCGATCCCAAGACCGGCAGACCGGGCAATGCCATTCCCGTGGACGACCCGTACAACCTGTACTTCACGCCGGATGGGCGAGCGGCGATCGTCGTCGCCGAGCGGCATAAGCGCCTCGACCTTCGCGATCCTCAGACGATGGCGCTGCAGCAATCCATCGAAGCGCCCAACTGCTCTGGAATCAATCACGCCGACTTCTCGATTGACGGGCGCTACGCGATCTTCACCTGCGAGTTCCGGGGCGGCGGGCTAGTGAAGATCGACCTCGTCAACCGCAAGGTGGTCGGCTATCTGCGCTTTGCGCGGCGCGGGATGCCCCAGGACATCCGCATCTCACCGGACGGCGTACGCTTCTTTGTTGCCGATATGCACGCCGACGGGGTGTATGTCGTGGATGGCGATAGCTTCACCCAGACGGACTTCATCCCGACCGGCGTCGGCACGCACGGGCTCTACCCGAGCCGCGACGGCAAGGAACTATACGTCGCCAACCGCGGCTCGCACTCGACGCGCGGGGCCTCGCACGGCAAGGGCAGCATCACGGTTCTCGACTTCGCGACCGGCAAGGTCGAGCACATCTGGCCGATCCCGGGCGGCGGCAGCCCCGACATGGGCAACGTCAGCGTCGATGGAAAGCAGCTCTGGCTGTCGGGGCGCTTCGATAACGTCGTCTACGATATCGACACGGCCGACGGGTCGGTGAAAAGCACTCCGGTGGGCCAGGAGCCCCACGGGTTGACGGTGTGGCCACAGCCCGGCCGCTACTCGCTCGGCCACACCGGAAATATGCGTTGACGGCCGACCTACAGGCGCACGTTGCGCAAACGCAATGCGTTCCCGATCACGAGCACCGAGCTTATGCTCATTGCGGCGCTCGCGATCATCGGATTGAGCAAGAGACCGAACGCCGGGTAGAGAACGCCGGCGGCGATGGGGATCGCCAAGCCGTTAAAGACGAACGCGAAGAACAGGTTCTCGCGGATATTGCGCATGACCGCTCGCGAGAGCCGGCGGGCCCGCACGATTCCCTGCAAATCACCTTTGACCAGCGTTACCGCGGCGCTTTGCATCGCGACGTCGGTGCCGGTACCCATCGCGATGCCGATTTGCGCCTGCGCCAAAGCCGGCGCGTCGTTGATCCCGTCGCCGGCCATCGCGACGACTCGGCCCTTTTCCTGCAGATTCCTGACCACCGCGGCTTTCTGATCCGGGAGGATTTCGGCGGCGATGTCGTCGAGGTGGAGCTTGCGGCCCACCGCTTCCGCCGTGGTCCGACTGTCGCCGGTCAGCATGACCGCGCGTATCCCGTCCTCGCGCAGCGTCGTCAGCGCACCGACCGCGCTGTCCTTGATCGGATCGGCGACCGCGACGAGCCCGGCTGGCTTACCGTCGACCGCGACCAGCATCACGCTCTGGCCGTCTTTGCGGAGTTCCTCCGCCCGTGCCGCCAGGCCCGTCGATTCGATGCCAAACAATGCGAACAGAGCGGGATTTCCGACGGCAACGTGCCTTCCATCGACGATTCCGACGACCCCCTTTCCGGTCTCCGAGGTAAAATCCGCTACGGCAGCGAGCACCAGGCCGCGTTCCTCGGCGCCGCGCACAATAGCGGCCGCCAACGGGTGCTCACTACCTCGTTCGAGGCTCGCGGCAAGGCGCAGCAATTCGTCCTCGGCAATGCTTGCGACCGCCGTGACGCCGATGAGGCGCGGCTTGCCCTCGGTCAAGGTTCCGGTCTTGTCGACGACGAGGGTGTCGACCTTCTCCATCAACTCCAGCGCCTCGGCGTTCTTGACGAGAACGCCGGCGCGGGCGCCCCGCCCGGTGCCGACCATGATCGACATCGGCGTCGCCAAGCCGAGAGCGCAAGGGCAAGCGATGATCAGCACCGCGACAGCGTTGACGAGGGCGAAGGTCATCGCTGACGCAGGGCCGAAAATCGACCAGGCGGCGAAAGTAAGCAAGGCGGCAAGGATGACCCCCGGCACGAACCAGGCGGAAACGGTATCGGCCAGGGTTTGGATCGGCGCGCGCGAACGCTGCGCCTCGGCGACCATCCGCACGATCTGCGCCAACAGCGAATCGCTGCCTACCCGCTCGGCGCGCATGACGAAAGTCCCCGTTGTGTTGACGGTTGCGCCAGTCACCGTGTCGCCCGGAGCCTTCTCCGCCGGCGCCGGTTCCCCGGTGATCATCGACTCGTCGACGGCGCTTCTTCCTTCGAGGACGACACCGTCGACCGGGACCTTCTCGCCGGGCCGGACACGTAGGCGGTGCCCGGGCTGGACCTCTTCCAGTGGGATGTCAGCCTCCGAGCCATCCCCGCGCACTAGGCGGGCGCGCGCGGGGGCCAGATCGAGCAGTGCCCGGATGGCGCTCCCGGTTTGCGTGCGGGCGCGCAGTTCGAGGACCTGGCCGAGCAGCACTAGGGTCACGATGACCGCTGCAGGCTCGAAGTAGACCGGGACCTCGCCGCCGGGTGTGCGGAAGGAGGGTGGGAATATGCCGGGCGCCAGCGCCGCAACGAGACTAAAGGCATAGGCGACTCCGGTGCCGAGCGCTATCAGAGTGAACATATTGAGGCGCCGGCTGACGATGGACCGCCAGCCGCGCTCGAAGAACGGCCAGCCGCCCCACAGCACCGCCGGCGTGGCGACCAGGAATTCGACCCATACCGCTGTGCGCGGCGCAATGAGCCCGGGGTTCGTGAAATCCTCGGTCATTGCCAGGGCGACGAGAGGGACGGACAGCGCCGCGCACACCCAGAACCTTCGCGCCATGTCGCGCAGCTCGGGATTGGCCGTATCGCTCCCGGCCGGCGTCATCGGTTCGAGCGCCATGCCGCAGATCGGGCAGCTGCCGGGCTCGGCGCGCTGGACCTGCGGGTGCATCGGGCAGGTCCACAGGTCCCGCGCCGCGGAAGGACGCAGCGGCTCGGGCGCGGCCGGCGTCGGATAGCGCCCCGGCTCAGCCGTCATTCCGCAAACCGGATCGCGCCCGCCACTAGGCGTGCGCTCAGCATGATGGCGGCTTTGTTGTTCAGAGAGCGGCTCGGCCGCGGTCATAGCATCATGTTCCTTTTGCAATCGATGCCCACTCTAGACCAGAGGCAGCTGGGCACGGTTTGATCTGGATCAAGGAACGTCCGTGCCATGTGGCGTCGCC
>Ga0207693_10004391_pt1 | contig 11922 bp, 12 predicted proteins | sample LARL81metaG_FD_184347 | JGI IMG/M metagenome (GOLD analysis project Ga0207693, IMG submission 184347) | Corn, switchgrass and miscanthus rhizosphere microbial communities from Kellogg Biological Station, Michigan, USA - LAR L8-1 metaG... | ecosystem: Host-associated > Plants > Roots >...
GAGGACCTCGCGCGTGAGGAGTGGCTCGTCCCGGAGCATCGCGCGGCGCACGCGCGTGAGGGCACGCAGTCGCTGATGGTCGTCGGCCTCCGCGACCGCGAGCGGCTGCTCGGGACGCTCAGCTTCTACTTCCGCGAGGTGCACCCGGTCTCGGAGGAGGAGCGCGTCACGGCCGTCGCGCTCGCGAACCTCGCTGCAGCCTCCCTAGCCTCTTCCGAGCTCTACGGCGCGCAGGCCCGGATGGCGGAGGAGCGCCGCCTGGTCGCCGAGGCGAGCCAGCTCCTCGCCTCCTCGCTGGACTACCAGACGACGCTGCGAAACGTCGCCCAGCTCGCCGTCCCCCAGTTCGCGGACTGGTGCTCGATCGACGTCGTCGACGAGAACGGCGCCCTTCAGCGCCTCACCGTCGCGCACGCCGACCCGGACAAGGTGCGGCTCGCAAACGAGCTCGCCGAGCGCTATCCACCGAACCCCGACAGCCCGCACGGAGTCGCCAGGGTGATCCGGACCGGCGAGTCGGAGCTGATCGCAGACGTCTCGGACGAGCTGCTCGTGGAGGCGACGCGCGGCGACGCGGACCTGCTCGAGCTGCTGCGGAACCTGGGTCTGCGCTCGTCGATGTCCGTCCCGCTCGCCGCCCGCGACCGGATCCTCGGCGCGATCACGTTCGTCTCGGCCGAGAGCGGGAGGCGGTTCGGCGCCGCCGAGCTCGCCGTTGCGGAGAGCCTGGGCCGCCAGGCGGCCGCAGCCGTCGACAACGCGCTGCTCTTTCGCGAGAGCGAGCGGGCGCGCGGCGCCGCCGAGCAGGCGCGTGAGCGGCTCGCCGTGCTCGCGAACGCCAGCACGCAGCTCGCGTCCACGCTCGACTACGAGGCGACGCTCGCCAACATCGCCTCCCTGCTCGTCCCGCGCTACGCGGACTGGTATGCGGCAGACGTGGTCGACGGCGAAGGCTTCCGGCGAATCGCCGTCGTGCACAAGGATCCGGCGAAGGCCGAGTGGGCGGAGCGCTCCAAGCGCGTCTTCGCGCCGATCCAGGACGAGCCCGAGGGGACGTCACGGGTCGTCCGGACGGGCGAGCCCGTCCTCTACCGGCGCGTCTCGGACGAGCTCCTTCGCACCTCGACGATGAACGCCGGCCACTACGAGACGCTGAAGGAGCTGGGGATGGAATCGGCCATGGTCGTGCCGCTCACGGCCGGCGGACGCACCTTCGGCGCCCTGATGCTGGTGAGCGCCGACCCGGCGCGCCTCTACGACGAGGACGACCTCGACTTCGCACGGCATCTCGGCCGCCGCGCTGCGGTGGCCGTCGACAACGCGAAGCTCTACCGGGCCGTGCAGGAGCGCGCGCAGGCGGCACAGGTCGTCGAGCACGTCGGCGACGGGGTCGTGCTCGTCGACGAGGACGGCATCGTCCGACTCTGGAACCCGGCCGCGGAGCGGATCACGGGCCTCGCCTCGCTGGAGACCGTTGGACGCCCCGCCGCGGAGATTCTCAAGCCCTGGGAGTCGCTCGCCCCGCTCACCGGAACCCCGGGCACGGCGGAGACGCGCCCGCTGGAGGTGAACGAGCGCGAGCTGTGGCTGTCGATCACCGGCGTGTCCTTCCCCGGAGGCGCGGTCTACGCGTTCCGCGACCTGACCGCGGAGCAGGCGGTCGATCGGCTGAAGTCGGACTTCGTGGCGACCGTCTCGCACGAGCTGCGGACGCCGCTGGCCGCGATCTACGGCGCCGCGCTCACGCTGCGCCGGGAGGACGTGATGCTCGCCGAGCCGCAACGCACCGGCCTGCTCGAGGTCATCTCCGGCGAGTCCGACCGCCTCGCCCGCATCGTCAACGACATCCTCTGGGCGAGCCGCCTCGAGTCCGGCGCCATGCACACGACGATCCAGGTCTGCGACGGCGCCGACCTCGCCCGGGGCATCGTCGAGGCGGCGCGCTCGTACGTCCCGCCGAACGTGACGCTCGCCTTCGAGGCGCCGGACGACCTTCCGGCTCTGGCCGCGGATCCCGACAAGGTGCGACAGGTCCTCAGCAACCTCGTCGAGAACGCGGTCAAGTACTCGCCGGAGGGCGGCACCGTCACGGTCAGCCTCGCGCAGCACGGCGACCGGCTGCGGTTCACCGTCGAGGACGAGGGCCTCGGCGTCCCGCCCGAGGAGCAGCGCCGCATCTTCGAGAAGTTCTACCGCCTCGACCCGCAGCTCTCACGCGGCGTGGGCGGGACCGGGCTCGGCCTCTACATCAGCCGCGAGCTCCTCGAGCGGATGGGCGGCCGGATCTGGGTCGAGTCCGACGGCCGCCGCGGTTCCCGCTTCGTCGCCGAGTTGCCCCGTGCGGAAGCTGCGCTTCCGCACGGCTCTTAGATACGCCGCACCGACTTAGCGGAGGCGGACCGATGCGGGCGGGGAGGCGCTAGCCCCACCGCCCGCACTCTGCGTACCGTGACTCGGCGACTAGTAGGTCGCGGGGGGACCCTCGTCGACGTACGTGGTGCGGCGACGGCCCGACCAGTACCCGGGACCTGCCCACGTCGACCAGAAGATCAGCGACAGCAGCACCGAGACCAGGCCGACGGCCATCAGGATCCAGCCGACAGCGTCCACGTTCACCGCGGTGCTCGTCGTGTTGACGGCGAACGTCAGGATCGCGCCGACCGCGATCAGAAAGATTCCAACTCCAAGACCCATTCCAAGCCCTCCTTGCATTTGCGGGGTTCGTACTCACCCGTACAACGGAGGAACGCCTGAATCGGTAGCGCACGTCGCCGTTCAAGTAGGCTCGTCCGGTCCGTGCGCAGGGGCTCGATCGTACAGCTGATCCTGTTCGCGATCATCGCGTCGGCGGCAGGGTTGACGCTTGCCCTCGTTCCGGGCTGGCTCCCCGAGCCTGCGTCGAAGGAGGCGGGTCGGATCGACTTCGTCTTCTGGTTCGTGACCGCGATCTGCATCTTCATCTTCGCGATCGTCGCCGCCGTGCTCGCCTACTCCGTGCTGCGGTTCCGGCGCAAGCCCGACGACGACACGGACGGGCCGCCGATCCACGGCCACACGGGCCTGGAGATCCTCTGGACGGCGATCCCGACGATCCTCGTGACGGCGATCGGGATCGTGAGCGCCGTCGTGCTCGCCAAGGACGACGACGTCGGCAAGGACCCACTCCGCGTCAACGTGATCGCGCAGCAGTTCGTCTGGACGTTCTCCTACCCGCAGTTCGGGAACAAGAAGTCCGCCGTGCTCCGGCTGCCGAACCACCGCTCCGTCCTGCTGACGATGACGTCCAAGGACGTCATCCACTCGTTCTGGGTGCCCGAGTTCCGCCAGAAGCAGGATCTCGTGCCCGGGATCCATCCGACGCTCCACATCACGCCGACGCGCATCGGGTCGTACCCGGTCATCTGCACGGAGCTCTGCGGCCTCGGGCACGCGCTCATGCGCTCGCGGTCGATCGTCATGACGCCTAGCGCCTTCCGTCGGTGGGCGAGCCAGAAAGGGCCGGGCGGAGCATGACGAGCATCGCCGCAGAGCATCACGAGGTCCACGCAGCCCACGAGGGCCCGCCGCGCCCGCCGCACGGCTGGCGGCGCCTCGTCTGGCCGGGCTTCCTCCGCGCGGCGTGGATGACCCCGCTCTTCTTCGGGATCGGCTGCGCGATCGTGGTCTCCACCCGCTGGTGGGGCGGCTGGCATCCGATCTGGAAGGGCGAGATCATCGTTCTCGTCGGCGCGCTCACCGCGGCACCGATCGGCTTCCTCGCCGGCATCGGCGCCTTCGACTACTGGGTGCGCTACGCGATCGGCGCCCCGACGATCCCCGAGGACCACTCCGGCCACGGCGCCTACAGCTGGAAGGACTACTTCCGGGTCAACACGGACCACAAGGTCATCGGGATCCAGTACCTCACCACGACGATCTTCTTCTTCCTCGCCGGCGGCCTGCTCGCGCTCCTGGTCCGCGCGGAGCTCGCCAAGCCGGGGATGCAGTTCTTCGACAACCAGACCTACAACGGCCTCTTCAGCGTCCACGCGTCGCTGATGATCTTCCTGTTCGTGATCCCCGCCTTCGCGGGGCTCGCGAACTTCGTCGTGCCGCTCATGCTCGGCGCGCCGGACATGGCCTTCCCACGGCTGAACGCGCTGTCGTACTGGCTCCTGCCGATCGCCGGGATCATGATGCTGTCGAGCTTCCTCGCCCCGGGCGGCGCGTTCGCGGCGGGCTGGACCGGCTACGCGACGCTGTCCGTCCACCAGCCCATGGGGACGATCTTCTTCAACATGGGCGTCCAGTGGGCGGGGGCGAGCTCGATCATGACCGCCCTCAACTTCCTGGTCACGATCATCACGATGCGCGCGCCGGGCATGACCTTCTGGCGCATGCCCCTGCTCGTCTGGGCGAACTTCACGACGTCGCTGCTCGTCGTGATCGCGACGCCGTTCATCGCCGGCTCGCAGTTCATGGTGCTGTTCGACAAGGTGATGCACACCGGGTTCTTCGAGCCGAACCTCGGTGGCTACACCCTCGGGTACCAGCACATCTTCTGGTTCTACTCGCACCCGGCGGTCTACATCATGATGCTGCCCGGCTTCGGGATCGCCTCGGAGGTGATCTCCGTGTTCGCGCGGAAGCCGATCTTCGGCTACCGCCTGATGGCGCTGTCGCTGATGGCGATCCTCGTGCTCGGCTTCTCGGTCTGGGCGCACCACATGTTCGTCTCGGGCATGGCGCCGTGGCTGCGCGTGCCGATGATGATCACGACGCTCCTGATCGCCGTCCCGACGGGGATCAAGGTCTTCTCGTGGCTCGCGACGATCTGGGAGGGGAAGATCAGCTTCGCGACGCCGATGTTATGGGCGGTCGGCTTCGTCTCGATGTTCGTGATCGGCGGCCTGTCGGGGATCTACCTCGGCGCCGTCCCGATCGACATCCACGTGAGCGACACGTACTTCGTCGTCGCCCACATCCACTACGTCCTCTTCGGCGGCTCGCTCTTCACGATCTTCGCCGGCATCTACTACTGGTTCCCGAAGATGACCGGCCGGATGTACGACGAGCGGCTCGGCAAGCTCCACTTCTGGCTCACCTTCATCGGCTTCAACGCGACGTTCTTCCCGATGCACCTGATCGGCGTCCAGGGGATGCCGCGGCGCGTCTCGGACTACGACCCGATGTTCGCCGGGTGGAACATGTTCATCTCGATCGCGTCCTTCTTCCTGGGCGCGTCCGTGATCGTCTTCCTCTACAACATGGTCGTCAGCATGCGGCGCGGCCCGATCGCCGAGGCGAACCCGTGGCGTGCGCTCACGATCGAGTGGCAGGTCTCGTCCCCGCCGCCGATCTTCAACTTCGACGAGGTGCCGCAGGTGGTCGGGAACCCGTACGAGTACGGCGTCCCCGGCGCCCGCCACGCGGTGCTGAACGGAGACCGGGAGGCGGTTCCCGAGAAAGTGCCGGTGAGCTGAGATGCACGTCCTGGTCGTCGCCAACGAGACCGTCACCGGCCGCAAGCTGATCGAGGCGATCGAGCGGCGGCGCGACGGCGACCTCCGCGTCACGGTCATCTGCCCCGTCAACCAGCCCGAGCAGGGCTACGTCGTCTACCAGGACACGCGGCGCGCGGCCGCCGGGCGCCGGCTGGACAAGACGCTGGCGCTGCTGCACGAGGAGGGCATCTCCGCACACGGGTTCGTCGTCGAGTCCGACCCGGTCACGGCGGTGCGCGATGCGATCGCGCAACTCGAGCCGCCCGTCGACGAGGTGATCGTCGCCACACACCCGGTCGAGAAGTCGGGCTGGCTGCGGCGGAACGTCGTCGACCGGATCGGCGGAGCGGCCGGCGGCCGTCCCGTCGAGCACGTCGTCGTCGACGTCCGCGGCGAGGCGGGCGAGGCGAACGTGCTCGTGATCGCGAACGAGACCGTCGTCGGCGATCACTTGCTCACGAGGATCAAGGAGCGGGCTGCGCGCGGGCCGTCGAGCTTCCTGATCATCTCGCCGCAGAGCGACCCCAGCCGCGGCGCTCACCCTGACGCCGAGCGCCGCCTCAGGCGGGCGGTCGCCGAGCTGCGCGGCGCCGGCATCGACGCGCACGGCCAGGTGGCGCATCCCGACCCGTTCACGGCCGCACAGGAGGCGATCCGGGAGGAGCGCGTGGACGAGATCATCGTCTCGACCTTCGCACCGGAGAAGTCGGGGTGGCTGCGCCGCGACCTCGTCGAGCGCCTGCGGGCCGACACCGGCCTGCCGGTCGAGCACCTGGTCGCGCCCGCGGAGGTGACCGCCTAGTGGAAGCCCACGCTGCAGCCGGCCATCACGGCCCGCCCGCCGCGCACCAGAGCTCGCGCGTCAACGCGTCGGTGCTCGGCATGTTCCTCTTCATCGCGTCCGAGATCATGCTGTTCGGCTCGTTCTTCACGGCCTACTTCTTCGTGCGCGTCGTCAACGGGACGGCGTGGGTCAACCACTACATCCTCGCCAACGGGAAGCTCTTCCAGCTCCCGATCTACGTCGCGTTCATCAACACGGCGATCCTCGTCACGTCGAGCTTCACGATGCACTGGGCCCTGACCTCGATCAAGAAGGGGAACCGCGCCGGCCTGCAGGCGGGCCTGCTCCTGACCTTCCTGATGGGCCTCGTCTTCCTGCTCACGCAGGTTCGGGAGTACTCGCGGCTCGGCTTCAAGCCCAGCGACGGCGCACCGGCGACGGTCTTCTACTCGCTCACCGGGCTGCACGGCGCCCACGTCTTCGTCGGCCTCACGATCCTCGCGTTCATGACGATCCGGGCGTTCCGGGGCCACTTCTCGCCCGAGCACCACCACGGCGTCGAGATCGGCGGGATCTACTGGCACTTCGTCGACGTAATGTGGATCGTGGTCTACACGACGGTGTACATCATCTGACGCCGTGATCAATCCGCTTCGCAGCGAGGAAGAGGCGTTCCGGTTCGTGATCGGAACGATCGCCTACTTCGGTGCGATCGCGGGCGCTGCGGTGATCGACAAGTGGGCGGGGCTCGTCGTCTTCATCGTCCTCACTGCGGCCATCCTCGTGCTCTGGCTGCGCGCGCGCCGGGACGAGGCGCCGATCCAGACGGCGCCCCGTCCGAGCGGCGCGAACGAGCACCGGATCCTCGTGATCGCCAACGAGACGGTCGGGGGGCAGATGCTGCGCCAGGTGATCCTGAGCAAGGCCGAGGGCGTGGACGAGCATGTCCTCGTGGTCATCCCGGCCCTGAACTCGCCGATCCGCCACTGGGCGTCCGACGACGACAACGCCCGCGCAGCGGCCGCCGACCGCCTCGAGGAGAGCCTCCGGCGGCTGAAGGAGGGCGGCGTCGAGGCAACCGGCATCGTCGGCGACGGCGATCCGCTCCAGGCCGCCGAGGATGCGCTGAGGACGTTCGGGGCCGACGAGATCGTCATCTCCACCCATCCCGAGGGGAAGTCCCACTGGCTCGAGCGGGGGGTGGTCGAGAAAGCCCGTGAGCGCTTCACGGTGCCGGTCACGCACGTCGTGACCGACCTCGCAGCAGAGCGAGAAGAGATCCGCAGCTAGCGGTACAGCAGCAGCTGCGTGCAGCGGAAGAGGGCGATCGTCTTGCCCTCGTGCGTGACTGTGGCGTCCCACACCTGCGTGGTGCGGCCGCCGTGGACGAGGACGGCCTCACACTCGATCCTCCCTTCGCGCGCCGTGCCGAGGAAGTTCGTCTTCAGCTCGATCGTGGTGAAGCTCGTCGCGCCCTCGGGGAGCGAGGAGAGGCAGCCGTACCCCGCGGACGTGTCGGCCAGGGTGACGACCGTGCCGGCGTGGAGGAACTGGTGCGGCGCGAGCAGTTCCCGCCGGACGTCCAGCGCGGATCGGACGCGGCCGGGCTCCGCCTCGAGGAACTCGATGCCGAGCAGGCCCGGTAGGTAACCCCGGCCCAACCCGGTGAGCCGTTCCCGGTCTATTTCTTGCCGGCGGCGCTGGACACGTACCGGGCCACCGCGGCGATCTGCTTGGCGGTGAGCGTCCCCTTGAACGCCGGCATGATCCCGCCGCCGACCTCGACCTGGTGCTGGACGACCGAGAGCGGCGGCATCAGCGCATCGAGGTTCGGGCCCTGCGTCCCGTTCGTGCCCGCGTCGGCGAGCGTGTGGCAGCCGCCGCACTTGGCCTTGAAGATCGTCTTGCCGTCGTTGCTCGCGAGCTGCTGCGACTCGGAGAAGCCGTTCTTGCCCGCGTTGGCGGCGACGAAGGCCGCGACGTCCTCCGCGTCCTTCCCGCGGACGAGGTTCGCAGGCATGTTCGCCTGCAGCTCGTTGCTCGCGTTGTTGCCGGTGGCGTACTGGCCCGGATTCCTGATCTGGCCGAGGACGATGTCCTCGATCGCCGACTCCTTGAAGCCGTCCGCCCGCGCCTGCGCGAACGAGTCGTCGAGGTTGGGGCCGACCGTCCCGGAGGTGCCTGCTGCGGCGAGCGTGTGGCACCCGCCGCACTTCGACGCGAAGAGGGTGCGACCGGCTTCCTGGTCACCCTGCCCGGTGGCGCGCCCGCCGGTGCCGCAGCCGGCCAGCATCAGGACGGCTCCTAGCAGCGTCAGGCCGCGGAGCACCGCTAGGCCGGTGGTTGGTCCGCGGCGTGCAGCTTGGAGACGGCCTCGTCGCGGGTCGGATAGATCGTGAAGACGCGGTCGAGGCCCGTGATCTCGAAGATCTTGGTGATGTTGCGGTCGCTGCAGACCAGGGACAGCTGTCCGTCGTTCGCGCGCAGCCGCTTGACGCCGCCGACGAGCACGCCGAGCGTCGTGGAGTCGATGAAGGTCGTGTCGCTGAAGTCGACGACGACGTCCTTCGCGCCCTGGCCGATCACGTCGAGGAGCTGCTGCTTGAACTCCGGCGCCGTGTACAGGTCGACCTCGCCGGCCAGCGCGATCACGAAAGCGTCGTCTCCCAGCTGCTCGGTCTTGATGTCGAAGTTCATGGCTCCCCCGGAACGAACGATGACAGCGGTCGCGCGGGCCTCTTCCCCGCTCGGCGGAGTCTAACCCCCACCCGACGCGGTCGACGACGCCTGCAGCGCCTTGATCTGCGCACGGATCTGGGCCTTGAGCGTCGCGTCGTCGGTCAGCTTCAGCACCTTCCTGTAGGCCGCGGTGGCGGTCTTCGTGTCCTGGAAGCGCTGAGCGGTGCTGGCGAGCGTGATCAGGTTCTCCTGCGTCGGCTGCAGCTTCGTGAGCTTCTTGTACGTCGAGATCGCCTGCTGAGCGGCCGTCGTGTACTGGGAGTTCGCCTGCTGCGCCGCCGTGCCCGTCTGGGTCTGGATGAGGTTGGAGATCGGATCCGTCCCGAGCGCCTTGCCGAACTTCGTGGTGGGAGCCACGCCGAAGATGGAGCCCGCGGACGCGCTCTGCTGCTCCACGAACGCGTTCTGCGCAGCCGTGAGGTAGTTGTCCGCCTGCGTCGCCTGCAGACCGGCGAGGTGGGCGAGCGCGCTCGCGTCCTTCGGGCGCAGCGCGATGTACTGCTGGTAGGCGCTGATCGCCTCGGGCAGCTGGCCCTTGGTCTCGTACGCGGTCGCGAGCTGCTTCTGCGCAGTCGCGTTGCGCGGGTTCTCGTTGACCTTCTTCAGCGCTTCGGAGACTCCCGGCGCCGAGCTGCTCCCGCGACCGAAGGTGTCCTGGATCAGGCTGCCGAGGTCGAGGCCGCCGGAGCCGACGCCGAGGAAGACGAAGCCGCCAGCGAAGACCACGATCATCAACATGAACGCCCACTTCGCATGGCTGCGCAGGCGCGGGAAGAACATGGTGTCCTCGGCTACGCGCGAGGAGCTACCGCCGCCCCCGCCGGTTCCCCGGCGGGTTCCGGCGGTGCGAGCATGGCGCGCCTCGCGCTGTGCGCGGCGGCGGTCAGCTCGTGCCACTCGAAACCTCCTTGTTCGTAACGCGCTTCACCATCGACATACGTCGCCAGCACCCGTTCGGGCGTCCCGCCGAAGACGACGGCGGCCGCCGGGTCCTCCCAGGGTAGATAGGACGAGCCGGAAAGGGACAGGATTGTGAGATCGGCGCGTTTCCCCCGGATGAGGGAGCCGATCTCCGAGTCGAGCCCCAACGCCCGTGCGGAGCCGAGCGTTCCCAGCTCGAGCGCCTCGGCGGCGGAGAGGACGTCAGGCCTGTGCGCCCGCGCCCGTGCCGACAGCACGACGGACCTCAGCTCCTCGAAGAAGTCGAACGACGGCGCCGAGGCCGGGCTGTCCGTGCCGACGCCGACCCGAGCGCCGGCCGCGCGGAGCTCCGCCAGAGGCGCCACGCCGCAGCCGAGTGCGGCGTTCGAGCGCGGGCAGTGAGCGACGCCCGTCCCTGTGGACGCGAGCACGTCGATCTCCTCGTCGTCGACCACGACGCAGTGCGCGGCGACGACGTTCGGCCCGAGCAGCCCGTGCTCGGCGAGCAGCCGTGTCCCCGTCGTGCCGGCGGGCTCGACGAGGAGATGGCCGTAGCCGCCCCAGGCGCCGGTCCCGGTGCGGAGGTACTCCACCTCGCTCGCGCTCTCGGAGAGGTGCGTCGCGACCGGCAGGTTGAGCTCGGCGCAGGCGCGGTAGAGGTCGAGCGAGACCGTGTACGGCGCGTGCGGCGACACGCCGGGGCGCACACGATCGGAGAACGAGTCATCGGCCCGGTCGCGGATGCGGGCGAAATGCTCGAGCGCCCGGTTCGCGTCGGCGCCGAAGACCTCGAGGTAGACCGTCGCACGCAGCCCGAGCTCGGCAGCCGCGACCGCCGTCGCGCCGCTGTAGCTGCAATCGCCGACCGTCGTGACGCCCGAGGCCAGGCACTGGGCGGCTCCGAGTCGGGCGATGTCGACGAACTCGTCCCACCCGATCCGGCTCTTGCGCTGGACGTGCAGCGCGATCCACTCCGAGAAGTCGCCGAGGCCGTCGCCGAAGCCGCCGTAGACCGCGTACTCGAGGTGCGAATGGGCGTTGACGAACCCCGGCACGATCACGGCGTCGTCGTAGTGCGTCCCCTCGCCGAGCTCCGCGGCAGTGCCGACCGCGGCGATCCGCCCGTCCTCGATCGCGACGGCTCCGCTCTCGATCGGTGCGCCTTCGACGGGCAGCACCCAGTCGGCCGACAGAACCGCTCTCACAGGGATTCGATGCTAGCTGGCTCCGGTTCGACCTCCGGCCGCCAGCGCCGCTCGAAGATCCCAGCCAGGCCGATCGCGAGGAGATACAGCAGGATCAGCGGGATCATCTCGATCGTGGTCGTCACGGGGTCGACGCCCGGCAGCGCCACTGCGAGCGCAGCCATCACGACCACACCGGTACGCCACGTGCGGCGGAGCTTGGCCGCGCTCATGATCCGCAGGCGGACGAGCGCCAGCACGAAGATCGGAACCTGGAACACGAGCGCCACGGCCAGCAGCACGAGCGAGGCGAACGAGATGTAGTCCCGGGCGCGGATCTGGATGTTGAAGAGGTCCGAGTCGTAGTTCGTCAGGAAGTGCACCGCGGCCGGCAAAACGACGAAGTACCCGAACGCGATCCCGCCGACCCCGAGCAGCGTCGCGAACAGGACGAAGAGCGCGATGGGCCGCTGCGTCTTCTCGTCGAGCGCCGGCGCGAGGAAGCTCCATATCTGCCAGAGGATCACCGGGAGCGCGAGCAGCAGTGCCGCGTAGAGACTCGTCCACATCGCGGTCAGGAACGGCTCCGCCACGCCGAAGGTGATCAGGTGGCGACGCTCAGGCGGCAGGGCCAGCTCGAGCCATCGGATCAGGCGCTCGTGGAAGGCGTAGGTGACCGCGAACGCGACGGCCAGGGCAATCAGGGAGATGACGACGCGCGAGCGCAGCTCGCCCAGGTGCTCGACGAGCGTCGCCTCCTCGCCGAGGTCCAGGCGCCGCGGCAGCGGCCTCATGGCCTACCCGACGGAGT
>Ga0207693_10004394_pt1 | contig 11921 bp, 16 predicted proteins | sample LARL81metaG_FD_184347 | JGI IMG/M metagenome (GOLD analysis project Ga0207693, IMG submission 184347) | Corn, switchgrass and miscanthus rhizosphere microbial communities from Kellogg Biological Station, Michigan, USA - LAR L8-1 metaG... | ecosystem: Host-associated > Plants > Roots >...
TCACGCTCCGGTGCTCAAGGACATCTACGATATCGACGGCTTCGTGGCGGGGAAGGACTCGGACTACGGCCCGGTCAGAGACGCGCTGTCGTTGATGGACTACCGACCGAAGCGGTGAGGGGTGCGGCTTACTTGCGGTTGACGCACTTGATGAGGCGCCAGCCGTTGAAGAGATTGACCTTCGTGGAGATCTCCGCGCTGAGGCCGACCTGCTCGAGAAGCGGCTCGAGGGGCAGGTTCGACTTCCAGCCGAGCCGGGTGCACACCGGCGACACGAGATCTTCCAGCCGTCCCACCACCCGGCGATGGCTGCGGAAGTGGTTCAGCACCACGATATTGCCGCCCGGCTTGACCACCCGCCGCATCTCGCGCAGCACCCCGACGGGATCCGGCACCGCGCTGATGGTGTAGGTCGCCACCGCCGCGTCGAACTCGCTGTCGCCGAAGTCCATCACGGTGGCGTCCATGGCCTTGAGGGTGACGCTGCTGAGGGCCAGCTCCAACACCTTCTCTTGAGCCTTCTCGAGCATCTCCTCGGACAGATCGATGCCGGTGATGCGGCAGTGGCCGGGGTACAGGGGCAGGTTCAAGCCGGTGCCGATGCCGACCTCGAGGACGTGGTCGCCCCGCCGGAGATCGAGGAGCCGGATGGCCTGCTCGCGGCCCGGGTGGAAGATCCAGTCAAAGACGAAGTCGTACGCCGGAGCGTAGATCTTGTACGCTCGCTTGACTTGTCGCTTCCGCAGAGCCGCGTCCACCGCAATCCTCCTGGGGGGTTTCAGACACGCCTCCTATGGGCAACTCCCGCACTTCTATCATGGGGCGCAGGAATTGCCAAGTGCTTTATGACTCCTTGATCATAAAGGAGAAAGTTACGAGGGAGGGGGTGAAAGTGGGGGCGCCGCCGTGCGCTCTACCGTCGCGAGCCTGGCCTCGAGCTGGCGAATCCGGGAGCGTAGCTTCCAGTGGCGGATGAGGCTTACGCCCGAGGCGAAAATCACCCCGCCGAGGACGGAGAGCAGAATGACGAGGCCGAGCGGCATGCCCTCCGCCCGCCACGTCACGAACCGGATCACCACGGGGTCCATGTTCTGCAGGGCGAAGACCGCGCAGGCCGCCCCCACGAGGACGAGCAGGATGTAGGCGAGCGTCATCGCTCGATGTTCCGACCATTGGCGCCGATAGCGCGGAGGAAGCGCTGGACGATACGGTCCTGGCACCCCGCGGGATCGCCGTCGGCCCCGCCGCGGACGAGACTGTCGGCGGGCAGCACGGCCTTGGCCATGGTCCGGTGGCCGCCCGCCGAGCCGAGATCGCCGAAGGCCGCCCGGGCCACATCGCCCGCGCCCCTGACATACCCGACATTGCGGACGGAGATGTGGAGCTCGTTGCCCACCACTCCGGACACCACGGACCACTCCACCCCCTCCGCCTGAAGCCCGAAGTCGGCGAACTGCGGAATGAGGTCGGCGGTGGCCACGCGTCCGAGATGAGAGAAGAACACACCCTTGGTGATCCGCCGCTTAGCGAGCCCGGTGGCGAGGGCGTCGAGGGCGGCCTCGCCCAGGGCGGGCCGCTCGATGCGGCGGAGGGCGTTGTGATTGGCGAGGAGATAGAGATGGGTGAAGGCTTCGAGATCCGCCTTGGTCCCTCCGCGCTCGAGGCCGAGGGTGTCCGCCTTGATGCCGTAGAGGAGGGCGGTGGCCAGCCGCTGGGTGATCTTGACGTCGGCGGCGCGCAGGTAGTCGGCGAGGATCGTCGAGGTAGCCCCGTAGGAGGGCCGGATGTCGCGGATGTGCGCGCGCACCGGTTCCTCCACGGGATGGTGATCGATGACGAGGTCGACCTCCACGAAGCGCTCCTCGAGGAAGGAAGGCTGGACGTCCACCATGGCCACCCGGTCGAAGCCGTGCATCTCGCGCGGGGTGATCGGCTCCACGTCGATGTCGAGGATCTCGCACATGGCGACGTTCTCGGGTCGGGTGATGGTGCCGAAGGTGCAGATGGGCGCTCCCGTGCGGTTGCGGCCCAGCAAGGTCCGGAGGGCGAGCGCGGAGGCGATGGCGTCGGGGTCGGGATCGTCCTGCATCAGGATGAGGACGCGGGGGGCGCCCTCGAAGTGGGCGCGGATCTTCTCGACCCGCGCGCGCTCGTGGGCGCGCTCGAGCTCGGGCTGGAGCACACGCTCCGCGAAGGCGGACAGGGGCACGGTGATGGCGCCCGGCACGTGGAGGCGCTCGTCGCCCACCACGAGCACGGCGGCGTCGGGCAGGCCGGCGCGCACCGCGGCGGCCACCCGCGCGGCACGGCCGGCCGGCGCCGCCACCACGAGAGGCCCGCGGCCGCGCCCGAGAGCCCGGCGATAGGCGGCCGAGTCTTCGGGATCACCGGTGACGGCCCGCGCCTTGCGCCGCGTCAGCCGGGCCCGGAGGGAGGGCCGCGACACGAGATAGAGAGGCGGCTCTCCGCTCAGCGCGATGTGGCCTTCCAGATGGAGGACGAGATCTTCGGGCAGGACGAGAACGGGTCGCATGGACGAAGGTGGAAACCGGTCCCGCCTAGTCTCGAGTTCCGCCGCGATAGGCTCGGCTGCTCGCCCGCATCCCGGCGCGCACCGCGCGGGTCAGGCGGCCCGCTTGCGATTCCATGCTGTCTTTGGAGGCGGCCAGCGTGCGGCTGATGGAGTCGAGGGAGTTCTTGAGAGTGGTCTGGGCCAGGTTGATCTGGGCCGCGGCCCGGCGCTCGAGGCTTTCCAGCCTGGCCCTCGTGGCGCCGACGCTGCCAGAGGCCTCGGTGCGGAGCGTCTTCAGCTGGTTCTCGAGGTAGGCGAGTCGCTTTTCGAGCTGCTTGAGTCGGGTTTGTGGGGCGCTCCGCGCGGGGCGGCGTTTGGGTCGTTCGGCCATGTGTCCTCCCGGGTTACGGCTTGAACCACCGCACACTCTCACCTGTACCTCAAGGCTTGCCCGGGGGCAAGCTTCTTGGACGGGCGGGCTCTCAGCCGACGAAGGTGACCCAGAGCTGTAGTCCGAAGGCGGCGGCGGTGAGAGCGAGGACGGCGCCAGCCAGGACACGGTCGGTGCCCTGCTCCGGCCTCTCGTGGGTCGGCGCGAAGACAAAAGCCGCGAGGAGGCCCCCGATGAACCCGCCCGCGTGCCCCCAGTTGTTCACGCTGGTGCCCGAGAGGAAGCCCAGGACCAAGAGGACGATCGCCCACGTGCCGTACTGGCGCAGCACGGCGGAGCCGAAGAAGCCGCCGCGGCGCCGCCCGTACCACACCATGGCGGCGAGAAGGCCGAAGACGGCGCCGGACGCGCCGACCGTCAAGGGCGTGCCCAGGAAGTCCGAGAGGAGAAAGCAGGCGACGCCGCTCACCGTGAAGATGATGACCGTCCGCGCCCGCCCGTAGACCTGCTCCACGTCCGGCACGAGTTGGCGCACCCACAGCAGGTTGAAGAGGATGTGGAGCAGGCTGCCGTGGAGGTAGATGGCGGTCAGCACCGTCCACCAGCGGCCCCGTTGCCAGGGAACGGCCCCGGCCATGCCGAGAGCGTAGAGAGCGCCATTGCTCGGAGAGAGGAGATCGAAGACGCCGCTGCGGGCGATGGCCGCGCGAGGATCGAGGGCAAGAGAGGCGATGTACGCCACCACCGAGACCACCGTCACCAGTCCCGCGAAGTCGAGCCCGCCGATCAGGCGTCCGATGCCGGGGCCGAATCCCCACAGGCCCGGGTTTCGCCGGCCGCAGTAGAAGCACACGGAAGCGTCCACGCGGTTGAGCTTGCCGCACGCGTAGCAGAGGCTGGAGCCGGAGCGCTGGCGGAACACGGCGCGCCCTAGGCGCCGTATTTCTGGAAGCGCAGGGCGTTGGCCATCAGGACGGGCATGAGGTCCTGGGCCGGCACGAGGCCGAGCGCGCCGGATGCGCAGTCCCGCTCCGTGAAGCGGCTCACGTGATCGGCGCCACAGTAAGCGCTCGTCACGAGGGCGGGGACGGGCTGCCAGCCGTGGGCGGCGAGAATCGACGGGGTCGCGTGGTCGCCCGAGACGGCGAGCACGTCCGGCTTGAGGGTCAGGATGGCGGGCAGCTGCGCGTCGAAGCGCTCGAGGGCGGCCACCTTGGCGTCGAAGTCACCATCCTCGCCGGCCTTGTCGGTGTCCTTGTAGTGGAGAAAGAAGAAATCGTAGTCGTGCCACCGCTGGCGGAGGGTGGCGATCTCGTCGACGAACGTCGCCCCCGTGTCGAGAACGTCCATGCCCACCAGCCTGGCCAGGCCCCGGTACATCGGGTAGGCGGCGATGGCCGCCGCCCGCAGCCGGAACGTCACGGGGAAGAGCGGGATGTCCGGCTGCCGGTCGAAGCCGCGCAGGAGCACCATGTTGGCGGGGGTTGCGTCACGGAGAAGCGGCCGCGCGCGCTCGACGAACTCGTTGACAGCGGCAGCGCTGCGCGTGGCCAAGGGCTCGAGGGCGCGCACGGGCAGGGGTGGAACGCCGAGGGCCTGGGGATCCGTCTCCGACAGCCTCCCGGAGAGACCCTCGCCTCGCAGCACGAGAACGAAACGATGCTCCTTGACGGGCTCGATGATGAGCTCGATCCCGTCGACCTTGATCGCCCGCAGCCGGTCGCAGAGCTTGATGCAGAGCTCGGTAGCGATGCGGCCGGCGCGCCGGTCGGAGATCCGCCCGTCGGCGTCCACCGTGCAGAAGTTACCCCGCGCGGCTACGTCACCCGGCTTGAGATGGAAGTCGATGCCAAGCGCTTCGAGCACCCCGCGGCCCACCGGATGTTCCAGCGGATCGTAGCCGAAGAGGCCGAGGTGTCCCGGCCCGCTCCCTGGAGTGATGCCGGGCCCGACGTGGCGGAGCAGACCACACGCGGAGCGAGCGGCGAGGGCGTGGAGATTGGGCAGGCGCGCCGTCTCCAGCTCGCTCTTGCCCGTGGCGGGGCGGGGCAGTCCGCCGAGCCCGTCGAGGGAGCAGAGGACGATCTTCGTCGTGTTGGACTGGGCGAGGTCGTGGAGCAGGCCGAGATCCATCTAGGAGGAGATTTCCTTGTTCTCTCCGAAGTCGGCGGGCACGGGCGGGCCCCAGCTGTAGAGCGAGTCGGCGGCGGGAAAATCCCGGGGCTCCCACGCGCACGTCTCCGGGATCTGGTCGAGATCGTAGAAGTACTCGGCCAGACTGCCCCACGGGTCGCGGATGTAGTAGAAGAAGTTCGAGCCGATGACGTGGCGCCCGAAGCCCCAGCCGGGCTGCCAGCCACGATCCATCATGCGCGCCGCACCCACCCCGATCTCGTCGACTCCGCCCACTTCGAAGGAGGCGTGATGGAAGCCCGGCGCGCTCGAGGTGAGGAGGGCCAGGTTGTGGTGGTCGGCGCTGCAGCGCATGAAGGCGATGATGTCTTGCGAGCGGTCGGAGAGCTTCATGCCGAGGACCCGCGTGTAGAAATCGACCTGCCGGTTGATGTCCGTACTGAAGAGGAGCACGTGCCCGAGGCGACGCGGGGCGACGGCGAGCCCACGGTCCGGCGCTCCTCTGACCGCCTGTCGCGGCGCGTAGCCGGGTCCGTTGAAGGCCGCGGGCGTCTCCACGGCGATGGCGGGCGGCGCCTCCTCGCGCACGTTGAGGAGGTTGCCATCGGGATCGCGGAGCCAGAGCCCGCCGCCCGGCGCATCCCGGGGAGGGTCGACCTCGGTCACCCCCGCGCGCTGCACCGCCTCGCGGGTGCGCGCGAAGTCCTCGCCGGTGGCGCCGAAGCAGAGGTGATGGAGACGCTTGCGCGGCCCCTCGTAGAGGAGCACGCTCTCGCGGGCCTGTCGGGCTGGACGCAGGCGCACGGCCGGACCCCGGCCCGACTCGTCGGCGAGGCCGAAGTCGCGATAGTAGCGCTGGCCGACCGCCTGGTCCGGCACTTCCAGCGCGTAGTGCAGCAGCGAACGCACGGGCATGACCGTCTCCCCGACGCGCTAGGCGTCCTTGACCGGGTTCTCGATGGCGCCGAGCCCCGTGATCTCGAGCTTGCAGACATCACCGGGCTGGAGCGTGATCTGCGGCTTGCGCGAAAAGCCCACGCCGGCCGGGGTGCCGGTGGAGATCAGATCGCCCGGCGAGAGGGTCATGATGTTCGAGAGGTACTGGACGATGTAGCCGATGTCGAAGATGAAGTTCTTCGTGTTGCCGTCCTGCATCAGGGTGCCGTTGACCCACGCCTTCAGGCTGAGCGCGTGCGGGTCCGCGATCTCCGAGCGATCGGCGATATAGGGGCCGACGGGCGCCAGCGTGTCTCCCATCTTGCCGGGGCCCCACTGGCTCGTGTGGAACTGGAAGTCGCGGGCGCTGACGTCGTTGATGATGGTGTAGCCATAGACGTAGTCGAGGGCCTTGTCCCTGGTTACGAAGCGGGCCGTCTTGCCGATGACCAGGCCCAGCTCTACCTCCCAGTCGAGCGTCTTCTCACCTCGTGGCCTCAAGATGGGCTCTCCGGGATCGAGGATGGAGTTGTTCCACTTGGGGAAGACCGGCGGTTCCTTGGGGACTGCCGCCCCCGTCTCGGCCGCGTGGTCGCGGTAGTTGAGCCCGATGCAGATGAACTTGCCCGGGTCGTTGATGGGAGCGTGCAGCCGAACGCTGTTGGCAGCATGGCTGACGGGCTCCCACTTGCCCGCCTTGGTCGCCTCGACCATGGTGGCCAGCATGTCCTGGGTCGCCGATCCGCCTTCGAGAAAGCCGCGTGTGCTCTGAGGGAAGAGAGCGGCCGCGATCGGAGCGGAGCGCACCACGCCCTTGGCGGACAGCCAGGCGGCGCAGCTCGCTTCGAGGTCGACCACGCGATCCTGGCCCATGAAGCAGCCGAGGCGCGCGGGATGGCCGTTCTGGGAGAACCGGACGATCTTCATATGGGCCTCCTTGGGGGTCCGATGGGCGGCGGGGAAGGGCCGCGCGCGGAATGATAGCACTCCTTTTGGCAGCCGGGGAGGTGCCTTGAAGTGGCTGGTTTTTCCTTGTCATAGTGGCGCAAATGCCTGCTAGGGTAGGAGTGTCAGCATGCGGACAGAGACCCCATAGAATGAGCTTACGAGGGCGACCGCAGCGCCATGGAGGCACGACCATGAAGACTTCTCCTTTGATTTCTGCGGTACTTGTGGCCGCTCTGCTGTCGATGGGCCCCTTCGCTCCTGTCGTTACCTTGGCTCAGGCGCAGATGCAGCCGGTGCAACAACCCCAGCAGGTTCAGCCGGTGCCTCCCCCGCCGATGCAGCCGGTGCCTCCGATCGGCCCGAGCGACCCTCCGCTGACCAGCCAGGTTCCTGGACAGGAGGTCCGGCCCGTAAATCCCTCGGAGTCGAGGATGATGCCCGCCGACGAGCCCGTCACGAGCAATGAGCCGACTCCCGGAGACGCCACCGCCGCCGGCTTCATGAACGTGGTCTATGTGCCCGGCAAAGCCATCATATGCACGGCCGGCGTCCTGACGTCGACGTTGCTCCTGTTGCTGACCTTCGGTAGTGCCTATCGAGCGGCGCGCGGCGTTTTCCAGGAGGGCTGCAGCTCTCCGTGGGTGCTGACCGCCGAGCATGTCTCCGGCAAAATCCCGGGTCCCGGCGACCCCGGGTACGATTCCTCCGGCCACTACTAGAGTTGGGCCGCGTCCGCTCCACGATCTCCCGCCTCCTGAGGCGCGGGTGAGGTCTGTCTTCTCGTTGCTCGAGCCGCCGTATCCTCTCCCACCGCTCACTTCGATGAGGGCCAGAACGGAGACGCTACCGCGCCGCGCGCCGCGCGACCGGTCAGCCTAGCTCTGCCGCGCAGCCATGGCGGCGTCTCCCCGATGGGCGGTTCCCGTGCTCTTCTCCCTGCTCGCGTTGAGCTTCGCCGCGGGCATCTGGGGCACCTTCCGGGAGGTCTATCCGGGCAAGGGGCTCTACCGCGTCACTGGCGTCTTCGAGGCCCGAGGCGGCGATACCCTGATGCTCGTAAACCACGACGCCGCGCCGGGGCTCATGGACGAGATGAGCAGGATGGCCTTCCACGCCGAGACGAAGGAGATGCTGGACAGCGCAGGCCTGCGGCGCGGTGATCGGGTGAGGCTCACGGTGCGCCAGCTCCCCGATCGCTATCTTGTGGTAGAGATCAAGAAGATCCAATGAGGGGAGGCCATCGATGGCGGATGAGGCGTTCTCGCCCGAAGCGCATCGTTTCGCCGAGTCCCGGTACTTCGACGACTTCCGGGTCGGGGAACGCTTCTACATTCCCTCGCGCACCATGACCGACGCGCTCTTCGCCGCCTTCCAGCTCGCCTCGGGCGACAATCATCCCATCCACTACGATCGGCCCTACTGCCGGGCGCACGGCCACCGCGATCTCCTCGCCCACGGCCTGCTCGTGGTGGCGCAGGGCGCGGCGGGCGCGGGAATCTTCCCGCACGTGGTGGGCGACGCGCTCATCGCCTTTCTCGATCAGTCGGCGCGCTTCCTCCGGCCCGTCTACGCGGGCGACACGCTCTATCCCATGCTCACCATCACCGGACTCGAGCCCGGGCGCACCACGGGCGTCCTCGCGATGCGCGTCACCATCCACAACCAGGACAAGGAGCTGGTGATGGAAGGGGAACACCGTTATCTCCTGCGCAGGAAACCCTGAAGGAGGGCCCCATGGCATATCGGATCAACCACATTCACCTGAAGGCGACGGACCCGCGGCGCACCGCTGATTGGTACGTGGGGGCTTTCGGCTTCAAGATCGTGAACGACGAGACACGCGTGTTCGGCGACCGCTTCGTGCGCTGTCAGAGCGCGGACGGGGGCATGGCGGTGAACATCTCGGGCCCGCGCACCAACGAGACGCTCCAGCCCGGCAACGCCTCCGCCCACTTCGGGCTCGAGCATTTCGGCTTCGACTCGGTGGACATCGACGCGGACATCCGGCGGCTCGAAGGGTTGGGCGCCAAGCTGCTCGAGGGGCCGATCGTGATGCCCAACGGCGGGCGCATCGCCTTCATGCGCGCGCCCGATGACACGCGCGTCGAGCTCATCCAGCCCGGCAAAGTCTCCGGCGCCTGCTGCTGACGTTTTTGGTGTAGTCACGGGGCGGGCGGGGAGGGGGGCGCCCTCCCTGGACCACGCCGAGCCGCATTCCGCGTGGCCACTCGAGCCCGCCACGAGATGTTGGCTGGTGGCGTTGAGAGGCTACCCAGAAGACACGGGCCCAGGGAGGGCGCTCCCCTCCCCACCCGCCCCTCCACGCCAGCGACTATGCAAGGCAGACAATTCTGACGTCAGAAAGATTCACTCCCTGATCTCTGTCCTAATTTCGTCGAAGTTCACTTACCAGGACGTGCCCGGTGGGGCTGGGGGTCGCCTCCCCAGGCCCGTGTCTTCTGGGGAGATTCTTCGAAGCGCCAAACCACCATCTCGTGGCGGGCTCGAGTGGCCTCGCCGATTGCGGCTCAGCGTGGTCTGGGGAGGCGACCCCCAGCCCCGCCGGGCAATTGTCGGCACAGAGTCCTGTGACGCAGCCCGGGTACGCAAAGCTAGAACGGAGCGGGAGTGCCCTCGGGTAGAGGGACGTCGAAGGCGAAGAGCACGGCGGCGATTGTCTGGTAGTAGCCGGCGAGGACGACCAGCTCGACCACTCCCGTGATACCGACCTCCTGCTCCGTCTCGTCCTGAAGCGTCTGGGGCAGGGATTCGCGCGCGAGGACGTGTTGGACGACGCGGGCCGCCCGCACGTAGCGAGCGGGCAAAGTGGAGAGGTCGCCGCGCGCCCGGACGTGCTCGATGATCTCGGCGGGCAGGCCTTCCTTGAGGGCGACCGGCGCGTGCATGATCCATTCGAAGGGCTGGGCCACGTGGCGCGCCGTGATCAGGATGGCGAGCTCGCGCAGGTCGCCGGGGAGCGTGCTGCCGAAGCGGAGATACTCGCCCAGGTCGGAAACGTGCTCGGCGAGGACGTGGTGGTGCATGAGCGGCACGTAGGGGCCGCCGATCCTTCCCCGCTTGGCCGTGATGCGATCGTAGATCTTCTGGGCGTCGGGGGGCAGCGAGCCCAGGATATCGGGGAGGCGCGCCATGGCCCTAGCGCCCTTTGAAATTCGGCTCGCGCTTCTCCACGAAAGCGCGCGCCGCTTCACGGTGATCCTCGGTCATGCCCGTCCGAGTGTGATGCCACGCCTCGAGGTCCAGCTGATCCTTGAGGGAGCCCGACTCCGCCGCGTTCATATTGCGTTTCATGTAGCGGAGAGCCACCCGGGGGCCGCTCGCGATCTTCCGCGCGAGCGCCATGGTCTCCTCCTCGAGGCGGGCGTCGGGCACCACGCGATTGACGATCCCCAGGGCGAGCGCCTGCCCGGCATCCACCAGCTCCGCGGTGTAGTAGAGCTCCCGCGCCTTGGCGGTGCCCACGAGCTGGGTCAGGTAGTAACTGCCCCCGAAGTCGCCGGAGTAGCCGACACGGGCGAAGGCGGTGCCGAACCGCGCATTGTCGCTGGCTACGCGAAGGTCGCAGGCGAGGGCGAGGGAGAGCCCGGCGCCGGCGGCCGCTCCGCGCACCATGGCGATGGTGGGCTTGGGCATCTCGTGGAGCAGGCGGGAGGTTTCCATCCGGGAGCGCAGGGCCTGGGCCTTTTCCTCCATGGTGGTGCCGCCCAGCTCGGTCCCCTCCGCCATGGCCTTGACGTCGCCGCCCGCGCAGAAGCCCCGGCCGGCCCCGGTGAGCACCACCGCTCCCACCGCGCCATCTTCGGCGAGCCGCTGGAGCGCCTCCAGCATCGCGTCGAGCATGGGGCCTGACATCGCGTTCAAGCGATCGGGCCGGTTCATGGTGAGGACCGCCACGCCGTCCTTGATGGTCTCGAGCAGGTCCGTGGTCATCCGTGACTCCTCCGGAATATGAATGGAAGCGCGCTCAGGGCGAGGCGGACAGGGCCCGCACGTACGCGACGAGCGCGCGGATCTCATCGTCGGTCAGATGATAGCCGAAGGCCGGCATGCCCGGCTTGCCGATCGTCGCCCCGCCGTTCTTGATGAGGTTGAGCAGATACTCGTCGGAGAGCTGGGCCATGGCCTGACGGTCCGTGAGGTCCTTCGGTCGAATGAGGAAGATGGTCGCGCGCCACGACCCGTGCCCGTTGGCCCCGTGGCAGGTCGCGCAGTTGCTCAGATAGAGTCGCTGCACGGGCGTGGCGTTCTTGGGAACGGGATGAGGCAGGAACAGGAGCGCGAGAAGACTACCACCGAGGAGGAGAAGCGTGGGCGCCAGGATGACGAAGATCCATTTCGCCCTCACGCCACGGAGCATACCACGCAGCTGATTGGGCGAGGTCGCGGCCTCAGCCGCCGAGATAGGCTCGCTTCACCTCCGGATCGTCGGCGAGCTCGCGGCCGCTGCCCGACAGCGTGACGCGGCCGGTCTCCAGCACGTAGGCGCGATCGGCGAGCTGGAGCGCGACGGAGGCCATCTGCTCCACGAGGACGATGGTGGCGCCCTCCTCGCGCAGGCTGCGAATGGTCCGGGCGATTTCCTGGACCATGAGGGGCGCCAGACCCATGGAGGGCTCGTCCATGAGGAGGACGGTGGGCTCGGACATGAGGCCGCGTGCGATGGCGAGCATCTGCTGCTCTCCGCCCGAGAGCGTGCCCGCGAGCTGCCCTCGGCGGCGTCGCAGGATGGGGAAGCGGTCCATCTCGCGCTCCATGATCCGTCGTACACGGGCCCGGTCGCGCAGGCGCGTGTAGGCGCCGAGGAGCAGATTGTCTTCGACGCTCTGGTCCGCGAAGAGCTGGCGGCCCTCGAGGATCTGGGTGATGCCGAGGGTGGTGATCTCGTGGGCGGGCCGTCCGGTGATGGACGCGCCGCGAAAGAGGATCTCCCCCTCGCTCACGGGAGCGAGTCCCGAGATGGCCATGAGCGTCGAGGTCTTG
>Ga0207693_10004397_pt1 | contig 11919 bp, 15 predicted proteins | sample LARL81metaG_FD_184347 | JGI IMG/M metagenome (GOLD analysis project Ga0207693, IMG submission 184347) | Corn, switchgrass and miscanthus rhizosphere microbial communities from Kellogg Biological Station, Michigan, USA - LAR L8-1 metaG... | ecosystem: Host-associated > Plants > Roots >...
CTGGCGGAGGGGGCGGGATTCGAACCCGCGAGACGATTCATCACCGTCTACACACTTTCCAGGCGTGCGCCTTCAACCGCTCGGCCACCCCTCCTGTGCGTTCCCCAAATTAGCGAAGCGGTCCGGCGCACGCAATGAACGGCCGTCAGAGCATGCCCAGCGAACTCTTGCCTTTGGGCGGCGGGAAGGCGCGGTCGAGCGCGGCCAAATCCTTCTCTGTCAGCGGCACGTCGAGGGCGCCGCGGTTTTCACGGACGTGCTCGGGCTGCGACGCCTTCGGGATCACGATCGTTCCCTCCTGGTGCAACAGCCAGGCGAGGGCGATCTGCGTGGGCGTTGCGCGATATTGCCTGGCGATCTCGGCAAGCTCGGGGTTGCCAAGCATGCCGCCGGTTCCGAGCGGGGTATAGGCCATGATCGCGACCCGGTGTTCGCGGCACCAGGGCACGAGGTCCCATTCGGGGCCGCGGCGGCCCAGATTATAAAGCACCTGATCGGCAGCAACGGTCTCGCCCCCCGCCAGCGCGAGCCATTCCGCCATGTCCGCCCGGTCGAAATTGCTGACCCCGTGATGGCGGATCTTGCCGTCGCGCTCAAGCTGCTGGAAGCCCTCCAAGGTCTCGGCGAGCGGGATCGAGCCGCGCCAATGCAGCAGGTAGAGATCGATCCGGTCGGTGGCGAGCCGCTTGAGGCTGCGCTCGCAAGCGGCGACCACGCCGGCGCGCGAGGCGTTGTGCGGGTAGACCTTGCTGACGATGAAAAGACTGTCGCGGATGCCGTGGGCGGCGCGGGCGACGACCTCTTCCGCACCTCCGCTGCCGTACATCTCGGCCGTGTCGATCAGGGTCATGCCCAAATCGATGCCGAGCCGCAGCGCCGCCGCCTCTTCGGCGGCACGCCGCCGGTTCTCTCCCATATGCCAGGTTCCCTGCCCGAGCGCCGGCACCCGCTCGCCGCTACGCAAGGTCACAAATCGCAACTGATCGCTCATCTCTCATCTCCCGTGGTTACGCCGCGGCGCAGAAACGCGAGGCGCGCGGCGCCGTACACGCGCTCGTCGAGAACGATAAACCCGGTCGGGCTCCCCATTTCCTCTCGCGCCGCGAGTTCGACGACCGCGAGCGCTTCCGGCGCCAGCCAACCGGCGGCATCGAGCGCGCCGAGCGCCGCGGCGGCCAGACCGCTGCGATAGGGTGGGTCGAGAAACACCAGCACGCATGCCGAGGGTGCACGCGGCGGGCGAGTGGCGTCGCCGGGAAAGACGCGAACACGGGCATCCTCGCCAAGCGCCGCTATGTTCTGGCGAAGGATCGCGAGAGCCTCGCGGTCCTGTTCGATGAAAAAGGCCTCGGCGGCGCCGCGGGACAATGCTTCGAGACCCAGCGCTCCGGTCCCGGCGAAGGCGTCGAGTACCACAGCATCGGCGAAGGGAAGACCTTCGGCTGCCAATCGCCCATGCGAGAGAATGTTGAACAGCGCCTCACGAGCGCGATCGCTGGTCGGCCTTACCGTCTCGCCAGGTGGTGAGAGCAGCCGGCGGCCGCGATGTCTACCGGCGACGATCCGCATGGCCGAGCTGCTCAGCCAAAACCTTCTTCGGCACCTCGGCGACCGCCCCGCGGGCCAGATTGCCAAGCTGAAACGGCCCGTAGGACAAGCGGATCAATCGCGTCACCTGAAACCCAAGATGTTCGAGCACGCGGCGCACCTCGCGATTCCTCCCCTCGCGCAAGGCCATGGCGATCCAGGCGTTGCTGCCCTGCCGGCGTTCAAGGCTCGCGCGGATCGGGCCATAGGATACACCGTCGACCGTAATCCCCTTGGCGAGCGCGGCAAGGCGCTCCGGCTCGGCCTCGCCATGGACGCGTACCTTGTAGCGCCGCATCCAGCCCGTCGACGGCAATTCGAGCCACCGCGCCAGCGCACCGTCATTGGTCAGCAGCAAGAGCCCCTCGGAGTTGAGATCGAGCCGGCCGACCGAAATCAGCCGCGGCAGGTCCTTCGGCAATGCATCGAAGACGGTCGGCCGGCCCTTCTCGTCGCGATGCGAGGTCACGAGACCTGCCGGCTTGTGGTAGCGCCACAGGCGCGCTCGCTCGGGTGCCGGCAGCGGCTTGCCGTCGACGCGGATGTCGTTCGCGGCGGTGACGGTCACCGCCGGCGTCGTCAGGATTCGTCCGTCGACCGAGACCCGCCTGTCGGCAATCCAGCGCTCGGCATCGCGCCGCGAGCATACGCCGGCGCGCGCCAAGACTTTGGCAATGCGTTCCGGGCGCTCGTCGGCAGTGGGATCGAGACTCTCGTCGCTCACAATGCGGCTTACCAAAGCTAACGCAGCTCAGCGGCGCGACATCAAGGCAGCGGTTGCCGGCAGAGTCAGCGAGTGGGGAGCGTAGCGCCCGCCGAGAGCGAGAATTCGGTTAAGCATTCCCGTGATCACGACCCGCCGCCCGGCCTTCAAACCCCGATAGCCGATGCGCGCCACTTCCGATGCGCTCATCGCCGGCTGCAACGCGATCTCGTTCGCCTCGGCCGCCTTGAAGAAGTTTGTCGCGGTTGCGCCGGGACACAACGTCGTCACGGTGACCCCGGTGCCGCGCAGCTCATACGCGAGCGCCTCGCCGAGGCTCAAAACATAGGACTTCGTCGCGAAGTAGACGGCCATTCGTGGCCCCGGCTGAAAGCTCGCCGTCGAGGCGACCAGCAACACTCTGCCGCGGCGCCGCGCGACCATCCCCGGCACTAGCAGCCGGGTCAGTTCGGTCAGCGCCACAATATTGATCATCAGCATATCGCCGATACGCTGCGGGTCCATCTGATCGAACCGGCCGACGCCTCCGAGACCTGCATTGTTCATGAGGACGTCGATCTGCAAGCCGCGGGCTTCGAGTGAGCTCGCCAGCTCTACCGCGGCCCCGGGCTTGGCGAGATCGGCGGCGATGACGACGGAACTCGCGCCGTATCGCTCCAACTCGGCCGCGAGTGCCTGCATCGGGGCCACGGTGCGCGCACTGAGCACCAGATCGTGACTGTCCTTCGCCAGCTCTCGCGCAAGATCGGCGCCGATCCCGCTCGAAGCGCCGGTCACCAGCGCGAGCGGACGGGTTGGGCTGGGCATGCCCGGTCAGCGCCGTTCGGCTGATCGCATCCGGCTCACGGCAACCTCACCCCCCTTGAGCACCAGCGCGATGCACGTGGGGTTCTGCAGAACCGTGACGTCGCCGAGCGGATCCCCGGCGACGACGACTAGGTCGGCGAGCTTGCCCTTTTCGACCGTACCGAACTCGTGTTCGCGGCCGAGACATTCGGCGGCCCACCCGGTCGCTGCCTGCAGTGCTTGGAGCGGGGTCAGCCCGGCCCTGACGAGACATTCGATTTCGAGCGCGTTGAGTGGGTGACCGTGCCCGCCGGCGTCGGTTCCGGCAGCGATCTTGACCCCGGCGGCGAGCGCCCGGCGTAGGCTCTCGACATGGTGCTCGCGCAAGTGATGCGCCCGTTCGCGGATATGCGGCAGCGGCGACTTGCGGTGGAAGTCGTACACGGCAAAAGTCGGCACGAAGAAGATGCCGCGTTCCGCCATCGTATCGAGCAGGTCGGGTTCTTCGTCCAGATAGCAGCCGTGCTCGATCGAGTCGACGCTAGCCTCGATCGCGATGCGCAGCCCGCGGCCACCGAGCGCGTGACACATGACACGGCGGTCGAGTGCGTGCGCCTCGTCGGTCAACGCCTGCATCTCGTCGAGATTGAAGGCGCCGTCGCACGGCCCGTGCTCGGGACGCGAGCTGGCGCCACCGGTGGTGGCGCATTTGATCACGTCCGCGCCGGCCCGCACCACCCGGCGAACCACCGAGCGGACGTCCGCTAGGCTGTTGACGACCCCGTCGGGCAGCAGCGGGTCGTGCGGCACGCAACAGGAAAACCCGGACGGGCTGACGCGGTCGCCGATCCCGCCGATCGGCGAGATGATGCACAGCGAAACGACGAGCCGCGGTCCGGTTATCAACCCCTCGTCGATCGCCCGCTTGAACCCGGCATCGAGGCCGGCGGCGTCGCGCACCGCGGTGTATCCCATCGCCAGCGTCTGCTCCAGAACCTTGGCAGTACGTAAGGTCCGGGTGCTCTGCGGCTCGTCGATGCCCCAGCGCCTCGCCAGATCGTAGCCGTGCATCGCCATATGGTCGTGGCAGTCGATCAGGCCCGGCAAGATCGTCATGCCGGAGACGTCGATGACCTCGGCATCCGGCGGCCACTCACCGGCGGGTCCGTTGGTGACCGCCTCGATCCGCTGATCGCGGATCACAACTGTCGCACCCGTCACCGGCCCGGCTCCGGTGCCGTCGATCAGCCTTCCTCCCGTCAGCACCTTCATCTGAGTGCTCCATGCGCTGCGCAAGATCCCTCTATACAAGCGAATTTGCCGTGTCATCCTCTGCTTTTCGGCATGCGCATTGCAGCGGTTGTTAAAGCATCAACGTGAGGGGGTAGGGGATGCACAGAGGATTGCTGTTCAGCCTTGTGTTGGCTTGTTTTTGGCTCGCCGGTCCGGCGGGGGCGCAAGAGTCCCTGCTTGACACCGTGTTGAAGCGCGACAAGCTAATCGTCGCCACCTACAGCACCTCGCCGCCGCTTGCGTATGTCGACGACAACGGCAAGCTCGTCGGTTTCGAGATCGATATGGCTCATGAGATTGCCAAGGATCTGCTGGGCGATCCCGAAAAGGTCGAGTTTGTCGTCGTGCAATCGGACGGCCGCTTCCCGGCGGCGCTCAGCGGCAAGGTCGATTTCGGCCTGTGCTCGACGACGATTTTTCCGGACCGCGCTGTGCGCATCGCGTTCACCCGGCCCTATCTCGATACGGGGGGCAGCGTCATCGCCCGCAAAGACGCCGGCATAAAGCACGTCAAGGAACTCAACGACCCGAAGTTTACCTACGCCATCCTCAATGTCCCGCCGGCGATCGCGCGGGCCAAGCAGGTATTGCCGCAAGTAAAACAGCTCTTGCTCGATTCCCCCTCTGCTCTCTTCCTGGCGGTCAAGACCGGCCGTGCCCAGGCCTTCGCCATCGACAAGCCGATCGCCGATTTTTACGAGGGCGAAAATCCCGATCTGGTCCGACTCGACGTCTCCGGCACCCCTTTCGCCTATGTCTCCCAAGACGCAATATTCCTGAAGCCGGGCGATTTCAAATGGTGGCTGTTCCTCGACACCTGGGTCGGCGAGCTGCGCTATGGCTCGCGTTATGAGAAATACGTCGAATGGTATCGCAAATGGCTGAAGCGCGACCCGCCGCCCCAGCGCTTCTACGATTACAACAAGTATTGAGGTGCCGTTCGACCCGAATTTCATTGCGCGTCTGATCCCGGCGCTGCTCGAGGGTGCGGAGGTCACGGTCGAGCTTGCGCTGCTGACCATCGCGATCTGCCTCGTCTGGGGTCTCCTCGTTGCCTTGGCGCAGGCGAAGCGCGGGCCGCTCGGCTGGCTGGCCGGCGGCTATATCCAGATCGTCCGCAATACGCCGCTCTTGATCCAGTTGTATCTGGTATATTTCGGCTTCTCGATGGGCGGGTTCGCCCTCTCGGGCTTCGCCTCCGGTTTGTTGGCATTGTGCATGCAGAACGGCGGCTATGTCGCCGAGATCTACCGCGGCGGATTGCAGTCGGTCAGTCTGCGCCAATACGAGGCGGGGCGCGCCCTCGGCATGCGCCGTTGTACCCTCTACACCACAGTGATCCTGCCCCAAGTCATCGCCCGCATCATTCCGCCGATGACCAATCAGAGCATCTCGATCATCAAAGATACTTCGCAGGTCGCGGCGATCGCGGTCATGGAGATCATGAAGATCAGCGAGATCTGGGTCGAGACCTCCGCCAACACCTATGATGTGTTCCTCGGCGCAGCGCTGATCTATCTGGCGCTGACCTCGGCCGCGAGCTTTGCGGGCAGGCTGTGCGAGCGCTGGTTCGCGTTTGCCCAATGAACAATTTCAACCCGCTGATCCACAGCTTTCCGTACCTGCTGCGCGGCGCCGGGATGACAGTGCTGATGGCGACCACTTCCGTCGTCCCCGCCACGATTCTCGGTGTTCTGCTGGCATTGCTGCAAGTCTTCGGCAACCGTGCCCTGCGCACCGCGGTCATCGCCTATGTGTTCCTGATCCGCGGCGTGCCGCTTTTGGTGTTGCTGACCTTCGCCTATTACCTCTTGCCGTTGACCGGTGTTGACCTGCCGCCGTTCTGGGGTGTCGTGCTGGTCATCACATTCTATTACGCAGCGTTCATGAGCGAGGTATTCCGCGCCGGCATCCTGTCATTGCCGCAAGCGCAATGGGACGCGGCGCGCAGCCTCGGCATGACGCGCCCCTTGCTGCTGCAGATCGTGATCCTGCCGCAGGCATTGCGGCTGGCCGCGCCGCCCTATGTCAGTCTCTGCGTCAGCCTCGTCAAAGCAACCTCGCTGGTGTCGATCGTCGGGCTGTGGGAATTGACGATGGCGAGCCGGGAGGTCGTCGAGCGCACTCTCGCGCCGTTTCAAGTCTTTATCGGAGCCGGAGCAATCTATTTCTGCATCTGCTATACCCTCGCGCTCTATGGCCGGCACCTTGAGCGACGCGTCATCCACGGCCATTGAGGCGCGCTCGGTGACACAGCGCCCGATGCTGGAGATCTCCAGCATCAGCAAATCTTTCGGCGCGGTGCAGGTGCTGCACGACGTGTCGCTGTCGGTGGCGCCGGGCGAGGTCGTCGTTGTGATCGGACCGAGCGGTTCCGGCAAGACGACCTTACTGCGCTGCATCAACCTGCTCGAAGATTATGAGCGCGGCGCAATCGCGGTCGACGGCGAACCTATCGGCTATCGCCTTCAGGGCAATGAACGCGTCCGCATGTCGGAGCGCGACATTGCCGCAGCGCGCGCGACGGTCGGCATGGTGTTCCAAAGCTTCAACCTGTTCCCGCATATGACGGTATTGCAGAACATCGTCGCCGCGCCGGTACGCGTGAAGGGTGTGCCGCGGGTGCGGGCCGAGGCACGGGCCCACGAGCTCCTCGGAACGGTCGGTTTGTCCGACAAGGCAGCGGAATATCCGGTGCGGCTCTCGGGCGGCCAGCAGCAGCGCGTCGCGATCGCCCGCGCACTGGCGATGGACCCCAAGCTCATGCTGTTCGACGAGGTCACTTCGGCGCTCGATCCCGAGCTCGTGGGCGAGGTGCTGGCGGCGATGCGGCAGCTGGCGCAGGGCGGCATGACGATGGTGGTCGTCACCCACGAGATGAGCTTTGCACGCGACATCGCCGACCGCATCGTCTTTATCGACGGCGGTGTCATCGTCGAACAAGGCAAGCCCGACGAGATCTTGTTCACCCCCCGCACCGAACGGGTCCGCGCATTCCTCAAGCGCTACAACGACCGTTACCGCATCTGATTCTTGCCGCAAGAACCCAACGGGAACATGACGAAGCTTCATGGCGGACTCTCCGACGTGGCGATCGAGCCGCGCGAGCCAATATTGGGAGTGTCGCACTTTAGACTACCCAGAATGGAGAGGGCCATGACGACAAAGGAATTGCAGAGCCAAGGTACAGTGTCGGCCGTCCGCCGTTTTGGGCAGATCGGAAAGGGGATCGCGCTGGCCGGGGCCATCGCCGCGCTCTCTTTGACGACCCCGACCCCAGCACATGCCGGCGGCAATGGCGTCGGAGCGGCGATCGGGCTGGGCATCCTCGGCGCGACGATCGCGGGAGCGGCGATTGCCTCGACGGCCCCGCCGGTCTACGGCTACGGCTACGGCCCGCCGCCAGCCTCTGCCTATTACTACCCGCCGCAGCCTTACCAGGGCTATTACGCCCCGGCACCGACCTATTACGACACCTCGCAACCGTATTACGGCTGGACACCATACCGATAGAAATCCGCGAATACCGCGGCAGGGACGACGTGTCCGGTCTCCAGCAAGAGGCCGGGCATCGCCATTACTGGCGCGGCCGCGTCACCACTTGTTCCTGAGCTCGCGCAGTTTCAGGAATACCGTCTTCGGGTCCGGATTGTCGGGAAGATCCGGGAAAGCTTCGCGCAGCCGCTTGATGACGGACGGGCTGGTCAGGCGGAAGAAGGTGTTGATCTCGCGCTCGAGCGCCAGCGTAGTGACGAGTGCCTTCCCCGGATCCTGTTTTTCCATTTGCGGCAACATCGACTTGGCCTTGGCATTGTCGGGCTCGCGGTCGAGCGTGAAGGCGAGATTGCGCGCTATGTAGTCGTGCCCCGGATAGATCAGGGTCTCTTCGGGCAATTTGGCGAGCTGGCCGACAAAGCTGTTGTAGAGCTCGTTCGGGTGGCCGCCATTGTGGCAATTGCCGGCGCCGGCATTGAACAACGTGTCGCCACAAAACAGCGCCGACGTGTCGGTGTGCGACTTCACACAGATATGGCTCATCGTATGTCCCGGCGTGTCCAGGCATTCGAGCTCGACGGTCTTGCCGACTTTGATGACATCGCCAGCGCGTAGCCCGCGGCTCATTTCCGGGATCTTGTCTTTGGCATTGGCGTGCGCCAGCACCGGAGCTTTGGTCGCCGCGATTACCTGCTGGTTGCCGCCGGTATGGTCGCGGTGCTCGTGAGTATTGAGGATCTGAGTGATGTTCCAGCCCTTCGCCTTGGCAGCGGCGAGGCATTTCTCGTGGTCCAGCGGATCGACCGCCAGCGCCTCACCGGTCTCGGAACAGGCGATCAGATAATTGAAATTGCGCCCGGCATTAGCGGTCCAGATCTGTTCGACGATCATTGCTCGCACCTTCCTCCAACTCGTCATTCCTGCGGACGCAGGAATCCAGGGATCAACGCACGGGGTGACGATTAGGGAAGGCTAGTCTCGGCACGGGCATGAGTCAAACCGCGGCCCTGCCGTATCGGATCGCCGGCCCATAAGGGTCTGGACGGCTCGCTGCCTGGCTTTCCTCCAGTTGACGCAGCCGATTTTCGAAATCGCTCGCGTCGATGGCGCGCAGAAAGCTCTGGATCATCTGCGAAAGCGTGAACCCCTCGCCGGGGGTGATCGCGCCGCATCCGACCGCGTCGGTCCCGCGCTCCCTGTTTAACCTGTTTTATCAGGTCGAGATCAGGCATCGGCAACTCCTTCAATCGCAATCTCGCACCTGCCCACCGGTATCGGTGCCCGCAAGAATACAATGTGACCCGGTTCGTAGACCCGCGGGCCCGGCCGGCAGGATTGCCGGACTGGCCCTTTTGAAATGGCCGCCCTCGGCCCCTCCTGGCTGCTTTTGCTGTTTTCTGCAGCGAATATCAGCCATCGCTCCGCCTCGTTCGCGCACTCTGTTCCGGCCCTCGGCGCTTCTCGAGCGGTATGAAACCCGAACATTATGGCAATTTTAGTGTTGCTTACAAAGCAACAAGCCGAACACAGAAAAAGCCCCGCTTCAGCGGGGATCTCAGCGGCTGATGTTGCTGCTAGCGCTTATCGCCGCGGTGCTCGCCCGGCCCCTTATGTCCGGCCTCGACCGCAATTTCCGTGTTCCTTTCTTTGCTTTGGTCCGGCACGTCGCGCCCGACCGAGCCTATGTTTATGACGCAGTGCTCCCGCTCGTCGCCTTTGCTGCCGCTCGTCCGAGTGCCGGCAAGGTCGCGCTGCGGTTCTGGTCCATTCCGCGTTCGAGGTGCCCCCAGGGTATTACGGCCTGATCAGCTCCAATGCACCCATCAGAGTGGTGCGCGAACGAAAAGCCGCGTCGTGATCCGCCTGGGGGATTTCGGTCAGGCTAACGGCAATCCCGCGGGCCTTGAGGAGCGCAACGTACCTTTCAGATACGAACGGCGGTGTCCTTGTGTCGTCGCTCCCGACGAGGACGGCAATACGCGCGTCGAGAGGGACACGCTCAACGTAACGCGCGGCGTTTTCGCTGTGAGCCATCAAGCTACCCGGCTCACCGATCCGCCAGTTCCCCGTGCCGCAGGGACACCCCACCAAGACCGCGCCATCGATCAGTCGAGGAAAACGCCCAAGGATGACCGCAGCGATCGCCGCGCCGCCCGAATGCCCGACTAATATTACCTTTCTCGGCTTGTAGACATCCTTCAGCGTCTTTACGGCGTCGGCAATGTCGTCGATGATTTCGGCGGTGTAGTTGTCGTTGCGACCCAGATCTGAGCCGGTCGACCAGTGCCCCGTCTCATCGTAATAACCGGGTCGGATCATGGCGACGGCGATGACATTGGGCACGGCGAGTGCCTGCGCCACAGTATAATGAAAAGTTGCTGCTCCCCCCTTGCTGGCGTTGCCATGGAGCAAGACGAAGAGGCCTGGCGCAGTGCCGCCGCCGGATCCACGATAGGTCTTGATGACAAGGCACTCCTTCCCGCCGGTCATCTGCGTAACATTGTCGGGCTGCTGGCATGGCTCTGCTGCGATGGGCCCCGTGACGGACAGCAGCAGGAGAAGGGACATCGACAAGGCTTTCGTCCAAGACATGGAGAAAGCTCCTCGCTCGCGGCATCATCCTATACCGTAGGCGCGGCTATCGAGGAGTGCAATTATGAGCGGGCGCAGCCGGCGCGCTTGCCCCGTAGCCGTTTCGACAACGATCATCTTCCTGTGCACAGGTGTCGCCGCGCTTGCGCAGAGGCCGAGCCAACCCTACGACTACGCGGCCTTGGTGCAGCAGATCTGCCGGCAATACGCCGCAGCGCAGACGGGGATGCCAGCCGATCTCATGTTCAATCAATGCATGTTTGAGCGGCACTGCCGGGTGTCTCCCGGCTCGTCAGGCTATCAGTGCGAATTGCCCGGCCGATGACATGGCATGGTGGGGGCTACTAAACTAAACGGCCGATTGCCGGAGCTTTCATTCACTAAAAGCAAGCCTAGGAAAAAGCAACGCATTCCGCCATTCTCCCAGGCGGGCATATCGGCCTATCGCCGCAATCGGGTTCCGGGGGGAACACCCTTTACGATGAACCTGCTCGACCAGCGTTCGCATTCTTTTAGTGTCGCAGACCGGCGCGCAGCACGACGCGGTTCGGCGGGTGCGCGCCCGCGCACCATAGGATCGACGCCTGGGTCGTGCTTCCCGACCACACGCTCTGCCTGTGGACCCTGCCGGAAAGGCGATGCCGACTTCCCCGGTCGTTGGCGTGCGATCAAAACCGCATTTGCTTCGCCGGCCACCGGCGACGGCAACTCGCCACGAGGTGCTCACCCCTACCCGTCCCTGCCCGTGGGCTTTAGACGTCGGGTAGGCAGGTTGTGTTGGGACCGATACTAGGCGCGGCAGGGGTCCGAAGCTGAAATGTCGGCTTATCCACCATTCGCCACGCGACGACCTACGCGGCATCAACGCGCCGGGGTACCCTTAGCTTCTGTATGGAATCTCAGACCATCGCATGGTAGCTGTCCCCCGGATAAGGTCAAAACTTCAAAAGCTATTGAGAGGAGGCGCTCGTGACCATCGTCCTCGACCACACGATCGTCCCGGCCCGCGATAAGGAAGAGTCGGCAGGGTTCTTTGCGAGGATTTTTGGCCTCGAATACAAGGGTCCGGTCTCGCATTTCGCTGCCGTGCGCATCAACGAAACCTTGACGATCGACTTCGACAATTGGAACACTTTCGAACGGCACCAGTACGCCTTCAAAGTCGGCGAGACCGAGTTCGACGGGATCTTCGACCGGGTTCGTGGTGAGGGCCTCGCCTACGGCAGTGGTTCCCGCGCCGCGGAGAATATGGAGATCAACCATCGCAACGGTGCCCGCGGCTTTTATTTCCGTGATCCGAACGGTCATCTGCTCGAGGTACTGTGCGCCTAGTAGTCACGATGAACGCACGACATACCGGCGAAGGCCTATATCTATGGCAGAAACGGATCCCGGCCTTCGCCGGGACGACGACGCTTCACGACTGTCTCGGTCTGCCGCAG
>Ga0207693_10004398_pt1 | contig 11917 bp, 9 predicted proteins | sample LARL81metaG_FD_184347 | JGI IMG/M metagenome (GOLD analysis project Ga0207693, IMG submission 184347) | Corn, switchgrass and miscanthus rhizosphere microbial communities from Kellogg Biological Station, Michigan, USA - LAR L8-1 metaG... | ecosystem: Host-associated > Plants > Roots >...
GACTGGCCCGAGCCCGATCGATTTTGGAGAATCATTGAAGATTATCGCATCACCATCCTTTATACCGCTCCCACTGCGATTCGGGCGTTCGTTCGCTGGGGTGACGATTGGGTGAAAAAGCATGACCTCTCCTCTTTGCGACTTCTTGGATCTGTGGGCGAGCCGATCAACCCGGAAGCGTGGATGTGGTATTACAAAACTATTGGCGGCGGACGTTGTCCTATCGTCGACACCTGGTGGCAGACTGAGACCGGGTCGATCCTGATCACTCCATTGCCCGGCGCGATCCCGACCAAGCCGGGGAGTGCGACGCTGCCTTTCTTTGGCGTTGATGCCGCGGTGGTAGACGAGCGCGGCGAAGAGGTTGGTGCCAATGTCGGCGGTAAATTAATTATACGGAAACCGTGGCCGTCGATGTTGCGGACGATTTACGGCGACAAAGAGCGGTATCGAAAACAGTATTGGAGTGAATTCAAAGGCCGTTATTTGACTGGAGACGGCGCGCGGCGTGATGAGGACGGTTATTTTTGGATCGTGGGCCGGATTGACGATGTGCTCAATGTCGCCGGACATCGGCTCGGAACCTCCGAGATCGAAAGCGCGCTGGTAGCACACGCGCACGTGGCGGAAGCGGCAGTGGTAGGGCGGCCGGATGAAATGAAAGGACAGGCCGTGGTCGCGTTTGTGACCCTGAAGGGAAGTGCGACGCCATCCTCCGGATTAAAGACGGAGCTTCGCGATCACGTGGGCGTGCACATCGGCGCCATCGCCAAGCCCGACGAAGTGCGCTTCGCGGAAGCGTTACCCAAGACTCGCAGCGGGAAAATCATGCGTCGGTTGCTCAAGGAAATTGCCAGTGGCAAAACTGTAACCGGGGACACCACGACGCTCGAGGACTTCAGCGTGCTGGCAAAGCTGAGCGAAGAAGAATAAGCTCAGGAGGAGGAGAACAGAAAATTTCTTTGTCTGAATTGTAGTTTAGTTAGCATTTCCTTGTGAGTTTCATCGGCACCGGTTTGCGCGAGCTTGGCTTGAAAGTGCGCCGGCAACGCACGCGCATGGCGTTGCGACACGTTAGACGACAGTTGCAGCGCAGTGAGATTTATCTGGGGCGGGAAGGCACCGCCCAGGCCGCCAGTTTCCCGGAAGTCCGGAACGAAATCGTCGCTCTTAAGAAGCTCGAGCAGGAACAAAAGGAAGTAGCACTGCGGATTGCCCAAATCGAAGACGCACTCAAAAAGATCGAATCCGAACGGGCGGAGAATGCGCGGACGCAGAGCGACGCCGTCGCCAAGTTGGAACAAGAAAAGAAGCCGATTCTGCAACGTCGGGACGAAGCGAAACATGCCGCTGCCGTTTGCGAGCGCGAACTGGCAGGCGTGGAAGCGCGCTTACAGGCCAATGATTCGGCCGACCGCGAATTGCTAAGGCAACTCTCCGCTCTGCAAGCACAGGCGCCGCCGCCACCGGACCTCGATGCGCGCACAGCGGAGCTCGCTGGCAAACGAACGCGATTGCCACAGGAGCGCGCCGAAATTGTCCGTGCGCGCGAAGGAAGCGCGGAAGCCTGTCGCCAGGCCACGCAAAGACTCGCGGTGGCAGAAGACGAACTTTCGGCGGCGGAGCGAAATATTGCCCGGGTCCGAGAAGGATTCGAAGCGACCGACCGCGGGTTGAACGATAAGGCGCGCGGACAGCAGGAGGCATTGCGACAGGCCAAGGCCCAGCACCAAACCGTCGAGGAGCGAAAAGATCCCGCTTACCTCAACATCGGTCGTCATCTTGCGACTCGCGGAATCGCGCCGCCGAACGCCCCTCACTTGTTGCATGATGTCCTCCGCCACCGCCAGTCGGTCCAACGTCACCAAGAACACAGGGAACAACTCAACGTCCTTTCCGCGCAGATCGACAAACAGGAGCTGCGAAAATTTTATTTCGTCATTTTTTCTATCTTCATCCTTTTGGGAGTTGTCCTGTTGCTCGTTTTTCAATCCCCACCCAAACGCGAGTGGCTGCCGCGCGAAACCGACGCCATTCTTTCCCTGAACGCCGAGCGTTTTGATCGCGATGATTTGCCCAAAAAATGGCGGAATGAAGATTTCTGGCTGCAAACGTGGCCTGGGCTGATCGGTGCCGCTTCCCAGACGCCACGGTTGCGAATTCCCGCCGATACCAGTCGCGTCACCCGGGCATTGACCACTGCGGAAAATTCGCCCCCGCGAGAATTTCTTTTGGTGGAAGCGCGCGACAATATTTCTTCGGTGGTGCGAACGATTGCGGAAGACAAGCAATTCGAAAAACGAACGATTAGCGGGCTCCCGATATGGCAGCGCTCAGACTTCAGCATCGCGCGCGTTGGGCCGAAAACGCTCGCCGTGGGCTTGCCTGATGGCGTCGACGAGCTGGTGCGGGTTCGTCTCGGGCTCGACGCTGATCTCGACATTACCGGGGAGTTTTTTGATCGGTTTCAGGCACTCGATAGTGAAACCACATTGCGTTTGATCTCACGTGATCCGCCAGGGTTGGTTCGCGTCTTTCATCCAATTTTTCCGCGTGAACTGCTGGATCGCGCGCAAATGCTTGGACTGGGCGTGTCCCTTCAAACACCGGCTAAGGCGCGCCTTTTGCTACGACTCTCATCGGAAGATGCGGCCAGCGAGCTGGCCAAAAGCATTCATGAAAATCCCGCACCGTGGCTGCACCTCGAGCAATCTGATCTCCCACTCTTCACCGCTCCCCCTGAAATCACTCGCCAGCATGCCGATCTCGAAATCCGCTTCAACGTTCCCGAAAACACCGCGCGACTTCTCTTGCAACGCATCGCCAAGACCGATGCACCACCGGCGACACCTTCAAATTAATGCACCCGTGATGGTGCGCCTTGTTTTTGCGATTCTCCTACTCGGCGCGCCGCTGGCAACTGCTGGAACTGCAGCGCCGTCGACGAATGACTTAGAGTGGGTGAATCTACGCGATATTGCCCCCAATATCCGGATCGAGCTCCGGTACGCGACCTCAAAGAACATTGCTCGTAGTCCACTTTATCCCTGTGGCATGCAGCCAATGGTCCGGGCTGGAGTGGCGCGGTGTTTGATTGCAGCGGAGACGACCTTGCGACGCTATAATTGCCGCTTGAAGATCTGGGATGCGTACCGTCCGCGCGGGACGCAGGCACGACTGTGGAACTTGGCACCAAACAACGATTACCTAGCCGATCCGCAGAACGGGTCTGGTTCGCTCCACTCCTGGGGCGTGGCGGTGGATGCAACCATTGTCGACGATTGGGGACAGGCACTCTCCATGCCGACGGATTTCGACGATTTCACACCGGCATCAATGTTTCGTTACACTGGCGCCAATCCTTCGGTCCGCTCTCATCTTTATCTTCTGCAGAAAGCGATGATGAATGCCGGCTTTGATGGCCAGCGAACCGAATGGTGGCATTTCAGTGCCAACGACTGGAAGCGTTACGTGCCGGAAAGACTTGCCAAGCTGAGCAATGCCGTCGTCCTTCGCATTCACGAATGACCTCACTTCTTCAGGCGCTCCAGCGGCAACCGGAATACGTTCATGTTCTCCTCAATCCCCTCCCCATTTACGGGTTGGCAATGGGTTGGATCGGGTTGCTCATTGGATTCTTTCTGCGCAGTCGGCCGGCACAGATCGCCACCCTTGTTCTGATACTGATCAGCGCCGCGTCGGCCTGGCCGGCGTACGAATTCGGCGAACAAGGTTACGATCGCGTTCTCTCGATGAGCGATGAGGCCGGGCAAGCCTGGCTGGACGAGCATCAACATCGCGGCGAACAACTCATTTATTTTTTTTACGCTCTGGCCGCGCTCAGCCTCGTTGCGATCATCGTGCCAATAAAATGGCCCAACACATCGGCACTCCTGGTAATCGGTACTATTCTCCTAGGAGTAATTGTTCTCGGGATGAGCGGCTACATCGCCTACGCCGGCGGCAAGATTCGGCACAAAGAATTTCGGACCGAGCCGCCACCGAAGAAACCAGCTTCTTCTCCAGGGTAATTGATGGCTGCAGAACTGGATCGCGCCGAGCAAAAGGTTGAAGACGAGAGCGCGGCGCTGCGGAAAGAACTCGGTCTGCGCGATCTCGTCCTTACCCAAATTCTCTTCGTCGTTGGCTCGAGCTGGGTGGGAACTGCCGCAAAACTTGGCCACGCTCACCTTGTGTTTTGGCTGCTTGCCATCGCATTCTTCTACATTCCGCAAGCCGCTGTCGTCATCTACTTAAATCGCCTGATGCCGCTGGAGGGCGGCCTTTATCAGTGGGCCAAACTCGGCTTCAACGAGTTCGTCGGCTTCATCGTCGCCTGGAACCTATGGCTGCTTTCCATCACCGTCATCGCCCTCGGCGGAATGTTTGTCACGACCAATCTCTCCTACGCGCTCGGTCAAAGCTGGATGCCAAACAGCAAATGGTGTGTTTCCCTGATAAGTTGCGCGCTCGTGCTCGGTCTCGGCTGGAGTGGCGTGCGCGGTCTCTCCCTCGGCAAATGGGTCCACAACATCGGCGCATTCGCCATGCTCCTGGTTTACGGTGCGCTGATTCTTCTACCGTTCTTCGCCGTAGCGCGTGGCGAATTGAACCAGTATCACCCGTTGCAATTCGCCGCCCCCGCGGTCTCAATTTTTTATTGTCTCAACATCTTCAGTAAGCTCGCGGTCGGCGCCCTTAGCGGATTCGAGTACGTCGCTATCCTCGCCGGCGAAACCCGTGCCCCGGCCCGCGACATCGGCCGTTCCGTCATCATCGCGTCTCCGGTGATTGCGTTGATGTTCATTCTCGGAACCAGCTCCGTCCTGGCTTTCGTCGGTAATAATCCGATCGATCTTATCGGACCAGTGCCACAAACATTGCGGCTGGGGTTACATGCCTTCCCGATTGCTGGCGCGATCGCATCCGCCGGCATTGTGTTGATGACAGTGCGCACCATCTCCTCCACCAGCGTTCATCTCACCGGAAGTTCGCGTTTGCCGATGGTCGCCGGTTGGGACCGGCTCTTACCAGTATGGTTTTCGCGTTTACACCCAAGATACAAGACGCCGATTAACTCTATCATCTTCGTTGGCGCGGTCACACTGGTCATCGCTATTTCCAGCCAGATCGGCGCCGGAATTCAGGAAGCCTTTCAACTCGTCGACAACGCCGCCAATGTTTTTTACGGAATTGTTTATGTCGTCCTATTTACGATCCCTCTCGCCGGAGCGACCGCTGTTCGCTCGCGCGCACCGCTGTGGCTACGCATCGCCGCCTTCTGCGGGTGTGCCGTTTCACTCCTCGCAATTGGGTTCACCATCTATCCTATCATCGATGTCCCCAGCCGGTTAATCTTCGCCTGCAAGATTATCGCCGCCAGCGGCCTCGCCAACGCCATTGGCGTGGCCGTGTTCGTCATCGCTCGAAGAAAAACCTCCGGCTGATCAGGTGCCGTTCCGACCGCAGCGTGCGTCATCCCGAGCGAAAACGCCAGTCCGGCTCGGACCGAGGGATCCCGCCGCGAAAGCTGCAAGGTAACTTCCTCGGGGTCCGTCGACCCCGCAATCGCGGGCTCGGGATGACCGCAAGTTATTTTCGCGAACAACTCTCGCCAATCCAGCGAAGATAATCGGCAGAGCCTCCCGCGATGTTCAGGCGGACAACTTCGGGGACATCGTACGGGTGCAGCGCGCGTAAACGCGATTCGAATTCGGAGTAACGCGCTGCGGTCAGTTTGAAGATCGCAAGCGATTCAGCACTCGTTTCGGTTTTTTCTTTCCAGTAATAGATCGACTCCACTGTCGGTATGATGTTGGCGCAGGCAACGAGCGCGCTATCCACGAGTTCGCGCGAAATTTTGCGGGCCGTTTCCACATCGGGAAACGTGCTGAACGCGATGACAAATTGCTCGTTCACGCTGGGATCATTGCTAACGCCGGTCCGGCTCGGACCTGCCGGCAAATCCAGCCGCCGCCAAGAACGACATCACCATCGTAGAAGACCGCCGCCTGTCCCGGTGTAACCGCCTTTTGCGGTTCGCATAGACGAACGCGCGCGCGCTGCTGTTCCAGCGGCGTCACAGTTGCGCGCGTACCCGGATGATTGTAGCGAATTTTCACCGTGGCCTCGCGCATCGCTGTAGGGGCGGTCGGTCCGAGCCGCACTGGCGGTACTTGCGGGTCGGGGGCTTCGACCCCGGCTACACAAATCCAGTTTACGCGCTCAACTTCGAATTCTTCGACTAACAAATCTTCCGCACGCCCGACAATTACGCGGTTCGTTTCCGGATCGAGATCGACGACGTAACGCGGCTGCGCCGAGCCGCCCGGCAACCCCTTTCGTTGCCCAATGGTAAACATCTCAATTCCTTCATGCGTAGCGATGAAGTTGCCCTCCAAATCGTAAATCCCGCCGCGGTGAAATTGGTTTTCCCCAAGATGCGAACGCAGAAACGCTTTGTAATCCTGTCCAGGCACGAAACAAATTTCCTGGCTATCGGCTTTGTCTGCCACCTTCAGGCCAAGTTTCCGTGCGATCGCACGAATTTCGGGTTTCGCCATCCGACCAAGGGGCGTAAGCGCCCGCTGCAGTTGTTCCTGCCGTAAACTAAAAAGGAAATACGATTGGTCTTTTCGCGGATCCATCCCTTTGCGAAGAATGACGCGCCCGTTGTAGCCGCGGTCGCTGGCCGCGGCCGCAGGATGTTCGATGATTGCGTAATGCCCGGTCGCTATGTAATCGCACCCCAGCGCCTCGGCTTTTTGCCAAAGATTTCCGAATTTGAGTTTCTCATTGCACATCACGCACGGATTCGGAGTCCGGCCCGCCTGGTATTCACTTGAGAAATAATTAATGACGAGTTCTTCGAACTGGTCAGCTTCGTCGACCACGTAGTGTGGGAAACCGAGCGCGTGGGCGACGCCGCGCGCGTCTGCCACCGCCTGAGGCCCGCAACATTTGTCTTCGGCCCGAGAAATACAGTCCTGCGGCCACACTTTCATCGTCACTCCAATGACTTCGTAGCCTTGCTCGCGGAGCAGATAACCAGCCACGCTGGAATCGACTCCGCCGCTCATGCCCAGCAGAACGCGCTGTTTCTTTCTCAAACTCACGCGCGGAAAATCGACGAGAGCGCCTGATTGGTCAACGTCATCCCGACCGGAGCGAAGCGAAATGGAGGGATCCCGATGCGAAAGCTGACGGTAACGTCCGCGGGATCCCTCGACTACGCTCGGGATGACAGGACTTTTCGGCTCACGTGCGCGCTATCGCGCAATGTGAACCGCCATTGCAAATGGGCGGAGCGTCGAATCCCAATTCGCTCGTCGGCAATGACGTCAACCGGTCGGACTGCACTTCGAAAACAATGACTCTCGTCCGCGCACAAATCCATTTCGTCGTGCTCCTTTGTAATCGCGAGCGCTTGGGTCAATTTCCCTGGACCGGAACAAAGCCGGTGCAAATCATGAACTCCACGCCGCCTTCTCATTAGCGCAATCCCGCGAGTCGGCTCGAGCGCGCGAATGAGAACAAACCCGTTCTCTTTTCCTTTCACCAAAACATTCAACATCCAGTGCACGCCATAGTTGAAATAAATGTAGGCTGCGCCCGGACGATTCCGCTCGATAAACGCGCGCGCACTGGGACGAACGAAACAGTGACACGCTTCGTCACCGACCGCGTGGTAAGCTTCGGTCTCAACGATAATACCAGCGCAGCGATCCCAATTCAGTTCGCAGCCGATAAGGTCGCGCGCACAAGTCACTGGATCACGCTGGAAAAAACTTACGCGAATCATTTCGCCGCTCACCGAGTGCGTCTGTCGAGGATTGAAGGCGTCACTCTGGCGCTACGTAGTACACCGGCAACACCACCTGACACGCAACTGGCTGACCGTCGCGAAAGGCTGGAATAAATTTGGCGTTTGCGAAATCGGCCATGGCCGCATCTCCGAATCCTAGTAACGGCGGGTCCTCCTTCATTACTTTTTTCTCCTGCAGATTTCCGGCAGCATCAATTTTTAGCAACAATTGAACCATCCCGCTGACCTGCACAGGTAAATTCGTCGGATAATTCAAGCCTTCGAATTTTGAGTCTCCCCCGAGGCACGGTTGGGGTCCCACGAAATCGTTTTCCGTTCTTAATTCGCTCGCTTCCTGATTTGCGAAAATGCGCAGGCGCGGCTTTTCATCAACGACTTGGAAAATGACTGTCGCGTAATAGAACACAGCGACAGGCTCATGATTGCGAATCGCCGGAATCATTTTCGCATTCGTCAGTGCGCGCTGCACTTCCTGCTCCAGCAGCTTCGATTCGGGCGTGCCACGATAGGTACTGCTAAATTTCACCGTGCCGTCCTTGTCGACGAGCGCGAAAAACATGATCAGCCCTTTCTTTTGCCCCGCTTTCAAGAGCAGATTCTCATCGATCCGATTAATGATCGCATCCGGCGCTTTGCCGATCAGCGCTGGCCGAAACTCCGGCAAATCCTCCGCCGAACATTTCAGCGCAAAGACAATAACGAGCAGGAAAACGAAGCGGTGCATATTTGAGAAGAACGCAATCGCGCGGGCCAATCTTTGCAAGCGCAAACTACGCGACGCGACCGCAGCAGTTTTTGTATTTTTTGCCGCTTCCGCACGGGCACGGCTCGTTGCGACCGACCTTTGGACCGCTGCGCCGCGCCGGTAAATCGATCGCATACTCGCCATTTTCGGGTTCCGAGGCCCGTGTTGAAGTTGTTGGCACATTCGTGCGCACGCCCGCAGGTCGTTTCGCGCCACCACCCCCCGGTTCGCCATCCGGACCGGCACCCGGTGCGGTTTCGCGCAGCAGAAATTGCGGCAAGGTCGCGAGGAAATTCTCGAAAGCCTGCAAGTTCGAGGTGCTGCGGAACAGATTATGCAACACTTCGTTCTTAATATTCGCCATCAGCTCGACAAACATGTCGTAAGCTTCAGCTTTATACTCAATTAACGGATCTTTCTGTGCATATGCCCTGAGATAAACACCTTCTCGCAAGGCATCCATCGCGTAGAGATGTTCCTGCCAGAGTCGGTCGATTGCGTTGAGGATGATGTAGCGCTCCAGGCTTTTCACCGCCGTCGGTTCTTCATGCGACGATTTGCGCTGGTAAGCGTCCTTGATTTTCTCGATTAAGAATTGCGCGTTCGCTTCCGGATCACGGGTCTCGAACTGCGCACGTTCTTTGTTTAGTCCGAGCGGGAACGTGGTGTTCACCCATTGCATCAGCCCAGAGTAATTCGCATCCTCACTCGTCCTCCCGGTGCCGAGGTATTCATGAACTTTCGCCGGCACCGCTTCATCGATCACTTCGTAAATCAACGTTCGCGGTTCTTCGCTGTCGATCACTTCGTTGCGATACCCGTAGACGACTTCGCGCTGATTATTCATCACATCGTCCATGTCGAGCGTGCGTTTGCGAATGAGATAATTGCGTTGCTCCACTCGTTTCTGCGCCGTCTCCACCGACTTGTTAAGCCATGGGTGTTCCAGCTCCTGTCCTTCTTCGAGACCGAAGCGCTCCATGATTTTCGTCATTCGATCGGCCGCGCCGAAATTCCGCATCAGATCGTCCTCAAAACTCACATAGAAACGCGAGGCGCCCGGATCCCCCTGTCGCGCACAACGTCCGCGCAACTGTCGATCGATCCGGCGCGATTCGTGGCGTTCCGTGCCGATGACATATAGTCCGCCTTCGTCGGCCACACGCGGGCCAAGCTTAATGTCGGTGCCGCGTCCCGCCATGTTGGTGGAGATCGTGACTGTTCCTGCCTGGCCCGCACGCGCCACGATCTCCGCCTCCTGCATGTGAAATTTCGCATTCAACACGTTGTGCGGGATCTTTTCGCGCTTCAGCATTCGCGAAAGCAACTCGCTGGCTTCAACACTCACCGTCCCGACCAGGACCGGCTGTGCCTTGGCGTGGCATTCCTTAATCTCGTTAATGACGGCATTATATTTCTCTCGCCGCGTTTTGTAGATACGATCGTTCGAATCCTTCCGCGCCACCGGTCGATTTGTCGGAACCACCGCGACATCCAGTTTGTAGATATCGTGAAACTCGTTCGCTTCTGTCTCGGCCGTCCCCGTCATGCCGGCCAGCTTTTGATAAAGACGGAAATAATTCTGGATGGTAATCGTCGCGAGCGTTTGCGTTTCGCGATCAATTTGGACGCCTTCCTTCGCCTCCACCGCCTGATGCAACCCGTCGCTCCAGCGGCGTCCCGGCATCTTGCGGCCGGTATATTCGTCGACAATTACGACCTTGTTTTCTTCGACCACATACTGCACGTCCTTTTCAAACAGGCAGTAGGCGCGCAGCAGTTGTGAGATGTTGTGAATCCGCTCCGCTTGCGTGTCGCAAAGCTGTTGCCGTTGCGCTTTTTGTTTTTCCTTCTCTTCGCCGCTCAGCGCCTGGTCCAGATCGATTTCAGTGAACTCGCTGATTAAATCCGGCAGCACAAACGCATTCGGATCGTCCGGATTCATGAACGACCGCCCCTGCTCGGACAGGTCGGCCTCCTGCGATTTTTCGTCGATGGTGAAGAACAACTCTTCTTTCAGCGCAAAGAGTTCTTCCTTGCGCGTTTCCTGATAAAACGACAGCTCGGCCCTGTCGATCGCCTTGCGCTTTTCCGGATCTTCCATCATGCGCAGCAGCTGTTTGTTGCGCGGCTGCCCGAGCTTCACCTTAAACATCTGCAATCCGCCTTCCTCGAGATTGCCGGCATCGAATGTTTCTTTGGCCTCACCCGCGATGCGATTGCAGAGCATGGTCTGCTTCCGCACCACTTGTTCGACCAGCGGCTTCCATTTGTCGTATTGATGTGTCGAGATCGTTGCCGGACCGCTGATGATCAAGGGCGTGCGAGCTTCGTCGATGAGAATCGAATCAACTTCGTCGACGATGGCGTAGTTATAGCCGCGCTGGACCTGTTGCTCGCGCGTCGTCGCCATTCCGTTGTCGCGCAGATAATCGAATCCGAACTCCGAGTTTGTACCGTAGGTAATGTCGCAGGCATATTGCTGGCGCCGAACGCTCGGTTCCTGATCGTGCTGAATACAACCGACGGTCAGGCCGAGAAAGGTATAAAGCTGCCCCATCCACTCGGCGTCACGTCGCGCCAGGTAATCGTTTACCGTGATCAAATGCGCGCCGCGTCCGGTCAGCGCGTTCAGATAAAGCGGCAGGGTCGCGACCAGGGTCTTGCCTTCGCCCGTCGCCATTTCGGAAATCTTGCCCCGATGCAGAACCATCCCGCCGATGAGCTGGACATCGAAATGCACCATCTCCCATTTCATCAGCTGATCGCAGACAGTAAAAGTATGGCCACGTTCCGTTAGCCGGCGGGCCGCGTTTTTTACGAGCGCGAATGCTTCCGGCAAAATCTCGTCCAGCCTTTTCCATTGCTCTTCCAGCGTGGGCAGCTTGGCCAGGTCTTCCTTCCAAGCCGCGGTCATCCCCCGCAGCTCATCGTCCGAAAAGCTCTGGAATTGCTGTTCCAACTCGTTGATCTGGCGAACCATCGGCGTCATTCGCCTGATCTCGCGCTGGTTCTTTGATCCTAAAATTTTCTTTAAAATCCAACCAACCATTTCGTTTCAATATCGACGAGATTCAGGGAGTATCAATTCCGGCGAACATCTCGCACCAAGTCCACAAAGGCGACAAAGGCTATAGAAAGTATTTCCGTTGTTCCGTTTGTACCCGTTGTGCGAGCTACTTTTGCAGCTAGAATCGTGCACATGAAGAAGATCATCTCTACTTCCGATGCCCCTGCCGCGATCGGCCCCTACTCGCAGGCGATCCGTTCCGGCGATTTCCTTTTCTGTAGCGGCCAGATTCCTCTGGACCCAAAGAGTGGCCAGATGGTGTCGGACGACATCGCTG
>Ga0207693_10004400_pt1 | contig 11916 bp, 15 predicted proteins | sample LARL81metaG_FD_184347 | JGI IMG/M metagenome (GOLD analysis project Ga0207693, IMG submission 184347) | Corn, switchgrass and miscanthus rhizosphere microbial communities from Kellogg Biological Station, Michigan, USA - LAR L8-1 metaG... | ecosystem: Host-associated > Plants > Roots >...
GCGGTGGGTGCGGCTCCGGCAGCGGGCGGGCCCGTTGGTGCGGCTCCGGCAGCGGGCGCGTGCGGTCCGGCTAGCGCTCCACTCTCTGATATGGCCGGTGTTCCGATGGCGTTGCCTGGGCCGGTTCCCGTCGCGGCGCCGGTGCCGGTGGGTGCTCCCGTGGGTGCGCCGGTGCCGGTGGGTGCTCCCGTGGGTGCGCCGGTGCCGGTGGGTGCTCCTGTGGGTGCGCCGGTGCCGGTGGGTGCTCCTGTGGGTGCGCCGGTGCCGGTGGGTGCTCCGCTTACGGTGATGTCTGGCGTCGGCGGCAAGGAGCAGCCGTCCGGCCCACCGCCAGCTGGAGCGCCTGTCTCCGGTCAGCCGATTATGCCTGGTCCTGCAGGCTGACGGCGCGCTGAGGCAAATCCTCATCCGGGATTGGCCCGGCGGAGAGTACTGACGCGTCGCCGGGCCAAACCCGTTGATCGGCAATGGAACTCAGCCAGCAGCGGCACCGTGGACACGTCCGGCGATGCGGCCACACGGCCAATGAAAGTCTGGACGACAACGACGGCATGAGGCGCGTACCCTGCACATCAACTAGGTGCAGAGCCTCGCGAACCCGACACTGCTCGAGGAACTTCGATGCTGTTTTCCTGCACAATCACCGGTACCCGAAGTGGTCCGGTTCCTGGCCTACACGGGGCTGCGGTGGGGCGAGATGGCGGCGCTGCGAGTCCAGGACTTCAACATGCTGCGCCGCCGCGTCAATGTGTCCCGATCGGTGACCGAGGCCGGGAAACTGGTGTGGAGCACCCCCAAGACCGGCAAACGGCGCTCGGTGGTGTTCCCGGCATCGCTGACCGAGGAGCTGGCCGCGCTCATGGTCGGCAAGAGTCGCGAGGATCTGGTGTTTACCAACCTGAGTGGTGGAGTGTTGCGGGGATCGAACTTCCGGCCCCGGTTCTTCGACCAGGCAGTGGAAAAGTGCCAGAAGGTCGATGAGACGTTCCCGACGATCACACCCCACGACCTGCGCCACACCGCGGCCAGCCTGGCGGTCAGCGCAGGCGCCAACGTGAAGGCGGTGCAACGGATGCTGGGCCACGCCAAAGCGTCGATGACGCTGGACGTCTACGCCGACCTGTTCGATGACGACCTCGAAGTCGTTGCAGCGCAGCTGGACACTGCCATCACAACCAGCAAACAAAATTCTGCGGACCCACTGCGGACTGGGTCTATCACGACTCCGAAAATAGGCCCCTGACCTGCGGATTCTCGAGTCCGCCAGGACACCACACGTTCTTTACTCGGTAACCCGTTAGGCTGGCCGGGACATGACACCCCTACAGTCGCGACCGCGTGTCGTCACCGCCGCATTCTGGTGCTGGGTAGTCGCTTCGATACTTCTGATCGTCGGCGGCTTGATCGCCGCGTCGGTGTCGGCCCTTCCGATGGTGTACCGGGGAGGGGGCGTGATCACCGCACTCGCGGGCGCCGCGATGGCGTTTCTGGCCGGCCGCACCCGCGGCGGAGACGTCCGCTTCCGACGGGCCGCGCTCGCCCTGTCGCTGACGATCGTCGTGCTGGTCGCTCTCCTGGCGGTATTCGGGGTGGTACACGTGCTCACATTGCTGGCCGTCATTCCGCTGATCGCCGGGACCGTGCTGATCACCCGACCGGCCGCATCGACGCCCAAGCAGGAGACTGAGTGACACAGAGCGGCCCGCCGCACGAGGTGCTCTTCTACGAGCAGGGCGCCAGCTGGTGGTGGCTGGTGGCAGGCCCCGCAGCGGCGGTCGCCATGGCGCTGATTCAGATATCCGCTGGCTACGGCATACAGCTGCTGGTCCCCGGCATTTTCTTCGTTCTGGTGAGCGGCTTCCTCGCGATTCAGGTGAAGGCCGCCCGCATCCACACGTCGGTCGAGGTGACGCCCGACCATCTGCGGCAGGGTACGGAACGCGTCCGCATCGACGAGATCGTGCGGATCTACCCCGAGCCGAAGGGCCCCGACGAGCCGAAGTGGCAGTCGGCGCGCGCCCTCGGGGAGCTCACCGGCGTACCGCGGGGACGCACCGGCATCGGCCTCAAGCTGACCAACGATCGCGCCGCTCAGGCGTGGGCGCGCAAGCACCAGCAACTGCGGGCCGCGCTGACCCACGCGGTGGAAGAGCGCATACCGCCGGAACCGGCGTCATGAGGGCCCGGGTCGAACTGGTGTTGGCCGTCATCGCGGCGGTCGGTTGTGTGCTGAGCTGGTTGGCCGCCAGCTCGACGGTGACGGTCGCGCCGGTGCTGGACGGTGAACCGCAGACGACGTCGGTGGTCTACAGCCCGCCGCTGCTGGTGCTGTCGTTGTTCCTGGCGACGGTTGCCGGGGTGCTGGTGGTCGTCGGGATCGCACGCCTACGGCGCTCCTGACTCGTCGAAATCGACGAAAGGGCGAGATCTACTCGCACTTTCTAGCCCAAACGTCCGTTTCGGCGGGTTGCGTGAGCACGCTCTGCCGCTTGGTCCGCAATCGTTGCTTTGGCGCTACTTCGGCGACAACCGGATGTATCTCATCGGCCCGCGCCCGGCGCTAACGCCGCGGGCCCGCGACGTCCTCGGACTGCCGTGGAGCGAACGCAGGAGCGGCGCTATCAGCGCTTCGCGACATTCTGGCGCTCGCGACCAGTGAACTGGGATGGGATCGCCTGCCAATGCGGCTGCGCTACAACGGTTATGCACTAAATGGCTATGCCAGGGCGTGACCCCACCTCAGAAGAGCCATTCTCGACGCCGCCGTCGTCGAGTTCGAACAGCACGGCTTTCGCCGCGTTGCCATCGACGACGTCGCGCGCCGGGCCGGGGTCGGCCGCACCACCATTTACCGGCGTTTCGCCGACATCGCGACCGAGTTGAAAGAGGCCGGACCGCAATCGAATTACTATGTCGAAGCATTCACGCTATCGATATTGAAGTTTCGTCGCCACCGGGTGCCGGATCGGATGATCACCGACGAGCCCGGCTTGGTGATCGAGCTGGCCGACACGATCCTGCGGTACGCAGCGATGGTCCTGCTGCTGCCCAGCGCACAACCACTCGAGACCGCCGACGACATCCGCGCCTGTGCCGGGCAGCACTTCCCGCCCAGCCTCCCTGTCGAACTGCGGGCGGTGTCGGCCGGTTAGCTGCGCTGCGTTTCGTAATCCGGACGATCGGGCAGCCGTCCCACATGGGTACTGAAGAACAGCAACAAACCGGTTCCGGGCAAATGACCGAGAAGCCTGAGGTCACCGATGAGCACCGGGACAAGGCGAAGGAAATGGCCAAGGTCTACGACGACGCGCTTCAGACAACCACCCTGCCCGGCAGCGAAGGGACGGTCTCCGGAACGGCCGTCACGGATTGGGTCGACGATAAGGACAAAGGCAACATCGAAACCACTGCCGAAGAGGGCAAGGTCGAATTCCGCAAGACGGAGGAATTCCGCAAGAAGCAAGAGGAGTGACGCTTCCGGACGCTTGTCGCAGTGCCTAGGGTTGGCAGGCGTGACACCGCTTGAGCAGATCGCGCCGCCGTTCATCGAAATGGCCCACTCGATCGTGTGGGCCTCCGTCGCCACCGTCGATGAGAACGGTCGGCCCCGCACCCGTATCCTGCATCCGATCTGGGAGTGGGACGGCACCGACCTATTCGGCTGGATCGCCACGGCGCCCAGCCCCGTGAAGAAGGCGCACCTCGCCGTTCACCCGGAGATGGCGGTCAGCTACTGGACCACGACCCACGACACCTGCACCGCGGAGTGCCTGGTGGAGTGGTATTACGACGACGACACCCGAGCCGCGGTGTGGAACAAGTTCGCGACGGGTCCTGCGCCGGTCGGATACGACCCGACGATCATCCCGATCTGGGCCGACGGCCCAACGTCCGATCAGTTTGCCGCGCTGCGACTGAGCCCGTATCGGCTGCGGGTCATGCCCGGAACAGTGATGTTGAAGGGCGAAGGCCAGGTGCTGAGCTGGTCCGCCTAGACGTCACGCTTGGGCGCCCAATCGGGACGACTAGGGATCGACCCAGGCCACGAACGCGATCGGCGCTTTTAACCCGTGTGCGTTCGACAGCGCTGAGGTGACTTCACGCTTACCGGTCTCAAGCGCGTCCTCAGCGGAAGGGTGGGACATCTCGAATTCCATGATGGCGACGGGCTTTTCGGCATCGACAACGATGCGCGGACGCCAGGTGACGGTCAGTAGGTACCAAGGTCCGCATCTGGTGGACCAAACCCGCAATGGCCAACCCGCCCTGCAATCCGTTGAAACTGTTAAGGCTTTCTGGTCCGATGATTGAATTGTTCGCGGGAGTATAAGAATTCGGCGATTGGTGCTATCACAAATACCGCCTTATTCGTTCGGAACAAGCCAAATCGCCGCGCCCCTGCGACTAGAGGCTGACGCACAAACCCCCTGCTATGACGAGCAATTCCAACGATAATCTTCGCTGGCGTCAATCATCTGAGCGAGGGGCACCGAGTGGCGCGCCCCTCTTGCGGCTCGCCACATGTGGCGCGATTCTCATTGCCATGGTCGCGATCACCGACGTCAGCACGCTGCCGTTGGCACCGAAGAACCCGCTGCCGCATCGGCAGTTGGTGAAGTTGGTACGAAGCCTGAATACCGGGCAGGAAGTGATACGCGACGCCGGCGGTCCCGTGACGCGGATCAAGTTCGGGCCGAAGTGGCTGGTTCCGCCGATCGTGGTGGTCACCTCGCCCGACGGCATCCGCGACGTGTTGGGTCGCACCGACGCGTCGTCGGAGCGATGCATCATTCATGAAGAAGTGCGCAACATGGCGGGGGACAGCCTGTTCGTCCTGCCCACCGAGTCGTGGCTGCCGCGCAAGCGCGCATTACAACCGGTCTTCACCAAACACAACGTCCGAGACTTCGGCGGCCAGATGTCGCGGGCCGCGGAGACTTTCGTCGCTCATTGGCGTGACGGCGGTACCGTCGACCTCGACGTCGAATGCCGCCGGCTGACCATGCGGTCGCTCGGCCGCTCGGTTCTGGGTGTCGACCTCAACGAACGCGCAGATGTCATCGCAGACCACATGCATATCGCATCCTCCTACACCGCCGATCGCGCGCTCCGGCCCGTGCGTGCACCGCGATGGCTACCGACCCCGGCCCGCCGCCGCGCCCGTGCCGCGGTCACCTCGATGCGCAAGGTGACGAGTGAGATGCTGCAGGCGTGCCGTGCCGATCCGGACCGGGACGCACCGCTGGTTCACGCGTTGATTGCGGCCACCGACCCGGAAACCGGCCAGGCGCTCTCCGATGACGACATCTGCAACGACCTGCTGATCTTCATGCTTGCCGGCCACGACACGACCGCGACGGCCCTTACCTATGCGCTGTGGGCGCTGGGGCATCATCGTGAAATCCGGGACCGAGTCGCCGCGGAGGCCGCCAAGATCGGCGATCGGGAGCTGACACCCGAGGACGTGCCCCGGCTCGGATACACCGTCGAGGTGCTGCGGGAGGCGCTCAGATTGCAGCCGCCCGCCGCGGGGGTAGCGCGACTTGCGGTGCACGACATCCCGGTCGGTGGATACCGCGTTGAGGCGGGCAGCATCATGGCCGTGGGAATCTACGCCCTGCATCGGGATCCCGCCTTATGGGACCGGCCGCTGGTCTTCGATCCCGACCGGTTCAGCCCGGAAGCCTCCAAAGGCAGGCACCGTTGGCAATTCGTTCCGTTCATCGCGGGACCGCGCTCGTGCATCGGTGAACATTTCGCGATGCTGGAAACTACCCTCGCCATCGCAACCATCGTCCGGTCACTCGAGATCCGTTCGCTAGACCAGGATTTCCCGGTCGCGGTGCCGTTCACCACCGTCGCCGCCGGGCCCATCCGCGCCACCGTGCGCCCGCGAACTAGACGCGCTTGAGCAGCACCGCCTGTTCGAACGGCAGCCGCGCGAAGATCGGCCGCCACGTTCCCTTGACCGACGGCGCCGCTTCGGCCTGTGGCATCACGCGCGGATCGGTCAGCTCGAACGTCTTGCCGTAGCGGCGCATCCGCCCGCCGCCGGCCGACACGATATTCTTCAGCCAGTGCCGGTTGGGGCCGTAGGTGAGCAAGATCGCCACGCCGTCATCGGTGTTGAACACCGTCAACGGCGTCCGGTACGGTGTGCCCGACTTTCGGCCGATGTGCTCGAGGATGCCCATGGCTGGCGCCCGTCCGCTGGATCGGGTTGGTGAAAATACAAGGTGAACCGCGCCAGCCATTGCGGTAATTGCATGAAAGCAATCAAACTCTTAGGTCATGGCCTATCTCAAGCCTCCCTGGTTCACCCGCACGGTCTTCAACAAGATCGCCGTCGCGACCGGGATGAGCAACACCGAGAAGCTGACCGTGACCAGGCGCCGCAGCAAGCAACGTCAAGAGATTCCGGTGATCCCGGTCGACGTTGGCGGAACCAAGTACGTGGTATCCACCCGTGGCGAAGCCGAGTGGGTGAAGAATCTGCGGGCCGATCCGAACGCGACGATCGGGTCGACGGCGTATGTCGCGCGGGAAATCCCCGAACAGGACCGCCAGGCGGTCCTCACCGCCTACCGCGAGAAAGCCGGCCGCGCGGTCGACGGCTACTTCCGTAAGCTGCCCCGCGAGGCCGATCACCCGGTGTTCGTCGTCACTCCCAAGGGCTGACCACTACACCCTGTAGTTGCCGCGTTCGGCCGGGCTGCAACACTAGTGGTCATGCACCGCACCGACGTCTCCGCGAAGCTCTTCGCCGACGCGTGCGCCGCCATCCCCGGGGGGGTGAACTCGCCGGTGAGGGCCTTCTCCTCGGTCGGCGGCACTCCCCGGTTCATCACCTCCGCGACGGGGTACTGGCTGATCGACGCCGACGACAACCGCTACGTCGACCTGGTGTGCTCCTGGGGGCCGATGATCCTCGGCCACGCCCACCCCGCCGTCGTCGAGGCAGTACAGCGCGTCGCCGCTGATGGTTTGTCGTTCGGCGCGCCCACACCGTCGGAGACCGAACTGGCCACCGAGATCATCGGCCGCGTGGCTCCGGTGGAGCGGCTCCGCATGGTCAACTCCGGCACCGAGGCCACCATGAGCGCGATCCGGCTGGCCCGCGGCTACACCGGCCGCGCCAAGATCATCAAGTTCTCCGGCTGCTACCACGGCCACAGCGACGCACTGCTGGCCGATGCCGGCTCGGGTGTCGCCACTCTGGGGCTACCGTCATCGCCTGGGGTGACCGGCGCGGCCACCGCTGACACGATCGTCTTGCCGTACAACAACGTTCCCGCGGTGGAAGAGGTATTCGGACGGTTCGGCGACGAGATCGCCTGCGTCATCACCGAGGCCAGCGCCGGCAATATGGGCACCGTCGCGCCGCTGCCCGGCTACAACGCGGCGCTGCGCCGCATCACCGCCAACCACCGCGCGCTGCTGATCTCCGACGAGGTGATGACCGGCTTCCGGGTGAGCCGATCCGGTTGGTACGGCGTCGATCCCGTCGACGCCGACCTGTTTACCTTCGGAAAGGTGATGAGCGGCGGTCTGCCCGCCGCCGCATTCGGCGGCCGCGCCGAGGTGATGGAGCGACTCGCGCCGCTTGGGCCGGTGTACCAGGCGGGCACCCTGTCGGGTAACCCGGTCGCCATGGCCGCCGGGCTTGCGACACTGCGGGCCGCCGACGACGCCGCCTACGCAGTGCTGGACGCCAACGCCGACCGCCTCGCGGCGCTGCTCGGCCGGGCGTTGACAGAAGCCGGTGTGGCACACCAGGTTCAGCGCGCGGGGAACATGCTCAGTGTGTTCTTCGCCGAAGAGCCTGTCCACGATTTCGCGGCCGCGCGAGCCACCGAGACCTGGCGCTTCCCGCCGTTCTTCCACGCGCTGCTCGACTTGGGCGTTTACCCGCCGCCGAGCGCGTTCGAAACCTGGTTCGTCTCAACAGTTCTGGATGACGAGGCATTCGAGCGCATCGCCGATGCGCTGCCCAGCGCCGCCCTCGCCGCCGCGAAAGCGACTAAACCGGCATGACAGAGAAGACGATCGTGCACGTGATGCGCCACGGCGAGGTGTACAACCCCGACAAGATCCTGTACGGCCGACTGCCCGACTACCACCTGTCCGAACGTGGACGGGCGCAGGCGCAGGCGGTTGCGGGTTGGTTGGCGCTGCGCGACGTCGTCTACGTGGTGGCCTCGCCGCTGGAGCGCGCGCAGGAGACCGCCGAGCCGATCGCGACGGGGCTCGGCCTGCCGGTCGACACCGACGACGACCTGATCGAGTCGACGAACATCTTTCAGGGCCAACGTGTCTCACCCGGCGACGGTGCCCTGCGCGATCCCCGCAACTGGTGGTACCTGCGCAATCCGCGCACACCGTCGTGGGGTGAGCCCTACGATGAGATCGCGGCGCGAATGACCGCGGCGGTAAATCGCGCCAGGATCAAGGCGGCGGGTCACGAGGCGGTGTGCGTCAGTCATCAGTTGCCCGTCGAAATGCTCCGCCGGGCGATGACGGGTCAGCCGTTGCCCCACTTCCCGACCCGGCGGATGTGCAACCTGGCCTCGCTGACGTCCTTCTATTTCCACGGCGATACCTACGTCGGCTGGGGATACTCGGAGCTGGCCGGGAAGTGAAGCGCCTGGTGGCCCTGGCAAGCGCGGCGATCGTCGCGCTCGCTGGCTGCGCCACCGGTGACGACGCCGTCGCCCAGGGCGGCACCTTCGAGTTCGTGGCGCCCGGCGGCAAGACCGACATCTTCTACGATCCGCCCGGAAACCGTGGGCGCCCAGGCAAGTTGGAAGGGCCCGAGCTGATGGACCCCGCCAAGACGATCTCGCTCGACGACTTCACCGGCAAGGTCGTGGTGATCAACGTGTGGGGGCAGTGGTGCGGACCGTGCCGCACCGAGATCACCCAGCTGCAGAAGGTGTACGACAAAACGCGTCGCGTCGGTGTTGAATTCCTTGGCATCGACGTTCGTGACAACAACCGCGACGCCGCAAAAGATTTCATCGTCGACCGCAAGGTCACGTTCCCGTCGATCTACGACCCGCCGATGCGTACGATGATCGCGTTCGGTGGCAGATATCCGGCCACCGTCATCCCGTCCACCGTGGTGCTGGACCGCCAGCACCGGGTTGCCGCGGTGTTCCTTCGTGAACTGCTTGCCGAGGATCTACAGCCGGTGGTGGAAAGGCTTGCGGCCGAACCGGAGCCGAAGACATGACCCTCGACCACGTCGACCAATTGACGGCAAGCGGGCCACTCGTGCTGGCGATGCTCGTCAGCATCGTCGCCGGCTTCGTATCGTTCGCATCGCCGTGCGTGGTGCCACTGGTGCCGGGCTACCTGTCCTACCTGGCGGCCATCGTCGGCGTAGAGGAGCACCAGCCGGGACTGGGGATCCCATCGCAAGATAGGGGAGTGGCGGTGCGAACCGCGCGGCTGCGGGTCGCTGGTGCGGCGCTGTTGTTCGTCGCAGGCTTCACGGCGGTGTTCACGCTGGGCACGGTCGCGATGTTGGGGATGACGACGACGCTGATCAGCAACCAGCTTCTACTGCAACGCATCGGCGGAGTGATCACGATCATGATGGGCCTGGTGTTCGTCGGCTTCATCCCGGCGCTTCAGCGCGAGGCACGGTTCACACCCCGGCAGGTCTCGACGCTCGGTGGCGCGCCGCTACTCGGCGCGGTCTTCGGGCTGGGCTGGACTCCGTGTCTCGGCCCGACGCTGACCGGTGTGATCGCGGTGGCGTCGGCGACCGATGGCGCCAGCGTGGCCCGCGGTGTCGCGTTGGTCATCGCATACTGCCTGGGGCTCGGAATCCCATTCGTGCTGTTGGCCTTTGGCTCCGCGCGCGCGGTGCAGGGCCTGGGCTGGCTGCGCCGGCACACCCGCGGCATCCAGATCTTCGGCGGGGTGCTGCTCATCCTCGTCGGCGCCGCACTGGTGACCGGGCTGTGGAGCGACTTCGTGTCCTGGGTGCGCGACGCGTTCGTCAGCGACGTGACGTTGCCGATATGACGAACCTTTCTCTGCTCGCGCTGATGCGCAACACCTGGCGGACCCTCACGTCGATGGGCACCGCGCTGGTGCTGCTGTTCCTGTTGGCGCTCGGCGCCATCCCCGGCGCACTGTTGCCGCAGCGCAACCTCAACGAGTTCAAGGTCGAGCAGTACATCGCCGAGCATCCCACCATCGGGCCTTGGCTGGACCGGCTGCAGGCCTTCCAAGTCTTCTCCAGCTTCTGGTTCACGGCCATCTATGTGCTGCTGTTCATCTCGCTGGTGGGCTGCCTCACCCCGCGACTGATCGAACACGCCCGCAGCCTGCGGGCCACCCCCGTCGCCGCGCCACGCAACCTGAGCCGGCTGCCAAAGCACCACGCCGCCGAGGTCTCCGGAGATCCCGACGCCGTCGCCGCCGAGGTCACCGGGCATCTACGTGGCTGGCGCCGCATCGTCCGCAAGCAAACTGACAACACCGTCGAGATCTCTGCGGAAAAAGGCTATCTGCGAGAGTTCGGCAACATCGTCTTCCATTTCTCGTTGCTCGGCCTGCTCGTCGCCGTGGCTGCAGGGAAGCTGTTCGGCTATGAGGGCAACGTCATCGTCGTCGCCGACAGCGGTCCCGGTTTCTGCTCGGCCTCACCCGCGGCGTTCGACTCGTTCCGGGCAGGCAACACCGTGGACGGCACGTCGCTGTACCCGATCTGCCTGCGGGTCAACGACTTCCAGGCGCACTATCTGCCCACCGGCCAGGCTGTGTCCTTCGCCGCCAACATCGACTACCAGGCCGGCTCGGACCTCGATACCGACACCTGGCGGTCGTACCACCTCAAGGTCAACGAGCCGCTGCGCGTCGGCGGCGACCGGGTGTACCTGCAGGGCCACGGCTACGCCCCGACCTTCACCGTCACCTTCCCCGACGGGCAGACCCGCACGCAGACGCTGCAGTTCCGGCCCGAAGACCAGACCACCCTGCTGTCGTCGGGCGCGATGCGGTTCGACCCACCCGGTGGCAGCTACCCCGATCCGGGCGAGCGCCGCAAGAACCAGATCGCCATCCAGGGCCTATTCGCGCCGACCGAACAGCTCGAGGGCACGCTGCTCTCGTCGAGCTATCCCGCACTGAACAACCCGGCCGTGGCGGTCGACATTTACAAGGGCGACACCGGCCTGGACACCGGCAAGCCGCAGTCGCTCTTCGCGCTGGACCCGAAACTCATCGAACAAAAGCGCCTCACCAAGAAGGCGCGGGTCAACCTGCGTGCGGGCCAAGACACCCGGCTCGACGACGGCACGGTCGTCCGCTTCGACGGCGCCGTGCCGTTCATCAACGTGCAGGTCTCCCACGACCCCGCACAGATTTGGGTGCTGGTGTTTGCGCTGACGATGATGGCCGGCCTGCTGGTGTCGCTTGTGGTGCGGCGGCGCAGGGTCTGGGTTCGGCTGACACCCGCAGGTCCGGGTACGGTAAGCGTCGAGCTGGGCGGGTTGGCGCGCACCGACAACTCGGGGTGGGGCGACGAGTTCGAGCGGTTGACGCAGCGTCTGTTGGACGTCAAGGTCCAGCGAGAAGCGGAGGCACATCGCGTATGAACACCCGAAGACGATCGCGAGTGAGGATCGCAGCGAGGGACGAGCGAGGACGGGAGCGAGCGGGAGTCGAGGCATGAACACCGAGCACGTCGACATCGGGTTGGCCCGCTACTCCGACTGGGCCTTCACCTCGTCGGTGGTGGTGCTGGTGGCCGCGCTGCTGCTGCTTGCGGTCGAGCTGGCGTACACCCGCGGCCGTAGGGTCGAAAGCCGCGAAGTCGTCGGAGCCGCAGCGGCGGCGACATCCGGTCGGGCAGCCGCAGCGGCGGCGACATCCGGTCGGGCAGCCGCAGCGGCGGCGACGACA